>Ga0137374_10004241_pt1 | contig 17056 bp, 15 predicted proteins | sample SagtaG_20_FD_104811 | JGI IMG/M metagenome (GOLD analysis project Ga0137374, IMG submission 104811) | Vadose zone soil microbial communities from Sagehorn Ranch, Mendocino, California, USA - Sage1_R_100_16 metaG | ecosystem: Environmental > Terrestrial > Soil > Vadose zone | place: USA...
CGCGCCCCGCGACCGCCGGCGCCGCCACGCAGGCGGCCGAGCCGTTTCCCATTCTTCGGTTACGTATCCGGAACGCGAATCGGTTCCCGCCTCCGGGCGAGACATCTGCCACAGGTCATCGGCTCGAGAATCAGGAACCGTGCGCCGGACCAGCGCCGTACAGGTTTCCAGAAGTCGGCAACAGGCCGACGCAGTCAGGAGACGACAAGACATGAACTTTCAGGGCGCTCACGGCAAGCACTTCGGCCTCGCGGCGGCAGCGACACTGGCTCTCGGTCTGACCACCGTGACCGGTGGGACCGCCGCATTCGCCGCCCCGGCCGCCGGTCCGACGGCGACGCTGAGGCAAGGAACGCTGACCGTCACCGGGACCGCCGCCCGCGACGTCGTCGAGGTCACCATCGATGCCGACCAGATCGTCGTGGACTTCGGTTTCGACGGCACGGTCGATGCCCAGTTCAAGCGGTCCCGGGTCCAGCAGGTCAACCTGCTCGGCGGTGAGGGCGACGACGGGTTGACCGTGGAGGGCTCGGGCGTCGGCGATCTTCCGATCACGCTGAGCGGAGGGCCCGGCAAGGACGGCGGCGGCGTCGTCAGCTTCGGCGATCCGTTCTTCGCCGGCACTGCCCCGGTCACCATCCTCGGAGACGACGGCAACGATAACTTCATCGCCGCCGTACCCGGTCCCGTCACGGTTGATACCGGCGCCGGCGACGACCTGCTCGGCATCGAGGAGTCCGACCAGGCGACCATCTCGCTCGGCGACGGGAACGACAAGCTCATCAGCTCGTTGCGCGTCGCCGGATTCCGCCGGAGCGACACCGTCGACGGAGGCACCGGGCAGGACACCATGCAAATGGAGGGCACGTTCGCGAGCGAGACCGTCAGCCTGTCGGCGAACGCGGGGCACCTCATCGTCAATCAAGACCAGATCGACGCGGACAACATCGAGGACGTGACGTGGTTCGGCTTCGGCGGCAATGAGGAAGGCTTGGGCGATGGGGTCACGGTGAACGACCTGTCCGGGACCGACGTCGTCAACTTCACGCCGAACTTCAGCGCCCCCAGCGATGGCACGCTGCCGAACAACAGCCCGGACCAGCTCAGGGTGGTCGGGACACCGGGCGTCGACCACATCACGGTGAGCGGGTCGGGTGCGAACATCACCGTGGCCGGGCTCTCGCCGACGGTGACCCCGGTCCTGCTCGACTCGCAGGACACGCTCCGGATCGACACCCTGGACGGTGCCGACATCGTCGACAGCCACAACCTCGAACGCGGTCTGGTGCAGCTCCAGGTGTTCTGACCTGTTGGTTCAGGACGTGCCGTCCGGATGCACATTCACCGAGTACGTCGCGGTGCCGGAGATCGACGACCGGGTCCAGCGCAGACCCGGTCGTCGCCGGCGCCCGTCGTACCGCCGCGCTGCTGGCCGTCAGGACAGGAACGGCTATACGGCGCTGGCGAGCCCGTGCGTGTCGACTCACGCGTGGGGTGCTGTCGATGGTGGATGCGGGGGCTCGGTGGTGAGGAAGTCGCGAATCGTGTCCGCGATGGTGGGCCAGTCGTGTCCCAGCCAGATGAGATGGGTGTCGGCCTGGCTCTGGACCAGTGTGGCGTGGCGGATGGCGGCAGCGAGGGACTCGGCGTGGGCGAAGGGTACGCCGCCGTCGTTGCGGGTGGCGATCACGAGGGTGGGCTGGTCGACGTCCCCGGTCACGTCGGGGGTTGGCCGCAGGTCGTTGAGGAATCCGTGCCCCGACCGCATCCAGGAGAACAGGTCGATCAGCGTCGCGGCGTCTTCGGGTTTCAGGGCGGCCATCACGTCGCGGACCGGTAGCGTGGACAGCGCACTCAACATGATCCGCAGTCCGGTGTTCGGCGCGCGGCGCATGAGCGCACGGATCGCGGCCCACGTCACGCGTTCGGTGCTGGCGGTGAAGATCGCGTGTGCGCCGAGGCGGGTCCGCCGATCGGGGTAAGAGAGCCAGCCGACGGCGGACTGCAGGATGAGCCGCTGCACTATGTCTGGATGACGCGCGGCCATCGTGACCGCGGTGGGTCCACCCCCCGAGGTGCCCACCACCGCGGCGATCGTGGTGATGCCGAGCTGGGTGCACAGCGCCCGCGTGACCTCGCAGAACCCGGTTACCGACGTGCCGGTCGACAGCGGTGTACGGCCGTAGCCGGGCCGCGAGGGCACCAGCATCGTGTAGCCGGCCTCGGCAAACACGTTCTCACCGAGCGCCAGGCCGGCCCGCACGTGCCCGCCGTGGAAGATCACCACGCACGTGCCGCCACGCTGCTCCAGCCGATACTCGACCAGGCCCGCATCCAACCGCGTGACCGTCGTGGGAGCCTCCGTCGTCAACCACGCCATGGAATCCTCCGCTCGATGGATCCGCTGCGATATCTCACGCGACCGTACGTCGCCGGGCACCGGCTGTAGTACTAGGAGAGGAAGGGCTGGAGGGCGCTGATCACGCCGGTCACGCAGCCGGCCACGGCGATCCCGGTGGTGATCGCGTCGCGGTGGCGGACGTACCACGGTGCCAGCCGGCCGCCGACCTTCTCCAGCACGTCCACGACACCCAGCAGCGCCGCCATCCGCTCCGGCGACGTGCCGGCGTTCCCGTACTCGACCAGCATGGCCTTCATCGTCATACCCAGCAGCCGGTCGTCGACCGATCGCAGCTCGGCGAACAACTGATCGACCTCGAGCATGAGCGACCGGCTCAGATCGGCCTCGCTGTCCAGACCGAGCAACCGCCGGCCCGCGTCGCTGTGCACGGCCGCCGCCCGCAACGCCCAGCGACGTCTGAGCCAGACGGCCACCACGACACCGATCACGGCGAGCGCGCAACCGTTCAGCACCAGCAGGACCGCGGCCCAGTGCCCGCTCGCCGTCGCCAGGACGACCGCGACCACGACGACAGCGACGGCGCCGGTCGCGACCGGCCATCGGCGAAGCCCGCTGCCCGCCAGCCTGCGCGCCTCCAGCCCCACGCTCCCCGGCTCGGGGTACGCCTCGCGCGGCTCCGGCGACTCCTCAACGGGGTATAGCCAGCCGGTCGCGTCCGCAGGCCGCCGCGTAGCCGGCCAGTCCAGCTCGGGCGAGGTGGCGCCCGCGGGAGCTCCGCCAGGCAGCAACGCCAGCACCTCGGCAGCGGACTGCGGACGTGCGAACGGGTCTATCGCCAGGCACGCCACGACGAGCGGGCGCAACGGCGACTCCGGTACGTCGGGCGGCCCGGACAACCGCAGCCGCATCAGCTCCAGCAGATCGCCCACCTGGTCGCCGGGCAGGCTCCCGTACAGGCAGCGGAACAACACCAGGCCGAGCGCGTAGAAGTCCGAAGCCGGCCCCTGCGGCGCACCCGTCAGCTGCTCGGGCGACATGAAGTACGGCGTACCCGCCAGCTGACCCGCACTCGTCAGCCCGGTGGACACCTCGAGCTGGCCGACCGAGCCGAAGTCGACCAGCTTGAACCGGCCGGCGCCGTCGCGCAGCACGTTCGACGGCTTGACGTCACGGTGCACGATCCCTTGCCGGTGCGCGTGCTCCAGACCCAGCGCGACGTCGGTCGCGACCTGCGTCACCGTCGACAGGTCCAGCCGCCCGTCGTCGGCGAGCAACCGCTCCAGGCTCGGGCCGGCGACCCACTCCTGCACGAGGCACAGGCCGCCCTCGAAGTCCACGACGTCGTACACCCGGACCACGTTCGGGTGGTCCAGCCTGGCGATCGCGGCGGCCTCGCGGCGGTCCGCGGCCCCGGCGTCCGGGAACACCTTCAGCGCGACCGGGATCCGCAACGCGTCGTCGTGCGCGCGGTAGACCTGGCCGGTCAGCCCCGAGGCGATCCGCTCGACCACGCGATAGCGGCCGCCGACGGTGTCGCCCGGGCTGAGCACGGCCTCCCCCTCTTGGCAGTCAGATCTCTGCTCAGAGTAGTGGGCGAGCCGCTCTCCGGCCGGGTGTCAGGCGATGCCGGCGTTGAGGGTGAGACCGCCGTCGACGACGACGGTCTGGCCGGTGATCCAGCTCGCCTCGTCGGAGAGCAGGAACCAGACCAGCGACGCCACGTCCTCCGGCCGGCCGAGCCGCTTCATCGGGTACGTCGCGGCGACGTCCTCCTCGCGGCCCTCGTAGAGAGCGCCCGCGAACTTGGTCTTCACCACCGCCGGGGCGACCGCGTTCACCCGGATCGCCGGCGCCAGCTCGACCGCGAGTTCCATGGTGATCCGCGACAGCATCGCCTTGGTCGCGCCGTACCACCCGATCCCGGCCGACGGCGCCAGCCCCGCCACCGACGACAGGTTCACCACCGCCCCGCCGTGCTCCCCCATCCACGCGTCCCGGCACGCCTTCGTCCACGCGATCGGCGCCAGCGCATTCGTGTCGACCATCTTCCCCGCGACCACCGGATCGACATCGAGCAGCGACCCGTAGACCGGGTTGATCCCGGTGTTGTTCACCAGCAGATCGACCGACCCGTAGGTCGCCACCGCGGTCTCCACCACCTGCCCCCGATGCTCCGCATCAGCCGCCTTACCCGCGACCGCGGTCGCGTGGTCCCCGCCGCCGAGCTCCGCTACGGCCGAATCCAGCGTCTCCTGCGTCCGCCCGGTGATCACCACCCGGGCCCCGTCGGCCACGAGCCGCTGTGCCACCGCCAGCCCGATCCCCCGCGACGCCCCGGTCACGATCGCCGTACGACCGCTCATTCCACCAGCCACGTGATCACCACCTCAACCGCCAGACATGGGCGATCATTCGTCGCTTCTCGTGGTGCTTGTGGATAACGCGGTCACCTGACCGCCGGCGTGCACCTGACCGGTTATCCACAAGCACCACGAGAAGCGACGAATGATCGCAAAAGGGTACGGGTTCAGCTGAGGCGTTCGAGGATGATGGCCATGCCTTGGCCGCCGCCGACGCACATGGTCTCGAGGCCGAACTGCTTGTCGTCGAACTGGAGCCCGTTGATCAGGGTCGTCATGATCCGGGCGCCGGTCGAGCCGAACGGGTGGCCGAGGGCGATCGCGCCGCCGTGCACGTTCAGCTTGTCGATGTCGATGCCGAGCTCACGCGCCGAGCCGAGCACCTGGACCGCGAACGCCTCGTTGATCTCGACCAGGTCGATGTCGCCGATCGTCATCCTGGCCCGGGCCAGCGCCTGCGTCGTCGCCTCGATCGGGCCGAGACCCATGATCTCCGGCGACAGCCCGCTCACACCGGTGGAGACGATCCGCGCCAGCGGGGTCAGACCGAGCTCACGAGCCTTGGTGTCGGACATGATCACCACGGCGGCCGCGCCGTCGTTCAGCGGGCAGCAGTTTCCGGCGGTGACGGTGCCGTCGGGGCGGAACACCGGCTGCAGCTGGCTGACCTTCTCCAGCGTGGTACCCGGCCGCGGGCCGTCGTCGGTGGTCACCACGGTGCCGTCCGGCAGCGTGACCGGCACGATCTCGCGCTCGAAGAAGCCGTTCTTGAGCGACTCCTCCGCCCTGTTCTGCGAGCGGACGCCGAACTCGTCCTGGTCCGCGCGGCTGATGCCCTTCAGCGTGGCGACGTTCTCCGCGGTCTGGCCCATCGAGATGTAGATGTCCGGCACCAGCCCGTCCTCGCGCGGGTCGTGCCAGGTCTCGTTGGTCTCGGCGTACTTCTCGGTCCTCCTGACGGCGTCCTCGAACACGGTGTTGAACGAGCTCGGGTCGCCGACCCCGGCGGAGCCGAAGTTCTTGTACCGCGACACACACTCGACACCAGCGCTGACGAACACGTCGCCCTCACCGGACCTGATCGCGTGGAACGCCATCCGCGCGGTCTGCACCGACGACGCGCAGAACCGGTTCACCGTGGTCGCCGGCGTGTCGTCCCACCCCAGCTGTACGGCGATCCGGCGGGCCATGTTCCCGCCGTGCTCGTCGTGCGGCTCGGCGCACCCGACGGCGACGTCGTCGATCAGCGCCGGGTCCAGGTCGATCTTGCCGACCGCGGCCTGGATCATCTGCACGGCCAGGTCGTCGGGACGGATGTCCTTCAGCGAACCCTTGTACGCCCGGCCGATCGGCGAGCGCGCGGTGGAGACGATAACTGCTTCGGGCATCACAGAGTCCCTTCCTTACAGGCCCAGATCGCGGCCGATGAGTTCCTTCATGATCTCGTTCGAGCCCGCCCAGATCTTGGTGACGCGGGCGTCCCGCCAGGCGCGGGCGACGCGGTACTCGTTCATGTAGCCGTAGCCGCCGTACAGCTGGACACAGGCGTCCAGGATCTCGTTCTGCACCTGCGCGCTCCACCACTTGGCCTTGGCGGCGTCGATCGCGGACAGCTCGTCGTTGCTGTGGGCAACGATGCAGTTGTCGACGTACGCCTGGGTGACCTCGGCCTTCGTGACCAGCTCGGCGACCAGGAACTTGTTGTACTGGAACGAGCCGACCGGCTGGCCGAACGCCTTGCGCTCCTTGACGTACTCGATCGTCTCTTCCAGGATCTGCCGGGCCTGCGCGAGGTTCGACACCGCGGCGCCGATCCGCTCCTGGGCCAGCCGCTCCATCATGTAGATGAAGCCGCGGTCGACCTCGCCGATCACGTTCTCGTCCGGGACCCGGACGTTCTCGAAGAACAGCTCGGAGGTGCCGGACTCGGTCTGGCCGACCTTGTCGAGCTTGCGGCCGCGGCTGAAGCCCTCCATGCCCTCCTCGATCATCAGCAGCGAGATGCCCTTGGCGCCCTTCTCGGGGCTGGTACGCACCGCGGTGATGACCAGGTCGGCCATGTCGCCGTTGGTGATGAACGTCTTCGAGCCGTTCACCACCCACGCGTCGCCGTCCCGCTTCGCCGTCGTCTTCAGCGCCGCCAGGTCCGACCCGCCGGACGGCTCGGTCATCCCGATCGCGGCGACCAGCTCGCCGGAGCAGAACCTCGGCAGCCAGCGCTGCTTCTGCTCCTCGGTGCCGAGGTCCACGATGTACGGCGCGGAGCAGTCGTAGTGGATGCCGAAACAGCTCGACAGCGACGCCGAGACCTTCGACAGCTCCTCGGCGAAGATGGCGTTGAACCGGTAGTCGCCGACGGACGACCCGCCGTACTCCTCGGGGACGTCGAGGCCGAGGAAACCCTGCTTGCCGGCCTCCAGCCAGATGTCCCTGGGCAGCGTCTTCTCCTCGAGGAACTCCTCCATCCGCGGTATCAGTGTGCGGTCGGCGTACTCGTTCGCGCTGGCCCGGAAGGCCGCGTGGTCCTCGTCGAAGATGGTGCGCTGCATGGGGCCCTCCAAGCTACAGGCGAAAAATCCGTCCGACTAAGCGCTTGCTTAGCTTTGCCGACATCGGGCAAGGTGTCAACGTGTCCGCCCTCACCGACGAGCCGGCCGGCTGGGACCACGTCCAGCCGGCGGCTGCGCGACGCCTGCTCACCGGCGCCGTCGCGGCGTTCGCCGAACGCGGCTACCAGGCCACCACCACCCGCGACATCGCCTCCCGCGCCGGGATGAGCCCGGCCGCGCTCTACGTGCACTACCCGTCCAAGGAGCGGCTGCTGTTCGAGATCAGCCGCTCCGGCCACGTCGCGGCGCTCGACGTCCTGCGCGCGGCCGACGCCACCGGCAGCACCCCCGCCGACCGGCTGCGCGCGATGGTCGCCGCGTTCACCACCTGGCACGCCGAGCACCACACCATCGCCCGCGTCGTCCAGTACGAACTGGCCTCGCTCTCCCCCGACCACCTGGCCGAGGTCGCCGCGATACGGCGCGACATCAGCCACTCGATCGAGCGTGTCCTCGCCGACGGCGTCGCGGATGGCTCGTTCGCCGTTCCCGACGTGCCGGGCACGGCGCTCGCCGTACTGTCGCTGTCCATCGACGTCGCGCGCTGGTTCACCGGCGGGCGGCGCCAGTCCCCCGCCGGCCTCGGCGCGCTGTACGCGGACCTGGCGCTACGGATGGTCACGCCCTAACGTTTCGCACCACCGACGAGACCTTCAGGAGCCCGTCGATGCTCAACCTGTCCGCCCTGCTCACCGACGCCGCCCGTACGACGCCCGACCGCGAGGCCGTCGTCTGCGGCGCCACGCGGCTCACGTACGCGCAGGTCGACGCGATGTCGAACCAGGTCGCGAACCTGCTTGTCGCGAGCGGGCTCCGGCCCGGTGACAAGGTCGGCCTGACCTGCCCCCGCCCTGGTTCCCGGTCGTCTACCACGGCATCCTCAAGGCTGTGTCGTTGCCCCGTTCAACGTTCTGCTGAAGCGGCGCGAGATCGCCTACCACCTGACCGACTCGGACGCGAAGGCGTACTTCTGCTTCGAGGGCCTGCCGGACCTGCCGATGGGCGAGGCGGGTTACGCCGCCTTCACCGAGGTGCCGTCCTGCGAGCACTTCTTCGTGCTTCCGCTGGACCCGGCCAAGCCGTCACCGATCAACGGTACGACGACGCTGCCGCAGGCGATCGCGCACCAGCCGGCCGAGTTCGACGCGGTGCCGACCTCGGCCGAGGACACCGCGGTGATCCTGTACACCTCCGGAACCACCGGCCAGCCGAAGGGCGCCGAGCTGACGCACGCGAACATGATGATGAACGCGCAGGTGATGTCGAACATCCACCCGCGCGCCGAGCACGACGTACTGCTGATCGCCCTGCCACTGTTCCACTCGTTCGGCCAGACCGTGCAGCTGAACACCGGGTTCCTGACGCGCGCGACGCTGGTGCTGCTGCCGCGGTTCGAGCAACCCCCTACGCGTTCATTCGTCGCATCTCGTGGTTCCTGTGGACAACCGGTCAGATAACCGCCGGCCCGCACATGGCCGCGTTGTCCACAGGAACCACGAGATGCGACGAATGAACGCCTAAGGAGGGGGGACCGTCACCAGATGCGGACGCGATCGGCGGGGTCGAGCCACAGGCCGTCGCCGGGCTGGGTGCCGTACGCGTCGTGGAACTCGTCGAGGTTGCGCACGATGTTGGCGCGGAACTCCGCGGGCGCGTGCGGGTCGGCCGTGAGCAGCTGGTGCATCTGCTCGGTGCGGCGCTTGATCCGCCAGATGTGCCCCCAGTTCAGGAAGACTCGCTGCACGCCGGTCACACCGTCGATCACCGGCGGCTCCGCACCGTCGAGAGAGATCAGGTACGCCGCCAGGCCGATCGTGAGACCGCCCAGGTCGCCGATGTTCTCGCCCACCGTCAGGGCACCGTTGACGTGCTCGCCCGGAAGGTCCCGCGGCGAGAACGCGTCGTACTGGGTGATCAGCGCGTCGGACTTGGCCTTGAACCGCTCGCGGTCGTCGGCGGTCCACCACTCGACCAGGTTGCCGCGCTCGTCGTACTGCGAGCCCTGGTCGTCGAAGCCGTGGCCGACCTCGTGCCCGATCACCGCGCCGATGCCGCCGTAGTTCTCGGCCGGATCGGCGTCGGGGTCGAAGAACGGCCGCTGCAGGATGGCGGCCGGGAAGCAGATCTCGTTCGTGCCCGGGTTGTAGTACGCGTTGACCGTCTGCGGCAGCATCAGCCACTCGTCCCGGTCCACCGGGGCGCCGATCTTGGCGACCTGCCGGTGGTGCTCGAACCGCGCCGCGCGCAGCGCGTTGCCGTACAGGTCGCCGGGCACCACCTCGATGGCCGAGTAGTCGCGAAACTTCTCTGGGTACCCGATCTTCGGCCGGAACGTCTCCAGCTTCGCGTACGCGCGCCGCTTGGTGTCCTCGCCCATCCAGTCGAGCTTCTCGATGTTGCGCCGGTAGGCCTCGACCAGGTTCGCGACGAGGGTGTCCATCTCGTGCTTGGCCCGCGGCGGGAAGTGCTCGGCGACGTACAGCTCGCCGACCGCCTCGCCGACCGCGTCCTCGACGAACGCCACCCCGCGCTTCCACCGGGCGCGCAGCTCCGGCGTGCCGTTCAGGGTCTGGTCGTAGAACGCGAACAGCTCGTTCACGAACGCGCTGGACAGGTACGGCGCGGCCGCGCGGATCACCCGGATCGCCAGCCAGTGCCGCCACTGCTCGATGCCCACCTCGCGCAGCGCGGTGTTCAGGTGGGTCAGGTACGACGGCTGCCGGACGACGGTCTCGGCCAGCGTCCGGTCGTCCCCGCCGAGCGCCTCGACGTAGCCGGCCCACGGGAAGTCCGGCATCGCCGCGGTCAGCGCGTCGTAAGAGAGCAGGTTGTAGGTCTTGAGCACGTCCCGGGTCTCGGCGCGCGCCCAGTGCCCCTCCGCGAGCCGCTTCTCGAGCTCGAAGACCGCCTGCGCGGCACCCGCCGGGTCGTCGTACGACGCCAGGCCGAACATCTTCTCCAGGTGCGCGAGGTACTGCTCCCGGATAGGGGCGAACTTGTCCTCGCGGAAGTACGACTCGTCGGGCAGGCCGATGCCGCCCTGGACGATCTTCACGACGTACCGGTCGGAGTCGCGGTCGTCGGTGTCGACGTACGACCCGAACAGCCCGGCGCCGCCGTCACGCTCGTGCGCGCCGAGGAATGTGGCCAGCCCGGCCAGGTCGGAGATCGCCGCGACCTCGGCCAGCGCCGGCCGGATCGGCTCCGCGCCGAGCGCCTCGACCCTCTCCTCGTCCATGAACGACGAGTACAGGTCGCCGATCTTCTGCGCGTTCGAGCCGGGCTCGGGTGAGCCGGCCGCGGCACGCTCGATCAGCTCGCGCACCTGCTGCTGCGCGGTCTCGGCGAGCTCCACGAACGGCCCCCAGGCGGACCGGTCCGAGGGGATCTCGGTGGTGCGCAGCCAGGCGCCGTTCACGTGCCCGAACAGGTCGTCCTGAGGGCGGATGCCCAGGTCCATGCCCTCGTGGGCGTCATCGAGGATCGTCACGAGCGCCACCCTAACCGGTGGACACCAGAACGCCCGGAGAGCCGGGGCTCACCGGGCGTCCCACCCGCGGAGGGGATTCGCGGGGCGTCAGGCCTGAAGGGCGGCCTGCACGTCGAGGTTGATGTCGACCTTGTCGCCGAGCAGCAGCTTGCCGCCGTCGAGCGGGACGTTGAAGTCGATGCCCCACTCCTTGCGGCTGATGCTGGTGGTGGCCTCGAAACCGGCGACGGTCTGGCCGTACGCGTTCTTCTCGACACCGAGCAGCTCGACGTCCAGCTCGACCGGCTTGGTGACGTCCTTGATGGTCAGGTCGCCGGTGACGACCCACGCGTCGCCGTTCTGCCGGACACCGGTGCTGGTGAAGGTCATCTTCGGGCTCTTCTCCACGTCGAAGAAGTCGCCGGAGCGCAGGTGGTTGTCCCGCTGCTCGTTGCGGGTGTCGACGGAGGACAGCTCGATCGTCGCGGTGGCGCGGCCCTCGAGGATGTCGTCGGTGGTGATGACCTCGCCCTCGAACTTGGTGAAGGTGCCGCGGACCTTGGTCATCAGGTGCCGCACGGTGAAGCCGATCACGGTGTGAGCCGGGTCGATCACCCAGGTGCCTGCGGTCAGGCCGGCAGTGCTGCTGGGGATGGTGGTGCTGGTGGGGATGCTGCTGCTCACTGTGCTTCCTCTCGGAACTGTTCTGGATGGGAGCGAGGGGGCTTCGATCTTGTTAAACTTTCAATCGATGCTCCGACAGTAGAAGGTAACGATTTAAAAGTCAACTACATTCCCAGTACACTGTCCGGGTGACGACGAAGACCGAGACCCGGTGGCTGACCGCGGAGCAGCAGGTCGCCTGGCGCGCGTACCTGCTCGGCACCGCCCGACTGATGGCGAAGCTGGACGACGACCTGCGCTGCTTCGGGATCGGCATCAACGACTACGAGATCCTGGTCCGGCTGTCCGAGGCGCCCGAGCGCCGGCTGCGGATGGCCGAGCTGGCCGACCGGCTGCACCAGAGCCGCTCCCGGATGACGCACACCGTCGGCCGCCTCGTCGACGCCGGACTGGTGTCGCGCCACGCCTGCGACTCCGACAAGCGCGGCGTCTGGGCCGAGCTCACCCCAGCCGGCTTCACGCTCCTCGAGCAGGCCGCGCCGACCCACGTGACCGGCGTCCGGGAGAACCTCGTCGACATCGCCGACCCGGCCGACTTCACCGCCGTCGGGCGCGTCTTCGACGCCGTAGCCGAAAAGATCGGCCAACGCTGACCCGTTCCAGGTAGCGTCGGCCGTCATGCGCCTCCTCGTTCTCGGTGGTACGCCGTTCATTGAACAAGACAGGCGCGCTGCGGCGAGCGGGCCACGTTCGTGCGTCCGGGCAAGGTCGCCGGCCCGCACGACAACCAGAACGGCCTCACCTACTGGGTAAGGCGGGCCGCCCCGGCGGGCGCATCGCGCTGCCCGGCCGGCCGGAACAGCCGAGCCAGGTTATCGACTCGCGCGACCTCGCGCGTCCACCCCGCGGTGCCCGTGGTCGAGCGGCCGCCGGTGGCTGCCCGGGGAATTGTGACCGCAGGAGTGAACGGCTAGTCGAGTTGGTCGCGGACGTGGTGCTCCAGGGCGTCCATCGTGGTCGTGAAGGCGGTCTGGAGGTCGATGCCGAGCTCGTCGGCGAGGACGATGATGCTCCACAGGCAGTCGGCGAGCTCGTGCGCCAGCGCCGCCGGCAGGTCGTCGGGGCCGGGGCGCACGCCGTTGTGGGCTTGGACCAGCTTGGCGAGGTCGCCGACGTCTCCGGTGAAACCGGCCATCAGGTCGGCGGCCGTCCAGGGCCGGCCGTCGCGGCGGCGCTCCCACTCGGCGTACAGGGATCTGACCTCGCGGGCTCGCGAGGTCATCGCCTCGAACCGCACGGTCAGTCGCGGGTGAGCTTGCGGTAGGTGACGCGGTGCGGGCGGGCCGCCTCCGGGCCGAGGCGCTCGATCTTGTTCGCCTCGTACGCGGCGAAGTTGCCCTCGTACCAGAACCACTTCGACGGGTCCTCGTCCGTGCCCTCCCAGGCCAGGATGTGGGTCGCGACCCGGTCCAGGAACCACCGGTCGTGGGAGATCACCGCGGCGCAGCCGGGGAACTCGAGCAGCGCGTCCTCCAGCGACTGCAGCGTCTCGACGTCCAGGTCGTTGGTCGGCTCGTCGAGCAGCAGCAGGTTGCCGCCCATCTTCAGGGTCAGCGCCAGGTTCAGCCGGTTGCGCTCACCGCCGGACAGCACGCCGGCCGGCTTCTGCTGGTCCGGGCCCTTGAAGCCGAAGGACGCCACGTAGGCGCGGCTCGGCATCTCGAAGTTCGCGACCTTGATGTGGTCGAGGCCGTCGGACACCATCTCCCAGACGGTCTTCTTCGGGTCCAGGCCGCCGCGGGACTGGTCGACGTACGAGATCCTCACGGTCTCGCCGAGCTTCAGGCTGCCGCTGTCCGGCTGCTCCTCGCCGATGATCATCCGGAACAGCGTCGACTTGCCGACACCGTTCGGCCCGACCACACCGACGATGCCCGCGCGCGGCAGGCTGAAGTTCAGGTCGTGGATCAGGGTGCGGTCGCCGAAGCCCTTGCGCAGGTCGTCGACCTCGAGCACGGTGCTGCCCAGGCGCGGCCCCGGCGGGATGGTGATCTCCTCGAAGTCGAGCTTCTTGGAGCGCTCCGCCTCGGCCGCCAGCTCCTCGTAGCGGACCAGCCGCGACTTGCTCTTGGCCTGCCGCGCCTTCGGGTTCGAGCGGACCCACTCGAGCTCGCGCTCCAGGATCTTCTGCCGCTTCGCGTCCTTGCGGCCCTCGACGACCAGCCGCTGCTGCTTGGTCTCGAGGTACGTCGAGTAGTTGCCTTCGTACGGGTAGGTCTTGCCGCGGTCGAGCTCCAGGATCCACTCGGCCACGTTGTCCAGGAAGTACCGGTCGTGGGTGATGGCGAGCACGGCGCCCGGGTACTTCTGCAGATGCGACTCGAGCCACTGCACCGACTCGGCGTCCAGGTGGTTGGTGGGCTCGTCGAGCAGCAGCAGTTCGGGCTGCTGGAGCAGCAGCTTGCACAGCGCGACGCGGCGGCGCTCACCGCCGGACAGCCTGTCGACCAGCGCGTCGGCCGGCGGGCAGCGCAGCGCGTCCATCGCCTGATCGAGCTGGGCGTCGATGTCCCAGGCGTTGCGGTGGTCGAGCTCGGTCTGAAGGTCACCCATCTCGGCCAGCAGGGAGTCGTAGTCGGCGTCCGGCTCGGCCAGCTCGGCGGAGATCTCGTTGAACCGGTCCAGCTTGGCCTTGGTGTCGCCGACACCCTCCTCGACGTTCTCGAGAACGGTCTTGCCCTCGGTCAGCGGTGGCTCCTGCAGCAGGATGCCGACCGTGCCGTCCTCGGCCAGCCGCGCGTCGCCGTTGGAGGGCTGGTCGAGCCCCGCCATGATCTTCAGCAGCGAGGACTTCCCCGTGCCGTTCGGGCCGACGACGCCGATCTTCGCTCCCGGGAGGAAGTTCAGGGTGACGTTGTCGAGCACGACCTTGTCGCCATGAGCCTTCCGGACCCCGCGCAGCGTGTAGATGAATTCCGCCATGGCCGCAAGCCTAGGTGGTGAGAAGTGCTGGCTCCCAATCGGCGGTCGCCAGCACCTCCCCAGCTCGCGCGCGCCGCGTTCAGGCGGCCCTCTCCTCCACCCGCTCCGGTTCCGCAGCGTCACCGACCAGTGGCCCGGACGCGAACACGCCGATCGGGACGCCGTTGTCGTCGTGGTGGAACGGATTCAGCTCCTCGCTCTCCGCCGCCTGTGCCAGTTCGTTCATCTCGTTGCGCAGCGAGTCCGGCTGCTGGTTCTGGCGCGGCGGGTTCTTGCTGAACTCCGCCGTGCCGCGGCTCAGGTCGTGACCGACCGAGAAGGCGTCGAGCACCGTCCGGGTGCGCGTCTCGCCGTTCTCGATCCACTCGCTGGTCCGCAGCCGGCCGGAGACCAGCACCGGCTGGCCCATCGTGACCGAGGCGTGCACGTTCTCCGCGAGGGTGCGCCAGCACTCGACCGTGAGCCAGGTGGTCGGCCGGTCCGACCACCCGCCCGCCGCCTTGTCGAAGTAGCGCGGCGTCGATGCCAGCCGGAACGACGCCATCGAGACGCCCGACGTCGAGGTCTTGAACTTCACCTCACCGCCGACCCGGCCCTGCACATCGAGGTTGATATCGCCGTAACTCATGGTGTCCACGTTCCTCTCGTCGTGTGATGCGGACACCGGAGAGCATGCGAGTGTTCACGGCCTCACGACGATCGGATTCCCCGGCTGTGGACACACCGGCCGGTCACCCGGCCTGTGGACGGAAACCGGTCAGCGGCGGGCGACGGCGAGCTGGTCGCGGCAGCGGCTGTACGCGTCCAGCTCGGCGCGGGCCGGCGCGACGATCTGCTCGTCGGCGACCTTGGCGAGCTCGGCGCGCAGCTCCTTGTCGACCGCGCGGGCCCGCCGGTTGGCGCCGACCACCGCGAACAACCGGCAGCCGAACGCGACCAGCACCCCGAGCAGGGCGCCGCCGACCAGCATCATCGTCGGCACCGGGATCCGCTGCCACTTGGGCAACGGTGGATCGGGCAGCTGCAGGTACTGGAAGAACACCAGCGACAGCAGCCACAGGCCACCGCCGAGCGCGACCAGGAACAGCAGCCACTGCACGATCTGGGTGCTGGTCCACCAGCCCGGCCGCTCCGACACGCCGAGGTCGGTGCGCGCCACGGCCGCGTCGAGCTCGTCCGCGATCGACTCCTCGCGGATCCGCACCTCGGTGCGGACCGCGTCGGACCACGGCTTCGACAGGCCCTCGGCCGCGACGTTGGTGATGTTGCGGATCGCGGTGTCCACCCGGGCCCGCTGCACCGGTGTTGCCTTGGGCAACGAAGACCGCGCGACCGTGAAGTCGTCGGCGGTGCCGAACTCCTTGCGGTTGCGCTTCGGCAGGTCCAGGTGCAGCTTTCGCAGCGGGTCCGGCTTGAACCGCAGCAGCCACTTCGTCACCGGCCACCCGGTGGCGACCCGGCAGCGCCGCTGGTACGAGCGTCGTACCGCGTCGACCACGACCGGGACGCCGCTCGCCCCGGCCAGTGCGTCGACCAGCACGGCGATGTCGGACTTGCCGATCTGCGGCGTCGTCGCCGTACCGCACTGGGCGGACATCCGGTCCGCGACTCGGTCGACGTCGGCGGCGAGCCGGTCCCGGGCGGCCTTCTTGTCACTGACCCGCTTCACCAGCATGTCGCGCATCTCGTCCAGACCGAGACCGGTCAGCGCCGACGTCGCCAGCACCACCGGGCTGTCGATGCCGTCGTCACGCAGCAGCCGCTCGAAGTCGGCCACGCAGCGGTCCCGCTGGGTCGGCGTCAGCTCGTCGGAGTGGTTCAGTGCGAACGCCATCACCGACGCGAACGGCGCCAGCGGCTTCAGGTACCGGTTGTGCAGGGCGGCATCGGCGTACTTCTGCGGGTCGACCACCCAGATCATCATGTCGACCAGCTCGACCAGCCGGTCCACGATCAGGTGGTGCTCCAGCTCGGTGGAGTCGTGGTCGGGAAGGTCGAGCAGCACCAGCCCGTCCAGGTCGTCCGAGCCGCTGGTCTCGAGGGTGCTGCGGTGCGAGACCTGGTGCCGGCGCGGGATGCCGAGCCAGTCGAGCAGCGCGGCGGCCGGCTCGTCGCCCCAGACGCAGGCCAGCGGCAGCGTCGTCATCGGCCGCCGCGCGCCGACGGCGGCGAGGTCCAGCCCGGTGATCGAGTTGAACGTCGACGACTTGCCCGAACCAGTGGCGCCCGCGAGCGCGACGACGGTCAGCTCGCCGGACATCCGCAGCCGCTGACCGGCCCGGTCGGCGACCTTCGCGGCCTCGGACAGCAGCACGGGATCGAGCCGTCCCTCGCCCGCCTCGGCCGCCTGGCCGAGCGCGTCGATCTTGGCGAGTACGTCGGTCGACCCGCGAACGAGTCCTCTGACCGCGCTCATGATCCCGCTCACGTGCAGTCCTCCACCGCGCGTACAGCCTCCGTCAGTCGGCGCGGCGCATCCGGGTCCACCGGGTGCGCGTCGAGCAGAGAAAGGTAACGGGCCATCTCGGTGTCCATCAACGCCCGGACCCGGTCGTTCAGGTCCTGGCGCGCCTTCTGGGCCAGGTTACGCACCGCCTGGTCCCCGAAGACCGCCTCCAGCAGCTTCTGGCCCATCACGGCGGTACCCGCG
>Ga0137374_10004252_pt1 | contig 17036 bp, 12 predicted proteins | sample SagtaG_20_FD_104811 | JGI IMG/M metagenome (GOLD analysis project Ga0137374, IMG submission 104811) | Vadose zone soil microbial communities from Sagehorn Ranch, Mendocino, California, USA - Sage1_R_100_16 metaG | ecosystem: Environmental > Terrestrial > Soil > Vadose zone | place: USA...
CTCGAGCAGGCACTCGGGGCGGCGGTGGGCTGGATCGTCGCCACGCTGCTGGCGCGCTCGGACTACCGCAAGTGGCAGCGAGCCGCGTGGCCGGTGCTCGCGGTCGTCGCGGTGTTGCTGCTGCTCCCGATGCTCCCATTCACCTACGCGGTCGCCCCCAGCATCAACGGTGCCCGGCGCTGGGTGAACCTCGGGTTTGTGACGGTGCAGCCCTCCGAGCTCGCCAAGCTTGCGGTCGTGGTCTGGACGGCGATGCTCGCGGCGAAAAAGGGCGAGCGGATCCGGACCTTCCAGTACGGCCTGCTGCCCTTCATCGTCGTGCTCGCGCCGCTCGTCGCATTGATCTTCCTCGAGCCGAATCTGTCGATGGCCCTGCTGGTCGCGCTGCTCGCGGGGGTGGTGCTATTCACCGCCGGCGCGCGCATCGGCCACTTCCTCGCGGTGGCCGTCGTCGCCACGCCGATCCTGTTCGGTGCGGTGGCGAGCGCTCAATATCGCCTCGCGCGCGTCGTCACCTTCCTGAACCCTGGGAGTGCGCCCTCCGAGGCGACGTGGCAGGTGCACCAGTCGCTTGTCGGGATGGGAGCGGGGCGTCTGTTCGGCGTCGGGTTGGGGCAGGGGCAGCAGAAGCTCGGCTACCTGCCGTACGCCTATTCCGACTTCATTTTCTCGACGATCGGCGAGGAGTGGGGCTTTCTCGGCGTGCTCGCGATCATGGTGCTGTTCGGCACGTTCGCATGGCTCGGCTTCCGCATCGCGAAGTCCGCGGGCGACCCGTTCGGCCGGCTGCTCGCGGTGGGGCTTACGGGGATGATCGGGATCACCGCGGTGCTGCACATCGGCGTGACCCTCGCCCTCCTGCCGGCCACCGGCATCACGCTGCCCTTCATCTCGTACGGACGGTCGAGCCTGTTTGTCGCCCTAGTGGCGACGGGCGTGTTGATCAGCATTGGGAGAGGGCGACGGAGCGCGGGAGCGTGAAATTGCGGATTGCGGATTTGGGATTGCGGATTGGATCGGGCGAGCTTCAAGCCGCGCACCGGGCATCGCGAATCGAACCCGCTCTTTCAAATCCGCAATCCGAAATCCACAATTCGCAATCAGAGCGGCGATGAAGGTCTTAATTGCGGGAGGCGGCACCGGCGGCCACCTCATGCCCGCCTTGGCCTTGGCGCAGGCCTTGCGGGACGCGGGGAAGGGAATCGAGCCCGTGCTCGTCGGTGCGGAGCGTGGGATCGAAGCGCAGGTGCTGCCGCGCTATCCGTTCCGCCATCACCTCCTGCCGATGGAGCCGATCTACCGGCGCACCTGGTGGAACAACGTGCGCTGGTTGTTGATCGCAGGACGTGCGTGGCGCGCCGTCGGGCGCGTGCTCGAGGCAGAGCAACCGGTGATCGTGATCGGAACCGGAGGCTACGCCGCGGGCCCGGTGGTGTGGCGCGCGCAGCTGCGCGGCCTCCCCACCGTGCTCCAGGAGCAGAACGCGTTCCCTGGCCTCGCCACGCGCTGGCTCGCACGGCGCGCGCGGCAGGTGCATCTCGGGTTTCCCGAAGCGCGCGAGCGGCTGCGCGTCGGCCCGCACACGGCCGTGTTCGCGCTCGGCAACCCGATCCGCGTGCCCGAGCCCGGGAGGCGCGACGCCGCGCTCGTCGAGCTCGGGCTCCTCCCCTCGCGTCCCACCCTGCTCGTGTTCGGCGGCAGCCAGGGAGCGCGGGCGATCAATTACGCGCTCGCGGGCGCGCTCGAGCGCCGCTTAATCGACGGAGTCAACGTCGTATGGGGGACGGGGACGGCGCACGCCGCCGCGCTGGCGCGCTACGCCGTGGTGGGGCGGGTGGTCGTGCGCGGTTTTTTCGATCCGATGGCCCCGGTCTACCGCGCCGCGGATCTCGTAATCGCGCGAGCGGGCGCGATGACCGTCGCCGAGCTGTGCGCCTGGGGTAAACCGAGCATCCTCGTGCCGCTCCCCACCGCCGCAGCCGATCACCAGACGCACAACGCCGCGGCGCTCGCGGCGGCCGGGGCCGCCATCCAGCTCTCGGAGGACCGCCTCACCCCGTACACACTGGCGCAGGAGGTGACCGCGCTGGTCGGCGACCGCTCCCGACTCGAGTCCCTCGGCACCCTGGCGCGGGGTCGCGGACACCCTGATGCAGCCCGGGAAATCGTGTCGAAGATTTTGACACTGATCGCGTGAAACATTGGTGGTCTCTTTCGCAAGTTTCGTAGATTCGCTATATTAGCCCCCCACTAATGACCTTGTTTACCACGGTGGATCCCCGCCCGATCCACTTCATGGGGATCGCCGGAGCCGGCATGAGCGGCTTGGCGCTCCTCGCTAAAGAGCAAGGCGTAACGATAACCGGTTGTGATAACGACCCTGCTGGCGCCGCCGATTTGGCAGCTAGCGGGGTGGAAATATGGCGGGGTCATGACCCTGGGCACGTAGCTGGGGCTCGGGCGGTCGTGGTCACTGCTGCGGTACCGGGAGACCACCCGGAGCTGAAGCGAGCACGCGCCCTAGGGGTCCCGGTGGTACGGCGGGCTGACGCCCTCAGCCAGGCCGTCGCCGGCGGAACGGTGGTCGCCGTAGCGGGCACGCACGGCAAGACGACCACCACGGTGATGGTCACGGAGGCGTTGGCGGCCGCCGGGCGGGATCCCACGGGACTCGCCGGCGGCCGTGTCGCTCGGTGGGGCGGGAACGCGCGGGTTGGGGGGCGCGAGCTGTACGTCGTGGAGGCAGACGAGTACGACCGGGCGTTCCTGTCGCTCGCGCCGACCGTCGCGGTGGTGAACAACGTCGAGGCCGACCACCTCGAGTGCTACGACGGCAGCGTGGCGGCACTGGAGCAGGCGTTCGCGCAGTTCGCGGGTCAGGCGCGGCGCGTGATCGCGGGTGGAGACGACGCCGGTGCCCGGCGGGTGATCGCGGCCCTGCGTGCGCGCGTGTGGCGTGTGGGGCTCGGTGCGGACGCCGACGTGCGGATTACGGAGCTCGCGCTCGACGAGCGGGGGTCGACGGCGCGGATCGAGTTGCCGGGCGGGAGGGGCCGCGCGCTCACGCTGCGGCTGCGCGTGCCGGGGCTCCACAACGTGCGCAACGCGGCGGCGGCGCTCGCGGTGGTGCACGAGCTCGGGGCGGATGTCGAGCGAGCGCTCGCGGCGCTGGCGGAGTTCACCGGTGTGGGGCGCCGGTTCGAGCGGGTGGGTGAAGCGCGCGGCGTGACGGTGGTGGACGACTACGCGCACCATCCCACCGAGGTCCAGGCGACGCTCGCGGCGGCGCGCCAGGCGTTCCCGCGGCGGCGGGTGGTGGCCGTGTTTCAGCCGCATCTGTTCTCGCGGACGGCGCTGCACGGAGACGCCCTGGGCCGGGCCCTCGCTGCGGCGGACGTGGTGGTGGTGGCGCCGATCTACGGGGCTCGGGAGCAGCCGCTCCCGGGCGTGAGCGCGGCCCTGGTGGCGCGCGGTGCCGCGCGGGCGGGCGCGACGACCGTGGCAGTGCGGGAGCGGGCAGCGCTCACGCAGCGGGTGGCGGAGACGGTGCAGGCGGGCGACGTGGTATTCACGCTGGGCGCGGGAGACATCACGCGTGTGGGACCGGAGCTCTTGGCGCGCTTGGGGACGGGCACGTGACGCGGGCGTGGCCGCGCTGGCGGCGGCGGGCGCTCGTGGGCGTGACGGGGTCGGTGCTGCTGGTGCTGTTCTGGCTCGGCGCGCCGCTCGTGCTGCGGCGGCTCGCGATGTTTCGCGTGCGCCAGATCGAGCTCGTGGGCGTGCGCAATCTCGCGCCGGACGCCGTGATCGCGGCGCTGCGGCTCGGGCCCCGGGCGAGCGTGTTCGGCGACACGCGGTTGCTCGCCGACCGGGTGCGGGGACTGGCGGGCGTCGCGGAGGCGCGGGTGGTCCGGCGGTTACCCGCGATTCTCTCGGTAGAGCTGCGGGAGGTGGAGCCCGCGGCGCTCGTGCCGGCGCCCCGCGGATCCGGGAGAGGCCTCATGGCGGTGGATGCCGCGGGTCGCCCGCTGCCGTTCGACCCGGCGCGCTCGGGCCTCGACCTGCCGATAGCGGCGAATCGGGATTCGGGAGTGGTGGGCGTGCTGGCGCTGATCCAGTCGGTGGATCCGGCGCTGTTTCAGACCATCACCGGTGCGCGGGAATTCGCGCGCGGTGGCGTGCTCTTGGAAATCGGGCCGCGTCGCGTGCTGGTCGGGCGCGACGCCGGGCCGGAGGTCATTCGGGCCGTGGTGCTGGTAGCGCAGGATCTCGCCGCGAGGGGGCGTGCGTACGTGGAGCTGGACGCCCGCTTCGCCGGCCAAGTGGTGGTGCGGCGGCGAGCGACCGCGAGCGGGGGCGGTGAGGGTGGGACGGGGGGAGCGTGAGCCGGGATCGCCAAATCGTGGCCGGGCTCGATCTCGGCAGCACCAAGACGTGCGCCGTGATCGCGGAAGTGGTGGGCGAGCTGCCGCGGCTGCCGCTCGCGAAAGTGCTGGGCGTGGGGCTCGCCAAGAACGCGGGCGTGCGGCGCGGCATGGTGCGCGACATCGACGAGACGAGCCGGTCGATCGTCGCGGCGATGCGCGACGCCGAGCGCATGGCGGGCGTGAAGGTCAGCACGGTGACGTGCGGCATCGCGGGAGAGCACGTGTCGGCGCGCACGTCGCCGGGCGTGGTGGCGGTGTCGGGCGACGAGATCACCGCGGAGGACGTGGCCCGCGTGAACGAGGTGGCGCGCGCGGTGTCCCTCGGGCGCGACCACGAGCTGCTGCACGATATCCCGCAGGAGTACGTGGTGGACCAGCAACGCGGCATCTCGGACCCTGTGGGGATGACCGGCACGCGGCTCGAGGTCGAGATGTACCTCGTGACGGTCCAGTCCACGGCCGCGCAGAACCTGCGCCGTAGCGTCGAGCGGGCGCGCTACCGGCCGGCCGAGCTGGTGCTCGAGCCGCTCGCCGCGTCCTATGCAGTGCTGACGGACGACGAGAAGGAGCTGGGCGTCGCCCTGGTGGAGGTGGGGGGCGGGTCGACGGGTGTGGCGATCTTCCACGAGGGGAAGATCCGGCACCTCGCGTCGCTCAAGTATGCCGGCACGCACGTCACGAGCGACCTGGTGGCGGGCTTGGGCGTGACGCAGGCGGACGCGGAGCGTCTGAAGGAGCGTCATGGGGTGGCGTATCAACCGCTCGTGGACGCGTCGGAGATGATCAACCTGCCGTCCACGCCGAGCCAGGGGGCGCGGCAGGCGTCGCGCGAGCTGCTGTCGCACATCATCCACCAACGGGTGGACGAGATCTTCCAGCTGGCGCAGCGGGAGTTCGAGCGGGCGGGGTACGGGGGGGGACGGCTACCGGCCGGCGTGGTGCTGACGGGTGGGACGGCGCACCTGCCCGGGATGGTGGAGCTGGCGCGCGAGGCGTTTGCGGTGCCGGTGCGGGCCGGGACGCCGGAGCAGGGGATCTCGGGGCTCGTGGACAGCGTGCAGGCGCCGCGCTACGCGGTGCCGGTGGGCCTGGTGCTGTACGCGGCGCGGCGCCTCGCGCAGGGCGGCGCTCCCAGCGGCTCGATGGTCAAGAGTGCGGGCGTCGAGCGGTGGTTTGGACCGCTGAAGCGGTGGTTGCAGGACTTCTTCTGATCGGTCACCCGAGGGAGCCATGATCTTCGAGCTCGAAGAGACGGTATCGCAGAACGCCCGGATGAAAGTCGTCGGCGTGGGCGGCGGCGGCGGCAACGCCCTGAACCGCATGGTCGACGAGGGTCTCCAGGGCGTCGAGTTCATCTCCGTGAACACCGACGCGCAGGCGCTGCTCAACAACAAGGCCGACGTGAAGGTGCAGATCGGAAAGAAGCTCACGCGCGGCCTGGGCGCGGGCGCGCGCCCGGAGATCGGCCGCCAGGCCATCGAGGAGAACCGCGACGAAGTCCTGCACGGCCTGCAGGGCGCGGATCTCGTGTTCGTCACGTGCGGCATGGGCGGCGGCACGGGGACGGGCGCGGCGCCCATCATCTCGCAGATCGCGCGCGACCTGGGCGCCCTCACCATCGGCATCGTCACTAAACCGTTCCTGTTCGAGGGCCGCAAGCGGATGCGCCAGGCGGAAATGGGGATCGCCGAGATGCGCAAGCACGTCGACACCATGGTGGTGGTGCCGAACGAGCGGCTGCTCGCCGTCGTGGGCAAGGGGATCCCGTTCCAGGACGCCCTCAAGAAGGCCGACGAGGTGCTGCTGCACGCCACCCAGGGCATCTCCTCGCTCATTACCGTCACCGGCATCGTGAACGTAGATTTCGCCGACGTGCGCACCGTGATGCAGAACGGCGGCGCGGCGATCATGGGCACGGGCATGGGGCGGGGCGAGAACCGGGCGATGGAGGCGGTGCAGCAGGCGATCTCGTCGCCGCTGCTCGACAACATCTCCATCACCGGTGCCACGGGCGTGCTCATCAACATCACCGGCGGTGAAGACCTGACGCTGGGCGAGGTCACCCAGATCTCGGACGTCGTGAAGGACGCGGCAGGCGAGGAGGCGGAGATCATCTTCGGCACGGTGAACGATCCCGCAATGCACGGGGAGATCCGCGTGACCGTGATCGCGACCGGGTTCGACAAGCCGGCCGCCGGGGCGGAGGCAACGTCCCGGGCCGCGCCGGGCGTGCTGCCGTTCCGCGAGCGCGGCGCGCGGCCCGCGCCCGTCCTACCCGCGGGGTACGTGAAGCCCGGGGAGCAGTCCGCCCGGCGCTCGGCGCCACCGCCCCCCTCCGAGCTCAACGAGCTCGAGATCCCCACCTTCATCCGCCGGCAGATGGACTGATGCCCGCCTCCTGGCGCGCGAGCCACTACGCCGTCGCCGGGGCGCTCGTCGTCGGGGGCCTCGTCTGGACGACACGCGACGCGTGGCCCTGGCGGCGGCCGCTCACCGCCTCCCCCATCGTGGTGGACGCGGCCTACGCCGATGTCACCGAGACGCTCGGCCGGCGCGAGACCCTCTCCGACGTGCTGGCGCGCGGCGGCGTCACGGGGCGGGACTACGCGGCCTTCCTCGCTGCCGCAAAGAGCCTGCCCGTGCGCCGCCTCCGGCCCGGGCTCCCGTTCGAGCTCCGCCGCCTGAAGACCGACAGCGTCGCGAGCCGCGTGACGGTGCGGCTTTCGCCCGAGCGGCGTCTCACCGTCGTCCGTGGGGAGGGCGATGCGCGATGGGTCGAGACGATCGAGACCATCCCGTGGGCCCTCACGCGGTTGCGGGTGACGGCTGCGATCGAGTCCTCGCTGTACGACGCGCTCGACAAGGCGATGGCCGATTCCTTTCTGCCGGCGCCCGAGCGGCGCCAGCTCGCGTGGGCGATCGCCGACGTGTACGACTGGGAAGTGGATTTCTCGCGCGACATCCGCCCAGGCGACCGCTTCACCGTGCTGCTCGAGCGCCTCGAGTCGTCCGAGGGGGAGCGGCGCTTCGGTCGCATCCTGGCCGCGCGGGTCGACGTGGCACGCACGCCCCAGTACGCGTTCTACTTCGAGGACGAAGGCGATGCGGTGACGGGCTTTTACGATGAGCGCGGCCGATCGCTGCGGCGCGCGTTTCTGCGGGCGCCGCTCCAGTTCCGGCGCGTCTCGAGCGCGTTCGGTTCGCGCTATCATCCGCTGCTGCACACGTGGCGGCATCACGAGGGCGTGGACTTCGCGGCGCCCTACGGTACGCCGGTGCGCGCCACGGCGGACGGGATCGTCACGCGGGTGGGGCGCGAGGATGACGGCTACGGCAACGTGATCGACGTGCGACACCCGAACGGCATCCGGACCCGCTACGGTCACCTCTCGAGGTTCGCGCCCGGGCTGCGCCCGGGCGAGCGCGTGGCGCAGGGGGAAACGATCGGCTACGTCGGCTCGACGGGGCTCTCGACCGGGCCGCACCTGCACTACGAATTCCTGGTGAACGGCCGGCCCACCAACCCGCGGCGCAAAGACATGGGCGTCGGGACCCCCGTACCGAAGCAGCTCGCGGGCGCCTTCGATGCCGCGCGCGACGGCCTCCTCGTGCTGCTCGAGCCCAAGACGCCGCCCCTCCCTACCGCTCGCCCGATCACCGCCGCGCGCGATTAGCTTCCTTCGCAATCGTGGAGCTTTATCCCGCCGTTGACGTCCAGGGCGGGCGCGTCGCGCGTTCCGCCTCTCTAGACCCGCTCGCCGTGGCGCGCCAGTTCGCGCGCGACGGGGCCCGCTGGGTGCACTTCGTCGATCTCGATCGCGCACTCGGGACGGGTGACAACCGCGACCTGGCGCGGCGGTTCGTCGCGGGCGCGGGCAGGGGGCTCCTCGTCCAGGTCGGCGGCGCCCTCGCGACCGAGGCGGCGATCGCCGAGATGCTCGCGTGGGGGGCGACCCGGGTGGTGATCGGCACTGGGGCGGCGATCGACGCGGCACTGGTCGCGCGACTTCTCGCGCGGCACGGCCCGGATCGACTCGCCGTCGGGATCGACGCCCGGGACGGCCGCGTCGCGGCCCGCGGGTCGGCGACCGTCGTCGACGTGGCGCCGGTCGAGCTCGCGCGACGCGTGCAGGCGCTCGGGGCGCGCACGGTGATCTACACCGACGCGGCGCGCGACGGAACCCTCACCGGGCCGGATCTGGTCGGCGCGCGGGCCATCGCGGCGCTCGGCCTCGACGTGATCGTGTCGGGCGGCGTCGCGTCGCTCGACGACCTGCGGCGCGCTGCGGACGCGGGGCTCGCGGGCGCGATCGTGGGTCGGGCGCTCCACGAGCGACGGTTCACCCTGGCGGAAGCGCTCGCATGCGTCGCCGCGTGACGCTCGGGCTCGTCGCGCTGCGCGCCGCCGCCATCGGCGCGCTCGTGCTCCTCGTGTGGAACCCGACCGCCGCGCGCGTGGAGGCCGGAGGCGCACCCCCGCTCGTCCTGCTCGACGCCTCCCTCAGCATGGCGGGTCACGGCGGTCGCTGGCGGGACGCCCTCGACACGGCGCGGGCGCTCGTGCCGGGGGGCGTCATCTGGCGTTTCGGCGAGCGCGTCGCCGGGTTCGACACGCTTCCGCCGGCGGACGGTGCGAGCCGGCTTGCCCCGGCGCTCGCCGCCGCCGCCGCGCGCGGCGGGCCGCTCACGATCGTCTCAGACGGCGCCATCGCCGACCTCGGCGACAGCCCGCCGGATCTGATCCGCCAGGCGCGGATCGTCGGGCTCCCGCGGGCGCCGTTCTTCGATGCCTTTGTCGCCTCAGTGGACGGACCGCGACGGGTCGCGGCGGGGGACACGGTCCGCTTGAGGGTCAGCTACGGGACGGCCGGGAAGACGGCCGGGGGAAGGGCCGGTGAAAGGCCGGGGAAGGGGGAAGAGCGCAAAGCGACGCTCGCGGTCAACGTGTCTGGTCGGCGAGTCCTGTCCCGACCTGTCGTGCTACCGGACAGTGGCATCGTGTCCACCGATCTCACCCTTCCCCCTTCCCCGGCTTTTCACGGGCCGTTCACGGGCTCTTCACCCGCTGGCGGCTGGCAAACGCTCGAAGTGCGATTGGAGGGTATCGCCGGCGATTCCGAGCCCCGTGACGACGCCCGCCTGTTCGTCCTCGAGGTGAGCCCCCAGCCGTCCATCGTGCTGCTGGCTTCGCCGCCGGACTGGGAGACGCGGTTCCTCGCGCGCACGCTCGAGAACGTGGCCCGCGTCCCCGTGCGGACCTTCATCGAAGCAGAGCCCGGGGGAAGCCGCTGGCGCGACGGGACGACGCTCGAGGGCCGGGCGGCGAGCGACGTGGCGCGGGCGGTGGCCGGTGCAGCGCTCGTCATTGAGGCCGGCGACCCGGCGTCGTTCGGCCGCTTCAGCCCCAAGGGAGCCGTGCTCCTCTGGCCGGGCACGCGGCGGCTCGACGGCGACTGGTACGTGCAAGCGCCCGCCCCCGGGCCATCGCCTCTCGCGAGCGCCCTCGCGGGGGTGGCCTGGGACTCGCTCCCGCCTGCTACCTCCCTTGTAGAGCTCGCGCCCGACAGCTCGGCGACGGTCGCGCTGGCGGCGCGCCTCGCGCGGCGCGGCCCGCCGCGCCGGATGGTCACGCTATCCGAGCACGCCGGAGCGCGCCGCGCGGTGATCGCGGCCGGGGGACTCTACCGGTGGGCGTTCCGGGGTGGTGCGAGCGGCGACGCGTATCGGGCGCTGGTGGCAGGACTGGTGGACTGGCTGCTGGAGCAGGGAGCAGGGAGCGGGGAGCGGTTTGCTCCGGTGACCTACGATGTAGCCAACGGGATGCCAGTGCAGTGGCGCTGGACGGGAAGGGCCGAACCGCGCGATGTCGTGCTCTCGTTAGCGGCCGACCAGAGGCAACGCATCGACACCCTGCGCTTTGATGCCGGCGGCCGGGCGGAGCTGCGCCTGCCGCCGGGGGTGTACCGCTACGCGGCGAGCGACGGTGAGGGCGCCGAGCGCGGCGTGGTGGCGGTGGACACCTATTCGGATGAATGGCGGCCGGCCGTGCCGGTGCTCGCGCCCCAACCCGGCACGCCGGGAGGATGGCTCACCAGCGTGCCCCTGCGGGACCGGTGGTGGTTGTTCGTCGTGGCGATCGCCGCGTTCGCGACCGAGTGGGCGTGTCGGCGGCGCGAGGGCTTGCCCTGATGGCTTTGTGGGAGCGGCTGGCGCGGGCGTTCGGGCGCGGCGCGCGCGAGCGGAGCGAGGCCGAACGGATCCTGCTCGAAGCGGATTTCGGCGTGGAGGCGACGGACGAAATCCTCGATCGAGTCTCCGGCGGGGAAGAGGGCGATGCCGACTTTCGGGCGGCGCTCGAGCGCGCGGTGATTGGGGCGCTCACGCCCGGGTCGCCGGGCGGCGATCCGGGCGCGCTCGCCCGGGCGTCGGTGCCGCCCACGGTCATGCTGGTGCTCGGCGTGAACGGCGTCGGGAAGACGACCGCGGTCGCGAAGCTCGGCGCCCGGCTCGCGCGCGGGGGGCGGTCGGTGCTCCTCGCCGCGGCCGACACGTTTCGCGCCGGCGCGGCCGAGCAGCTCCAAATCTGGGCGGACCGGCTGGGCGTGCCGTGCGTCACGGGAGGGGGGACGAAAGATCCCGCGGCGGTGGCGTTCGACGCGATCGCGGCGGCGCGCGCCCGCGGCGCCGACACGGTGCTCGTGGACACCGCCGGGCGGCTCCACACCGAAGAGCGGTTGCTCGAGGAGCTGAAGAAAGTGGTACGCGTCGTCGCGAAGCAGCTGCCGGGCGCGCCGCATGAGTCGCTGCTCGTGCTCGACGCCACGGTGGGACAGAACGCGGTGCACCAGGCCCGTGCCTTCGCCGCCGCGGTCCCGCTCACGGGGCTGATCGTGACCAAGCTGGACGGCACCGCGAAGGGCGGGAGCGTGGTGGCGCTCGAGCGGGCCGTGAGGGTGCCGATTCGATTCTTGGGCACTGGCGAAGGATTGGACGACCTGGCGGTGTTCGACGCCCACGCCTACGCCAGGCGCCTGGTGAGTGGGTGAACGGCCGGGGAAGGGGGAAGGGGGACGGGTGGCGACGCTACGGCTGAACACCTCTGTGAAGTACCTGAAGGGCGTGGGGCCGAAGCGTGCGGAGGCGCTCGCGCGGCTCGGTATCAGGAGCGTCGGCGACCTGTTGTACCACTCGCCCCATCGGTATCTCGACGCCACGACGGTCACGCCCCTGACCAAGGTGCAGGTGGGGGACGAGGTGACGTGCGTCGGCCGCGTGGTGAGCACGGGTGTGCTCCCCACGCGCAAGGGTTTGCGGGTATTCCGGGCGGTGCTCCGTGATGACAGCGGCGACGGCCCGCTCGAGTGCGCCTGGCCCGGTCAGCCGTTCCTGGAGCGCCAGATCAAGAAAGGCCAGCTGCTGCTCGTCACCGGACCGGTGCGCTACTATCACGGCCGCCAGCTCGTGCCGCGGGAGTTCGTGATTCTCGCGGACGAAGGGGAAGCGGGCCCCGAGCGCGGTCTCGTGCTGCCGGTATATCCCGCGACCGAAGGTCTCACCCATCGTCAGATCCGCGGTCTGATCCATCAGCACCTCGATGCCCTGCTCGCTCTGGTGGCCGACCCCCATCCCAAGAGCCTGCGCACCGCGGTCGGACTTCCGGAGCTCGGGGCTGCGCTCGCGGCGGTGCACCGGCCGGGGACGCCGGCGGAGGCTGAGGCGGGCCGCCGCCGGCTCGCATTCGACGAGCTGTTCGACCAGCAGCTGGTGCAGGCGCGCGCCCGCGCGCTCGCCAAGCGGGCGCGCGCCGGGATCACCTTCGCCCTGAAGAAAGCGCTCACTACGAAGCTCAAGCAACATCTGCCGTTCGAGCTGACGGGGGACCAGCGGCAGGCGATTCGCGAGATCGCCGACGACATGCTCGCGCCGCTCCGCATGCACCGCCTGTTGATGGGCGACGTGGGGACCGGGAAGACGGTGGTCGCGCTGTTCGCGATGCTGCTTGCAGTGGAGAACGACTACCAGGCGGCGATCATGGCGCCCACGGAGCTGCTCGCGGAGCAGCACCTCGCGACCCTCACCCGCCTGCTCGAGCCGCTCGCGCTCAAGCCCGACCTGCTGATCGGGCGGCTCGCGGCGGCGGAGAAGGCGGCGACGCGCGAGCGCATCGCGGCGGGCGCCTCGCGTCTGGTGGTGGGGACCCACGCGCTCATCCAGGAGGCGGTGACGTTCCAGCGGCTCGGCCTGGCCGTGATCGACGAGCAGCATCGCTTCGGCGTGGAGCAGCGGGCCGCCTTGGTCGAGAAGGGCGACGCGCCCGACGTGCTGCTCCTGACGGCCACGCCGATCCCGCGCTCCCTCGCGCTCACGCTGTACGGCGACCTGGACGTGACCCAGCTGCGCGAGCGTCCCCCCGGCCGGGGGACGGTGAAGACGGCGCTCCGCACCGAGGCGGCCCGACAGAAGATCTACGAATTCATCCGCGCGGAGTGCGTGGCCGGTCGCCAGGCGTACGTGATCTATCCGGTGATCGAGGAGTCGGAGCGCGCCGATCTGAAGGCCGCGACTGTGATGGCGGAGCGGCTCGCCAAGGTGTTTCCGGAGCTCGAGGTCGGTCTGGTGCACGGGCGGCTCAAGGCCGAGGAGCGCGACGCGACGATGCGGGCGTTCCGCGACAACGCGGTCCACATCCTCGTCGCGACGAGCGTCATCGAAGTCGGGATCGACGTAGCGAACGCGACGGTGATGCTGATCGAGCACGCCGAGCGGTTCGGGCTGGCGCAGCTGCACCAGCTAAGGGGACGGGTGGGACGGGGCGCGGCGGCGAGCCACTGCATCCTCTTGTCCGACATTCCGGACGCGGCGCCCCGCCTGCAGGCCTTCACCGAGACCGCGGACGGCTTCAAGATCGCCGAACTCGATCTCCAGGAGCGGGGCATGGGTGAGCTGGCCGGCGCGCGCCAGTCGGGCGGCGTGCCGCTGCGGTATGCGAACTTCGCGACCGACCTGCCGCTGCTCGAGGCCGCCCGCCGCGCGGCGGGGGAGATCATCGCGCGGGATCCGGTGCTCGCGCAGCCACAGCACGCGGCGTACCGGGAGCGGATCGTCCAGCGCTATGAGCGGGGGTTCGAGTTGTTCAGGGTGGGATGAGAACCAATGCGGAATACGGAATGTCGAATGCGGAATATCAATTCCGCACTCCGCATTCCACATTCCGCATTCATGTCGCGTTGACAGTTTCAGCGCTCGCCACTAACATCCCGCCCCCATGCCCGACTTCCATCGCATCGAGGAGCTGCCGCCGCTGGCGGGCCACGCGGTGATCACGCGCGGTTGGGTGATGACCACGCGTTCGTCGGGGAAGATCGGATTCGTGATGCTGCGCGACGGCACCGGCTACCTGCAGGTCGTGCTGTCGAAGAAAGACGTCCCGGAGGCGGCCTGGGACGCGTTCGGCCGGCTCACTCAGGAGACATCGGTGGAGGTCACGGGCGCGGTGCGCGCCGATGCGCGCGCGCCGGGCGGCGCCGAGGTCACGGCGGCGGACCTGCGGATCCTCGGACCCAGCGCCGACTTCCCGATCACCCCTAAGGAGCACGGCACCGCGTTCCTGTTCGAGCACCGCCACCTCTGGCTCCGGAGCCGGCGCCAGGTGGCGATCGCGCGGGTGCGCCACGAGGTGATCCAGGCGATCCGCGACTTCTTCTACGAGCGGCATTTCGTGCTGGTGGACACGCCGATCCTCACCGGGGCGATCGGCGAAGCGGCCGGCCACCTGTTCGCCACGGAATACTTCGACCTGGGCACGGCGTACCTCGCGCAGACGGGGCAGCTCTACGTGGAGGCCGCCGCCGCCGCGCTCGGCAAGGTGTACTGCTTCGGACCCACGTTTCGGGCGGAGAAATCGAAGACCCGGCGCCACCTGACCGAGTTCTGGATGGTCGAGCCCGAGGTGGCGTGGAACGATTCGGATGCCAACATGCGGTTGCAGGAGGAGTTCGTCTCCTCAATCGTGGCGCGCTGCCTCGACCGCCGCAAAACCGAGCTGGCCGAGCTCGAGCGCGACGTCAAGCCGCTCGAGGCGGTCCGGCCGCCGTTCCCGCGCCTCTCGTACACGGACGCCGTTGCGAAGCTCAAGGCCCTCGGCAGCGACATCGAATGGGGGCAGGATTTGGGGGGCGAGGCGGAGACGCTGCTCGCCAAGCAGTACGACCGGCCGGTGATGGTGTTCAACTACCCCAAGGCGGTGAAGGCCTTCTATATGAAGGAGAACCCCGCCGACTCTCGCACCGTCCTCAACAACGACGTGCTCGCTCCCGAGGGGTACGGCGAGATCATCGGCGGCAGCCAGCGCGAGGACGACTACGACAAGCTGCTCGCCCGCATCCGCGCCGACAAGCTGCCCGAGGACGCGTACAGCTGGTACCTCGACCTCCGCAAATACGGCACGTTCGTGCACGCTGGGTTCGGGCTCGGCCTGGAGCGCACGGTGGCGTGGATCTGCGGCATCCCACACATCCGCGAGGCGATCGCGTTCCCGCGGACGCTCTACAAACTGTGGCCGTGAGAATCTGCCGCCTTGGCTTCCTCCCACAACCGGTCCAGCGCTTCCAGGCTCGCCCGTCCGACGTCCACGCCGCGCTCTCGAGCCAGCCGCTCTACCGCCTCGAACCGTCCCCTGAACTTGTCGTTCGCCCGCTCGAGCGCGACGCGCGGGTCAATCGCCAGCTTGCGCGCGAGGTTGACGACGGCAAATAGGAGATCGCCGATCTCATCCCGCAGCGCATCACGCATCCCGCTTCCCGCATCCCGCATCTCGACTTCGAGCTCCACGATCTCTTCTTTCACCTTGCCGAGTGGTCCCTGCGCATCCGGCCAATCGAACCCCACCCCCGCCGCGCGCTCTTGCAGCCGATACGCCATCAGGAGCGGGGGCAGGGCGGGCGGCAGTCCTCGGAGAGTACTGCTCCTCGCTCCCCGCTCCCTCTGTTTCACCCCTTCCCAGTCTTTGTGCTCGAGAGTGTCCGCATCAGCGAAAAGATGCGGATGCCGCCGCCACATCTTCTCTTCGAGCGCGCGCGTCACCGTTTCGGCGTCGAGCTCGCGCCGTTCCTCCCCGATCACGATCTGAAACGCGAGGTGCAGCAGCAGGTCGCCCAGCTCGTCGCGTAACTCGGCGGGCGCGCCGTGCGTGAGCGCCTGATCGAGCTCGAGCGCTTCCTCGACCAGGTAGGGGCGCAGCGTCTGGCGCGTCTGGGCGTGGTCCCAGGGACAACGCGCGCGCAGATCGCGGACCAGTGCGAGCGCGCGCGCGAGGGCGGCGTCGTGCGACAAGGATCCTCCGAGGCGAGAAAGACGAAATCTAGGGGATGAGGAGCCGACCCTGCTTCACTCGAAGGGTGATGTGGGTGACGTTGCTGAAATCGGCGAGTGGGTCTCCCGCGAGGACGAGCAGGCTCGCCTCGCAGCCCGACTCGAGGCAGCCGATCCTCCGACCGGGAAAGATCGCCCGACCGGTCTCCACGCTCCACATACGTAATAGCTCGAGATTGGTGAACATGCCCAGACCGGACAGGTATAGTCCCTCGCGCACCGATGTGTCGCGGTATGAGTCGCTCCCGACCGCGAGGCGCACGCCGTGCCGCTTGAGCAGGCGCAGGTTGCGCGCTGCCAGGCTGTCGAGGCTCTTCCGCAGCAGGCTGTCCTGACCTCGCGCGTCGATCGTTGCGATGCCGCCGAGGGTCGTCACCACCACGGTGCCGTGCCGGGCCGCCCAGCGGGCGTCGGCATCGGCGATCTCGTAGGGGTGGGAATCGGGAAGCTGCGTGTGCTCGTTCCCCCGAAACCCGGGGGTGTGATTGATCTCGTCCACGCCGGCGGCGAGCGCGTTGTGGAAGTCTGCCGCCGTCTCGACGTGCGTCGAGACACGCAGGCCGGCCCGGTGAGCCCGGCGCACGATCCGGGGCAGAAGGGCCGGGTCGAGACCCCTCCAGCCGAAATACGTCGTATCGTCCCTGCGCCGGACGTAATCCTCCGAATAGAGCAGGTAGGTCTTGATGAAATCCGGCTTCCCGGCGATGATCGCGGGCCACTTGCGATCGAGGTCAGGGCGGCCGTCCACGGCCCAGTAGAACGCCCCCTCGCCATCCGACCCGGTCCACAGGCCGCGTGCTGTGTTCCGGCGCACGATCTCGGCGGGGTGCCCGCCGCTCCCCGTGAGCCCGCCGTTCGAGAAGATCACGTCGACGCCCGTCGGGACGTTCACCCGTCCCGCGAGCGACGCTCGCGCACCCGGGAGATTGTTCGGGTTCTTTACGTAGAACACGCCGTCCCGGATGTAGCGCACCAGCAGGTCGTCGAGGCCGGGGTTCGCGCCCTCCACGTTGTGATTGTGAGCCTCGGCGAACGGGGGGACGACGAACCCGCCCGCGAGGTCGAGCGTCGTATCGACATGCCCGGGCTGTCGGGTCGTGAAGACTCCACCCGCAGCGTAGGCCGTGCGTCGCACGAATGCCGTGCCGTTAAACCATTGTCCGTTGACGAAGGCGATTGCCGGAGTTTGCAGCGCGAAGAGAAGCGGCAGGAATGACGGCATACTGGATTAAGAATGTA
>Ga0137374_10004268_pt1 | contig 17014 bp, 13 predicted proteins | sample SagtaG_20_FD_104811 | JGI IMG/M metagenome (GOLD analysis project Ga0137374, IMG submission 104811) | Vadose zone soil microbial communities from Sagehorn Ranch, Mendocino, California, USA - Sage1_R_100_16 metaG | ecosystem: Environmental > Terrestrial > Soil > Vadose zone | place: USA...
CGATAGGCGCTGGCGCCCTCGGTTTTTTCCAGCCCCAGTCCGCTCGTGGCGTTGGCCTGCGGGTCCAGGTCGAACAGCAGCACCCGCTTGCCCAGCGCCGCAAGGCAGGCAGCAAGATTGACGGCGGTGGTGGTTTTCCCGACGCCGCCCTTTTGGTTGGCCACGGCGATAACGCGAGTCGGCATGCGCGCGATTAGACGGAACGCTTCCCAACCAAGCAAGGAATGATCCGCCGGCCTGGGCAAGGTGCTGGATATGCAAATCAAGCGTGCCGTGGCCAGCGAATGGCCGAACCATGAATTGTTCCAGAGCGACATGATGCCGAAAGGCCGCGGCATCCCGTTGCACGGCGACGCCGCCTCGCCCGAAGGCCAGGCCAGGTGCGCCCACCGCGTGTCCGCGAACGCGATGCCCTAGAGCACGTCCGCCGGCACATCGAACTCGCCGGCAAGATGCCGGCGCTCCCGGCGCGAATCCGCTGGCGCGAATCCGCTTGCGTCGTCGGTGAACAAAGCCCGAAATCGCCCCTCGTATGAAGCCCCTCACCGCAATCCTGTCCCTGTTCGCCATGAGCCTCCCCGCACACCTTGCCGCCGCCGACCTGCGCCTCGGCATGATCGGCCTCGACACTTCGCACGTCCCCGCGTTCGCAAAATTGTTCAACGACACGGCCGACCCAAATCACGTTCCGGGCGGCAAGCTCGTCGCGGCGTTCAAAGGCGGAAGCCCCGACCTCGAATCGAGCGCCAGCCGCGTCGAAGGCTACACCAAACAGCTTCAGGAAAAATTCGGCGTGAAAATCGTCGGGTCCATCGACGAACTCTGCGCCCAGGTGGACGCGGTGTTGCTCGAGAGCGTCGATGGCCGCCCCCACCTCGAACAGGCCCGGCCCGTGTTCAAGGCCCGCAAGCCCCTGTTCATCGACAAGCCGCTGGCCGGCTCGTTGAGCGACGCCATCGAGATCTTCCGGCTGGCCCGGGAGCACAACGTGCCGGTGTTCAGCTCCTCCTCCTATCGCTTCTATCAGAGCATGGTGGATTTGAAGAAGACGGACGTGGGCTCGGTGCGTGCGGCGATTTCGTACGGTCCCGGCCCGACCGAACCGCATCACCCCGACTTGTTCTGGTACGGCATCCATCCGACGGAGGCCCTCTTCACGGTGCTTGGGACCGGATGCGAATCGGTCGTCCGCACTACGACCGAGGAAAGCGACGTCGTCACCGGCGTCTGGTCGGGCGGGCGGGTCGGCACGCTGCACGCCATCAAAAAAGGCCCGGCGCCGCACAAAGTGATGATCTTCGGGACGAAGGCCGTGGCCGAACAGAAGGGCAGCGGCGACTACGCCCCACTCGTCCGCGAAATTATGAGATTCTTTCAGACCGGTGTCGCCCCGGTATCAGCCGAAGAAACGTTGGAAATCTTCGCCTTCATGGAAGCCGCCGACGAAAGCAAACGCCTGAACGGGCAGGTCGTGAAAATTCGCGACGTAATGAAGAAGCATGGAGTGAAGGCGGACTAGTGGTTGAAAAGAAACTCCCGGCTGCTGAGCAGTGCCCAGTAAACGTCTTCGACCAGAAGCCGGTGATCGGCCTCCGGAGTGTTTTTCAGCGCCTCAAGGAATTTCGCCCTCTCCTCGGCAGCCGGCGGACGCGATAGCGTGGCGAGGCAGGCATCGTCGATGACTTGCCCGGGCGGGAGCTTTGCGGCCAGGAGCTTGTCGATGACATTGTCCTTCGCGGCGAGTTTCTGGTTCAACGTGTCGCCGTTGGCGATGTGGAGCGCCTGGGCCATGCTTGGCTCGGTTGCCCGCTCGCATTCGCAGGTTTTCTCGCGGTCGGGCCGTCCGAACGTCGTGAGAAAATACGAGAAGACCTGGGTGTCCGGAAGCTGGAGGGAGCGGAGGCCGGCGGGATATTTGTCGCCCAATCCGCGGTTCTGGTTGCGAAGGTCAGTGCGAAATTCGGTCGGCACGCCGGTCACTTGCGAATAGGCGTCGAGCAGCACCTCGGCCATGAGGCGTCTGGGGTAGTAGCGGGAGTAGAAGCGCGTGTCGGCGGCGTTCTCGGGCAGGCTCTCGCTGGAACGCTGGTAAGTTTCGCTCTGGAGGATGGCGCGCATCAGCGCTTTGAGATCGAACTTTTGGTCCGCCACGAACTTCGCTGTGGCGCTGAGGAGCTTCTCATTGCTGGCGGGGTTTGTGATGCGAAGGTCGTCGACCTTCTCGACGAGACCCACGCCGAAGAAGTTCGCCCACACTCGGTTGACGATGGCGCGCGTGAAATAAGGATTGTCGCGCGAAGTGAGCCACGCTGCCAGCGCCTCCCGGCGGTCGCCGGGATCGTCGATGGACAACGGCGCGCTGTCGAGCGGGCGCGGGGCCTGGGGCCGGCCGCGAAGGGGCTGGTTGATGTTCCCTTCGCTCGCGGTGAAGACGATTTTCTCGCCGTCGCCAGGGCCGGCCTTGGTGCGGACGCGGGCGAACAGGTTCGCGAAGCCGAAGTATTCGTCGTTCGTCCATTTCTCCATCGGGTGGTTGTGGCACTTGGCGCAATTAATGGACATGCCGAGAAAGGCCTGGGTGGTGGTCTCGGCGAGGTTTGGCGGGTCTTCGTGCAGGGCGTAGAAGTTGGCGGCGCCGTTCTCCAGCGTGCTGCCGCGCGCGGTGACGATGGCGCGGGCGAATTGATCCCAAGGCGCGTCGGCGGCGACGTTGTTGCGGATCCAATGGTAATAACTCCACATCGCGGCGGGCCTGAGGCGGTCGCTGCTGACGAGCAACAGGTCGCTCCACTTGTAGCTCCAGTAGTCCACGAACTCGGGGCGGGCGAGGAGGGAGTCGATGAGCCGGTCGCGAGCGGTTTCGGAGCGGGAGCGGGGGAGTGAGGGAGTGGGAGAGTGGGCGGCAGTAGCGGATTTGTTCTTGCCCTCACTCCCTCGCTCCCCCACTCCCTCACTCCCGGAGCCGTTTTGAGCCTCCTCGCGTCGGCTGCTACACTCAGCAAGGAACGCCCGCACCTCCTGCGCCGTCGGCAGCGTGCCAATGGTGTCGAGGAAAGCGCGGCGGATGAATTCACTGTCCGAGCAGCGCGGGCTGGGTGGGAGGTTCAATTCGCGCAGTTTCTCCAGTGCGAGTTCGTCGATGAAGTTCCGTCTCGGCGCTTTGTCGAAGACTTCCGCGGCGACGGTGTTCGTGTACGGCACGGTGACGCTGGCGATGGCGATCTTGCTCAGATACCACGCCGTGATTGCGCCCTCGCCAAAGCCCATGACCTTCACGCCGCCCGTGTCATCGACCTGCGTGACGCTGGCGTTGGCATCGGTGAACTTCACCCAACGCGTCACGTCGCGCGCCGAACCGTCGGAGAAATGGGCGCGCACGACGAGTTGCTGGCTCGCGCCGGGTTGGAGCGTGGCGTGCGCAGGCTGAATTTCGAGCCGCTGGATGCGCGGATCATTCGCGCGCGGCGGCGGGGTGCCGGCGGCAATCCATTCGGAGAGAATCTTGTAATCCGGCGAATCGACCTCGAAGCGCTGTCCGCCCTTGTGCGGCACGGCGGCGGTGGGTTTGGTCAGCAGCAGGCTGCGGCCGGGGTCCGACGGCACGAGCCGCCGGCCGAATGCGCCGCGCGTAATCGTGCGCCAATCCCCCTCGTCATCGTAGCCGCGCAGCGAGAGTTTGAAGCCGCCCTGTCCCGCCGCCGCGCCGTGACACGCGCCGGACGAACAGCCCGCCTTCGCCAGCACCGGCTGCACGTCGTTGCGGAAGGACCACAAGGCCGGCAGGTTGGTGTTTCCCGCGGCGGCATTCAGGACGAACGCGAGCCCCAGAGCCGGCAGCAAGCAGCCCCTAACGAACCGCTTGGAAAAACCGCCCGGATTTGCGATGGTTTGTGGCATGAAATCGAAGCTGATTGTTTCAGACCCTGAGATTATGAGCGGCACGCCTTGCTTTGCGGGGACGCGTGTTCCGGTCAAGACCATCTTCGATTACCTCGAAGGCGGCGAGACACTGGACGAATTCCTGGACGATTTCCCGACGGTGACGCGCGAGGCCGCCATCGCGTTCCTCGAAGAGGCCAAGGCGCAGATGCTCACCTCCGCGGCCTGACGTGAAGGTGCTTCTCGACGAATGTCTGCCGCGCAAGCTGGGCCGCGCGCTGACCGGACACGAAGCGAGCACGGTGCCGGAAATGGGCTGGGCTTCCATCGCGAACGGCCGGCTGCTCGCTTTGGCGCAGGAGCAGTTCGACGTTCTGCTCACCAACGATGGCGAGCTGGAACACCAGCAAAACCTGTCGCGTTTCAACATCGCCATCGTTGTTTTGAGGCTCAGGTCGAACAAGCTCAGGGACATCCTTCCCTTTGTTCCGACAATCCTCGCGGCTCTGACCGCGGCGAAGCGCGGACATGTGACATACGTTGACCCGTGAACTTGCTCCACGGCCCTTTCGTGGAGTTCGGGGCGAACGGGGCTGAGGGTGAAAGACATGGCGGTGTTCATGGGCCCCTGCCGGGGCGCGGGGTTTGTGGGGGTTGCGATCCGGTGGGTGCGCCCGCTGACGCGGGCTTCCCACCGGCTACCTTCATGCGGCCCTCCGGGCCGGGGCGACGAATTCGGGCCGACGCGCTCACAACAACTCCCGAATCGGCTGCGTGCCGAAATCGACCAGCGGGAACGGCCGGCCGGCCGGACCCGGCAGGTGCGTATCCAGGTCCAGGCCAAGGCAGTGGAAGATCGTGGCGACGATTTCCTTCGGGGCGACGGGGCGTTCGGCGGGGTAACCGCCAATGTCGTCGCTCTTGCCGACGACACGGCCGCCTTTGACGCCGCCCCCGGCAAAGTTGACCGTCCAGCATTGCGGCCAGTGGTCGCGGCCGCCGGCGGGATTGATGCGCGGGGTGCGGCCGAACTCAGCCAGGCAGGCGACGAGCGTGTTGTCGAGCAGGCCGCGCTGGACGAGGTCCTCGAGCAGTGCGCTGTAGCCCTGGTCGTACATCGGGGCGACGATGTCCTTCATGCCGCCAATGCTGGTGAAGGGCTTCGAGCCGTGAATGTCCCACGTGATTTCGTCGAAGACGGTGATGAACGTGTTGATGGTGACGAAGCGCACACCGGCTTCGACGAGCCGGCGGGCCAGCAGGCAGCATTGGCCGAAGCGCGTCATGCCGTAACGCTCGCGGACCGTTTCCGGCTCCTTCGCGAGATCGAACGCGTCGCGGGCCTTGACGCTCGTCATCAGGCGGTAGGCATTGGCGAAGTTCGCATCCATCAGTTTCGCGTTTTCGCTCGCCTCGAAGTTCTTCACTGTGTCATCGACGACCGCGCGCAGTTCGCGCCGGCGGGCCAGGCGCGCCTCGCCGATTTCCCGCGGCGGCAGCAAATCGGGCACTTTGAAATCCTTCTTCGAGGGGTCGACGCCGAGCACGAACGGATCGTAGCTCTTGCCGAGGAAACCAGCGTCCTGGCCGTGCGGGAGATTGCCGCCGGTCGGCCCCATCGGCTCCGGCAGGATGACGTGGGCGGGCAGCTCGGTCTTGCGACCGCGCAAGTACTCCAGCGCGCAGCCGGCGTGCGGCGTGTTGATGCCGCCCTGGAAGAGCCGGCCGGTCTGCATCATCTGATGGCCGGTGTCGTGGACGGCCGCGGCCGTGTGGTAACAGGAGCGCACGAGGCTGAACTTGTCCGCCAGCTTCGCGTGCCGCGGGAGAATTTCCGTGAGCTGGATGTCTGGCGATGCCGTCGGAATGGCCTTGAACGGCCCGCGGATTTCGCGCGGGGCATCGGGCTTGGGGTCGAACGTGTCGAGCTGGCTGGGCGCGCCGAGGTTGAAGATGAGGATGCAGGCCTTGTCGCTCTGTTTGGGGTCGGTGGCGCCCAACGCCTGGAGCGCCGCGAAGTTGGCCATCGAGAAGCCGAGCGCGCCCAGCGTGCCGACCTGGAGAAAGTCGCGGCGCGTGAGACCGTCGCAGGTGGTAATGGAACCGTTGCCGGTGACTTTGAGCATAGCCAAGCAAGTAAATGCTAATTGACCATGTCATCGGCAGGGCAGCCGGGCAAGCCTGGATTCGCGCCTGGATTCTCCAGAGCATTTTTTGCGGTTCATCGCCGATTTTCGGGCAATCGTCACGAGGCGAATGTTGGAGGGAACGCAGCGCCTCGCGGAGCGAAGCGGTGATGGTAGCCGTGGGCTTCAGCCCACGGGTAGGGCGAAACAAGGGTTAGCGTCGCGGAGCGACGCTTGAACTTTGTTTCCCCGGCCATCAAGCGTCGCTCCGCGACGCGCGTACCTCTTGCGCCGGTCCGTGGGCTGAAGCCCACGGCTACCATCAATAGGTCGCTCCGCGACCCCACCGAAGTCCTTATCCTGGAATTCCGTGAGGAACCTTCATGGGGGGAGGGCCTGTTGCCCAAATCCCTTTGCCCGCGAAACACGCGGAACACACGAAAGACGAGGCTTGATTTCCACGTTTTTTCGCGCATTTGACGGGCAGGCTGCACACTGAACGTGGTGTGAATACGGCGGCGTCGGCGCGGTCCAATCTTTCACCCAAGTTGCTGGCAGAATGGCTTCCGAACAAATCCGTGTGCGGTTGCGCCGCCGGTCACCCGGCCTGGCGGGCGCGGCGGCTTTTACATTCCTCGCACTCCACGCCGCCGGTGCTGACGACTCGATCGATTGGGCGCGGGCGCGAGAGTTCTGGTCGTTTCGCACGCCCGTGGCGCAGGCCCGTCCGGCGGTGCGCGCGGTTCGCTGGCCCAGGGAGCGGATCGACTACTTCATCCTCGCGCGACTGGAGCAGCGTGGGCTTGCCCCCTCGGCCGAAGCGGATCGGCGGACGCTGATTCGCCGCGCGACGTTCGACCTGACCGGCTTGCCGCCCACGCCGGAGGAAGTCGCGGCCTTTCTCGCGGACTCGCGGCCGGAGGCATTCGAGCGGGTCGTGGACCGGTTGCTGGCTTCGCCGCGGTTTGGGGAGAGGATGGCCAGCCTGTGGCTGCCACTGGCCCGTTACGCCGAGGACCAGGCTCATCAAGTTGGCAAGGACACGAAGTTTTTTTACCCGAACGCCTACAAGTATCGCCAGTGGGTCATCGCGGCGTTCAATCGCGATTTGCCCTACAGCCAGTTCATCCAGCTTCAACTCGCCGCCGATCTGCTCGAGTCGACGAACTCGCCGAATCTCGCTGCGCTAGGCTTCCTCGGCCTCGGCCCCAAATACTACAATCGCGACCGCCTGGACGTGATGTCGGACGAGTGGGAGGATCGCGTGGACACGGTGGGGCGCACGTTCCTCGGGTTGACGGTGGCCTGCGCGCGGTGTCACGACCACAAGTTCGACCCGGTCACGATGAGCGATTATTACGCGCTGGCCGGCGTGTTCGCTTCGACGCGGATGGTCAACCGGCTGCCCGACGGCAAAGCCGAGGATTCCAAGGCCTCAGCCACAAATATAAACCCCGGCACGCTGCACGTTGTTGAGGAAGGCGAGCCGAAGGACCTGAATATTTTTCTGCGCGGCAGCGTGGACCGCAAAGGGCCTGTGGCGGAACGGCGCTTCCTGCGCGTGCTGTCGGAAGGCGAGCCGCAAACCTTCAAAGAAGGCAGCGGCCGTCGGGAACTGGCGGCGGCCCTCGCCGACACGCACAATCCACTCACCGCGCGCGTGAGGGTCAACCGGCTTTGGGGCTGGTTTTTCGGCCGGCCGCTGGTGTCCACGCCGAGCAACTTCGGCCATTCGGGCGACCGGCCGACGCACCCGGAGTTGCTGGATGACCTGGCGGTGCGATTCACCGACCATGGTTGGTCGGTGAAATCGCTGGTGCGCGAGTTCGTGTTGTCGTCCACGTATCGGCAACCCTCTGGCGTTGAATCGTTGAAGCGTTCAATCGTTAAATCGGCGGACAAGTCCGATAACGAGCCTTCCCGTTTCAACGATTCAACGGTTCAACGATTCAACGGAAAAACCGCCTCCAGCACGACTGACCCGGCCAACGAATTCTTCTGGCGCATGAACCGCCGCCGGCTCACCATCGAACAATGGCGCGATGCCATACTGTTCGTGTCCGGCGAGCTCAGCCCCGAGTGCGGCAAATCCCTCGAACTGGACGACCCGGAGAACTTTCGGCGCACTGTTTACGGGCGGGTCAGCCGGCTGAAGCTCAACGACCTGCTGATGCAATGGGATTACCCGGACGCCAACGTGCACGCCGAAAAACGCTCGGCCACGACGACGCCGATGCAAAAGCTCTTTGTGTTGAACAGCCCGTTCATGATCGCTCGGGCCAGCGCGCTGGCGGCGCGTGTGAAACGCGAAACGTCGGGCAACGAAACCGTGCGTATCGAGAATGCGTACCAACTCCTGTTCGCGCGCCCTCCGGATCGCGCCGAGCGAGCCGCGGCGCTGGAGTTCCTCCGCAAGCGCGACGAAGGCCCGATGACGCGCTGGGAGCAATTCGCCCAGGTGCTGCTGGCATCGAACGAAATGTTGTATGTTGATTAATTCTGTCCAATCCGCTGTTCCGCGGCTGAGCCGCCGGGAAATGCTGGGCCGCATGTGCGCCGGCTTCGGCATGGTGGGTCTGGCGGGTTTGCTCGGCCCGCGGGCGCTCGCTGGCGCGGGCGTTCCAGGCGCAACGACCGGGCCGCACTTCGCACCCCGGGCCAGGCGCGTCATTTTCCTGTTCCTCAATGGCGGGCCGTCGCATGTGGACACGTTCGATCCAAAGCCGGCCTTGAAGAAATATGCGGGCGAAAAACCCGACGGAGACCTTTACCGAAAGAACAAGGTCGGCGGGTACATGCCTTCGCCATTCGATTTTACCCGCCGCGGCCAGAGCGGCATCGAAGTGTGCGACACGCTGCCGAACCTGGGGCGCGTAATCGACGATTGCTGCGTCATCCGCTCCATGAAGACCGACACGCCGAATCACGAGCCGGCGCTGCTGCAAATGCACACCGGGAACATCCAGCCGATCCGGCCGTCGATGGGTTCCTGGCTGCTCTACGGCCTTGGGACGGAGAACCAGAATTTGCCGGGCTACGTCGTGCTTCGGCCCACGTCCAAGATCGTCGTTGGCCCTGCGCTCTGGAGCAACAGCTTCCTGCCGGCCGAGTATCAGGCCGCCAGCGTCATCACCGCCGACATGCGGGTGGACAAGCTCGTGGCCAACATCCGCAATCCGAGCCTTACCCCGGCGCAGCAGCGCGAGCAGTTGGACCTGCTGGGACGGCTGAACGGACTGCACCTGCGCAAGCGCGGCGGCGACACGGAACTGGAGGGCCAAATCAAAGCGATGGAAACCGCCTTCCACATGCAGTCGCGCGCCATGAAGACCTTCGACATCAGCCGCGAGCCGGAGTCCGTGCGGCGGGGGTATGGCGAGACCTCGTTCGGCCGCTCATGCCTGCTGGCCCGCCGGCTCGTCGAGGATGGCGTGCGCTGCGTGAGCGTTTACTACGTCGCCGACGACAATCAGCCGTGGGACACGCATACCAATCACAACGAGCGCCATCGCAAGTTGTGCGCCGACGGCGACGTGGCTGCGGCGGCGCTCATCGCGGACCTCAAGGCGCGTGGTCTGCTCGACGACACGCTGGTGATTTTTGGAGGCGAATTCGGCCGCACACCGTATGCGGAGATTCGGGACAAGGACAAGGATTCTGATAAAGTCGGGCGCGACCATCATCACACCGGCTTCTCGATGCTGCTGGCCGGTGGCGGCATCAAAGGAGGGATGGCGTACGGCGCCACGGACGAGTTCGGCATGCACGCGACGGAGGATCCGGTACACGTGCACGACCTTCATGCCACGATCCTGCACCTGCTCGGCCTGGACCACGAGCGGCTGACCTACCGCTACAGCGGCCGGGACTTCCGGCTGACCGACGTGCACGGGCACGTGGTGCGCGAGATCCTGGCGTGACGAGCCACGGCCTCTCTCGCCCTGCGGCGATGCCGCTTCAATGGAGATTTGACAAACTCGGCATTGTGTAACATTCTTGTTGCACATGAAAAGTGCAACTGTGCGCCAGCTCCGACACGACTTCGGCACCGTGCTCAACTGGGTCGAGGAAGGCGAACCAGTCGAAATCAGCAAACGTGGAAAAGTGGTGGCGCTCATCACGCCCCCGCCGCCGCCATCCCCTACCCGCCCCAAGAAACGCCCCGACTTTTCCGCTCGCCTGAAGCTGCGCGATGGCAACCGCGTCATCCCAGCCAGCGCCATGAATGACATCCTCGACTACAACAAGGGCGCACATTGAAAACCTACGCCGACACCAGCTTTCTGGTGCGCATCTACCTCACACAATCCGACTCGCACAAGGCCCTCGCCTTCATGCGCGACTTTCGGGACGCTCTGCCGTTCACCCCACTGCACCGGCACGAACTGCGCAACGCCATCCGCCTCGCGGTTTTCCGAAAGGAGATTGACGCCGCCCGCAGGAAAGCGGCTTTCGAGGACATTGAATCCGACCTGGCTGACGGCATCCTTACCCATGTGCCCGTTCCGTGGACCAACGCGTTTCGCGAATCGGAGCAGCTTGGCATGACGCACACCGAGGACATGGGTGTGCGCGGCATCGACCTGCTGCACACGGGAGCCGCCATCGCGCTCGGCGCAAAGGAATTCCTGACGTTTGACAACCGGCAAGCCGACTTTGCGAAAGTTGCTGGTCTCAAGGTGAAGCCATGAATGCACGAGAAGCTATTAGAGTAATCTCGTTGAATTCATGGCCATGCAGGTCACTTGTCTTGCGGGTCGAGGTGGTCGGCGTCCAGCGGGGGCGGGCCTTGCTTCCAGGCGGGGGCGCCTGCCTGGCCGAGCGGTTGGCCGGCCGTGTAGAGACGCTTCGTGATCGTGGGGTCGAACATGGAACGGAACAGGCCGGGGCCGGGGCCGGCGTCGAGTTCATTCGGTTCGCTTAGCCAGCGGAATTGGAAGGGCCGGTTATGGGTTGCGGCGATATGGGCGGCATCGCGCAGGCTGAGTATCACGACCGTTTCATTGTAAATCTCCAGGCTTCGGGCGCCGACGCTCAGGAGGTTATTGCCGACCCGCTCGGGCGGGGAGCGGAGTTTGCCGTTGAGAATCGCCCAGACGGTGGGCGGCGAGTTGTCGTTCGCCGATTTATCGGCTGGGTTTTGGTCGGCCGAAGGTTTGAGGCCAGCGGCCTCGGCGGCGCGGTGGAGACCGAGCATAAATAGACGGAGGGAGATGGCTTCGCGGAGGCCGGCGTCGAAATGGAGGCCACGGTCGATTTCCACGGGTGGGAAGAAGACGGGGATGGCGGCCGCAGCGAGGAGGATTTTTCGCAAGCGCTCGATGCCGGCGGGATCGATTTCATCGGCTTCGCTGGGGTCGGCGGGGTTGGAAGATGGGTGGATGGCGTCGAAGGCGATCTTGCTAAGGGGCCAGATGTAGACGCCGCCGGATTCGAGTTCGACGGTAGTGACGTAGAGGCGGCGGCCTTCACGATGGGCGGCGGCGATGCGGCGGAGGACGTGGGGCGTCACATGTTTGGCGATCAGGCGCTTGAGCGGGGCGGTGTCGAAGACGGAGTTGGGGAAGTTGAAGGGTCCTTCGAAGACATCTTTGTCTCGAATGGTGGTGTAAACCTCGCCCAGGGTGGCATCATCCTGTTCTTCGCCGAGGAAGGCGAAGGCGGCGATGAAGGCGCCGGTGCTGATGCCGGTGACAACGTCGAATTTGGGGCGCCCGGCGGGGGCGTTTCGCCAGCCGTTGAGGATGCCGCAGCCGAAGGCGCCATTGGCACCCCCGCCGGAGAGAATGAGGATGTTTTTGGGCGGGTGGTTGGTAAAGGCGGAGCGGATGTCGGCCTGGAGTTCCTGATCCCGCTGGAGGGCCATCTGTTGGGCGAGGGCGCGGGATTGTTGGGGCGAGAGGCCGGCGAAGGGGGAGCCGCGGCGCGTGCAGCAGCCGGCGAGGAGGAGGACGGCGAAGATAACCGACCATGCCTGGTATAACGAAGCTCTTGTTTGACTCAATTGTCTCATCCGCGGGTAGCGGCCTAACGACCCAGCGACGGCGGCCACAAAGCGCGGCGATTGGAAGAGTAGCGCGAGGCCGTCGTCAGCAGCAGCGCAGGGTCAAGCGGCATGGTCATCAGCATCACTTTTCGGATAACACGAAACATCCGTTGAAGCAATCCAACACTGGCCGCCATTTCCAGCCCCGTCAGGGGCGACATCTCTGGACGATGCCGCTCCTACGGAGCTTGAGTTTCCACTTCGGTCGCGATTCTACAAAGATTCCGCGACTACGGCGCTGCCGCGTAACGACCCAGCTCAGCGACGGCGGCCAGGAGGCGCGTCGATTGGAACAGTGGTGCGATGCCGGCGTTAGGCGCTGCAGCGCATTGCAGCGCATGGTTAGCAGCCCGTTGAAAAACTCCAGGTGGGGTTGTAGCGGCGGTCTGTGACCGCCGAAATCGGGCCAGAATGCGCATTTTCTTCGGCGCTCATAGAGCGCCGCTACAGTTTTTGAACGGGCTGTTAGCAGCCCGTTGAAAAACCCTCATCTCCTAGCATTCGGCGTGAGCCGGATCATGATTCCTTCGGGAATCCAAGTTAGGACAGATCTGGCTCACGCTGGATGCGACTTTATTAACGGGTTGTTAGGCGTTTGTGTTTTCATTCCCAAGTCGCATCAATGTGATTGGTTGCCGATGATACGTCGTCCGCTCGATTACGGTCCATCCACAGCGTTCGTAAAGCCGAGTAGCGCCGGGCGTCCAGAGATACATTGTGCTAATTCCGCGTGAGGACGCAAACTGCTGAACGTGACGAACAAGAGCACTGCCAATACCCGCTGATCGAGCCGCAGGCTGGACATAGAGCGAAGCAAGCCAAGGGGAAAGGTGGTCGAATCGAGGCAAGTCAGAAATGTCGAGTGACACCGTACCCAAAAGATCGCCGTGAGTGTGAGCGACAAAAGTGATCGGAACGCGATCAAGGTTCAAATTCTGCGCCAACTGCGCCTCAATGGTCGCGACTGAGCGATTATCAAAGGCGTACCACTCGGTGTAGAACCACTGTGCCAAATGTCGGATGGCGTGCGGCATCTCCACTAGAGGGCCGATTGTCATTGCGGTGAAAAATCATACGCCTAGACGACCCATCTCAGCGACGGCGGCGACGAGACGCGGCGATTGGAACAGGAGTGCGATGCCGCCGTTAGATGCAGCGCATTAGTCGGCGTGGTCATCCAAAAATCAAAAGCTTCAACGCCAACAATACACAACCTAGCAGGAATGCGGCAATCAACTGCTTCCAAAGCGGCCACCGGAAAAATGCTGGAGGAGTCTGCACGGCAGGCGCGGACGAAGTGGGCGGCTGCGATTGCTCCTTCTGAATCTCCGTCGCGGATAAATACACCTCCCCATCGTCACCTTGAACTGCCGCGCGAAGCGCGCGTGAAACCGCCACCATCTTGTCAATGAACTCCGGCTCTGGATTCTTGGTGTGAATCTGACCATCCGACCAGCACAACCAAGACTCGTAGCCACTCTTGGGACTGCGCCAGTCTGCGTAATCGTCGCCATTCTCGCCGGGATACCGAAACTCTGTGTCCCCTCGAACGAGCTGAACGAACTCATCGAACTCAATGTCGTCGCCCTCGTCAGGCCAGAACTTCCGCCGTGTAATGTGGATGTCGTAGCCCATGACGTGCGAACGCCGCCTAACAGTTAAGTGAGCCGCAAATTTGCGGTTTTATTACTCACACAGATCGTGTATCGCAAGGGGGCATGGTTGTCGAGCAGGGAGTTGCGTCGGACGATACTTCGAGGGCGCCAGGAAACACCGCAAAACCGCCCGGTCGCCGCGGGCGGGAATTGTTCACGCCCAATCCCAAGTTCAAGCTCCAGGAGCAGGTGCACGAGGTGATGAGGGGAGGCGACTGCGGGTGAGGGAGAGAATGGAACGTCGAACTTTCAACGTCCAACGTCGAACGTTGAACCAAGGCCCGTCCTCTATCGTTGTTCCCGTGCGCGACGACTGCGCGCTCGTTGAGGCCGGCCACTCAACGCATCAATTGTTTTTCAAGGTAGGTCACGACCTGCCGGACGTGGGAGTCCACCTGCATCCGATCTTTCACGAGGCGGCAGGCGTGCAGCACGGTGCCGTGGTCGCGGCCGCCGAAGGCTTCGCCGATGGTGTTGAGGCTGCTCTCGGTCATCTGGCGCGAGAGGTACATCGCGATCTGGCGGGGGAAGGCGATGTTCTCAGGGCGCCGCTTGCTGCTCATGTCCGCCAGGCGGAGGTCGAAGTGCTCGGCGACTTTCTTCTGGATCGACTCGATGTTGACCGAGAAGCGGCCTTCCTCGTGCAACACTTCGCGCAGCAGGCCCTCGACGACTTCGATGGTGAGCTTGCGGCCAGTCAGCGAGGCGAAGGACGTGACGCGCACCAGGGCGCCCTCCAGGCGCCGAATGTTCGCGCGGATGCGCTGGGCCAGGAAGTTGACGATGTCGTCGGGCAACTCGATGCCCATGGCCTTTTCCTTCTTTCGCAGGATGGCCAGGCGCGTTTCGATGTCGGGAGGCTGAAGGTCCGTCACCAGTCCCCACTCGAAACGGGAGATCAGCCGCGCTTCGAGGTTTTGAAGTTCGCCGGCGGGCCGGTCGCACGTCAGGACGATTTGTTTTCGGGATTCGTGGAGCGTGTTGAAGGTGTGGAAGAATTCCTCCTGAATGCGCTCCTTGCCGGCCAGGAACTGGATGTCGTCAATCAGGAACACGTCGCTTTGACGGAACCGGCGGCGAAACTTGGTGAACTGGTTGTTCTGGATGGCTTCGATGAAATCGTTCGTGAATTTTTCGGAGGAGACGTAAGTGACCTTGGCGCCTTTCCTGTGGCCGGCCACGTACTGGCCGATGGCGTGGAGGAGGTGGGTCTTTCCGAGGCCGACGCCGCCGTAAACGAACAGAGGATTGTAACTGCGGCCCGGCGCCTGCGCCACGGCCATGGCCGCGGCATGGGCGAAGGTGTTGTTGTTCCCGACCACGAAAGTGTCGAAAGTGTTGCGGGGATTGAAGGGGAGTTCACGCGGGGTGCCGTGGCGTTCGGGCTCCGGCTCCGGGCGCGGCGCCAGCGGGACGCCCTCGGCGCCCGACCCGGTCCTCACCGTGGGCGCGGCGCTGATCTGGAACTTGATGTCGAGCGCCTGGCCGGAGGATTGGGCGAGCACATCGCGCAACAGCCCGAGGTAATTGTCCTTGAGCCAGAGTTCGCAGAAGTCGTTGGCGACCTCCAGCGTAATGCTGTCGCCATGAAGTTCGGTCGCCCGCAAGGAGGCAAACCAAAGATTGTAGATGTCCTGATTCAGCATACCGCGCAGGAATTGCTGCGCGGCGGCCCAAATTCTTTCAGCGGTTGGTTGCATGGTTACCCAACCCTCAAGCCGTCAATTCTTGAGGGCTTATTCACCTGACATTCTCAAAGACTCATAACACCGCCCGCACACCGTCTGTTCGGCGCCGGATCCTTTCGGGATCGTGGCGCCGCTCCGCGCGGCCGAAGCCGGCAGGGTGAAGAACGGTCCAACAAAAATCGCAATCCTTTTAATCCCAAATACTTACAAAGAACGATGCCGACACGTTTCCGTCACGGCAAATTCAACTCAAGCCACATCGTGCTTCCCTGGAAATGCGGTTCCAGCTTTTAGTGCAGGTCCGCCAGCGTGACGAGGAGAACATATTAACTTTTATTCACGAGTTATCCCCAAGGGGGATCCAGTCAATGTTTTCAATGGTTTCGGCCGGTTTTTGTGCCGAAAAAAGGGCGCCCCGAATTCGGGGCGCCCTCCCGAAACCCCGATCGTTTATACGTCATAGTAGAGGTGAAACTCGTACGGGTGGGGGCGCAGGCGCAGGGCGTCGTGTTCCTTGCGCTTGGCCTCCACCCACATCTCCAGAAAGTCCCGCGTGAAGACGTCGCCCTTCAGCAGGAATTTGTGGTCCTCTTCCAGATAATCCAGCGCTTCGGCCAGGCTGCCGCACACCTGCGGCACTTTCGCCAGCTCCTCGGGTGCCAGCTCATACATGTTCTTGTCCACCGGTTCGCCGGGATCGATCTTGTTGAGCACCCCGTCCAGCCCGGCCATGAGCATCGCCGCGTAGCACAGATACGGATTGGCCGACGGATCCGGCGGCCGATACTCGATGCGCTTGGTCTTGGGGTTCTCGCTGTAGGTCGGGATGCGGATGGCCGCCGAGCGGTTGCGCTGGCTGTAGGCCAGGTTCACCGGCGCCTCGAACCCAGGCACCAACCGCTTGTAGGAGTTGGTCGTGGGACTGCACAGGGCGCACAGGGCCTTGGCGTGTTTCAATAGCCCGCCGATGTAATTCATCGCCATCGGGCTCAACCCCGCGTAGCCGTTGCCCGCAAAGAGCGGCTTGCCTTTCTTCCACAGGCTCTGGTGGGTGTGCATGCCCGAACCGTTGTCCCCAAAGAGCGGCTTGGGCATGAAGGTAGCCGTCTTGCCGTGCTTCTTGGCTACGTTTTTGATGACGTACTTGTAGAGCATCATGCTGTCGGCCGTTTTGACCAGCGTGTCGAATCGAAAGTCGATCTCCGCCTGGCCGGCCGTGGCCACTTCGTGGTGCTGGCGCTCGATCTTGATGCCCAGGCTCTCCATCGTCAGGCACATCTCGGTGCGGATGTCCTGCTGGGAGTCCAGCGGCCCGACCGGGAAGTAGCCCTCCTTGTGCCGGATTTTGTAGCCCAGGTTGGGCATCTCGTCCCGGCCGGTGTTCCAAAGGGCTTCCTCGCTGTCGACGGAGTAAAACGTGCCGTTGCTCTTGTGGTCGAACTGCACGTTGTCGAAGATGAAGAACTCGGCTTCGGGGCCGAAGACGGCGGCGTCGGCCAAGCCGGTGCCCAGGAGGTATTTCTCGGCCTTCTGGGAGATGCCGCGGGGGTCGCGGGTGTAGGCTTCCTTGGTGCCGGTCTCGGCGATGGTGCAGGTCAGCGAGAGGGTGGGCACGGCGCA
>Ga0137374_10004272_pt1 | contig 17010 bp, 15 predicted proteins | sample SagtaG_20_FD_104811 | JGI IMG/M metagenome (GOLD analysis project Ga0137374, IMG submission 104811) | Vadose zone soil microbial communities from Sagehorn Ranch, Mendocino, California, USA - Sage1_R_100_16 metaG | ecosystem: Environmental > Terrestrial > Soil > Vadose zone | place: USA...
ACGTCCGGGGCGACTGCCATACGAACACGGTCGAGGGATTCTTCTCGCTCCTGAAGCGCGGAATCATCGGCGTGTATCACCATGTGGGAACCGGTCACGTGCACGGCTACGTTGACGAGTTCGCGTTCCGCTATGACGCCAGGAAGATGACGGACGCAGAGCGCGTGCAGGCGGCGATGCGCGGCGTCGAAGGCAAGCGCCTGACCTACAAGCAGCCAGCAGGAACGAGCGCGAGCTAATCGCGCACTTCAGAAGCGCTATCAAGCTGTTTCTATGCGTGCTAGGCGTGCCATGGCGAAGCGAGAACCCGTTCGACTGCCGGCAGATTTCGATCAGACGCTCGCTGATCTGCTGAAAGTGAAGCCGCCCGTTAAACGCGCGAAAAAGAGTGACAGACCGCCGAAACCGAAACGCGGCCGTAGGCGTTAACAGCCGGTAATCAGGCATCCGGTCTAGTTGTCTGATGAAATCGTCACGATGCCGGTGTTGCCCTCGTACACCATCTTGAAGTGGCGAAGAAAAGTTCGACCGATCAGTGCTTGATGGCGTTGACCGCTTGTGGCTAGGTCGACGCCAGCGAACATACCGTACTGAGTAAATTTGAGCGTAGGGACATGGATCTGGGCAAGATGCATATTGACGCTCTTGATGGCAGTAACACCACACACGAGGCGTTGGTCCACGATGGGCAGCTTCAGCTGTGCGGCGAGTCTCGCATCGATACAACTTTCGTCGGCACCCGTATCGATGAGGGCCTCAACATTCGAAATACCTGGAAGTGGCGGGGAATTTGAGGTGGGATTGTACCCGGCGTCAAAACCAATGCTGACCCCGATACTGGGGCCGAGTTGAACGAGTAATCCAGGTCCTATCTTTGGATCATCAAATCCGCAGTTTGCCGTCAGCATTCGCGTGATGGTACATCACCGAGGCTGGCAGCGTAATGGGTGGGGCACCCACCTGACGAATCAAGAACGGGCCACTGCCAAACCGGCGCACCGCCTCTGCGGCGGCGTCCTCAAACGCCTCATGGGTGCCGATCAAAGCGCCGTCATGGATCAATACCCATCGCCCCATGTGGCCAGCCTCGAGTGCTGACCGCATGCGCTCGAAGGCTGCAACCTCGTCTTCTATTGCATTCATGGCGTTGAGGCTAGTTGAAAGAAGTTCTGGCGTCAATAAATAATATCGGCCAGCGCGATATTTTTTATTGACGCACCATGCCACTCGAACCTAATCGGCTCAAGCGACTCCGCCACATCAAGGGTTTGAACCAACGAGACGTGGCCAGCGCTGGCGGCCTGACGCAGTCACAAGTTTCTGAGTGCGAAAAGGGCGCTGCCGCGACCGTTGAGGTGCTAGAGAAACTCGCCAATGGTCTAGATTGCACAACAGACTTTCTCTTAGGGCGGAGTTTCGTCGGCGTCGACGCGGATGAAGGCGCTTTCAAGGCGGCAGTGAGCAGCATGGCCTACGATGTGTTCGCTGTTCGCCTAACTATCAGCAATGACCAGAGGAATCGGTGCCGCCGGGTTCTAGTGCATCACGCGGCACCTCTGACGGCGAACCATTGGGCGATTCTATCCGAACAGATTGACTTGGCGCTAGGCCCCACGAACGGAGCGACAACACTTCATGTAATAGATGGCGGGAGAATTCCCTAGATCAACTGTGCCTGACCTGGTCCGACGATGATTCGGTTTCATGGCCTGAGCGCCGAATTATCATGGTTTGTTAAAGCTATAATCCTCATATAATTCTGGCTATGGCAATAGCGAGAACAATCGACGAGCTAGACAGCCGCATCCTGGAGCTTTTGCAGGAAAACGCGCGCATGACCCAGGCAGACATCGCCAAGACCGTTGGGTTGGCTCCATCGGCGGTTCTCGAACGCATGCGCAAGCTGGAGGCGAGAGGCGCCATTCGCGAGTACGTCGCTGCGATCGATCCGCACGTCGCGGATCTGGCGCTGCTGGCGTTTGTTTCCGTGCGCACCAGCGAGTACGGGCCCGAACAGCCGTCAGCGCAAGCGCTCGCGAGGATTCCCGAAGTGCTCGAGGTCCATCACGTCGCCGGCGAAGACTGTTATCTGTTGAAGATCCGCGCCCGCGACGCGGAGCACCTTGGCCAACTGCTGCGGCAGCAGATCGCAACCGTGCCGCACGTCACGTCGACACGAACGACCATCGTGCTCGGCACATCGAAGGAAACGATGCGCATCCCGCTTGGCCGCGCGCGTCATCCGAAGATCCCGGTGGCGTCATGACGATGCGCGAGCGGAAGGGCGCGTATCTCGCGTGGATCACCATTTGCCTCGTCTGGGGAACCACGTTCCTCGGCATTCGCATCGCGCTCGAAACGTTCCCCGTCGCGCTACTCGCAGGCTTTCGCTGGTTGTCAGCGGGCCTCGTCCTGACGCTGCTGCTGCCGATGTTCGGAGAGCGGCTGCCGCCGCGGCGGACGTGGCCATCGATTGCACTCGTGGGTCTTCTTATGAACGTGCTGGGCAACGGGCTGCTCGTCTGGGCCGAGCAGTACGTCGCAAGCGGATTGACCGCGGTCGTCGCTGGAATGGTGCCGTTCTGGTCTGTCGTTGTCGAAGCGATCAGTCCCGGCGGCGATCGGCTCACGCGGAGAACACTCGCCGGGCTCGCAACCGGGTTTGCCGGAATTGTCGTGCTCGTCTGGCCGCAGTTGACGCTCGGCGCCGCCGGCGGTCGCATGTTCGTCGCCGGAATCGTCGCGCTGCAGATCGGCAGCCTGGCGTGGGCAATCGGGACCTCTTATACCAAGCGGCACAAGCTCGGAGCGACACCGATCGCATCGTCGGCCGTGCAGATGCTGTTCAGCGGAGTGGTGCTCCTCGGTGTTGGAACAGTGCTGGGCGAGTGGCCGCACGTCACGTTCACGGCGCGCTCCCTGGGCGCCCTCATCTATTTGTCGCTGGCTGGATCGGTGATTGGCTACACGGCTTACGTGTTCACGTTGAAGTACCTTCCGGTGGCCACGGTCTCGCTGTATGCGTACGTGAACCCCATCATCGCCGTCGCGCTCGGCACGCTCATCGCTGCCGAGCCGTTCAATTCACGCATTGTGATCGCAGCGGCGCTGGTATTTGGCGGCATTGCCATCGTGCGATCGACTCCTCGCGCGCGGTCGACGAAACCAATTGCGGTGAAAGCTGTCGCTTAAGTCGCCGAACGCGGGCCGAGGGCGAACGTCATAGCGCCGTGAACAACCACTCGGCCTCTGATGCGCGCTCTTCCTGTGAGGACGCCCATGCGGCTTCGGAGACGTTTGACGCGCGCTTCGATGACCACGACGTCGCCGGGATATGCCGGCGCGCGAAACCGCACACGTTCGATGCCCATGAACAACGGCAGCCGGTCCCGATTTTCCGGCTTGGAGAGAATCAAGATAGCGCCGACCTGCGCGATGGCTTCGGTGAGGATCGTCGGCGGCAGGGCAGCGGGCCGGCCGTCGACGGCGGGCGAGAGATAGCGCTCGCTCATCGATACGTTCTTGATGCCGACAATCCGCTTGTTCGGCTCGAGCTCGATGATGCGATCCACGAGCAGAAACGGATATCGATGCGGAAGAATCCGTTCGATGGCTGCGTAATCGAGCGGCAGCTCGAGAGCATCGGTCATCAGGCGGTCCCAGTATAATTCTTTGTTCTGCCGTGAGATTCGAGGCGTGGCCACGGAAGCACGGAGGCACGGAAACGAAGCCACAGAAACACCGAATCATTGAACCCAACAAAAGTTTCTCAGTGATTCTGTGCTTCCGTGGCTTTCTTTTCCGTGATTCCGCGCTTCCGTGGCGGCACTACAACCTGCAATTCGAGAGAACGACCATGCGCACTTTTCCTGTGATTCTCGTGGGCGCTGCTTTGTTGGCGACGGCCGCCGCGGCAGCGGCGCAGAAGCGGCCTGTCACGATCGACGACGTGATGAATCTCAAGACGGTGGGCGGATCGCCCGCTGTGTCACCGGATGGGAGACAGGTCCTCTACACGGTGCGTCAATGGGAGTCGGCCTCCGACCGCGAGAAAGACCGCTTCGACGCGCGAACGCATGTGTGGCGTGTGTCTGTCGCGGGTGGCGATGCTCGCCAAATCACGTTTGGCGATCGCGGCGAATCACAACCGCAGTGGTCACCGGATGGGCGCTACATCAGTTTCCTCGCGGCACGCGGTTCCGGCACGGGAGACGACGCGCCAAAGGCGCAAATCTACGTGATGCGCGCGGAAGGCGGCGAGGCGTGGAAGTTGACCGAGGCAAAAGAAGCGGTGACAGGATACTCGTGGTCGCCCGACAGTCGCCAGCTGGCGTACATCACTATCGATCCCCGCTCGTCTTCGGAAGAGGCAGCCATCCGCAAACGAGACGACGAGCGCGTCTTCGAAAACGACTTTCGATACACGCACATCTGGACGATCGATCTCGACACGAAGCAAGCGACACGAATCACGGAGGGCACTTCGTGGACCGTGCGAGGCGCGCCTTCGTGGGCGCCAGACGGCAAGCGGCTCGTGTTCTCCGCCAACGCCACGACGATGCTCCGCGACTACCGATCCGACATCTACATTGTCGAGATCTCCTCGAAGAACGTGGAGAAGATCAGCACCAACCCTGCGCCGGATTCGCAGCCTGAATGGTCGCCTGACGGCAGCACCATCGCGTGGATCTCAGAGCCGCCGATGGGAAAGCCTCTTGCGGACGGCACGCTGCCGTCGAGTGTTGGATTGAGTCATCTCGTGCTGTATTCCATCGCAACGAAAACACTGCGCGATGTGAGCAGTCGCGAGTTCGACATCGATGCCGGCTCGCCGCGATGGGCAAGCGACGGCAAGTCACTCGTATTTACCGCCGGCAAACGCGCGTACAGCGAGCTTTTCCGGTACGACGTCGCCTCCGGAAAATACAGTCAGCTGACGCACCAGAAAACGCTTCAGTTCGGTTCGCGGAGCAAAAACGGCCAAGTGGTCGCGGTCACGATGGACACGCCAGCGCTTCCCAATGAGGTGTACGTGACCGACGCCGCGTTTGCGAATTTCAGAAAGTTGACCGACACGAATCCACAGGCGGCCGATTTCGCGCTGGGAGAAACGGAAGTCGTGTCCTGGAAGAGCAACGACGGCATGGACGTCGAGGGTGTTCTGTTGAAGCCCGTCGGATTCCAGGCAGGGAAGAAGTACCCGCTGCTCGTCGTCGCGCACGGTGGACCATCGGGCGCCTACACGAACAATTACCGTGTGGGCGGACTCGAAGGAGGCCAGCTCTGGGCGGGTCAGGGTTGGGCGGTGCTGTACCCCAATCCACGTGGATCGACGAATTACGGCGAGAAATTCCTGCAGGCAAATTTCAACGACTGGGGCGGCGGCGATTACCGCGACATCATGACGGGCGTGGACGCCATGATCGCGCGCGGCATCGCCGATCCCGATCGGCTCGCGCATATCGGGTGGAGCTACGGCGGATACATGACCGCCTGGGTGATCACGCAAACCAATCGATTCAAAGCTGCAATGGTCGGAGCGGGTCTGACCGACATGGTGAGCATGTACGGCACGAACGACATCCCGAATGTCCTCACGACCTACTTCGGTGGAATTCCGAGCAAGGAGACGCTGCCTCTGTACGGCGCGCGTTCGGCGATGTCGCACATCGACAACGTGACCACGCCGACGCTGATCCTCCACGGCGGCAGCGACGAGCGCGTTCCCATCGGTCAGGCGCAGGAACTGTTCCGTGCGCTGAAGGATCGGGGCAAGACGGTGGAGCTCGTGATATATCCGCGCGAGCCCCATGGATTTGCCGAGTATTACCACCAGAGAGATCGTCTCTCACGCATTCAGGAGTGGGTGACCCGCTACACGCTCGGCGAGGGCCGCAAGACCACGACCTCGGCACCATGACGGATTCTGTCGCCGCTCGCGCCGGCGGTCAGGTATCGGACACCGAGCTCCTCGCCACGCTTTTCGATCTCGGCCGCGAAGTTACCTCTGTCCTCGAGCTGAACGAGCTTCTCGAGAAGATCCCCCAGCTTATTGCGCGGCTGACCACGTTCAGCGTGTTCGCCGTCTATCTGCTCGATGAGCATCGCGAGGAGCTTCGCATCGCCTATGCCGTCGGCTACCCGGAAGACGCGGTCAAATCGACGCGGCTGAAGGTGAACGAAGGGCTCGTTGGCGTGGCCGTCGCCGAGCAGCGCCCGATTCTGGTCAACGATGTTGCGTCGGATCCGCGCTACATCGCCGTTGTTCCGGGCGCGCAGTCCGATCTGGTGGTGCCGCTGCGCCACAAGGGGCAGGTGCTGGGCGCGATCAATCTGCTGTCGGACCAGAAGGACGCGTTCACCGATCGCGACGAAGCCATTCTTCGCCAATTCGGATCGCATGTCGCGCAAGCGATCGTCAACGCGCGGCTCTTCGAATCGGAGCGCGAGTACGCGGCAACCCTCGAGACGCTCGCGGAGATCGGCCGCGAGATGAGCGCGATTCTCGATCTCGAGGAGCTCCTGACGCGTGTCGCCCACCTGGTGAAGCGCTTGATCGCGTACCGGACATTCGGCATCGCGCTTCTCGATCCAGACACCGAGATGCTCGAAATGAAGATCGCCATCAGCTACGGCGACACGAAGGCGCTTGCGCCGATGAAACTCGGGGAAGGCCTCGTGGGCTACGCGGCGCTGCACAAGGAGCCCGTGCTGGTGCCCGACGTGTCGACCGATTCGCGGTACATCAACGCCGTGAGCGACGTGCGATCGGAGCTCGTGATCCCGCTGCTGCTCAAAGAGCGCTGCATCGGCGTGTTCGATCTCGAAAGCCCGGAGCTCGACGCGTTCAGCAAGAAACACGTGGAGCTTCTGACGCTGCTCGCTTCACAAACAGCGGTCGCGATTGAAAACGCGCGCCTGTACGAAGCCATTCGCGACAACGAGGAGCGCCTCGAGAGGGAAGTCCGATTTGCCCAACGCGTGCAGCTCGCGCTCCTTCCGCGCGACCTGCCGAAGAAGGTGCGTGGCGTCGACGTCGCGTGGCATTTCGATCCGGCCCGCGAGCTCGGGGGCGACCTCTATGAGTTTCAATCGCCCGAGCCGCACACGCTCGTCGTCGCTCTTGGCGACGTTTCGGGTAAAGGCGTGCCGGCCGCTCTTTACGGCGCGTTCGTTGGCGAAGTAATCCGCAGCCGGACGTTGCGCCGTCGTCTGGCGCCCGACCGCATCTCTCCCAACGCGGTACTGACGTCAATCAACCGCATCATGCACGAGCGGCAGCTCGAAGAGTATTACTGCACGCTGTGCTATGCGCTGTTCGACCTGCGGAAGCGACACGTGACGCTCAGTAATTCCGGCTTGCCGTACCCCATTCGCGCATCGGGCGATACGATCGGACAGATCGAGCTTCCCGGCCTTCCGCTCGGCTCGTTCGGCGGGTCGACCTACGACGAGATCTCCTTCGATCTGAACGCCGGTGACCTGTTCGTGTTTTGCTCTGACGGAATCTTCGAAGCCTGGGATACACAGGGCCGCGAGTTTGGTGCGGATGGCATCATCAACGCGATCGCCGGCAGTCGCGACAAAACGGCCGACGAGGTCGTGAGCGCCGTGTTCAATGCCATGCAGGCGTTCCGCGGAGGCGCGGAACAGGCCGACGATCAGACGGTCGTTGCGGTGAGGATCACCCAATAACTCAATAGTTTCCAGTTGTCAGTTTCCAGTTCAAAGTTCTAGTTATCAGTTGCCGCCGCCGAACTTCAGAACTGCCAACTAAACTTTGAACTTGCAACTGATAACTGGAAACTTCTTTTCTAATGGTGCTCGTCTACCGCGGTGGCGGCGCTCAGATAGATCCCTGTGAGCGTCATGAAGATGAACGCCTGCAGCGGACCGATGATGAGGCCGAGCATCTGAATCGGCAAGGGCACAATCAACGGCGCAATCGAGCCGATGATCAGCACGACCAGATGCTCGCCGAAGATGTTGCCGAAGAGGCGCAGCGTGAGAGACAGCACCCGTGACAGGTGACTGATCAACTCGATCGGCAGCATCAGCGGAGCCATGGCCTTGGGCACGCCCGGTGGAAATGCAAAGTGCAGCACGTAGGCGATTGGACCCTGTGCCCTGATGCCTTGCCAGTGATAGTAGAGCCACACCGTGATCGCGCACCCGAACGGCACGTTGATGTTGCTCGTGGGCGCGCCAAGGCCCGGCACCTGTCCCATGAGATTGCCGAGCAGAATGAAAATGAAGATGCCGCCGCAAAGCGCGAGATATCTGCGGCCTTTGCCGGGCCCGATGGCTGCTTCGAGCTGCGCGACGATGAACGTGGTGACGTCTTCGAGGACGATCTGGAACTTGCCGGGGTTGTCGACGCTCAATTTCGCGCGAATCACCAGACCGATGACCAGGACGATCAAGGTGACGAGGGCGCAGAACACGAGATAGTTCGGCGCCTGGATGCCGAACGGCGCCAGGAGCGCGTTTATTGCGGCGACGAGTGGGGACGGGTGCTCGAGAGTCTCCACGAACAGGAGATTGTACTAGATTTCACAAGCTCGAGCGACGCCACGGAATCACGGAACCACGGAACCACGGAGAAATCCCGCCACGGAACCACGGAAGCACTGAAGCAGGAATTTTGGTTCTGCATTTTGCAAGTCTTGGTGGCTGAATCAGCCCAATCGCGAAAGCAATTCTCAGTTCTCTAGATTCGGTGCTTCCGCGTTTCCGTGGCCTCGCTTCAGCCAAAAAAAGAGCCGCAGTGGCTAGCTGCGGCTTGGGGGTGACCTCGTTAGGACCGGAGCCGCGAAAGCACAGAAAATCGTTTCTGTGCTTCGGTGCTTCAGCGGCTTTCTATTCCGTGGTTCCGTACTTCAGTGGCTTATCGATCCAGATAATCGATGCTTCGCTCCCGCACGTGCAAGCCGATGGATCGGCCGCCGAGCAACGCGAAGTCGCCAACTTTCCCGGTGACGCGGACGCGCGCGCCCTTGCCCGGCGTGCGCTCGTGCTGCGACAGCACGGTGATCTCTCCGGTGCCATCGTCCACTTGATAAACCTTGAACGGCACCATGGGAATGCCCCATGACGAGGTGACGGTGCCGCGGACCGTGACGTTCCTGTCGACGTAACGACCGGGATTTGTTTTGAGCTGCGCAATCGACGCGCCGCTCGCGCATCCGGCGAGAATTGCCGCAAAGCCGAGTGCGACAATGAGACGACGAGAAAGACGGGGCATTGTCGTCTACTCCCGGCGCCGCCGAGCGGCGCCTGAATGGGCGAGTCGTTCTCGCCGTAATAACGGACGCGACGGGACTCGTGAACCTTGCGGCCGGGATGCGGCGATGCCAGCGCCTGCCTGAAGTTTGCGCACCCCGGTGAGCCCGTCGCGGCCGATCACGCAGACTTCAACAGCCATGCCACATCGGGCGCGTTCAGAAAACCGCCAGAAATCGCAACATTTCGCCGCGAGGCGGCCGCGCGCGTCCTGAGGGCCGGACAGCGCCTGAGGACAGCGGGCTCAGTACACGCGCAGGTATCTCGCCATTTCCCATGGCGACACGTGACGAATGTAGTCGTCCCATTCCTCACGCTTCGCCTCCAGGAAGTGCTGAAGGATGTGTTCGCCGAGCGTCTCCTGGATGACCGTGTCCTTCTCCAGTTCAGCGAGCGCGTCGTTCAGGTTTGCGGGCAAATCGTCAATGCGCAGGTGGCGCCGCTCGCGGTGACTCATCTTGTAGATGTTCTTGTTCACCGGGGGCCCGGGATCGAGCTGGCGATCGATCCCGTCAAGTCCCGCACGCAACATTACTGCGAGGGCGAGATATGGGTTGCACGATGGGTCTGGCATGCGGAGCTCGATTCGCGTGCCGACGCCGCGTGTCGCCGGAACGCGTACGAGAGGGCTGCGATTCTTCTCGGACCACGCAATTGCCGTCGGCGCTTCGTACCCGGGCACGAGACGTTTGTAGGAGTTCACGAGCGGGTTGGTAATTGCGCAGAAACCTTTCGCATGCTCCAGCAAACCGGCGATGTACTGCAGACAAGTCGCGCTCAGTTGCCACTGACCCTCTTTCGCGTAAAAGGCATTTTGCGCACCGCGGAAGAGCGACTGATGTGTATGCATCCCCGAGCCGTTCAACCCGAAGATTGGCTTCGGCATGAAGGTCGCGTGGAGATCGTTTCTCAGCGCGACGTTCTTGACGACGAACCGGAACGTGCTGATGTTGTCGGCCGTTGCCAACACATCGTCATAGCGAAAGTCGATTTCGTGCTGACCGGGGGCCACTTCGTGGTGCGCGGCTTCCACTTGAAATCCCATTTGTTCGAGCGCCAGCACGATTTCACGGCGGACATCCTCGCCGAGATCGACCGGGGCAAGATCGAAATAGCCTGCGGCGTCGTGCGTCTCGGTTGTGGGCTGGCCGTCCCGGCGCTGAAAGAGAAAGAACTCGGCTTCAGGACCGGCCTTCATGGTGAAACCACGATCGCCGCCCATCCGAATGACGTTTTTCAGTGTCGTACGGGGACAACCGGCAAACGGCGTCCCGTCCGGATTGGCGATGTCGCAAATGATGCGGCCCACGCGCGCGCCGTGTTGGTCGGTCCACGGGAACACCTGAAAGGTCGCGAGGTCCGGCTTGAGGTACATGTCGGACTCTTCGATCCGCACGAACCCCTCGATGGACGAGCCGTCGAACATGATGTGGCCGTCCAGAGCCTCACTGAACTGACTATCGGGGACCTCGACGTTTTTGATGACGCCGAGGATGTCGGTGAACTGGAGACGAAGAAATTTGACGCGCTCGTTATCCGCGCGTTCGAGGATGGTCGCTTTCGCGTCGGCCACCGGTTGATTCTAAAGGCAACCCGCCCCGCGCTCCTGCCAACCGTGGGGCGGTCCGCGTCGTCTGACACCAATGGACGGAGGAGTTGCCTCATGAGAAAGGTTCGATTTGCGATTTTTGCCGCGCTGTTGGCTGCCGGTGTCGCCCTGGCGGTCGGAACGCTCGTCGCCCAGTCGGGCGCGCCCGCGCCGCAGGTGGCACCCGCGCCTCGGCCCGCACCCGACGCGCGCGGACGGGTGTTGATGCTCGATGGCCGCGGCAGCCAGATCGGCGTGATGGTGGACGATTTGACCGCCGCCGACCTGAAAAGTCTCAGCGGCGTTATGAGCGGAATCCGCATTCGGGAAGTGGACGCCGATAGCCCGGCGGCCAAGTCGGGACTGAAGGAAGGCGATGTCGTCGTCGAATTCGATGGCGAGCGGATCCGGAGCGCCCGGCAGTTCTCACGCCTCGTGGAGGAGACCCCGGGTGGACGACCGGTCAAATTGACCATCGTCCGGAGCGGCCAGCGCCAGACGGTCGATGTCACTCCTGAGGACCATGCCTTTGGCTGGAGCGTCGACGGCGATCGCATCGGTCGCGAGATTGCGCGGGGCATGCGAGAGATAGGACCGCGGCTGCGCGAGATCGAGCCACGGTTCCGAGAGATGGAACCGCGGTTGCGCGAACTCGAACCGCGCCTCCGCGAGTTCCGTTTCGACGGCCCGGGGTTCGATTTCAACTTCGACGACATGCTGCCCGGCGCGCGCAGCCGGCTGGGCGTGCAGATTGAATCGCTGACGCCGCAGCTCGCAGAGTATTTCGGCGCCAAAGACGGGGGCGTGCTCGTCTCGAGCGTCACGAAAGACTCGCCGGCGGAAAAAGCAGGTTTGAAGGCCGGCGATGTCATCACGTCGGTCAACGGCGATCGTGTCCGCGACTACGACGACCTCATCAACGAGCTGCGCGACAAGTCGGGCGAGATCACGCTGGGCGTGGTTCGCGACAAAAAAGACACGACAGTCAAGGCGACGATCGACCAGAGGGAATCGCGGCCGCGTCGGCCGTTCCGGCCCGCGTGATTAGCCGCAGATAGTCACAGATGGCCGCAGATAAAACCGAAATTATCTGTGGCTTTATCCAGCCTTATCTGCGGCTCTATCCGGTATTATCTGCGGCTATCTGCGGCTATCTGTGGTTATCTGCCGCTATCTGTGGCTTGTCGGCGGTTTCCGACGGCCTCGCCGCAATCAGCGCGCCGAGCTCCGCGGCGATGAGGCGTGCGATCACGACTTTCGCGTCGTCGACGGCCACATCGGGCTTCAATTCCGCGGCAAGAACGCCGGCGGCGCCACGCGGGGACGGGAGCGGAACCGCAAGAGAGGCGGCGGCAGTCGCGGTGGCTGCGCTCGTTCGAGAGTCGTTTTCGCGAAACGCCCGGGCGGTGACGTTGTCACCGTCTGCTGGAATCGTCCCCAGCCGCGTGATGAGCCGTTTGTCGTAACCTGAAATCACTGCCGCTTCCAGCGCTGTCCGATCCGAGGTGCTCATCCACACGATGATGCCGCGAGCGTTCAGCAGGCCGCGCGCGCTCTCGAGAAGATGCTCCATTTCTGCCGTGTCTTCTGTAGCGGCGAGATCGCTGCAGAGTCGGGCGACATCAGACGCGCGCGAGATCGACAGCCCCGTTGCGGCGGGTGAGTAAGCAACCACAGCCGGCTCGTCGCGCGCGCGCGCCGCCTCACGCACCGGAGTCTCAGCGACGCGAGTCTGTGCTGGTACGCCCGCGGTCGTGTGTCGAGCGACCGGCACCAGCAACAGCAGCGCGAATACCAGAATGCCCGCCGCCCCGGCGGCCAGCAACATCTGCTCCTTCCGGACGGCGGCTTGGCGCTCGGACGAAACCTTCGCCAGTTGGTCGGCGTTCCGCGCAATCTGCAGCCGCAGCCCGTCGAGGAGATCGCGTCCTTCGTTGAAAATCACTTCGGCCGCCAGCAACGGCTCTTCGTGTCGCGCGTATTCGCGCGCGCGCTGTTCGGCAGCCGACAATCTGTCGCAGGTATCGAGCGCTCCAGAGATCGAGCTCCCGTTGGCGTTGGAGGCGGCATCGAGCTCCAACAGAGATGTCCGAAGCTTGTCCAGGAGTTGTGCTGCGCGTGCGGTCCAGAAGGCGTAACTTTGTCCCGGCGCTACGTACGCGTGCAGCGCGGCCCGTAACTCCTCTGTCGTTGCGATCGCCGTCTGCGCGGCGGAGTCGGTATTCCGCCCTGCGACAACGTCTCCGGCAAGAAGCTGTTCGTCCTGCACGATGCGATACGCAGCGGCGGCCGCCGCTCCAATCGCGAGTACGGCAAGCAGGAAGCGAATCCAGCGATTCGTCAACTTGACGAAAGAATAGCAGAAGGCGCTGCCGATCGAGCGCTTAGAAAACGGGCAAGTAGTCCTGCAGATAGCGCGCGATGATCGTGAAGTTGTTCGTGAAGATCAGCACTCCGATCGCCACCATCAACGCGCCTGAGACGACTTCAATCGCATGGTAGTGGCGCCGGATGCGAGCGAACGCCGCGAAGAAGCGGTCGATGGCGAGCGTCGTCAGCAAAAACGGAATGGCGAGGCCTGCTGAATAGATTGCCAGAAGCCGGACACCCTGGCCGACAGTCTCCTGCGCGCCCGCTATGGCGAGAATCGCCGCGAGAATCGGTCCGATGCACGGCGTCCAGCCAAACGCGAACGCAATCCCGACGAGCATCGCGCCAATCGCGCCGGCGGGACGATTGGCCTGCTGAAACCGTTTCTCCTGATAGAGCCACCCGATCTTCAGGATGCCCATCGTGTGAAGGCCGAAGATGATGATCACGATGCCGGCGATTTTGCCGAGAAGGGTCAGCTTCGATAGAACGAGCTGACCGACTGCCGTCGCGGTGGCGCCAAGGACGATAAACACCAGCGAAAACCCGAGGACGAAAAACAGCGACGTAAACAGCATGTGGCGCCGTACCGGCGCGGTTGCCGCGCGCGATTGGCCAGCACCCCGCATGTCCTCGAGCGACACGCCGGAGATGAACGACAGATAGCCGGGAATGAGCGGCAGCACGCACGGCGAGATGAAGCTCAACACTCCTGCGAGAAACGCAGCAACAGCCGGCGCAGAGGTGAACAGGTTTTCCATCTAGTCGGAAGTTCGCGAAATCTCTTCGTTGACGAGCCGCAACGAAATAACTGACGGCGCCGGTGTTCCTTCCATCTGCACGTTGTGGCCTTTGACGGGCGGCGCGTCCTGGAACATCAGGTTCCATTTCCAACGTTCCATGGGATTACTGGCCTGCAGCCAGTGCCGGAGCGGAAGCGGCCGATTGAAAACCTGTCCAGCGAGCTCCGCGTAAGACGGCACGTTCGCCATCGCCAGGGCGATGTCGACGCGGACCTGCTGCGAGCTCGTATACGTAAATGGCAGTCCGAGCGCTGCGGCGACGCTTGTGAGGATTTGCCAATCGTCCACAGCCTCGCCGGGAGGATTCAACACACGCGAGGCAGCCTGGAGCATGCCATTCTCGTTCGTGTACGTCGCGTCCTTTTCCACCCACGCCGCGCCTGGCAGGACGACATCCGCAACGCCGGCCAGCTCGGTCGCGAGCACCCCCTGATAGATGACCACGGGGATCGTCCCGTTTCGCTTCGCCTCGATGAGCCACGTCACATCGCCGAGCGAGCCATCGGGGCCGGGGTCCACGATGTAGACGACGGAGACATGGCGTTGCTCGACGGCGGCGCGAAGCAATGACAGGTCCGCCTCGCCCTCGTTGCCCGCGCCAACCGCGAGACCGAAATCCCCCGCGCCGGCGACGTTTGGCGCATCTGTGGCTGGAACGCGGAACTTCGTGTCAGGAGGCTGGCGCTTCGCCGATCGACGCCAGCCCACGTGCACGTGATCCGCGCCGCCATCGCCTTTGAGAGATGTCGCCATCTTCTTCAGCAGAAAGAGCTCCTCGTGCGAGGCGTGCGCCGAAGTCAGGAAGCGAACCGAGGCAGCGTCTCGACGACCGGCCGCCTCGAGCAGATCTCTCGTGCGAATCAACGCGTCCTTCCAATTGACCACCTGCTGAACGCCGTCGCGCGAGAGCAGAAGGGGCTTGCGATTGCGCTGCTCGCTCTCCACCCACGTGTACTGGAAGCGGCCGATATCGCACATCCAGAATCCGTTCACCGTCTCGTTGTATCGAGGTGTGATCCGCACGAGGCGCGATCCTTTGGCCCATTCAGGTTTCGCTTTGATCCATCCGGTCGTGTTGCAGCCCTTTGCGCAGAGGGTGCAGATCGTATCGACAGCCGTTGGATTGTCCCAAGGTCTCGAGCGGAATCGATACTGGCGTGTCGTAATCGCGCCAACGGGGCAGACGTCCATCAGATTGCCGGAGAGCAACGAGTGGACGCCCTGTTCGTTGAACGTCGCGATCTCGCTGCCGTTTCCTCGATCCACGATGCCGATTTGGGCGTCGCCGTCGACCTCGCGCATGAAGCGGATGCACCGCGTGCAGAGAATGCAGCGGTTCCGGTTCAGCATCAACGTCGGACCAAAGTCGACGTCCGCGCGCACACCTTCGCCATCGAAGACACGCCGGGGAAAGTCCATGCGGCTTTGCGCGTTGCCGAACGAGTAGGAGAAGTCCTGCAGCGGGCACTCGCCCCCCTTGTCGCAGACGGGGCAGTCGAGCGGATGGTTGATGAGCAGGAATTCGAACACCCCCGCGCGTGCTTCGACCGATTCCGTGTCCGTCGTGTGCACCACCATACCCTCGGCGACCGGCGTCGAGCACGACGTCTGCAGCTTCGGCATCTTCTCGATCTTCACGAGGCACACGCGACAGGACGCGTCGATGGCAAGTCCCGGGTGATAGCAGTAATAGGGAACCTGGATGCCTGCCTCGATGGCAGCCTGCAGCACCGTCGTGCCCTTGGCGACAGAGACTGGGCGGCCATCGATCGTGAGGGTGACGGTGTCCATAGGCAACTATAAAGTCTATCGTCTTTCCAGAATGGCCAGCGCCGCGTTGTCGCCGTTCACTTCGACGCCTCTGAGCGTGCCTGCGAGAGGGTAGCGCTTCTCGACCGCGGCTTCTGTGACCGCAACAACGTCTTCGGTCGTTTTGTCGGCGTAATGAATGGCGACGGTGACGGGCACGTCGTACAGCGAGTTGGGCGAAGCGCCGAGCTGCTCGAACCGAACGACGAGCTCCTGACCGTCGACCGTTGTCGAGTAGCGAAGGCGCGGTATTCCGGTTTCAAACACCCATCGCTGAAAGAATCGCTCGAGATTTTTGCCCGACTCGGCTTCCATCGCGCGCCGGAGATCGATCGTCCCCGCCTTCTTGAAGCGATTCTCAGCGTAGTAGCGGCGCAATCCTTTGAAGAAGGCCTCGTCGCCAACGAGACGACGGAGCATGTGCAGCACGCCGGCGCCCTTGTTGTAAACAATGGCGCGAAACACGCGGCTGTCGTTCTTCAGATGGCCGAGCCGATAGCCGAGATAAATTGGGCCTTGATCGGAATCCTCGAGTGCCCACCGGCGGAACTGCCGCAGCACGTCGCGAAAGGCTGCCTCGCCGCGTCGTTGCTTCGCGAAGAGAGCCGCAAAGTATTGCGCCAGCCCTTCGCTGAGCCACTGTTCGTGATAGTTCTGCCATCCGACCGCTTGACCCCACCACTGATGTGCGAGCTCGTGCGCCAGATAGAACTCGGGGAAATTGCTGAAGGAGGCCGGATCGTTACGCCACGTGTTCGGCGCCATCGGTGCAGGGTTGTTGATCATGGCGACGTACGCCGGACTGTGACCGCCCGGGAGAGTGCTTTCCACCATCGCAATGTTCATCGCGTCGTACGGCACGTCACCAATCAGCGCCGCATAACAGCGCAGAATATCCGCCGCCGTACCCATGGTCTCGCGCGCTTTTTGTTCCTGACGTCGGTTGGCTTCGAGCTCGAGCAGCAACGTGTTTCGCGTACCGACCGCCGGAACGGACTTTCGCGTCGGCTTGCGCGTCGCCAGCACGCCGGCGCCCAGGTACGGCGTTTCCTCCGCGGGTCCGCTGACCGGCGCCGGCGGAACGATGTCGAGCGCGACGTGCGCAGCATCCACATCGCGCATCTTGCTTACCAGCAGTCCGACGTAACGGAGTGGTTG
>Ga0137374_10004300_pt1 | contig 16956 bp, 11 predicted proteins | sample SagtaG_20_FD_104811 | JGI IMG/M metagenome (GOLD analysis project Ga0137374, IMG submission 104811) | Vadose zone soil microbial communities from Sagehorn Ranch, Mendocino, California, USA - Sage1_R_100_16 metaG | ecosystem: Environmental > Terrestrial > Soil > Vadose zone | place: USA...
ATGAATCTCGAGCGCTGGTGCGCGCCGGAATCGACCATCCTGATCGACGATTGCTTTCCGCACGACCGCAGAACCGCGCAGCGCGAGCGCGTCATCAGGTTCTGGAGCGGTGACATCTGGAAGCTGCTAGTGCTACTGAAGAAATACCGGCCCGAGCTCTCGATTCACACTGTCGCCGCGCCGCCGACAAGCCTGTGCGTGGTGCGCAACCTCGACCCCGCTTCGCGCTTCATCGCCGACAACCTGCAACGGCTGTGCGACGAGTTCATGGCGCTCGACTACTCGTTCCTCGAGAAGGACCGCGCCCGCAAGCTCAACCTAGTCCCGAACGACTGGGAGAGGGTCCGGCCGCTGCTCAGCTCAGCGCGGCAGCTCTGAAAACCCCATGAGGAACTCGTCGATCGCGCGAGCGCACTGGCGGCCTTCGCGGATCGCCCAGACGACCAGCGACTGCCCGCGCCGCATGTCGCCGGCAGCGTAGAGCTTCGGCACCGAGGTGGCATAGGCGCGCGCGCCGTCGGTTTCGGCCCGCGCATTGCCCCGGGCATCCTTTTGCACGCCGAATTCATCGAGCAGCGCCTGCACCGGCGAGACGAAGCCCATCGCGAGAAGAACCAGATCCGCCGGCATTTCGAACTCCGATCCCGCAACCTCCTTCGGCTTGCCGTCCTGCCATTCGAGCCGTATCGCCTTCAGCGCTTTCACCTTGCCGCCTTCGCCCACGAACGCTTTCGTGGCGATCGACCAGTCGCGGTTCACGCCCTCTTCATGCGAGGAAGAGGTGCGCAGCCGGGTCGGCCAGTAGGGCCAGACCGGGTTGCGTTCGACGTCGGGCGGCATCGGCAGGAGCTCGAAATTGCCCACCGATTTCGCGCCGTGCCGGGTCGAGGTGCCGACGCAGTCCGACCCGGTGTCGCCGCCGCCGATGATCACCACGTGCCGGTCCGTCGCCCGCAGGTCGGGGATGCCCCGGTCCCCGGCGACGCGCTTGTTCTGCAGCGGCAGGAACTCCATCGCGAAATGGATGCCGTCGAGGCTGCGTCCCGGGATCGGCAGGTCGCGCGGCTGCTCGGCGCCGCCGCAGAGCGCCACCGCGTCGAACTCGGCGAGTAGCCTCGCGGCCGGCAAATGCTCCGCTGCGTCGTTCGGAATTCCCGTCCCGGGCTTGGATTTTCCAATGCAGACCCGGGTGCGGAAGCCCACGCCCTCGGCGGCCATCTGCTCGAGGCGCCGGTCGATGACGCGCTTATCCAGCTTGAAGTCGGGAATGCCATAGCGCAGCAGCCCGCCAATGCGGTCGCTCTTCTCGAACACCGTGACCGCGTGCCCGGCGCGCGCGAGCTGCTGCGCGCAGGCGAGGCCCGCCGGTCCCGAGCCCACCACCGCCAGCTTCTTTCCCGACTGGTGCGCGGGCGGCTGTGGCCGCACCCAGCCCTCTTCCCAAGCCTTGTCGATGATCGCGTGCTCGATCGACTTGATGCCGACCGGATCCTCGTTGATGCGCAGGACACAGGCTTCCTCGCAGGGCGCGGGGCAGATCCGGCCGGTAAACTCGGGGAAGTTATTGGTGGAGTGCAGCGTCTCGATCGCTGCCTTCCAGTCCTGGCGATAGACCAGGTCGTTCCAGTCGGGAATGATGTTGTTGACCGGGCAGCCCGACATGCAGAATGGGATGCCGCAGTCCATGCAGCGCGCGCCCTGCACGCCGGCGGCGTCGTCGGACAGCCGTGCGTAGAACTCGCGGTAGTGCTTCTTGCGGGCTTCCTTGGCTTCGTGCGGCTCCTCGATGCGCCCGTACTCGAGAAACCCGGTGACCTTACCCACTCATTTCCCCCTTAGGCGGCCACCTTCTTCTGCGACAGCTCGGCCAGCGCGCGCCGGTACTCCTTCGGGAAAACCTTGACGAAGCGCGGCCGGTATTGCGCCCATTTTTCGAGGATTTCGGCGGCGCGCCTCGAATTGGTGTACCGGGCATGATTCTCGATGAGGCGCTTCACCGCCGCCTCGTCGTCGGATTCAACCAAGGGTTCGAGGTCCACCATCGCCGTGTTGCAGCGCCTGGCAAACTCGCCATCGACGTCGAGCACGTAGGCGAAGCCGCCCGACATGCCGGCGGCGAAATTGCGGCCGGTGACGCCCAGCACGACGACCGCACCGCCGGTCATGTATTCGCAGCCGTGGTCGCCCACGCCTTCGACCACCGCGCGGGCGCCGGAGTTGCGCACGGCAAAGCGCTCGCCGGCCACGCCGCGGAAATACGCCTCGCCAGCGATGGCGCCGTACAGCACGACGTTGCCGGTGATGATGTTCTCCGTAGGCTCGCCGCGGAACTTGGGTGAGGGCTGCACCGAGATCCTGCCGCCCGAGAGCCCCTTGCCGCAGTAGTCGTTGGTGTCGCCTATCAGGTCGAGCCACACGCCGCGCGCGAGGAACGCACCAAAGCTCTGACCTGCCGAGCCGGCAAGCCGCACGTGGATCGTCTCGTCCGGCAGCCCTTCGTGGCCGTAGCGCCTGGCGATCCGGTTCGAAAGCATGGTGCCGACGGTGCGGTTGATATTGCGGATCGGCGTCTCGATGGTCACTTTCTCGCCGCGCTCGAGCGCCGGGCGCGCCAGCTCGATGAGGCGGTTGTCGAGCGCCTTCTCGAGGGCGTGGTTCTGCGCCTCGCACTTGTAGCGCGCGACTTCGGGCGGCATCTGCGGCGTGTAGAAAACCTTCGAGAAGTCGAGCCCTTTCGCCTTCCAGTGTTCGATACCTTTGCGCGTGTCGAGCAAATCGGCGCGGCCGATCAGGTCGTTGAACTTGCGGATACCGAGCTGCGCCATCAGCTCGCGCGCCTCCTCGGCGACGAAAAACAGGTAGTTCACGACATGCTCGGGCTTGCCCTCGAACTTCTTCCTCAGTTCCGGGTCCTGGGTCGCCACGCCGACCGGGCAGGTGTTCAGGTGGCACTTGCGCATCATGATGCAGCCCTCGACCACCAGCGGAGCGGTGGCGAAACCGAACTCGTCCGCGCCGAGGATCGCGCCGATGACTACGTCACGGCCGGTCTTCATCTGGCCGTCCACCTGCACCGCGATGCGGCCACGCAGGCGGTTGAGCACCAGCGTCTGCTGGGTCTCGGCGAGCCCGAGCTCCCAGGGAGTTCCGGCGTGCATGATCGAGGACCAGGGCGAGGCGCCGGTGCCGCCGTCGTGGCCGGCGATGGTGACGTGATCGGACTTCGCCTTGGAGACGCCCGCCGCGATCGTGCCCACGCCGACCTCGGACACGAGCTTCACGCTCACCCAGGCGTCGGGGCTGGCGTTCTTGAGGTCATGGATGAGCTGTGCGATGTCCTCGATCGAGTAGATGTCGTGGTGCGGCGGCGGTGAAATGAGCTCGACCCCGGGAGTCGAGTAGCGCAGCTCGGCGATGTACTCGGAGACCTTGCGGCCCGGGAGTTGCCCGCCCTCGCCGGGCTTGGCGCCTTGCGCGATCTTGATCTGCAGCATCTGCGCGTTGGCGAGGTATTCGGCGGTGACGCCGAAGCGGCCCGAGGCGACCTGCTTGATCTTGGAATTCAGCGAATCGCCAGCGCGGAGCGGAACGTCCACCTCGACGCGCTCGCGGCCGAGCCGCGACATCAGGCTTTCACCCTCCTTCACCGGCGCATAGCGCTTGCGATCCTCGCCGCCCTCGCCGGTATTCGATCTGCCGCCGAGGCGGTTCATCGCGATGGCGAGCACCGTGTGCGCCTCGGTCGAGATCGAGCCGAGCGACATGGCGCCGGTCGAGAAGCGCTTCACGATCTCGGCGGCGGGCTCGACCTCCTCGATCGGCAGCGGCGCGCGGCTGCCGAATTTGAAGTCGAACAAGCCTCTGAAGGTCAGATGGCGCTTCGCCTGGTCGTTGATGAGCGCGGCGTACTCCTTGTAGGTCGAGTAAGAGTTCTGCCGCGCCGCATGCTGCAGCTTGGCGATGGCGTCGGGCGTCCAGGTGTGATCCTCGCCGCGCACGCGCCAGGCGTATTCCCCGCCGGCGTCCAGCATCGTCGCGAGCACCGGGTCTCTGTCGCCGAACGCGGCCTGGTGGATGCGGATCGCTTCGTCGGCCACCTCGAACACGCCGATGCCCTCGACCGTCGAGGTGGTGCCGGTGAAGTACTTGTCGACGAGCGAGTGCGCGAGCCCCAGCGCCTCGAAGATCTGCGAACCGGTATACGACATGTAGGTCGAGATGCCCATCTTGGACATCACCTTCTTCAGGCCCTTGCCGACTGCCTTGACGTAGTGCTTGATCGCCTTGGAACCCGCCGCGCGATCCTCGGGGTGCATCGCAAGCAGCGTTTCGAGCGCGAGGTACGGGTGCACGGCCTCCGCTCCGTAGCCGCCGAGCAGGGCAAAGTGGTGCACCTCGCGCGCCGAACCTGTCTCGACCACGAGCCCGGTGGAGGTCCTCAGGCCCTTGTTGACCAGGTGCTGGTGGATCGCCGAGAGCGCGAGCAGCGCCGGGATTGCGACCCGCTCGCGATTTACCAAGCGGTCGGAGACGATGATGATCGAATAGCCCGAGCGCACCGCGTCCTCGGCCTGCGCGCAGAGCGAGGCGAGCCGCGCCTCGATCGCCTCCTTGCCCCAGGCCGCCGGGTAGGTGATGTCGAGTTCGAGCGACTTGAACTTGCCGCCGGTGTAGCGCTCGATGTAGCGCACTTTCTCCATCTCGTAGAAATCGAGCACCGGCTGGCTCACTTCGAGCCGCAGCGGCGGGTTCATCTCGTCGATGCCGAGCAGGTTCGGCTTCGGCCCGATGAAGCTGACGAGCGAGGTCACCAGCTCCTCGCGAATCGGGTCAATCGCGGGATTCGTGACCTGCGCGAAGAGCTGCTGGAAATAATGGTAGAGCGTCTTGTTCCGCCTGGAGAGCACCGCCAGCGAAGCGTCGTTGCCCATCGAGCCAACCGGCTCCTCGCCCGCCTGGGCCATGGGCTGGAGCTGGAACTTGATGTCCTCCTGCGTGTAGGCGAAAGCCTGCTGCCGGTCAAGCAGCGGCACCTCGGACTTGAACGGCACGCTCTTCTCCGACTCCACCTCGTCGAGCTTGACGCGGATGCGCTCGATCCATTCCGCGTAGGGCCTCGCGCCGGCGAGCGCGTCCTTCAGCTCCTTGTCGTCGATGATGCGGCCCTTCTCAAGATCGACCAGGAACATCTTGCCCGGCTGCAAGCGCCACTTCTTGATGATTCGCTCCTCAGGCACCGGCAGGCAGCCGCACTCCGAGCCCATGATCACGAGGTCGTCGGCGGTGACGATGTAGCGCGATGGCCGCAGGCCGTTGCGGTCGAGCGTGGCGCCGATCAGGCGACCGTCGGTGAACGCGATCGACGCCGGCCCGTCCCACGGCTCCATCATTGCCGCGTGGTACTCGTAGAACGCGCGCCGCGCCGGATCCATCAGGCTGTGGTTTTCCCACGCCTCCGGAATCATCATCATCACGGCGTGCGCCACCGAGTAGCCGCTCATCACCAGAAGCTCGAGCGCGTTGTCGAACGAGGCCGAATCCGACTGGCCGTCGTAAATCAGCGGCCAGATCTTATCGAGATCCTCGCCGAGCACCGGGCTCGAGATCGCCCCCTGCCGCGCGCGGATCCAGTTGACGTTGCCGCGCAGCGTGTTGATCTCGCCGTTGTGGCAGATCATGCGGAACGGGTGCGCCAGGTCCCACGACGGGAAGGTGTTGGTGGAAAAACGCTGGTGCACGAGCGCCAACGCTGACTCGACGCGCGGGTTCTTCAGGTCGAGGTAGTACTCGCCGACCTGATAGGCGAGCAGCATTCCCTTGTAGCAGATGGTGCGCGCCGACATCGTCGGCACATAGAACTCCTTGCCGTGCTCGAGCTTGAGCGCCTGGATGGCGTGGCCGGCGCTCTTGCGGATGATGTAGAGCTTGCGCTCGAGCGCGTCGGTGACCGTGACGCGCCGGCCGCGACCGATGAATACCTGGCGGATCACCGGCTCGATGTTTCTCGCCGGCTCGGCCAGGTCCGAGTTGTCAACCGGCACGTCGCGCCAGCCGAGCAGCGCCTGGCCCTCGTCCTTGATGGCGCGCTCGATCTCGTACTCGCAGGCGATGCGCGAGGCCGGATCGCGCGGCAGGAACACCATGCCGACTCCGTACTGGCCCGCAGGCGGCAGCTTCACGCCCTGGCGCGCCATCTCCTCGCGGAAGAAGCGATCGGGGATCTGGATCAGGCAGCCGGCGCCATCGGAAAGCTTCGGATCCCAGCCGACGGCGCCACGATGGGTGAGATTTCTCAGCACCGTCAAGCCCTGCTCGACGATGGTGTGTGACTTGCGGCCCTTGATGTGCGCGACGAAGCCGACGCCACAAGCGTCGTGCTCGTTGGCCGGGTGGTAGAGCCCCTGTGCCTGCAAACTCATGACCGAACTATTGAATATACAATTATTGCGCTGCAGCGACAATGGCTTCGCGGACCTGGCGCTCGTCGACTCCGCCGCGCAGCGCCGCCTTGCCGATGGCCTCCAGCAGCACGAATCTCACGTGGCCCTTTGCGGCTTTCTTGTCGACCGACATCAGCGCCAGCAGCTGCTCCGGCGCGAGCGCAGGCCCGTTCACCGGCAATCCCGCGCGTGCGATCAGCTTCCGCAGCCTTGCGACTTCATTTTTTCCGATCAAACCCAGGCGCATCGAGAGCTCGGCCCCCATGACCATGCCCGCCGCGACCGCCTCGCCGTGCAGCCAGGTGCCGTAGCCGGTGCCGACTTCGATCGCATGGCCGAAGGTGTGGCCGAAATTGAGCAACGCGCGCTCGCCCGCTTCGCGCTCGTCGGCGGCGACGACGCGGGCTTTCAGCTCGCAGCAGCGGCGCACCGCGTGGATCACGCTCGCGCGCTCGCGCGCGAGCAGCTTTTCGATGTTGCGTTCCAGCCACTGCGTGAACTCGGCGTCCAAGGCGACGCCGTGCTTGATCACCTCCGCGAGCCCTGCGCGCAGCTCGCGCTCGGGCAGCGTGTCGAGCGTGGCCACGTCCGAGATCACCGCGCGCGGCTGGTGGAAGGCGCCGATCATGTTCTTGCCGCGCGCATGGTTGATGGCGGTCTTGCCGCCGACCGAGGAATCGACCTGGGCGAGCAGCGTGGTGGGTACTTGCAGCACGGCCACGCCGCGCTGATACACAGCGGCGGCGAATCCGGCGAGATCGCCCACCACTCCGCCGCCGAGCGCGACAATCAGCGTATCGCGACCGCAATGCGCCGCGAGCAGCTGGTCGAATACGCGCTCGAGGGTCTGCCAGCGTTTCGCCTGCTCGCCGTCCTCGACCACGATCTCGGTCACCCGCGCGCCCGCTGCTGCAAGCGTTTTTGAGATTCTCTTGAGGTACAGCGGAGCGACGACCTCATTGGTGATCAGCGCCGCGCTGCCGCCTGCCAGGTGCGGGCGATACAGCTCGGAAAGATCCAGCAATCCCGCCCCGACGTGGATCGGATAGGAGCGCTCGCCGAGCGTTACGCTGAGGCTTTCCATCGCTCCTCGAGCTTCTCCAGCAGATCGCGCGCCAGCGCCTGCACGCCTTGCCTGCCGGTGTCGACCACCAGATCGGCGAGCGCACGGTAGAGCGGATCGCGCTCGGCATAGAGCTCGCGCAGGCGCGCGAGCGGGTCGGGTGTCGCGAGCAGCGGCCGGTTGCGATCGTGGCGCACGCGCTCGTAGAGATCCTCCGGCCGCGCGCACAGGTACACCACGGTGCCGCTTGCCGCCAGCAGCCGACGATTCTCGCTCGAAATAACCACGCCCCCGCCGGTCGCGAGCACGATGCCCTCGAGTGCGGTGAGCTCGGCGATCGCCTGCGACTCGCGGCTGCGAAAGCCGGCCTCGCCTTCGATCTCGAAAATCACCGGCACCTTCACCCCGCAGCGCTGCTCGATCTCGTGGTCGGAGTCCAGGAAGCGCAACTTCAGGCGCCGCGCGAGCAGGCGCCCGACGGTCGTCTTGCCGGCGCCCATCAGGCCGACCAAGAACACGTTCCGGCCGCATCGCATGCGCCTATTGTACGGACGCCGCAAACAAAGACAGCCGGGAGAAAGCCCGGTCCACAGGGTCCGGGTGCCCGCCCATGGCCACCGCGCTGACGCTTACTTCTTCCTACGAATCCAGGCAGCCTTCGCCGCAAATCGGCGAAGAACCTTTTTTCTGGGAACCCTCCTCTGCAACCGCTAGAACACGACCACCCGCAACCTATGCGTTGCCGTGATCTTCATCTTCGATATTGAAGACGAGGCCGGGATTTCGTTCAAGGTATTGCGCGGGTCCGACCCGGTGGCCCCGGTTTCGGTCTCCCACCAGAGCCGCAGTATTTGAGCTTTCGGTCGCGCCGTCAGCATCCACTTCTTGTCGTCGTCGAGTGAGTTCTGTCGGTTATGAGGAAAAATTGGCTCGATTTTGTGTAGCATATCTCCGCGCCTGTGATCCCGTCGTAATCGCGAACTGCCAATATGGAATAAGGTGAAAAGATCTCGTAGGTGAAGGCACTCGCGATCCGGTCGTGGATGACCTGGATCCAGTAGGGGTTATTGAGCACGACGACGATGTCGGCACCCGCGATTCCGTCGGTGTCCTGCACCGTGTTGATCGCGAAGCTCGATCCTATCGGCATGTCGTACAAATGCTGAGACCCCTGGCTGTCGTGGATGACTTGGACGCCGTCGGGGCCGTTGCCGTTAGCGAGGAGCACGACGACAATCTCGGCGCCCGCGTTTCCGTCGGTGTCCTGCACCGTGTTGATCGCGAAGCTCGATCCTATCGGCATGCCGTACAAATGCTGAGACCCCTGGCGGTCGTGGATAACTTGGACGCCGTCGGGGCCGTTGCCGTTGGCGAGGACCACGACGACGACTTCAACACCCGGTTGCCCATCGGTATCCGTAAGGGTGTTTATTGCGAACGAGGATCCCGTAGGCTGCGTGTAGTATGTCGTGGTCCCACTGCCGCCATGAGTTATCTCAATTCTCGTAGCACTCGGATTTTCGCAAACCGTGTCTGCGATTCCGTCACCGTTCGTGTCCCCTTGAAAACATGCAGCGAATAGTGTGAGAGGCACCACAAGTAGAGCGAACGCGCACATGAAACATATGGACAAGTGTTTGTTCATCGATTGATCCTCTCCCTACGGGAGTCAGCCTTGCACATCTACAACATTTGCTTGGGTCGGATCAATAGTCTATTCGGGCTGCAGCTCTAGCCCGACACTTCCCGGTTAGAGGACTCTCACCTCCAAATGGAGGCACCCTGCCGGGCGCACAAACAAAAACGGCCGGGAGGACCCGGCCGTCGTACCGTCCAGAACAGCAACGGCAGGAGACGCGGCGATCAGCGAATAGTCAGCCGCTCATTGACGATGCGCGGCGTAATGAATACCAGCAGCTCGGTTTTATTGGACGAGGTGATGGTGGCGCGGAACAGGACGCCGAGGAACGGCAGGTCGCCGAAAAACGGGATCTTGGTAATGTCGGTGCGGTCCTGCTGCTCGTAGATGCCGCCGATCACCACCGTGCCGCCGTTCTCGACCAGCACCTCGGTCTTGACGTGCTTGGTATTGATCTGCAGGCCTGCCGCCGTGGCGGCGCCAGGCTGATCCTTGTTCACGTCGAGCGTCATGATGATGCTGCCGTCGGGGGTGATCTGCGGCTTCACCTTGAGCGAGAGATTGGCCTTGCGGAAGGAGACCGCGGTCGCTCCCGACGAAGTGGCCTGCTGGTAGGGGATCTCCGTGCCCTGCTCGATCACGGCTTCCACCTGGTCCGCCGTGAGCACCCGCGGGCTGGCGATGATCTTGCCCTTGCCGTCGGCCTCCATCGCCGAAACCTCGAGGCTCAGCACCCGCGACAGGGTCTCGTTGAAGAGCACGAACGAAAACTGGCCGGCATTGAAGCCGTTGAGGCCAGCTACCCCCAGGTTGGACTGCAGGCCGGTGGGGCCGGCGAGCGCGGGCGTCCCGGACACGAGGCCGGACGCTATCTGGGTATTGCCGAGCTCAGCGCCGAAATTGGCGCGCGCGCCTTGCGGCATCCGGGCGCCGCCGAGATTCGCAACTCCGAACCTCACGCCGAGATTCCTGCTGAACGAGTCGTCGGCCTCGACGATGCGCGCTTCGATCATCACCTGCCGCACGGCGATGTCGATCTTGGCGAGGAGCTTGCGCACCTCCTCGAGACGCGCCGGCGTGTCCTGCACGAACAGCGTGTTGGTGCGCGCGTCCACCACCGCGCTGCCGCGTTTGGAGAGAATCCTCTGATTCGCATCCGACAGCAGCTTCTGCACGTCGGCCGCCTTCTGGTAGTTCATCTGGAACGACTCGGTGCGCGTCTGCTCCAGGTCGTTGATCTGCTGCGCGGATTCGAGCGCCAGCTTCTCCCGTGTGGCGAGCTCGTCGCGCGGCGCGATCCAGATGACGTTGCCGCTGCGGCGGCTGTCGAGGCCGCGGGTCTGCAGGATGATCTCCATCGCCTGGTCCCACGGCACGTCCCTCAGCCGCAGGGTGATGTTTCCGGACACGGTGTCGCTGGTGATGATATTCAGGTCGGTGAAGTCGGCGATCACGTTGAGCACCGCCCGGACTTCGACGTTCTGGAAGTTGAGCGAGAGCTTCTCGCCCGTATAGCGGCCGCGCTGCGCCGCGCGCGAAGGGTCGGCCAACAGCGGCTTCACCTCGATCACGAACTGGGTGTCCGACTGGTAGGCGTTGTGCTCCCACTGCCCCTTCGGCTCGATCACCATGCGCACGTTTTCGCCCTGCTGGAAGGCACTCACCGTGTTGACCGGCGTGCCGAAGTCGATCACGTCCAGGCGGCGGCGCAGGTTTTCGGGCAGGGTGGTCTTGATGAAATCGACCACGATGTTCTGTCCCTGCTGGCGGATGTCGATGCCGGTGCTGGTATCCGACAGATCGATCACCACGCGGCCTTCGCCGGCGCGGCCGCGCCGGAAGTCGACGTCGCGGATGGCATGCTGGGCGTCGGCCCTGCCTTCGGCGAAATGCGCGACCTGGCCGCCGGGCGTGGGCTGCACGGCCGCGGGCTCGGACAGCGTGACCACCAGCGTGTTGCCATCGACGGCGGCCTCGTGCGCGACCAGCCGGCGCAGGTTCAGCACCAGGCGCGTGCGCTCGGCTCCCTGCACCACGTTCATGCTGCGCAGCTCGCCCTGGCCGATGTCCTGGGTCGCGCGCCCGAGGGAGTTCACGGTGTCCGGGAAATCGAATGCGATGCGCGCCGGACTGGCGACGGCGAAGTTGGGCGGCACGCTGCGCAGCGGCTCCTTGGTAGTGATGCGCACCACTACCTTGCCTCCCTGCTGCGAGACATCGAAGGCTTCGATGCTGTTGGTCTGGGCGAGCGCCATGCCTGCCGCGGCAAGCCATAGCGCGAACCCGTAGAGTGCCGTCATCGTTTTCATCTTTTTGCCTCCACCAATTGGAGCGCGCTCGAGCGCTCCACCCAATCCCCCCCGCTGTCCTGCACCAGCTCCTTGATGCTGATCTGGCTTTCGTCGATCGCCGTGATCACGCCGAAGTTCTGTCCCAGGTAATTGCCTTTTCTCACCCGGTACAGGTTCGGGCCCGCCTTGACGAGGGCAAAGGTTTCCTTGTCCTGAGTAATCGTGCCGAGCATCTGGATCGACTCAAGCGGAAACGCCTCGAGCGGCTCCTTCAGCCGCTTCTCGTGCTCGGCGATCTTGCTCGCCGCGTTCGAGCTGCGGCTCGCCTGCGCGACTTCGATGCGCTCAGGGCGGAACGGATCGATCTGCCCCTCGGCGGTGTAGGGCACGGGCTCGTAAGGCCGTACCTGCGGCAGCGGCGGAACCTGTCCGCGGTAGTCCTTGGTCAGCTCGGCGAGCTCCTGCCTGAGCTCGCGATGCTCGTCGCCGCCGCACGCGGCGAGCAGCGTTGCCGCCACCAGCGCCGCCGTGCGGAAAGAAGGCGCTCTCATTTCTTCGCCGGCGCGCCAGCCGGTTTTTTCGCCGCGGCCTTGCGCTGCGCGGCAGTTTCGTCGTCGTTGAGATAGCGGAAAGTCCGCGCCGTGGCGTCCATGGTCAGGTTGCCATCCTTGCCGGCGACCAGCGAGACGTCATTGAGCGTGACGATGCGCGAAAGCTGGCCGACGTCGCTAGCGAACGCGCCCATGTCGTGGTAGGTGCCGATCACCTTCACCTGGATCGGCAGCTCGGCATAGAACTCGCGCACGGTATCGGATGGCGCGGGCTTGAAGAGCTCGAACTGCAGCCCGCGTCCCAGCCCGGCCTGGTTGATGTCCACGAGCAGCGCATCCATCTGCGACTTGTCGGGCAGCTGGCGCAGCAGGGCGCCGAACTGGGTGTCGATCTCGCGCAGCTGCTGGCGGTGCAGGTCGAGGTTGACCGCCTGCTTCTTCTTCGCGAGGTACTGCTCCTTGAGCTTCACCTCCTCGGCCTGGCCCAGATCGAGCTCCTCGATCTGGTTGCTGGTGTGCGCGAAATACCCGGCGACCGGTATCGCCACCAGGATCGCCAACAGAACCAGCGATTTCGGCGCCGCGTGCCAGGTGCCGGGGTCCCGCCAGTTGGTGCGCTTGATTTCGTCGAGCAGCGCGTTGAAATTGACCGCCATGGCTAGCCTTTCTTCGCCGCGTCTTTCGCCGGCGCCGGCGCCGGGGCGGGCTTCACCTCGACGACGCGCTTCAGCGACAGGTACATGTTGAATTCGGACACGCGGCGCTTGTCGACGGTGGCGGCATTCACCTGGACCAGCTCGGGCCTTTCCAGCCACGTCGATCCCTCGATGTTGCGCATCAGGCTGGAGACGCGCGCGTTCGACTGCGCGTAGCCGAAGATGTTGACCCGCAGGCCCTTCTGCGAGATCGACTTGAGATAGACGCCCTCTGGCATCTGCCGCACCAGCTCGTCGAGCAGATGCACGGTCTGCGCCCGGTCGCTCTGCAGGGTCTCGATGACCTGCTTGCGCGCGAGCAGCTGCTGGATGCGGCTTTTCAGTTCCTCGATTTCGGCGATCTCCTTGTCGAGCTTCGTCATCTCGCTCTTCAGGAAAGCGTTGCGCTCAGCCTGCGCGTCGATCTTATTGGCGTAGAACACGTGCACTGCGAACACGATCACCACTCCGACCATCGCCGTGCCGCCGCCGAGGACATAAAAGTGCTTGCGCGCGCGCGTTCGCCGCTCCTCGCGATGCGGCAGCAGGTTGATGCGAGCGCTCATGCGGGGTCGAATGTCCTCATGGCAAGGCCGCAGGCGACGATCAGCGACGGCGCGTCGATCATCAGGCGCTTGAGCTGCACGCGCGGCGACGTCTGCATCTGGGCGAACGGGTTGGCGATGCTGGCAGGCACCTGCGCCTGCGCGTTGACGACTTCATCGAGGCCCGGGATCACGGCCGAGCCGCCGGCGAGCAGGATGTGGTCGACGCTGTGGAACTGCGTCGACGTAAAGAAGAACTGCAGGGCGCGCTGCACTTCGGTCGACAGGTTCTGCATGAACGGGCGCAGTACCTCGGCCTCGAAATCGTCCGGCAACCCGCCCGAACGCTTGGCGTTCTCCGCCTCTTCCGGGCTCATGCCGTAGCGGGTGACGATCTCCTGCGTGAGCTGGTTGCCGCCGAACGCTTGCTCGCGCGTGTAGACCGACTGGTCGTTGCGCAGCACCGTCACGTTCATCACGTTGGCACCAACGTCGACCACGGCGATATTCTGGTCCTTGCCGCCGCCCGGAAGGGCCTGCACCACCAGGGAAAGCGCGCTCTGCTGGGCGAACGACTCCACATCCATCACCAGCGGCTTGAGGCCAGCCGATTCGGCCACGGCGACGCGGTCCTCGACTTTTTCCTTGCGCGTCGCCGCGATCAGCACTTCCTGCTCGTCGGGGCTGGTCGGCGACGGCCCAAGGATCTGGAAGTCGAGGTTCACTTCCTCGAGCGCGAAGGGGATGTACTGGTTCGCCTCGGCCTCGACTTGGATTTCGAGCTCAGACTCGCCCAATGCTCCGTTGACGATGATTTTCTTCGTGATCACCGCGCCGGTGGGCACCGCCATGGCAACGAACTTGGTACGCGTGCCGAGGCGCTTGTGTCCCCGCTTCACGGCGTCGATCAGCGCCTCGAGGTTGTTGATGTTGCCGTCGACCACGGCGTCGCGGGCGAGCGGCTCGATCGCGTAGCGCTCGACGCGATATCCGCCTTTGCCGGCGTCGACTATCTCGACCATCTTCACCGAAGACGAGCTGATGTCCAGCCCGAACAACGGCGGCGCCTTTGGCGTGAAGAGATCCAAGGCCATGAGTTATTTTCCTTTATGTATCGGCTCTTAGGCGCGATACGTAGAATTCGCGTTAAATGCTAGCAACAACCCCTCCCGCTGTCTAGTTAATTCTCCACGAAGGGGAAAGGGTATGATGCTACGTTCGGCTGGGTCCCTGCAATAACGCCCCGTAACGGTCCAAGTCCCCTGATGTGGTTGCGCTTTCTCGGCTTTCCGCTGGCGTTGCTGGCCGGTCTGGTCGCGGTAGGAATCCTGGTTGCTGCCTTGGTGGTGGCGCTTGCCTTCCCGAATCTCCCCTCCCTTGGCGCGCTGACCGAATATCAGCCCAAGATCCCGCTGCGGATCTATACCGCCGATGGCGTGCTGATCGGCGAGTTCGGCGAGGAACGCAGGGCCGTGGTGGCGATCGCCGAGGTCCCGGCCGAGCTCAAGAACGCGATCATCGCTGCGGAAGATGAGCGCTTCTATCAGCACCCGGGGATCGACTACGTCGGCGTGCTGCGGGCCGCGTGGGCCAATCTGGTGGCGGGCGGACGCCGCCAAGGCGCGAGCACCATCACCATGCAGGTGGCGCGCAATTTCTTCCTCTCCTCGGAGAAAACGCTGACGCGCAAGCTGTACGAGGCGCTGCTCGCCTTCAAGATCGAGCACAGCCTGACGAAGGAGCAAATCCTCGAGCTCTACGTCAATCAGATTTATCTCGGCCAACGCGCCTACGGCTTCGGCGCGGCGTCACAGATTTATTTCGGCAAAGCGCTCAATCAGCTGAGCCTCGCCGAGGCGGCAATGCTTGCGGGGCTGCCCAAGGCGCCCTCGCTCTACAACCCGATCGCGAACCCCCAGCGCGCGAAGCAGCGCCAGCAGTATGTGCTGCGTCGCATGACCGAGCTGGGGTACGTTACTGCAGCGCAATATGAAGCGGCAGTCAAAGCGCTAGTGCGGCCAAGACGCGAAGTGAACGAATACTCCATTCACGCCGAGTACGCCGCCGAGATGGTCCGCCAGGCACTCGCCGAGCAATACCCTGAAGAGGTCTATACCCGCGGGTTTCGCGTCTATACGACGCTTCGCAAGCTCGACCAGGAAGCCGCTTACATCGCTGTGCGCAGGGGAGTGCTCGAGTATGACCGGCAGCACGGCTACCGCGCCCCGGAGGGCTACGTCGAGCTGCCGGGTACGGTCGCGGACGACGACTACGACGACTTGCTCGCCGATCATCCGGACAGCGACAACTTGCTTGCCGCAGTGGTGCTCGCCGCGGACCCGAGGCACGTCCAGGTCGCGCTGCGCGGCGGCGAGAAAATCGACCTCTCCGGCGAAGGGCTGCGCTTCGCGGCGCGCGGCCTCGAGCCGAAAACCGCGCCGCAGCGGCGCATCCGCCGCGGCGCCATCATCCGCGTGCAGCGCGAAGGCAAGCTCTGGCAGATCGTGCAGTTGCCCGAGGTCGAGTCGGCTTTGATCGCGCTCGATCCGCAGGACGGCGCGGTGCGCGCGCTGATCGGCGGATTCGACTTCGGCCGCAACAAGTTCAATCACGCCACGCAGGCATGGCGGCAGCCGGGCTCATCGTTCAAGCCGTTCATCTATTCCGCCTCGCTGGAGAAGGGCTTCACCGCCGCCACCGTGATCCCCGACGAGCCGGTGGTGCTCGAGGCCGAGGAAACGGGCAGCCAGCGCTGGGAGCCGAAAAACTACGACGGCAAGTTCGAAGGACCGATGCGCCTGCGCACCGCGCTCGCCAAGTCGAAGAACATGGTTTCCATCCGCCTTCTCGAGGCGATCGGCCCGAAGTACGCACAGGACTACATCACGCGCTTCGGCTTCGACGCCGAGCGGCATCCGCCCTACCTCACGATGGCGCTCGGCGCGGGCTCGGTGACGGCCTGGCAGATGGCGCGCGCCTATTCAGTATTCGCCAACGGCGGCTACCTGGTGCAGCCGTATTTCATCCAGAAGATCGTCGACGATCGCGGCAATGCGCTGGCGCTCGCGCAGCCGCGGCGCGCCGGCGACGAGACGCTGCGCGTGATCGCTGCGCGCAATGCGTTCATCTTGGACAACATGATGCAGGACGTGACGCGCTATGGAACCGGGGCACGCGCGGCGCGCCTCGGGCGCAGCGACCTCGCAGGAAAGACCGGTACCACCAACGAATTCGTCGACGCATGGTTCGCCGGCTATCAGCCTTCGCTGGTGGCGATCGCCTGGGTAGGTTTCGACCAGCCCAAGACGCTGGGCAAGAACCAGACCGGGGGCGTGGTGGCGCTGCCGATCTGGGTCGGCTACATGGAAAAGATCCTGCGGGAGATTCCGGAAATGTCGCGCACGATGCCCGAAGGCATCGTGGTGGTGCCGACCGGGCCCTATCCGGCGCTGCCCGGCGAATCGAAGCTGGTGCCTGAATTCTTCTACCGCGAGGCGGTTCCGCCGCCCGAGGTGCTGCAGCCACCGCGGCAGGGACCGCCGCAGCCGCTGTTCGAGCAGCCGCCGACCCCGCCCAACTAGCAAAGGAGCGCTAGGAGCGCAGCAGCACCGGCTGGCCGCTTTGCGCCGATACGAGCTTCGAGAGCGCAGCGAACAGTTCAGAGCCCTCGCGTGTGTCGCGCCAGACCGCGCCGTCCCAGCGGAAATGAAATCCTCCGGAGCGCGCCGCAAT
>Ga0137374_10004305_pt1 | contig 16951 bp, 18 predicted proteins | sample SagtaG_20_FD_104811 | JGI IMG/M metagenome (GOLD analysis project Ga0137374, IMG submission 104811) | Vadose zone soil microbial communities from Sagehorn Ranch, Mendocino, California, USA - Sage1_R_100_16 metaG | ecosystem: Environmental > Terrestrial > Soil > Vadose zone | place: USA...
AGGAACTTCAAATCGAAAAGCGGCACTAGAATCATATACTTGCTAGTGCCCCTTTGTTTCCGAAGTTCGTGTGAGAGAGTGCCGCAATGTATCACGAACTTCGGAAACGGGGCACTAGTGTCATGAAGACCTACGAAGGAAGGCGCACAATTGACGGGCTCGTCGTCACGGTCGACGGCGAGCGGCTCGACGAGCACTACGAGACGAAGCGATTCACAAAATACGGTTTCGAATGGACTTATGAGGGCGAGAGTCCGCAGCAATTGGCGCTGGCAATCCTCTATGATTACCTCGGTGACAAGGACCGCGCCATTCGCCTGTCGCATCCGTTCATGAAGAAAATCGTCGCCAATTTCGACAACGACTGGAAGCTCGGCGCAGACGACATCGATGCGTTTCTGCGCAATGAACAGTGAAGCCGACTCGTCATGCCCGGCCTTGTGCCGGGCATCCACGTCTTAAAACTCCGAGTCGATTTAAAGACGTGGATGGGCGGGACAAGCCCGGCCATGACGAAGCTGACAGGTCGATGTCAAATGGCGCCGGTATGATGTATCATCCGGTGCACAACAAAGATCGGCCGGTCGAATCGGCCCTTACGGGAGGCAGTCCATGGCAATTTCACGTCGCACGCTGTTGAAGTCTGCCGCCGCCGTCGGCGCCCTGTCGGTTTCCGCCGAGGTCTTTGCGCCGGCGATCGCGCAGGTGAAGCCGGTGCGCATCGGCATCCTTGCGCCGCGATCCGGCATTGCCGCGGCGCCGGGCGAGAACGGCATCCGCGCCACGCAGTGGGCGGCCGAGCGCTTCAATGCGCAGGGCGGCATCGCCGGACGCAAGATCGAGCTCGTCATCGAGGAAGAGTCCTCGCCCAAGGACACGATCGAGCGCTTCAGCAAGCTGGTGCAGCAGGAGAAGGTCGACTGCGTGCAGGGCATCATTTCCACCGGCGTCGGCCTGGCGCTCGGACCGGTGGCGGAAGAGGCGCGTGCGCTCACAATCTATTGGGACGGCACCACGCAGGACGGCGTGGACGAGAAGATCCCTAATCCGCGTTATCTCTTCCGCAGCACGGACAATGAATGCGAGGCGATCATGTCCTCGCTGCTCACCATCAAGCATTGGAAAGGCCAGTTCGCCACGGTTGCCGGGATCAATCCGGACTACTCCTACGGCCGCAACAACATGGCGGCGTTCATTGCGCTGCTGAAGCGCTTCAACATTGAACACAAGGTGGTCACCGAACAGTGGCCCAAGGTCGGCACCATGGACCTCACCAGCCACGTGGCGGCGCTCAAGGCGGCCAAGCCCGATCTGATCTTTTCTTCGCTCCTATTCGCTGATCTGCCGGTGTTCATGAAGCAGGCGCACGCGGCCGAGTTGACAAAAGGCACCAAGCTCGTGTTCCCGGCAGCCGGATGGCAGCACACGCTGATGAAGAAGGAGTTCACGCCGGAAGGCATGCTGTTCGGCCACAATACGCTCTACTTCGCCAATCCGAACGCGTCGCCTTTGGCCAAGGAATTCGTCGACTGGTACGAGAAGACCCACAAGGATTATCCGGAATGGGAAGCCGATCGGGCCTATTTCGCCATCGCTTCCTACAAGGCGGCGGTCGAGAAGGCGTCAAAGGCAAAGGGCGGGAGCTGGCCGTCGCAGGATGACGTGATCGAGGCGATGGTCGGCCTGTCGGTTGAAAGCCTCGGCGGCCAGGGCTCGTGGCGCAAGGACCACATCGCCGAGCAGACCTTCGTCCAGGGCTTCACCACGCATAACAACAAGTACGATTTCGTCACCCTGGGCAGCTTTGAGACGATGTACTCCTCCGACCTGCAGAAGCCGCCCGGCGCGAATTTCTGGGAATGGATCAAGGCCGCGCAATTCAAGGTCTGATCGCATCGGTCGATGGTCGCATTTGCCAATATCCTGGTCGGCGGCGTGTTTCACGCCGCCGTTTTGTTCTTGGTAGCCGCCGGCTTGCAGCTTGTGTTCGGCGTGCAGAAGATCGTCAATCTCGCCTGCGGCTCGTTCTACGCGCTCGGCGCCTATTTCGGCATCACTTTCATCGGGTATGCGGCCGCCGCCGGCATGTCCCCCTGGCTGATCCTGCCGGGGCTCATCGTCGCCGGCATCCTGCTCGGCTTCATCGGCCCGCCGATCGAGCGGCTGCTGCGCAGCGTCTACGGTCGTGACGAAAGCTTCCAGCTGCTCCTCACCTTTGCGCTGGTCTTGATGTTTCAGGACGTGTTTCGCTTCATCTGGGGCTCCAATCCGCGTTCGCTCGACAGCACCTATTTGATCTACGGGACCATCACCAGCCGTGACTTCAGTGTTCCCGTCTACAATCTGCTGGTGATTGCGGCGGCGATCGCCACGGCGGTCGGGCTCGGCGCCCTGCTGCAGCGGACAAATTACGGGCGAACCTTACGCGCCACGGCAGAAAACCGCGCCATGGCGGAGGCGCTCGGCGTCGACGTGCGCCGGGTCTATTCCGTCGTGTTCACGCTCGGCGCGGTGCTCGGCACCACGGCGGGGGCGCTGGTGGTGCCGACTGCGGCAGCCTCCCTCGACATGGCCATCGAGTTCGTAATCGAGGCATTCGCCGTGGTGGTGATCGGCGGGCTCGGCTCCATGCGCGGTGCGCTGGCCGGCGCGCTGATCGTCGGACTGATCCGCGCCTATTCGCTGGTGCTCTATCCCGAGTTGGAAGTGCTCGCGATCTACATCATCGTCATCACGGTCCTGTTGTTCCGCCCCGCCGGCCTGCTCGGGAGACCGGTCGTATGAAGCTGCCCCACGCGGCTATCGTGGCGATTGCCGGCACCGCCGTGCTGGCCCTGCTGCCGCTTGTGGCGCCGCCCTATTACGCGAGTCTGATGGTGCCGTTCTTCGGCTACGCCATCGCGCTGCTCGGGTTCAATCTGCTGTTCGGCTACACCGGCCTCCTTTCGTTCGGCCATGCCATGTTTCTCGGCTTCGGCGCCTACGGCGCGGCGGTGGTCGCGGGGGTATTCGGCATCAAATCCTTCGAGGCCGTGCTCGTCTTGGTGACGCTCGCCGCCATGGCGGCCGCGCTGCCGATCGGCTTCCTGTGCGTGCGTTACGTCGGCATCTTTTTCGGCATGCTCACGCTTGCCTTCGGCATGCTGTTTCACTCGTTCCTGTTCAAGTTCTACCACCTGACGGGCGGCGACAGCGGCATGCGCGTGCCGCGCATGAACATCCTCGGGCTTGAATTCGCGAAATATAACAAGATCGAGTTTCTGGCGGAGCCGTTCTACTATTATTGTCTCGCGCTGCTCGTCATCGCCGGACTGCTGATGTGGCGCATCGTTCACTCGCCGTTTGGCCTGCACCTCAGGGCCATTCGGGACAATGCACGCAAGGCCGAGTATCTCGCCGTGCACGTACGCCGGTTTCGGCTCGCCGCCTTCGTCATCTCGGCGGGCTACGGCGCCATCGGCGGCGCGATTCTCGGCTTCCGTGTCGGCCTTGCGGATCCGGAACTTGTCTATTGGACCCAATCCGGCCAGCTCGTGTTCATGGCGGTGCTCGGCGGCTTCGCCAATTTCTTCGGGCCGATCGTCGGCGCGCTCGCCTTCACGCTGCTGCAGGATCAGCTGCAGTCACTGACGCAGTATTGGCGATTCATCCTCGGCGCCATCCTGGCGCTGATCGTGGTCGGCTTTCCTGGCGGCATCGTGGGGCTCGCGGAAGGACTGCGGCGGCGCCGCGCGAGGGCGGCATGAGCGCGCTCATCGAGACGCGCCATCTGAGCAAGGCGTACGGCGGCTTCCTCGCGCTCGACGACGTCAGCATCGCGGTGCAGGCGGGCGAGCTCGTCTCCGTCGTGGGGCCGAACGGCGCCGGCAAGACCACACTGGTCAACCTGCTCACGGGCCTGCTGCAGCCGACCAGCGGCGACGTGTTGTTCATGGGCACAAGCGTCGCCGGGGTTGGGCCGGTGACACTTGCCGATCACGGCTTGGCGCGGGCCTTTCAGCTCATCCAGATTTTCCCCCAGCTCACAGTGGCCGAGACGATCGGTACCGCGGTCGTGTCGCGGCAGAAAAAACGCTGGCGCCTGTTCTCTCCGCTGGCCGCAGATGGCGAGATCAGCGCGCGGGTCCGCGACGTGGCCAACATCTTCGGTCTCGACCACCGTCTCGACACCATGGCTGCCACACTGTCGCAAGGCGAAAAAAAACTGCTCGACGTGGCGTCGGCCTTCGCACTCGATCCTCGGGTGATCCTGCTGGACGAGCCGACTTCCGGGGTCTCCACGGCCGATAAGCACGGCATCATGAAGACGTTGATCGAGGCCGCGAAAACGGCCGGTGTGCAGGGAATCCTGCTGGTCGAGCACGACATGGATCTGGTGGCGGCCTATTCACATCGCATCATCGCCTTGTCGGAAGGCAAGATGCTGGCCGACTTGCCGACCGCCGATTTCTTTGCCGACCCGCGGCTGATCGAGACCGTGATCGGCAAGCGGAGGGGACATTAATGCTGCACGTGCGCGATCTCGCCGTCGATATCCAAGCCAGCCCGGTGCTGCGCGGGGTGTCATTCGAGGTCAATGCCGGCGAGCTCGTCTGCCTGGTCGGCCGCAACGGCGCCGGCAAGACCACGAGTTTCCGCACCATCATGGGCTTTCGCAGGCCGGCGGCCGGCTCGATCGAATTCGACCGCAAGGACATCGTCGGGCTCAGGCCATACCGGATCGCGCGCATGGGCGTCGGCTTTGCCCCGGAAGAAAGCGAGGTGTTCGGCGAGCTCACTGTCGCCGAGAACATTGCAATGCCGACCTGGACTTGCCCGGGCCCGCGCGCCGCCAAGGCGCGCATCGAGGATGCCTATCGCGTGTTCCCCGGGCTCGAGCGCTACCGCGAGCGCGGCGGCCATGCTTTATCCGGCGGCGAACGCAAAATGGTCTCGATCGCCCGCGCGCTGGCGCTCGGTCCCAAGCTGCTACTGCTCGACGAGCCGACCGAGGGACTTTCCCCCATTATCGTGCCGTCCATCATCGAGGCGCTGAGGAACATCCGCGCGTCCGGCCAGGCGGTGTTCATCGCCGAATCCAATATTCATCACGTGCCCGAATTCACCGACCGGCTCTACGTCATCGAGCGGGGCGAAATCATTTTCGCCGGCAGGCCCGACGCGGCGGCCAGGGATCCCGCAGTGGCGCGGGTGATCGCGCCGACGCGGTGATAGGCCTGCGATCCCATGGTTCGAGACGCGTCGCTTCGCGCCGCTCCTCACCATGAGGGATCGCAGGAACGACCGCATCGCGAGGAGCGACCGTGATTCGCGCCCGCCCTCATCCTGAGGAGCCGAGCGAAGCGAGGCGTCTCGAAGGATGGGGCGGCCCCTCATTACCGGAATCGACCCCTGACGGAGCCGCGGCGGCCTCATTGAACCGATGGCGGCGATGTGATAGATGTGTGATATATCAGGGTAGCCAGAATGAGCGAAGCGAAATCCGGGCTGGCGGCGAAGAGGACGGGTCATGATCGGTCAGCGGCAAATCGAATTTCGGCAGGAGTACCGATCCCGCATCATCGGGTGGTACGACGGCTATTTTCATGTCGCCATCATCTACGCCATGGGTGCGGCGGCGTTCTATGTCTATGTCCAGCACATCCACAACGTAACTTGGCTGGAATGGCTCACCGCTCCCGTCACGTTCCTGTTCACCAACCTTTTCGAGTGGGGCGTGCACAAATACATCATGCACCGGCCGGTGAACATCAAAGGCCTGCGTGCGATCTACGAGCGACACACGCTCAACCACCATCAATTTTTCACCGACCAGGAGATGCGCTTTCGCGACCACAAGGACTGGCGCGTGACCGTATTCCCGCCCTATGCCCTGGTCGTGTTCATTCTCATGTCGCTGCCGCTTGCCGCGATTCTCGGCACGATCTTCACGCCGAATGTCGGTTGGCTGTTCATGTGCGTGACGACCGGCATGTACCTCATCTACGAGTTCATGCATTTCTGCTGTCACGTCGAGGAAAGCTGGTTCGTCCGAAATTGCCCGTTCGTGAATACCCTGCGGCGCCACCACACGGCGCACCACAACGCGCGGCTGATGATGGAGGTCAACATGAATTTGACCTTCCCGATTGCCGACTGGCTGTTCGGAACCTCGGACCTGAACCGCGGCTTGATCGGCCACCTGCTCAACGGCTATGAGACCCGCTTCCTCAAGCAGAACCTGCGCGGGACGCCCCGCCGGCCGGACGAGGCCGCCGCCGTGCCGGTCGGCACGAACTAGAGCGCATACCGATGAGAGCGGCACACGTGAAGCGGCGCGGATGGGGAGAGGGAGTTGCGCCGAGTTCTCGATGTCGTCAGTGCCTAAACCGGCCGGCATTGGGATTTGACCCCCATCGCGTGGCCGCCCATGCCTAACGACGTCAAAGCCGTGCTGTCCGCCGTCGTCCTGGTGGTCGCGGCGGTTCTCGCCTATTGGAGCGGCTCGCCCATACGGGCGGACTTTTCCACCTTCGTCGTCGTTACTGCGGTTCTCATGGTGGTGGCGATGTGGATTTTCCCCGAAGCCGGCGTCAAGAAAGGCGACGTCAGGAAAGTGAAGTAGTCTGTAGCCCGGATGAGCGAAGTGACATCCGGGGCAGCCGCGAGGGCGATCGATCACGATCCCGCATGTCGCTACGCTCATGCGGGCTACGAGTCACGTAGGGTGGGCAAAATCGCCTGTTGAACCATCTATGGTGGGCACGGCGCGCCGGCGATTTTGCCCACCGTTGGCCACAGCAGCGCGCCTTTGCCCACCCTACGGTTAGTGGGTCGCATGACCCTTACGTATGACGCCGCCGTGCTGCATCGGGCACGTTCGCCGCTGGTCATCGAGCGGGTCAACGCGTCGGCGCTCGGGCGCTCGGATGTGCTCGTGCGGGTTCGCGCTGCCGGTCTTTGCCACACCGATCTCGAAGTGATCGACGGATCGCTGCGCTACCCCATGCCGATCGTGCTCGGTCATGAGGCCGCCGGCGTGATCGAACAGGTGGGGTCAGCGGTGGAGAAGGTCCGGACGGGCGATCACGTCGTCCTTTCCTGGAACCCGCATTGCGGTCACTGCTTCTATTGCGACCGCAGCCTGCCGATCCTGTGCGAGGACTATCTTGCCAGGGGAGCTCAAGCGGTTGGGTTCGATGGCCAGAGCAAGGCCCGATTGGCAAGCGGCACTGAACTCAAGCATCTGATGTTTCTCGGCGCCTTCGGCGAATACTGCATTGTCCAGGCGCAGCAGGCGATTCCCGTTCCGAAAGACATCCCGTTCGATCGCGCCTGCCTGATCGGATGCGGGGTCATGACGGGCGTGGGCGCGGCGCTGAACATCGCCGATATCAGTCAGGTCGACACGGCCATGGTGATCGGCTGCGGTGCTGTCGGGCTTGCGGCGGTGCAGGGCGTTCGTCTCGCCGGCGCGGCCAAGATCATTGCCGTCGATATCGACGACGCCAGGCTCGCCCTGGCGCAGAAGATGGGCGCGAGCCGGTGTGTGAATGCGAACAATGAAGATCTCGTCTCGATCGGCAAGGCGGAGACCGCGGGCCGCGGCGTCGATACTGTGATCGAGGCGGCGGGAAACGCGGCGGCGTTCCGCACGACAGTCGAAGCTGTCCGGCCTGGCGGCGAGGTGGTCTGGCTCGGGAAGATCGATGTCGAGAGGGATGTCGCCTTTCGCTGGGGCGCGTTGATGCAGGAAAAACGCATCCGCCGGTCGAGCTATGGCAACGCCCGGCCGGCGCGCGATTTTCCCATGCTGGCGAAGGCTTATCTGGACGGTCGGCTGATGCTCGACGAGCTGATCACCCGGCGCATTCGCCTGAAGGCGATCAACGAGGGCTTCGCGGCGCTAAAGGACGGGCAGGCGATACGCACGGTGGTCGTTTTCGATTGAAATAACCGCTCACGCGCCCAAGCTCCGAGGTTCGGATTGCCACTTCTCCCACGGCATGAACATGCGCTCGGCCAGGACGACAATGCCGTACAACACGAAACCGAGGATCGACAGGCTGAACAGGGCGACGAACGACATCTGCGTCCGTAATTCGGTGTTGGCAATGATGATGAGGTGACCGAGCCCCTCGCTTCCTCCGACGAACTCGCCGATGACGGCGCCGATCACGGCAAGCGTGCTTGCGACCTTCAGGCTGCTGAAAAGATACGGCAGCGCGTTGGGAAGCCTCACCTTGGAAAACTCCTGGATACGCCCGGCGTGCAGGATACGGCAAAGCTCGAGCAGCTCCTCCTCGATCGCAACCAGGCCGGTGACCATATTCACCACGATGGGAAAGAACGAGATCAGAAGCGCCAACAGGATTTTGGAGGTCATCCCGTAGCCGGCCCAGATCAGCAGCAGCGGCGCGATGGCGACCTTCGGAACGATTTGCAGCACCACGATCTGCGGATAGATCATGTTGCGGATGACGCGCGAATAGACGATGACGACCGCCAGGGTGACGCCGACCGCCGCGGCGAGCAGGAAGCCGATCACCATTTCGTAGAAGGTAACCCACGAGTGATAGAGGTAGAGCGGATAGCGCGTCACGGCCTCGGCGAAGATCACCGAGGGCGCCGGAACGATGAAGCTCGGAAGGGGGAAGATCCACAGCAGAACTTCCCACACGGCGAGCGTCGCGAGGATCGACAACGTCGTCGTTCCGATGTCGGTCTTGCTGATCTCCATCGCGAAGCTCCTACCGCAGACTTCGATTGGATTTGCGAAACCGCCGTAGGTGGGCAACGGCGCCCGCTACGGCGTTCGAATCGGGCACGGCCGTGCGCGCCGTTGCCCACCCTACAGCTCCATCGCAGTGCTCCTAAATATAGAGCAGTCCGATCTTGCGGCCGATGATCTGAACAAGCTCCTGGAAGCGCGGATCGAGCTTGGTCTCCGGCTGACGCGGCCGCGGCAGGGTGACGGAGACGACATCCGCGACCATCCCCGGGCGCGGCGTCATCACGATGACCCGGTCGGCCAGGAACACCGCCTCGGAAATGCTATGGGTGACGAGCAGCGTCGTCTTACGCCGCTGGCTCCAGATCTTGAGAAGCTCGAGGTTCATGTCTTCGCGCGTCATGAGATCGAGCGCGCCGAACGGCTCGTCCATCAGCAGCAGCGAGGGATCGTGCACCAGCGCGCGGCAGATGGCGGCGCGCTGCTGCATCCCGCCCGACAGCTGCGCCGGGTAGTGGTGACGGAAGTCGGAGAGCCCGGCGAGCTTGAGCAAGTCGAGCGCCCGCTCCGCGCCCTCGGACCGCGGCAGGTGCAGCATCTCGATGGGCAGCATCACGTTGTCGAGAATGGTGCGCCACTTGAGGAGGACCGGGCGCTGGAACACCATCCCGACGTCCTTGAGCGGCGCGCTCACCACCCGCCCGCGAACGGTCACCGATCCGGACGATGCAGAGAGCAGCCCGGCCACGATCTTCAAGAGCGTGGTCTTGCCGCAACCGCTGTGGCCGACGATGGTGACGAACTCCTGATCCGCGATCGCAAAGGACAGGTCCGACAGCGCCTGCACCGGCCCGTCCTGGCTCGCATAGACCTTGCTGAGGTTCCGGACTTCGATTGCCGCAATTCCCCCCTCCCCCGGGGTTGCGGTCTGCATGACGGCGCGCTCTAGAACGCGCCTTCCTTGGGGAACAGCTTCGGCGTGAATTGGTTCGTGTAAACATCATCGGGCGAAACCCCGGTGATATTGAAGTACTCCGAGACGAAATCCACCGTGCGCTTCATCTTTGCCGGATCGATGTAGCCGATGCCTTCGCGCTTGGCCGTGTCGGTCATCATGTGCCTGATGGCGATGCGGAAGTGCTCCCTCGCCTGGTCGGGATCGACGGCGGCGTTGTGCTTCAGAAAGATGTCGAGCGCCTCTTTCGGATTCTCGATCGACCAGGACCAGGCCTTGAGGGTCGCTTCGACGAACCGCTTGACCCGTTCCGGCTGGTTGGCAATGAGCTCATCCCGCGCCAGCAAGCCGGCCGCGTAGAGATCGAGGCCGTAATCCGCATAGGGGAAGTCCTTCCAGCGCTTGCCGGCCTCTTTCGCCTTCACGGAGAACGTCGGCGTTTCGGTCAGGAACAGGACCACCGCATCGACCTGGCCGAGCACCAGACTGGCCACCCGCGCCGGCGGCGTCATGTCCACCCACCGCACCGAGGCCGCGTCGATGTTGTTGAGCTTGGCGAATCCCGGGAACATGATCCGGCTGGCATCGCCGACGCTGGACCCGATCCGCTTGCCCTTGAGGTCCTGCGGGCTGTTGATGTTGTTCTCCTCCAGGGTGCCGAAGGCGTAGAGCGATTTGTCATGGATCACGCCTGCGACCTTGACCTTGGCGCCCTTGGAGCGGGCGATGATGAGCGACGGAGAGTCCGCAAAGGCAAAGTCGACCGCACCGGCCGCATAGGAAGCGATGGTCGTCGCCGATCCCTCGCCCTTGACGATGGTCACGTCGAACCCGGCATCCCGCCAGAAACCCTTGTCGATGGCGGCGTAGAACGGCGCGTGTTTTCCGTACGGGGTGAAGTCGAGGAGGAAGGTGATCTTCTCGAGCGGGCGGCCGATCTGCGCCTGTCCCCGGGCGAACGAAGCGCCAACCACGACGCATGCCGCGACGGCAGCGAGAAGAGCGAACCGGACCTTGCCATGATGGGTCATCGAACACTCCTGGTGATTGGACCATCGCTCGAAGAGCAACCGGACGTGTGCTCGGCTGCCGCGACGAACCCAAATTTCCTTGACGCTCTTCCCCCGGCGGCTTGCTTGTAGCGAAACAGCGGCTCGAACCGGTGTCAATGGCGATGCGAACAAATCGCACCGGCTGAACGTCAAGTTAAACAACTCGTACGCGATTCAAAATATCGGCGGCATTCTTTCCGAGGATTCGCTCGCCCTGCTCGGCCGGCAGCTCGCCGATCACCGGCAGCGCGATCTTTCCCTCCGCATCGCCGATCTCATAGGGAAAATCGGTCCCGAACATGACGCGGTCGGCGCCGACGAGATCGATCAGGAAGCGCAGCGAAGCGGGGCTCGCGTTGACCGTGTCGTAATAGAAATGGCGCAGGTACCGGCTGGGCGGCTTGGTGATATGCGCGCGGCACGCCGGGTTCGCCTCGTGCTTGGGCGCGTGATAGGCGAGGTCGAGCCGTCCGCCGAGATAGGGAAGCGTTCCGCCGCCGTGCGAGAGCACCAGGTTCAAGCGTGGATGGCGCTCGAGCACGCCGGAAAAGATGAGGCGGGTCGCCGCGACCGTCACTTCGGTCGGCCAGCCGACGATCGTGTTGAGCGTGTACTGGCCGAAGGTCTCGCGCGCCAGCGCCGTGGTCGCATGCATGAACACGAGCAGGCCCAGCTCCTCGAGCGTCTTCCACACGTCCGCGAATTCCGGCAGGTCGAGCGGCGCCCCGGCCGCCGACGTGGGCATGCAGGCGCCGCGGAAGCCGTATTCGCCGACCGCGCGGCCGATCTCGTCGGCGGCCTTGTCGGGCTCGGCGAGCGGGAGCACGCCCATTCCGCCCAGCCGGCCGCCGCCGCGCTTGACCAGATCGGCGGTGGCGCGGTTCATCAGCCGCGCGACCTCGACGCCGATGACGCGCTGATGATCGGAGATGGTTCGCGGCGACGGCGAAACGAGCTGCAGGTCGACGCCGCGCCGCGCGAGGTTGTCGAGCCGGCCGTCGAGGTCCCACATCAGCCGGTCCATCTCGCCATAGCCGCGCGTCGCATAGGTGCCGTCCGGGCGGACCTCGTACGGCAGGCCGTAGCGCGGCTCGCGCGCGGTCTCCCGGATGAAATCCTCGGACGCCGCGTGGGCGTGGACGTCGATGATCATGCGGCTACTTGTAGATGATCACGCCCATCGGCGTCGGATTCCATCCGTTGCACGGGTTGCGCTCCTGCGGGCAGTTCGAGATGCCGATGAGCAGATCCATCTCCGCGCGCAGATCGTAATAGTCGCCCGCCACGCTGGTGGGCTCCCGAATTTCCATGGTCCCCTTTTCGTCGACCTCGACATTCATGAAAGGAACGAATGCATTTGGAATGTCCCGGTAGTTGAAGCCCCAGGGCCCCAACGCCATGGCGAGGTTGCCGCGGCAATTCGGGGTGTTGGGGACGCCGTAGCGGATCTCGTTGACCTCCGCGCTGCACATCGGGCCATACGAGTAGCTCAAATCATTGGAGTAATCGGTGATCGTCATCATCGGACGGCAGCGAATGGAATAGATCACGTTGCCCTTGACGAACTCCCGCCGCTTGTTGATGAGCAGCGAGTTTCCCATGTTGATGGATTCACCGAGCTCATGTGCGTTGAAGCAAACGAGATCCGGCACCTGCTTGCCCTCGATGTCGACGAAGCGCAGGCTCTGACCTTTCTCCATGTGAAATGCGGCATAGCCGCGCGCCGGGATTATCCATTCCTTGATGATTTTTCCGGGTACCTTGTGCATGTGCAACACGTCGTTCTGCGACGGCATGGCGAATTCGCTCCCACGATCCTCGACTACAGGCGGCGGAAACCAAGCATGCGGCTTGTTGCAGCGTCAAGCAAACGAACGACATGCATGGCCGGCATTCCCGCCGACGCTTCGCGCAACTGTTGCATGTTCGAGAATTTCTTCGAAAATCGATCATCCGGGCGGTCGTTGACGCCCGGCGTCTTCTATGGAAGCCTCGAAGGGATGGGCCGTTGCGGGCTTTGATCTTTGGGCGGCGCGCCGATGAGCGGCGCGTGCTGAACGCCAATCCTCGAAAGGCTGTCCGCCGGCGCGTCGATTTACGCGAGGACTGAAAGCCATGCCGACCTCCCGACGCCAATTTCTCCGTCACGCCGGCCTAGCGGCGGGACTGGCTTCCGTGCCGCTCGCGCGTCCACGGCTTGCGCGGGCGCAAGCGCGGCCGGTGACGCTCCGCCTCGACTGGTTGTTCCAGGGGCCGAACGGCGGATTCATGGTCGCGCACGAGAAGGGCTACTACCGGGACGCCGGCCTCAACGTCGACATCGGTCCCGGCAAGGGTTCGGGAAGCACCGCGCAGCTGGTGGCCAGCAAGGCGACCCAGTTAGGCTTCGCCGACGGTTTCGTGGTCGGGAACAGCGTGTCCAAAGGCATGAACGTCAAGATGGTTGCGGCCATCTACCGCCGCAATCCGACCGCGGTGCTCGTGCTCGCCGACTCCGACATCAAGACCCCGAAGGACCTCGAGGGCAAGACCATCGGCATTCCGACCGGCGCCGCCCAGTTCCAGCAGTGGCCGGCCTTCGTCAAAGGATGCGGGCTCGACGGCAGCAAGATTCGCGTGGCGAACGTCGACCCGGCCGGCGCCCCGCCGGCCCTGATCACCGGGCAGTTTCCGGCCATTGCCGGCTTTGCCCAGGGCCAGGCCCCGACCGTCGAGATCCGCGGCAACAAGAAGACGCGCGTTCTCTGGTACGCCGATTGCGGGGTGAATGCGGTCAGCAACGGCATCATCGTTCACGGCGATCTCCTCAAGGAGGATCCGGGGTTGATCCGCGCCTTCGTTGCCGCGAGCCTCAAAGGCTTCCTCTACGGCCGCCAGAACCCCGACGAGATGGTCGCCATCGTCAAGCAGTTCTCGCAAGCGGTCGAGCCGGCCATCGCGCGGCGCGAGGCGGAGCTGTCCTGGGAAGCCTGGGTGACCCCGAACACGGCGGGCAAGCCGCTCGGATGGATGTCCGACAAGGACTGGGAGGAGACCGTCAAGGTGCTCAAGGAATACGGCGGCGTCACCACGCCGTTGGAGGCGCGCGATCTTTACACCAACGACTTCATACCGACCGGTGCCGAGTTCATCCCGCCGCAGCCGCAACAGAACAAGACCTGACATTGGCGCGACGTGACAAGGAGACCGACGTGAAAGCGGATTCCGATCAACTGCTGTCGATGCTCGGGCAGAAGGTGTCCCCGGCCAACGCGGCGTTGCTGGTGGTGGACGTGCAGAACGACTTCGTCGCCGATGGCGGTTTTTTCGACCACGTCGGCGCCGACGTGAAGACGGTCCAGCGATCGATCGCCCCGCTGCTGAACTTGATCGACCGCGCCCGCGAGGCCGGCGTGCTCGTCGTTTTCGTCCAGGCGATCTACGATCCGGAATTCGTCTCAGGTCCGATGCGCGAGCGCAACATGCGCGCCAAGCGCGAGATGCCGCGCTGCCTGACCGGGTCGTGGGGCGCCGACTTCTACGCCGTGCGGCCGCGGCCGGGCGAGCTGGTCGTGATCAAGCACCGCTACAGCGGGATGATCAACACCGAGCTGCACGACCTTTTGCAGCGGCGCGGCATCCGCAGCCTGCTCATGACCGGCGTCTCCACCGACACTTGCGTCGAATCCACGGCCCGGGACGCCTACTTCATGGATTACTACGTCACCCTGGTCGCCGACTGCTGCGCCGGCGCCTCCGAGCGCGACCACCGCGTCGCCCTGGAGCGGTTCGAGCGCGACTACGGCGCGGTCGTGACCGCGGCCGATATCATCGACGCGTGGGAGACGAGCGGCGCGCTTCGTCCGGTCGCCGCCGCCGGCTAGCCTGCGAGGACCGCGTTCCGGCGTGGCATCGGCGGCAACCTTGTCCAGCACGGAGCCCTACCTCTGCCTGCAAGGCCTCAGCAAGGTCTATGCGACCCGCGACGGGCCGGTCCGCGCGCTCGATCAGGTCTCGGTGTCGGAGTCGCGCGGGGAGTTCCTGTCCGTTCTCGGACCGAGCGGCTGCGGCAAGAGCACGCTGCTCATGATCGCAGCCGGGCTGCTGCCGCCTTCGAGCGGCGCCGTCACCATCGACGGCAAACCCGTGACCCGGCCGCGCACCGACATCGGCATCGTGTTCCAGAGCCCGGTACTGCTGGAATGGCGCACCGCGCTCGGCAACGTCATGCTGCAGGCGGAAGCGAAGAAGCTCGAACGGGCGGCCGCCGAGACGCGCGCGCGCGAGTTGCTCGCCTCCGTCGGGCTTGCCGGCTTCGAGGCGAAATACCCGCACGAGCTCTCGGGCGGCATGCGCCAGCGCGTGTCGCTGTGCCGGGCGCTGATCCACGATCCGCCCCAGCTCCTGATGGACGAGCCGTTCGGCGCGCTCGATGCATTGACGCGCGACCAGCTCAACCTCGACCTCCAGCAGATCTGGAACGAACGGCGGATGACCGTCCTGTTCATCACGCACAGCATCGCGGAGGCGATTTTTCTCTCCGACCGCGTCATGGTGATGACCCCGCGGCCGGGGCGGATCGATCGCGTGATCGACATCGACCTGCCGCGCCCGCGCACGCTGGCGATGCGCGAGACGCCCGCATTCGCCAAGTACAGCCGGGAGATCCTGGACCTGCTGCTCGCCCGCGGCGTGCTGCGCGAGCATTGATGTAGCGACATATGGCGACCGACGATGCCCGACGCCGATAACCCGACCGCCCGCCCCTACGCTTCGCTGAGCATCGAGGAGGTGGAGGCGAATGTTCAGCGCAATCTGGCGCGGCGCGAGTCGCGCGAACGAGTCTCGGCGGTCGTCTATCCCGTCGGGGTCGTGCTTGCCGTATTCGTGCTGTGGGAGGCGGGCACGCGCGCGTTCGGGATCCCCACGTTCCTGCTGCCGCCGCCGAGCATCATCGCCGTCTCGATGACGGCGAACGCGCCGCTTCTCCTCGTCCACGGCTGGGTCACCACGGTGGAAATCATGCTGGGGTTCCTGCTCAGCATCGTGGTCGGAATCCCGCTGGCGCTGGCGATTTTCCTTTCGCCCCCGTTCGCGCGCTCGATCCTGCCGCTCCTCGTCTCGTCGCAGGCGATGCCCAAGGTCGCGGTCGCCCCGCTGTTGCTGGTCTGGTTCGGGTTCGGGCTCCTGCCGAAGGTGCTGATCGCGTTCCTGATCGCCTTCTTTCCCGTGGTCATCAACACCGCCGTCGGGCTCGCGTCGATCGAGCCCGAGAAGATCGATCTCGCGCGATCGATGGGCTTCGGCCCGGTCGCCACGTTCTTCAAGATCCGCCTGCCCAATGCGCTGCCCGCGATCTTCGGCGGGCTCAAGATATCGATCACGCTCGCGGTCGTCGGCGCGGTGGTGGGCGAATTCGTCGGCGGAGACGCCGGGCTCGGCTATCTCCTGATGGTGGCGAACGGCAGCATGGATACGGCGCTCTTGTTCGCCGGCCTTGTTGCGCTGACCGTCCTCGGTGTCGTCCTGTTCCTGTTGATCGAGATCACCGAGCGCCTGGCCGTTCCGCGGCATATCATCTCCGGCAACCCGGCAGCCCGCGAGTCGATGTGATACGCCTACCCGTAGCCCGGATGGAGCGCAGCGAAATCCGGGGATTGCACGAGCCGCACGTCAGCTCCCGGATTTCACTGCGTTCAATCCGGGCTACGTCAGAGCGAGGAATCGATGCCTGAGCCGCCGCCACGCCGCGACTTGGAGCTCCTCAACGGAGCGGTCGACATTCACATCCATCATGGGCCGGATCTCTATCCGCGCATCCAGGACCCGATCGAACTGGCGCAGGACGCCAAGGCGGCGGGAATGCGGGCCGTGTGCCTCAAGACGCACAACTTTCCCACCGCGCCCATGGCGCTGCTGGTGCGGAAAGTCGTGCCCGACATCGACGTCTTTGGAAGCATCGCCTGCAACCTCGAAGTGGGCGGCGTCAATCCGAGCGCGGTCGAGGCGGTCATCAAGTACGGGGCGCGCCAGATCTGGCTGCCCACCATCGACTCGACCAACCATGCGGTCGTCACCGGATCGGTCGGGCAGCACGGACGCGGCCTCACCATCGCGGGCGGCCTGTCCGATTTTGCCCGCAACAAGCAACGGCTGTTCCTGTTGACCGCCGACGGCGCGCTCGTGCCGGAGCTGCACGAGGTTTTCCGGATGGTGGCGGACGCCGACGTCATCCTCAATCTCGGGCACATCTCG
>Ga0137374_10004311_pt1 | contig 16946 bp, 14 predicted proteins | sample SagtaG_20_FD_104811 | JGI IMG/M metagenome (GOLD analysis project Ga0137374, IMG submission 104811) | Vadose zone soil microbial communities from Sagehorn Ranch, Mendocino, California, USA - Sage1_R_100_16 metaG | ecosystem: Environmental > Terrestrial > Soil > Vadose zone | place: USA...
CCGGTCGCGCTCCACGGTCAGCGCTTTTTCGACGAACGCGAAGGAGTTGATGTTCTTGACCTCGGTGCGCGTACTGAGCGCCGTCTCACCGGCACGGCGCACGGAGAGGTTCGCGTCGACCCGCAAACTACCCTTCTCCATATCGCAATCCGAGATGCCGATGTACTCGAGCAGCTGCTTCAGGGTCTGGAGGTACGCGCGCGCTTCCGCCGGCGAGCGCAGATCAGGGCCGCCGACGATCTCGATGAGCGGAACTCCCGAGCGATTGAGATCGACCGCGGTCGATTTGGCAAAACGATCGTGAATCGATTTGCCGGCGTCCTCCTCCAGGTGCAGCCGCACGATCGTGGCGTCCACGATCCCCCGGTCGGGCGAGACGAACGTCAGTGTACCATTCGTCGCCAGCGGCTGATCGAACTGCGAGATCTGGTATCCCTTGGGAAGATCCGGATAGAAATAGTTCTTGCGCGCGAAGATGCTCTTGGGTTGGACCGTGCAGCCGAGCGCGAGCGCTGCGCGCACGGCGAGGCCGATCGCAGCGCCGTTCGCCACCGGCAGCGCCCCCGGCAGTCCCAGGCAGACGGGGCACACCTGCGTGTTGGGGGGCGCGCCGAACGCGGTCGAGCAGCCGCAGAACATCTTGGACTTGGTACGCAGCTGCACGTGCGTCTCGAGCCCGATGATTGTTTCCCAAGGGGGGCTCATCAGGCTTCGTCCGTCGCCGGGACGACGCGCTCGAGCGCGTACGCGGCCTCGATCATTTCGTCCTCGAGAAACGCCTGGCCGATCAATTGACCGCCGATTGGTAATCCCTTCACCCGTCCGATCGGCAGCGAGATCGCCGGAAGACCGGCAAGATTCGCGGTCACCGTGAAGATGTCGGACATGTACATCGCGATCGGATCCGCGAGCTTCTCCCCCGCCTTGAACGCCGGAGTCGGCACCGTCGGCGTAAACAGCAAGTCTACGCCGCGATCGAACACATTCCGGAAGTCCTGGGCGATCAGGGCACGCATCTGTTGGGCGCGCCGGTAGTAGGCGTCGTAGTAACCGGACGACAGGACGTAGGTGCCCACGAGAATGCGGCGACGCACTTCCGGTCCGAACCCCTGGCCGCGCGTCGCGCGATACAGGCTGCGCAGATCCGCGGCGCCGTTGAACCGCGGGCCGTACCGGACCCCGTCGTAGCGGGCGAGGTTGGACGACGCCTCCGCCGGCGCGATGACGTAATAGGTGGGCACCGCGTACGGCGTGTGCGGCAGGGAGACCTCGCGGACGGCGGCCCCCAGCTCCTTCATTATCCTGATGGCGCGATCGCACGCACGCCGCACGGCCGGATCGAGCTCCGGCGGGAAGTACTCCTTCGGCAGGCCAATCACGAAGCCTTGCAACGACTCCGGGACCGTGGGCAGCCGCAGCGGATCCCGGTCCTCGCAGGTCGCATCCCTGGGATCGCGCCCGCTGATGACCGACAGCACCCGCGCGGCATCGTGGACGCTGCGCCCAAACACCCCGATCTGATCGAGCGACGATCCGAATGCGACGAGGCCGTACCGGCTGACGCGGCCGTACGTGGGCTTGATGCCGACGACGCCGCAGAAGGCGGCCGGCTGCCGCACCGACCCACCCGTCTCCGAGCCAAGCGCAGCGGGCACCGCTCCCGCGCCCACGAGCGCCGCGGATCCGCCCGACGAACCGCCGGGCACACGCGTCTTGTCGAGCGGGTGCAGCACACGACCGTAGGCGGAATGCTCGGTCGAGGAACCCATCGCGAACTCGTCGCAATTCGTCTTGCCCGCGATCAGCGCTCCGGCGGCCTTGAGCTTCGCGACGGCGGTGGCGTCATACGGCGAGCGATACCCTTCGAGAATGCGGGAGCCGCAGCTCGTCGTGAATTCCAGCGTACAAATGTTGTCTTTCACGGCGACCGGCATGCCGTAGAGCACGCCGGTCGGGCGCGCCGCGGCGACCTGCGTGGTGAGCGACTTGCGAAGATCCTTGGGAGCGGTGAGCAGCGCGTTGAGGCGCTTTGCTTTCACCAGGCGGTCGGCGACCGCTTTTGCGTCACTCACTCGAACTGGCCAAGCTTCGGCACGACGAAGAAGCCCTCCTTAAAGTCAGGGGCGAACTCGTCGGGACCAAACGCGAGCTGGGACGGCGTGACTTCGTCGGCACGGAATCGGATCGCGTCGGGACCCGGCACAAAAACCTTGACCGTCCCATTCGCCGGCACGGCACTCAGCTGCGCCACGTAATCGAGAATCCGCGACATCTGCTCGGCGAGGGTCGGCAGCGTCTCATCGTCGACGTCGAGCTCCGCCAACTGGGCGATGCGGAGCACCTCTTCCCGCGACACACTCATGCCCCTTCTCCTTCCCACTCACGCTCGAGGCCGGCATAGGCGACGAGCAGTTGCTTCGTGCCGATGTCCGGATCGTCGAAGTCCACGCTCACGCGGAGGTCGCGGCCTTCGCCCGACACCGCGCGCACGATACCACCGCCGAACTTGCGGTGGCGCACTCGCTCGCCTTTGACGTATCGCGGCGCGTCCTGGGAGACTTCCTCAGGAAATCCGATGTCCGGCAGCCGCCGCGCCGCGGCGCCACGAGGCCGTGACGGCCGCGGCGGCATCGCGCCTGACGAGCGCAAGGGCCGCCAAGAGGGCGTCGTACTCCGCTCCTCGACGACATGCGGCGGCAGCGCGTCGAGAAAGCGAGACGGCTCCGCGAGCTCCAGCCGCCCGTTGCGGTACCGCGTGCGCGCCCATGAGAGATACAACCTTTCGCGCGCGCGCGTGAGACCCACGTAACAGAGTCGTCGCTCCTCTTCGACGCCGCCCGGCTGTTCGGTGGAGCGACCGAGTGGAAATAATCCATCCTCCAGACCCGCGAGCGCGACGATCGGCCACTCGAGTCCCTTCGCCATGTGCGTGGTGGTGAGCGTGACACCGCCCTCACCCTTCTCCTCGTCGGCCGGCGTGACGAGCGCAGCCTGGGTGAGGTAGCGCTCGACGGGAGTGCCGGTGCCCTCGGCCGCGTCGGGATCCTGGACCTCCGCCCACGCCGCCGCGCCGGCGACCAGCTCGCGGACGTTCTCGATCCGCTCCAGCCCCTCGGCGCCCTCTTCGGCTAGATACTGCTCGTAGCCGGTGGTGGCGAGGATGGTTTCGAGCGCGGTAGCCGGGTCCGCCTGCCCCACCGCCTCGCGCAGCCGATAGAGCAGCGCTGCCAGGCTGGTGAGCGCCTCCCGCACGTTCGGCCGCAGGTCATTCACGCTGCTGGCGCGGCGCGCCGCCTCGAGCAGCGGCTTCTGCCACCCTGCTGCCGCCTTGCCGAGCACCGCGAGCGAGGCGTCGCCGATGCCGCGCCGGGGGACGTTCACCACCCTGAGGAAAGCCTCATCGTCGGCCGGATTGGCGATCAGCCGCAGGTACGCGAGGAGATCCTTTACCTCGCGCCGTTCGTAGAAGCTGATCGCACCGATCAGCCGGTACGGAATGCCACGAAACCGAAACGCCTCTTCGAGCGGCCGGGACTGGGCGTTGGTACGGTAAAGGATCGCCATCCCCTCGTAGGCGACGTCCCCCTCCGCGGCGCGGCGGGCGAACTCATTCGCCAGCCATTCCGCTTCATCGCGCTCGTCGGCCGTCCTCAGCAGCGTCACGGGCTCGCCGCCCTTCTTCTCCGTAAAGAGCGTCTTGCCTAGGCGCGCCGTGTTCTCGGCGATGATGCCGTTGGCGGCATCGAGGATGATCTGCGTGGACCGGTAGTTCTCCTCCAGCCGCACGAGCTTTGTGCCGGGAAAGTCGTTCTGGAACGAGAGCATGTGCCGGACGTCGGCGCCGCGCCACCCGTAAATGGCCTGATCGTCGTCCCCCACCACACAGAGATTGCCGTGCTGCTTCGCGAGATGCCTCACCAGCAGATACTGCGCGGCATTCGTGTCCTGGAACTCGTCCACCAGCACGTGCTGAAAGCGATCCTGCCAATACGCGAGCCGTTCGGGATGCTCGCGGAACAGCGTCAGGGGATGGAGCAGGAGATCGTCGAAGTCCATGGCGTTCGCCTGCTTCAGCGCGGGCGCCAAGTCGGCGTAGATATCAGCGGCAACCTTGATCAACGGCGTATCCGCCTGCTGGCCCAGCTCCTCCGGCGTCAGCATGCGATTTTTCGCGCTCGAGATCACCGCATGGACCGTCCGCGGCGAATAGACCTTCGTCGAGAGCTGCCGTGTCTCGAGCAGGCGCTTGACCAGCGCCTCGGAGTCGTCCGAGTCGTAGATCGTGAAGTTCGACCCAAATCCAAGCAACGGCGCTTCGCGGCGTAGCAGACGAGCCGACAGCGAGTGGAACGTGCCGATCCAAAGCCCGCGTGGATCGGCACCCAGCAACTGGGCGATGCGGGTGCGCATTTCCCCCGCCGCCTTGTTGGTAAACGTGACGGCGAAAATTCGTTGGGGCGCCACATGCAGCGTCGTGATCAGGTGCGCGATCCGCGCCGTCAGGACGCGGGTTTTTCCGGAGCCCGCCCCCGCGAGCACGAGCAGCGGCCCACCGGGATGCTCGACCGCCTCCCGTTGGGCGGGATTCAACGGCAATGGATGCGTCGCGGTCACGTCTTGGTCAGCGGAAATTCGAGCACGAATACCGACCCCCTGCCCTGCGCGCCGGGTCGAAACGCCACCCGGCCGTCATGCTGCTGCTCGACGATGCGGCGGGCCAGCGCCAGGCCCATCCCCCAGCCCCCGGTCTTGCTGGAAACGCCCGGCTCGAACAGCTGACGCTGCATTTCGGGCGCGACGCCCGGACCATCGTCCCGCACCGTGACCCGGCCCAAGGCGTCGCTGCCCTCTACCTCGACGTCGATCCGTCCGCCGCGGCCGCTCAACGCGTCGACGGCGTTCTTCACGATCACCTCGAGGGCCCATTCAATCAGCACGGGGTCGCCGGTCGCGGTCGGCCCGGCCCGCGGCGAGCTCAGCGTGATCGTTACCGAATGGGCGAGCGTCGGCAGCCGCGGCCGGAAGTACGCCACCACGCGCTCGGCCACCGTGCCCAACCCGACGGGCTCACGGCGCGAGGGACGGCCGATGCGCTCGAAGCGCTTCGCGACCCGCTGCAGGCGCTCGGCGTCCGCTTCAAGATGCCCGACCAGCTCACTCCCAGGTGTACCCGGATTCTCCCGCAGGTAATCAATCCAACCCGTGAGGCTCATCAGCGGCGTGCCCAGCTGATGCGCCGACTCGCGCGCCATCGCCACCCACAGCCGATCGCGTGCGGCGCTGACGCGCGCTCGCATCGCCCACACGGCGAGGAGGACGAGACAGAGGAACATCGCGCCCTGCAGGACCGCCAGACCGGTGAACGCCCGGGCCGTGGGCAGCGCGCCGTAATGGATCGTGCCGACGCCGGGCTGAATGAGCGGCGGGTGGATCCGGTCCAACTCGACGATCCAGGCGCGCCGCGTCGCCTCGCTCGCGTCGACCCCGAACGGCTCGTTGTCGAGCGCGGTGATGCGGCCGGCCGTGTCGGTGACGGCAAGCGGGATGCCGAGCCGCCGCACTTCATCGGCGAGGGCGAGTAGCGCCTCGGCCGCGGCGCCTTCGCGCGGATCGTTCAGGCCGGCGAACACGTGGCCGAGCAGGCGGCTGGTCTCGCGGGCATCGTTGCGGAGGTGGCGCGCCACAATCCATGCGTACCCGACCGAGAGGGCGCCGAATAGGAGCGCGGCGCCGACGAGCACGACGGGTCCCGCCCGTCTAGGCAATGCGGTCAGTGCCGACATACGGCACCAACGCCGGCGGGACGGTCACGGAGCCGTCGGGCTGCTGGTGGGTTTCGAGCAACGCCGCGATCGTGCGCGGCAGCGCAACACCCGACGCATTCAACGTGTGCACGAACTCGGGCTTTTCGCCGGGCCGCGGGCGGCAGCGAATGTTGGCCCGTCGGGCCTGATAGTCGGTGTAGGTGCTGGAGCTCGAGACCTCGAGCCACTGGCCGACGCCGGGCGCCCACGCCTCGAGGTCGTAGGTCTTGGCAGCGGCGAAGCCGAAATCATTCGCCGGCAACACCGCGACGCGGTATGGAAGCTCCAGCTTCTGTAACACCGCTTCCGCATGGCCGGTCAGCTTCTCATGCTCCGCCGGCGAGTCGGCAGCGAGGCAGAATCGTACCAGCTCGACTTTATCGAACTGATGCACGCGCAGCAGGCCGCGCGTGTCCTTCCCGGCCGCGCCCGCCTCGCGCCGGAAGCAGGGGGTGTAGGCCACATATCCCTTGGGCAGCGCCGTGCCATCGAGAATCTCGTCACGGTGGAGGTTCGTGACCGGAACTTCCGCCGTCGGAACCAGAAACAAGTCGTCCGGCATGGTGCGATAGAGATCGTCTTCGAACTTGGGCAATTGCCCGGTGCCGGTGATCACGTCCCGTCGCACCAAGAACGGCGGCTCGACTTCGACGTAGCCATGCTCACGGGCGTGCAGGTCCAGCATGAAGTTGATCAGCCCGCGCGCCAACCGCGCACCGGTGCCCATCAGGACGGGGAATCCAGAGCCTGCGAGCTTCGCCCCGCGCGGGAGGTCGAGGATGCCGAGGGATTCCGCAATCTCCCAATGTGGCTTGCCGCCTTTGGGCGCGGGCGTGCCCCAGCTGCGCACGATGGTCTGCTCCTCCGGCACGTCGGACAGCGGCGGATTCGGAACGAACAGCGACTTCGCTTCGAGTGTCGTCTCGATCTGACGGAGCTCAGACTCGAAGCCAGTGATCCGCCCGCCGAGTTTGCGCCGGGCCGCAACGATCTCGTCCGGCAGCTTGCCCTTCGCTTTGGCCGTTTGCGCGTCGGTCTTCGCGGCATCGTTGCGCTCCGCCTTCAGCTGGTCGAGCTGCGCGGTCAGCGTGCGGCGCTTCATGTCGAGCGCTTCGATCTCGTCGAGCAGTCGGGTCAGCGACGGATCGCCGCGGCGGGCGAGCGCCGCTCGCACCTGAGCGGGCGAGGCGCGCAACAACTTCAGGTCGATCACGACTTAGTGGCGCGGCAGGCCTGGTTCGAGCCCGCGATAGCCGCAGTTGAGATCGGAGAGAATCTCGAAGTCGATCCGGCGCCCGTTGGGCGTGGACGTCGTGTCGATCGTCAGGACGTGCACCTTCGCGTAGTAAAACGCGGGGATGTTGAACGAGCACGTCACGCCACTGGAATGGATGATGACGACGCTGTTCTCGGTCACCACCTGGGCGCTATCCAGATTGTAGTTGCTGGTCGGCGCGAACTTGATGGAGTCGAACTGCTGCGCACTGATCTGGATCCCGGACTGGCGGCCCAGCTTCAACGCCCCGGTCGGGAAGAGCAACGCCCGCCTGGCGGTGTCGATGTCGAACGCGAAATCGAATGGCTGGCTCTGCTCGGTGCGGACGGCCCGGCGCGCGCCGATCGAGTACCCCGACGGCAGTGAGATCGGCGTGCCGCTCAGCGCGTACAGCGACACCGTATCGATCTGGTTTGTGATGAAGGCCGCAGGCAATCCGAGGGGATTGCCGCACGCGGCTGCCAGGGCGCACCCGAGCAAACACAGAATGCAGTAACGCATGGAAGTGCTGGAGAACTTACAGGGCCGCGTTCGAGTGGGTCAACCCACGGTGGCTGCTTGACTTCGACTTGGTCGAATCCTACGTTGGCAACCCCTATGGCGACTATCCGCGACGTGGTCGAGGCGCTCAGCCGCTCGAACGGCGTGGATGCCGTTGTGGTGGTGGGCCGCGATGGGCTGCCCATCGACTCCCGCGTCGCCAACGGCGTCGATGCCGACAGCGTCGCCGCGCTGCTGCCCACGGCGATCAGGCAAATGGCGCAGCTCGGCGACGCCGGAGGACGAGGCGACTTCACCACCGCCGTCCTCGAGTTCGGCCGGGGGCTCGCGGTCGTTGCGGTCCTCAACGCCGAGGCGCTGCTCATCGTGCTGGTGCAGCCCGAGACGAACGTGGGCGCCCTGCTCTTCGATCTGCGCCGACACCGTACGGCCATCGCGGGCCTGCTGTAACCCGACGGTCCGCCGGTGGCCAACTCCGCACGGCACCTCCTCGTGGTCGATGACGAGCCCCATATCGGGCTCGTCTTGCGTCCCTTTCTCGAGCAGCTTGGCTACCGCGTGAGCTTGGCGCGCACGCTCGACGAAGCCCGCAGCGCCTTGCGCGCGAACCCCCCGCCGTCGACCGATGCCCTGCTGCTCGATCTCCATCTGCCCGACGGCTCGGGACTCGATTTCCTGCGCGACCTGCGTAAACAGGGCGGCACGGCCCGCCTTCCCGTCCTCGTCCTCACGGCCGAAGGAGAGGATCGGATCCTGCGCGAAGCGCGCCGGCTCGGCGCGGCCCTGGTGACGAAACCGTTCAGCCCGACGAAGCTCAGCCAGCGCATCGCGATGATGTTCGGCGATGCGCAACCGGAGGCTACGTGAGTACGTGGGCCGCGATCCTTGCCGGCGGATCGGGAACGCGGTTCTGGCCGCTCTCGACGCCGGAACGGCCCAAGCAGCTACTGCCGTTGAACGGGGACCGGCCCCTGCTGGCACAGGCCGTGGCACGCTTGCAGGGACTCGTGCCACCCGAGCGCATCCTGATCCTGACCAGCGCAGCACTGGTGCAACCCGTCGCCGCCACGGTGCCGGAGGTACCGGCGGCCAACATCTTCCTGGAGCCGCGCGCCGCCTCGACTGCGCCGGCGCTCGCGTGGGCGGCGCACTGGATCGCCAAGCATGACCCCGGCGGCCAGATGCTGTCGCTGCACGCGGACTGGGCGATCGGTGACGATCGCGCGTTCCGCGCCGCCGCCTCGCACGCGCTCGGCGTCGCCACCGAGCAGGATGTGCTCGTGACGGTCGGCGTGAAGCCGACGCGAAACGAGACCGCCTACGGCTACATCGTACCTGGCAAACCCGCCGGCAGCGCGCGCAAGGTGAAGCGCTTCATCGAAAAGCCAAGTCCCGCGCGAGCCGCGCTGCTACGGCGGCGGGGCGCGCTGTGGAATAGCGGACTCTTTGCCTGGAGCGCGGCGCGGTTCCTCGGCGAAGCGGGCGCGTATGCGGAGGAGCTGGCGCCCGGCTGGTCCGCGCTCACGAATGGCGACGCGCCGCGGTTCTTTGCGGCGGTGACACCGGTGGCCGTCGATGTGGCTGTGTTGGAGCGGACTCCGCGCTTGGCGGTCGTGACCGCCACGTTCTCGTGGGACGACATCGGCTCGTGGGACGCGCTGCTGCGCATTCGCAGGCGCGACGCCCGCGGCAATGTCACGGTGGGCAACGTCACGCTGGACGACGACGTGAAGAACTCGGTGATCTGGGCCGAGAATGAAGAGATCGCGGTCGGTGGCATCGAGGATATGGTGATCGTGCGCGCCAACGGGCACACACTGGTGATGCCGACCGGACGTCCCGACAAACTCAAGGCGCTGGTGCAGAAGCTGTGAGCCACGCGCTGTATCTCCTCGATCCCGATCCCGCACCCGCCTGGGCCCCGTTCGCCGGTATCCGGCCGCTCTCCGAGCTGCGCGCGGGCGCGCACCTCGTGCGTGAACGCTGGGAGACGTTCGTCGGCACCGAAGCATCGGCGATTTTTGCGCTCCCGCATCTCGCTGGTTTCCCCGAGCCGGGCGTGCCAGCCGTCGAAGTCCGACGACCCGTCGCCGGCCCCGCGGTCATTGGCTCCTCGACGTTCGCGCCGCGCGGTCTGGCGGGCCCACTGCCCGAGGTCCCCGCGCGACTGACGCACGAAGGGATCACCGTCGGGTGGGCCGTTCCCGCGGGAACCACCTGGACAGGACCGATCGCCAACGCGCAGGCGATGGGTGTGGACGGCGTGCTGCTCCGCGGCGTGCATGATCTGGTCAGCGCGTTGGAGCAGCTGTTGCGGGAGGACGTCGGCAAGCTCCTCGGCGATTCCGATGCAGTGCCCAAAGGCTCGATTGTGCTTGGCGACCCGGCTGGGATTGCGCTGCGCGCCGCAGCCATCGAGCCAGGCGTGGTCTTCGATACTCGCAACGGGGGGGTCGTGCTGGAGAGCGGCGTGGAGGTGCGGTCCGGCACGCGGCTGGAAGGGCCGCTCTGGATTGGCGCCAACACGCGCGTCACCGCCGGCGCGATCCGGCATTCCGCGATCGGGCCCTGGTGTGTCGTGCACGGCGAGGTGTCCACGACTGCCATGCTCGGCTACGCGAACAAGAGCCATTACGGTTTCCTCGGGCATTCGGTCCTGGGCCGGTGGGTCAATCTTGGCGCCGGTACCACGACATCCAACCTGAAAAGCACCTATGGCCCCGTGCGGCTGGAGGTCGCGGGCACGAGATTGGAAACCGGACACCAATTCCTGGGTAGTCTCATCGGCGACCATGCCAAGACCGCGATCGGCACGCTGTTCGATTCCGGATCCGTCATCGGTGCGGGCGCCAGCATCTTCGATGTGGTACACGCACCCAAGTACATTGCGCCCTTCGCCTGGGGAGGCTCCGCATCCAAGCGCATGACGCTGCAGAAATTCCTGGAGACGGTCGAACGGGTACTCCCCCGGCGTAGCGTCGAGGTGACGGACGCGATGCGATCGTACCTCCGCCGCGCCTTCGACTGGCTGACCCAGTGAGCGACGCCCAGCAACGGTACCGGCGGCTTGGGAAGTACGAGCTGCATCAGCTCCTCGGGGAAGGCGCGATGGGCATCGTGTGGAAGGCGTACGACACGGTGCTGCGGCGTTACGTGGCGCTCAAGTTGCTGAGCGCGAGCTTCCGCAAGACGAAGGACATGCACGAGCGGTTCCTGCGCGAGGCGCGGGCCGCCGGCGCCATCCAGCACGCCAACATCGTCACCGTGTACGACCTCGGCGAGTCCGAGGGCCAGCTCTTCATCGCGATGGAACTGGTTGAAGGCCGCGATCTGTCCGACATGATCGCCTTGCGTGATCCGCTCGCGCTGGAGCGCAAGCTCGACATCACGATCGAGGTTCTCGCCGGCCTCCACTTCGCGCATCAACGCGGCGTGATTCACCGCGACGTCAAGCCGTCCAATGTGCGCGTGATGCCCGACGGGCGGGTCAAAATCATGGACTTCGGGATCGCGCGCCTACAAAAGGCGGACGAGACGGGCTCAGGCGCGATCGTGGGGACGCCGACGTACATGGCGCCCGAGCAGATCACCAACGGCGCGATCACGCCCGCCACCGACGTCTTCTCCGTGGGCTGCATGCTCTACGAGCTGCTCTGCTACCAGCGGCCGTTCGAGGCGGAGTCGGTGCACGGCGTGCTCTACCAGGTGCTGACGACGGAGCCGCGGCCGCTGCGCACCGTGGCGCCCTCGATCCCCGCGGCGCTCGAGCGCGTCGTCGCGAAGGCGATGAACAAAGTGCCGCACGAGCGCTACGAGTCCGCCGGCCAGATGATGTCGACGCTGCAGCAAATCCGCGCCGCGCTGTCGGGCGCCGACGAGGAAGCGACGCAGCCGCTCGGGCGCTGGACGCCGCTGCCCCGGCCGATGCTCAAGCTGATCACGCATGCCTCGATGCGAGCGCGGATCGGGGTGCTGGGCGCGCTCGCGGCCGTTGTGCTGCTCCTGCTGTACGCCCCCGGCCAGTCGGCGGAGGATCAGTCGAGCCCCGTGGTGGTGAATCCGCCCGCTGCGGCACCCACCGGTTTCGCGGCGCCACCGCCCCTGCCTGCCGGCGCTCCCGTCTCGTTGGCTGTGAGCAGTCGGCGCGATTCGGCCGTGGCGGCGCGTGAGCGCGCGATCGCGGCGGGCGCACAAAAGAACAGCGTCCCGGCGCTCATTATGGCGCAGTCGATGTTCGAGGCATCCGATCAGTCGCTCCAGCGGGGCGATCAGTCGCTCGCGCTGCGTGGCTACGTCGAGGCGGCGGGGCAGTACGGCCGCGCGCGCGACGAGGCCCGCGCCATGGACCGAGAGGCGCAGCACATGATCGCGCGCGTGACACCGGTCGTGCAGGCCATTCCCACGGGACGGGCCGCCTCCAATGCCGGCGTCTTCCTGGCGCGTGCCGAGTCCCTGCTGCACGAGCAGGACTTCACGCTCGCCAAGCTCGCCGCGCAGAGTGCCGAGCAGATCGGCATCGATGCGGGCATCGCACCCCCGAGTAGTCAACCGGCGGACGCCGGCGCCGCCGTGGAGGTGCTGCTGAGCGATCTCGGGCGCGCGCTCGCGAGCCAGCGGATCTCCAACATTCGTGTGCTGTACCCTGGTCTGACGGAGGGGGAACGCCGCGGGTGGGAGGCGTTTTTCCGCGAGTGGAATCAGATCACGGCAAAATTCACGATAGAGGACTTCAAGGTCCAAGGGACCACGGCGACCGGCAACGTGCGCGCCATGTTCGAGTACGTGCCGGCCCTGGGTGGCGCCCCGCGCGTTGATCGGCGGGGCTTCGCCATGCGGTTCGAGCGGAAAGAAGTGGGCTGGCGGCTGGCGGCGGTTACGGAATTGAAATAACTACCAGGCGCGTTGGTTCGGAGCCGGTGGTTCGGGAATCGCGAGCGTATCCGGCCGCACGGTCGCCGGGCCAACGCGACGCAGCGTAACCGGCTTCTCCAAATCTCCACCGCTGATCGTGAGTTTGTCGCCGGCGATTTTCATGCCGTAGACCTGCCACACCCCATCGCCCAACGTGATCCACAGGCTGTCGCCGACAACCCGCCAACGGGCGACGTCCTGGCCGAACTGCGCGGAGCTGTCGCTTCGCACCATGATGTGGCGGATCTCGTCACCCGCCTTCGCCTGCCAGTTGCCAGCGAGCCGCACCGGCGCCTGGACGACAGCCAACACACCCAACAGCATCGTCCAACGCATTACCACTCCTGAGACGAGACTCCCGACCTGTTCCTGACTGCGGCCCCAATCATACCCCGGTCTGTTGCGGTTTGGCAGCGGGTGGCGGGACGACGGGGGTCAAGACATCGGGGAGTATGGCCACCTGCCCTTCCCACTGCTTTATCATGCGAACGAACGCGGCGCAGAACTCCGGATCAAACTCCAACCCGCTGCGCTCCTGCAAATAGCCAAGCGTCTTTTCGAATGACCACGCCTCGCGGTACGGTCGCCGGGTGCGCAGCGCATCGTAGACATCGCAGACATGCACGAGCTTGCTCGCCTGGTGGCAGTCGCGGGCGTAGCGCAGCACGGGATAGCCCCCGCCGTTGATCATGATGTGGTGCTCATACGCCACGACCACGGCCAGGTCGAGGTCCTCATCGACGTCGAGCAGCATGCGCGCGCCGGCCACGGGGTGCTCGTTCATCAAGGCCCGCTCTTCGTCAGACAGTTTGCCGGGCTTCGTCAGGATCTCGAGGGGGATTTTGATCTTCCCGATGTCGTGCAGCAGCCCCGCAATCCCGAATGTCCGCACATCGGTCGTGGAGAGGCCCAGAAACTCGGCCAGGGCCATCGACAGGACGGCGACATTCAGCGAGTGCGTGGTGGTGTACTGATCGAATTCCTTGAGCTGCAGCAGCGGCAACATGACTTGCCGGCCGCCGTGCATCGCGACCGCGAGTGACCGTACGACCGCCTCGGCCTCCGCGAGCGGCACGGCCCCCGTCGTCTGCACTTCGCGTTGCAGCCAGCTTATCGTATCCACTTCTTCGCCGAGCGAGAAGCTGATCGTCGCGGTCGGCAGCGGCTCTGGCGCGAGCTCGGTCTCGCCCTTCAGACCGACGGCACCGAAGCGGATGCTGCTGCGCCGCATCTGCCGCGCTTCGGTACTGATCGCAGACAGCGTCAGACGCGCCAGTACCTCTTCGAGAAATCCCTCGAAATCCTCGCGGCTGACGCGATCCTCGAACTCCAGGCGCTGAATGCCGGCCTGCGCCAGGCGTTTGCCCCAATCCCACGATTTCAGCTCGCGCAGCGGCAGGCGTCCGAAGACCACCTCGTCGCCGAGGAACGTGAACAGCGGGCGCGCCGTGTCGGCTTGCAGGTCCTGGATCTGCTGATATGCGACATCGAGGGCGCGCTCGCGCGCGGGATGGCCGTCGCGATACAGCGCCATCGCGGCAAGAGCTTGGGCGAAGGCGTTGAGAAACCGAGCGGGATCGCCGCTCATCGCTTGATGGCGCCCATGGCCGCGGTCGCGCGTGGCGTGGGACTCGCTGCGTTCCGGACGTCCGGATCGTTGGACGCGGCGGCCATCGCGAGCAGGGCCGCCGCCCGCACGTCGTTCCGCCACCCGGCCACCAGCGCCATCAGCGCGGCGAGCAGTTCGAGCGACCGGGTGGCCAGCTTCTGGCGTCCCAGCCAATTCGTGCCTCCATCCACGAGCTGCAGCAGCGCGTTCAAAGCGGCGGCATTGCGCATGCGCCCGAGGACTTTGATGGCGAGCACCCGGAGCTCGGAGGCGGTCGCCGCATCGCGCGCCAACTCGGCCACGACGGTCAACGCCGCCGCCGGGCAGTCCTCGAGCGCAGCGGTCAACCCCAACCGAACCGTGCGCGCGTCGGCATCACGCAGCGCCCCGAGCAGCGCCCGCTCCCGCTCGGCCGGCACCTTGAGCGCGACCTTGTATGCTTCACGACGGACACGGGCGTCCGCATGCGCGATAAACGCAGCCGCCCGAAATCCGTCGGGGAGCGCGGGCAAGCCATCCAGGATCACCAGCAGATTGCGCGTGACATACCAAGGAATCTCGTGCCCGAGGCGCGTTGCGATGACGGGACCGAGCTCCCGTGGCGCGCGCGTGAGACGATCAAGCAGCCCGCGGCGTGTGGTACGCGACTCCGATACGCCGAGGACGTCGAGCAACGGTTCGAAGCCGTCGACGGCCAGCCGCGGCAACACGCGGTCCAGTGTCGCGAAGTCCGGCGGCTCGGTAGCGGCGAGCTCCCGCACCACATCGGGCGACGTGATGCGTGTCCAAAGTGGGCCGACGTCTGGAGCCGATGGCGAGACAGCTAGCAGATCGACGAGGTCCCCAATGTGGTGCTCGGCGACGAGCCGCTCGATCGCGCGCCAAGCGCCGAAGCCGAGGACCCCGGTCTCGAGCGCCGTCTGCACGATGCGGAGCGGCTCCGCGGGCTGTTGCCACACACTCCGCGCGCCGGTGACCGGCGCGGCCGCCGCCATCCTGTGCAGCGCCGTCCCGTACGCCTCGGGATTCGGGTCCTCGAGGGTCCACCCTTGCAGCAGACCGCGCACCTGCTCGCGCAGCGCCTCGTCGGCCTGGGGCCGCGCCTCCGGAGTCCCCTGTGCCGCGTGTTGCGCCAGCTTGGACAGCATCCGGACCAGCGGATCGGAGACCGTCCGGTGCGAGGCGTTCGCCATCGCGCGCACGATCTCGAGGACGGCATCCACCGCGAGCCCGTGCGATGCGTCGATTGCGAACTTGGTGCGCTGGGCGTTGTCACCGCCCATCTCGATCAACCGCCGCAGCGTGCCCGGCTGCAGGGCGCCCACCAGCTTCGACGTGCGACGCCGCAGCGCCGCGGCTTCCGCGCCGCCGGTGTGCTTCAACTCATCGGCGATCTGCAGCAGGTATCCCACGATCACTTGATCGTAGGCGGCGCTCTTCGGATGCTCATCGATCGCCTTGGCGATCAGCGACGGCTCGGTTGCCGGCGGCGCTTCGTCATCGGCCGCCAACGCATCCGCAGCGAGGGCCGCCCGCGCCAGCCCTACCCACAGCTGCGCGCTTCGGAGCCCGCGCTCGTTGGAGACGGCGCCCTGATCATCCTCCTGCAGCAGCTCGAGACGTTCGTACGTGACGGGGTGCAGCCGGACGTGATCCCAGGCGCGGAGTTGCTCCGGTGAGCCCAGTCCGAGTGGCTCCCCGGTGCGCTCCGCTTCAACCGCGAGCGTCTTTAGCACGTCGGCGACCTCGGTCACACGGAGGCCGCGATGGAACGTGACCGCGCCGAGATGGTGGCGATGTAGACGGCCCGCGAGCTCGGAGAGGAGCGGGTTCTTTGCATCGGTGGCAACGCCTTCGATGACGAGCTGCTGGCGTGCCACGCCCAGCGCGACCGTCGTGCGTTCCTCGAACAGATGCTCGGCGCGGCGCGTCACCCCCGCCGCCGCGGGCGCGAGCGAGGGGTGCCCCTCCGGATACATCGCGTGCTTGTGGAGCGCGATGGATAGCTCAATGAGGAAATCGGCCAGCTCTCGCGAGAGGGCGGCCTTTTCCGACGGCGCGGTCATGGGCTCCCAAAATAGCGCTCCCCCTCGTGCGGAACGTCACACGAGGGGGAGTCTAGGGTCTCTCCTAGGCGTCTAAACGTCTAGACGTCTAGCTTTTAGTACATGCCACCCATGCCGCCACCGGGCATCGGCGGAGCCTTGTCCTTCTCCTTCTTCTCCACCACGACGCACTCGGTCGTGAGGAGCAGGCTCGCGATGGAGGCGGCGTTCTGCAGGGCTGTCCGGGTGACCTTGGTCGGATCGATGACGCCCGACGCCACGAGGTCCTCGAACTTATCGGTCTGCGCGTTGTAGCCGAAGTTCTTGTCCTTCGACTCCTTCACCTTCCCGACGACGATCGCGCCTTCAGCGCCCGCGTTCTGGGCGATGATGCGGATCGGCTCCTCGAGGGCCCGGCGCACGATCTCGATGCCTGTCTTCTCATCGTCATCGTGACCCTTGGTCTTGTCCAGCGACTTCTGACACCACAGCAGCGCCACACCGCCGCCCGGCACGATGCCCTCCTCGACCGCCGCGCGGGTCGCGTGCAGCGCGTCCTCGACACGGGCCTTCTTCTCCTTCATTTCGGTCTCGGTGGCGGCACCCACGTTCAGCACAGCCACGCCGCCGGCGAGCTTCGCCAGCCGCTCCTGGAGCTTTTCCTTGTCATAATCGGACGTGGACTTCTCGATCTGGGCCTTGATCTCCGACTTGCGGCCTTCGATCTGATCGTCCTTACCCTTGCCGTCGACCAGCGTGGTGTTGTCCTTGTCCACGATGACGCGCTTCGCGCGGCCGAG
>Ga0137374_10004316_pt1 | contig 16939 bp, 18 predicted proteins | sample SagtaG_20_FD_104811 | JGI IMG/M metagenome (GOLD analysis project Ga0137374, IMG submission 104811) | Vadose zone soil microbial communities from Sagehorn Ranch, Mendocino, California, USA - Sage1_R_100_16 metaG | ecosystem: Environmental > Terrestrial > Soil > Vadose zone | place: USA...
CGACAAGCCGAGCGGATAGGCCCGGCGCGGCCCCACGACCTCGATCTCGCCCAGGCGCAGGCCGAAGCGGCGCTCCAGCTCGGCGTGGAAGGCTTCGTCGGTGAGCGCAACGATGCGGTCGGCTTCCTGGCTCTCCTCGGTCCACACGATGGACGCGCGATTGCCCTGAAGCGGCAGGATCGCGAACGGTCCGGCGGGCAGGAAATGTTCCTCGGCGCGGCCGTGATGATCGCGCTCGTGCGCGACCGTCGTGACGATCGCCGACTGGCCGTAGGACCACCCGACGGTCCGGATGCCGGCAAGTTCGCGCAGGTTCGAGCGGGCGCCGTCCGCCGCAACCATGAGCCGGGCCGCGACCGTGTCGCCATCGGCGAGTTGCGCGATGATCTGGGTGCGCGTCGTCTGGAAACCTGCCACGGCGGTCGGCCGCATGACGACGCCCACCTCGCCCGCCTTGGCATTGAGCGCTGCGACGAGATGCCGGTTCTCCACCATATGGGCGAACGGCTCGCCGGGCTCGACTTCGCCTTCGAACGTCAGGAACACGGGACGCACGGCGTCGCCGAGCCGGCTGTCGGTGACGACCATGTCGAGGATCGGCTGCGCCCGGCCCGCCGCCGCCTCCCACACGCCGATCGTCTCGAACAGCCGCCGCGCCGCCGCGGCGATCGCCGATGCGCGCTCGTCCTTGTCCTGCGCCGCAAGCGCCGGATCGACGACGGCGACCGGGAAGGATGGTCCGAGCGCCTGGCGCAGCGCGATCGCGAGCGAGAGGCCGGCAAATCCGGCGCCCCCGATCAGCACGTCGACCCGCGCGGGATTCTGATCCATCACGCTCCTTTCCGCTCGCTGCAGCGGTCCTGCATTATCCGCCCCGCGAGGGGTCGATCACAGCAGCGCCCTTTGTCGCACGGGCAGCAAGCGTAGCCCGGATGGAGCGAAGCGACATCCGGGAACCCACGCTGCGGCCCAACTCCGGATTTCGCTGCCCGCCTTCGCTGCGCTTCGGCGGGCACGTGATCAAGCCCGCCATAGCCTTGGCGACGGCTGGCGCTCAATCCGGGCTACGTGTTGAGGGAAGTATATCAGCAGGGCTTGGAAACGGTGCCGCTTGTCAGCGGCGCGGCTTCATCCTGGACCGCTCTCTCGATCGCGCTCCGCTCGGCGAGCCGCCGGCTCGCCAACCGGGCCGCCACGATCGCGAGCGCCGCCACCGCGATGCCGGCGACGAGATCGATGAAGTAATGACCGCCGTCGATCGGCGTCGCCACCAGCATCACCGCGTTGCTGACGATCGCCACCGGGCGGAACCAGCGCACCGGCCAAAACGCCCAGGCATAGAGCGCGGCCGATGCCGCATGGAAGCTCGGGAAGGCGACGAGCCCGGCGAGCCCGAACAGTTCCAGGCGCCGCAGCGAGCCGTCGCGTACCACCGGGAGATCCTTGAGCTGCGCGAGATAGGCCCCGCCATTGATATTGGGGAAATCGGTCACGCTCAGGCCAAGGTGGTAGAACACCCCGATCGCCGGAACGAAGATCGAGACGACGACGGTGGCGATCAGGGCGAGCACGAAGGCGAGGATGAACTCCTGCAGCCGCTCGTAACGGCCGGCCGCGGCGAGCACGACCGGGATCAGGAAGATCGGCCACTGGATCATCGTGTAGCCGAGGGTGAGCCATTCGGCCAGCAGCGGACGGGCGTTGACGAATTCGACATAGGCCAGCCAATTGAGCCCGAGCGCCTGGTCGATGGCTTGCAGGTTGGCGTCCTGCAGCGGCAGGTTCGCGGCCGCCGCGATGTAGGACAGCGGCGCCAGGATCACGGTGGCGAACACGATCTGGCCGGTGCAACCGAGCACGTACACGACCTGCGGGTCGCGCCGGTGCGGCGCCTTGGCGTTGTAATAGGCGAAGGCGGTGTAGACCGCGACGAAGCCGTACGAGACGATGGCGCCGGCGGGCTCGAAGGAAAAATTGCTGACCGTGAAGCTGACCGCCAGCACGGCGGCCATCAGGGCGAGCAGCAGCCAATTGACCTCGAACAGCCGCCACGCGGCCGCCGCTTCCCGTTCCGTCATCGACCTTGACCGTGAGCAGATCCCGTCGGTTTTTTGGTAGCGGAGCGGGATTAATTTCGGACCAACATCGTTGGTTAGCGCCCGATTACCGGATTTGCTCGATTTGTCAGAGACTGGGAGGGGAAAAAGCCCTTGATTTCTTGTATCCCATAGGATACGCACGCATGATCGAAATCCGACAGACCGAAACCTTCGCGCGCTGGTAGGTCGGCCTGCGCGACAGCCGGGCGCGGGCGCGCATCAATGTCCGCATTCGTCGATTGTCAGTCGGCAATCCCGGCGATGTGAAGCCCGTCGGCGAGGGCGTTTCGGAAATGCGGATCGATTATGGGTCGGGATACAGGGTGTACTTCGTGCAGCGCGGCGCCGCGCTCATCGTTCTGCTTGCCGGCGGCGACAAGCGTACGCAGGATCGCGATATCGCAACGGCCCGCGAACTGCCGCGGACACTTTAGGATGCTCGTCATGGGCAAGACCAAGACCATTCCCTGGGACTCGGCAGAATATCTGAAGACCGACGAGGACATCGCCGAATACCTGGAAGCGGTATTCGAAGACGGCGACCCGGCGTTGGTGGCGGCCGCGTTGGGTGATGTCGCCCGCGCCAAGGGCATGACGCAGATCGCACAAGCTGCCGGCCTCGGACGCGAAAGCCTCTACAAAGCGCTCTCGCCGGAGGGAAATCCCGAGTTCGCCACCGTGCTGAAAGTGATCCGCGCGCTTGGGCTCAAGCTCAAAGTCGCCGTGTAGTTCAGTAATGTCCTCCGCCGTCCAAGACCTCCTCACAATCCTCGATCTCGAGCCGCTCGAGGTGAACCTGTTTCGCGGCCGCTCGCCCCAAGCGGGGTGGCAGCGCGTGTTCGGCGGGCAGGTCATCGGCCAGGCGCTGGTGGCCGCGCTGCGCACCGTCGAGAACCGGCCGCCCCATTCGATGCACGCCTATTTTCTGCTGCCGGGCGACCCGAAGGTGCCGATCGTCTACGACGTCGACCGCATCCGCGACGGGCGGAGCTTCACCACCCGGCGCGTGGTCGCGATCCAGCACGGCCATGCGATCTTCACCATGGCGGTCTCGTTCCACGCCGACGAGCCGGGCCTTGCCCATCAGGCCAACATGCCCGACGTCCCCAAGCCGGAGGAGCTGCCGAGCGAAGCCGAGATCAAGGAGAAGGCGCTGCCGCATATGCCGGAGCCGATGCGGCGCTACTACGAGCGCGAGCGGCCGATCGAGCTTCGCCCGGTGGAGTTCTCCCGCTACCTCGGCGTCAAGTCGGAGGACGCGAAATTCCACGTATGGATCCGCGCGACCGGCCCGCTGCCCGACGATCCAGCCATCCATCAATGCGTGCTCGCCTACGCCTCCGACATGACGCTGCTCGACACCGCGCTCGTGCCGCATGGCCGGACCTTGTTCGAGCGCGCCTTCATGGCGGCGAGCCTCGATCACGCGCTCTGGTTCCACCGACCGTTCCGCGCCGACGACTGGCTGCTCTACGCCCAGGACAGTCCGAATCTGGCGGGCGCGCGCGGCTTCTCGCGCGGCCTCATCTTCGCGCGCGACGGCAGACTGGTGGCCTCGGTGGCGCAGGAAGGCCTGATACGAGAGCGACGGGACAATCGCTGACATCGCGCGCTGCGTTGCGGCGAGGACCTTCGACGATTCGCTCGTCCTCTTCGTCATGCCCGGGCTTGTCCCGGGCATCCACGTCTTACAACGGATGCAACGCCGAAGACGTGGATGGCCGGAACAAGCCTGCCCTCGGACTTGATCCGAGGGTCCGGCCATGACGCTGCGAGTCATTGAGTATGAGGCCCGCTAGTCCGCTTGCGCCCCGGGTGGGCTTGATGCACGCTCATCCGCAAGACTTGCCTCAAGCGCAATCGTGGCTGTGGATCGGCGGGGGATCATCATGTTTTCCAAGATCAATCACATCGCCATCGTGAGCGACAACTACGCCCAGTTGGCCAAGTTCTACGAAGCCGTCTTCGGCATGAAGAACTCCCCGCTCGCCCGTGTGACGCAGGCGGTCACAGTGGGCGACGGTTACGTCGGCCTCAACATCAATCCGCGCCGCGCCGGACGGTCGGCCGGACTGGACCATTTCGGCATCGAGGTCGAAGACGTCGAGACCGTGTTCGATCGGATGCGCAAGAGCTATCCGACGGTGAAGTGGCTCAAACGTCCGTCCAACCGTCCGTTCGCGGGGCTGACCACCCACGATCCCGACGGCAACGTGTTCGACCTGTCGCAGCAGGACATGGCGAACCGCGCCGGCATCTATGTGGACAACGACGGCAAACCGAACCCGCGCCACATCAGCCACGTGGCCGTGCGCACGATGCGGCCCGACGACATGGCCGAGTTCTACCGCGGCGTGTTCGAGCTTGCGCCCGCCAACAAGCGCGCGGACGACCGCAACCATTACCTGACCGACGGACACGTGACCCTGGTCATCATGCCGTGGGACATCACCGACTACGAAGGCACCGGAATCATCGCGTCCGGCATGGACCACATCGGGTTCAAGGTGGAGAGCGTGGAGGCCTTGAAGGAGGACGTGGAGCGCCTGGCGGCCAACAACCCGCGCCTGGCGCCGGCACCGCTCTCCGGCGCCGAGGGAGGGGCGCTGGAACGGCTGTTCCGACGCTCCTGTCCCTTGGGCCAGCATCAGATGGCCGATTGCGACGGCACGCTGATCGATGTCGCGGCAATGTAGGGTGGGTCAAGGCGCCTGGCGTGAGCCGAGCGGAAGCTACGGCGGTGCGCGCCGCGACCCACCGGCAACCGTCCGGCAAGAATCGTGGTGGGTCGCGTCGCGAGCGGCCCTTGGCAGGAGCCGACCGCACATCAGGCGACTTGACCCACCCTACGATGCTATATTGGCGAATGGCTAGGACGCGTACTTACTCTCTCACCATTGAATTCCACCCGGACGAGGGTGGCTATCTTGCTTATTTTCCCGCACTGCCGGGATGCCACACCTGGGGCAATAGCTACGAGGAAGCCGTCAAGAACGCCGAGGAAGCCCTGATCGGCTACCTGGAAGCACTGCATAAGAATGGCGAGAAAATCCACCGGCAGCCGTCCGGCAGAACCGTGGTGGGTCGCGTCGCGAGAGGTCTCGGCAGGAAGCCGACCGCACGTCAGGCGACTTGACCCACCCTACGATGCCGACGAGGTGATCGAATGAAGCGCCGTCGCGTCGTGGCCAGCCTGGCGCTCGCGGCAATCGCAGTGCTCCTCGCGGCGTTAGGTTCGCACACGGCCTCCGCCGACCCGGTCGCCGATTTCTACCGCGGCCGGCAGATCAACATGATCCTTAGCGCCGATGCGGGCGGCGGCTACGCGAGCTACGCCAACGCGTTTGCGCCCTATTTCGGCAACCACATTCCCGGCAAGCCGCAGGTCGTGATCCAGAACATGCCGGGCGCCGGCGGCATCCGCGCGATGACCTATTTTTCATCCGTCGCCCCGCGGGACGGCACCACGGTCGGCTTCGTGCATTCGAGCGTGCCGTTCGCGCCGCTTTTCAGCCTCGTGGGGGCGAAGTTCGATCCGCGCGAGATGCACTGGATCGGCAGCCTGAACAGCGCCACCGCGATCTGCGTTGCCTGGCACACGTCGAGGATCAGGACCGCGCAGGACCTGTTCGAGAAGGAATTCGTCGTCGGCAGCTCCGGCGCCGGCTCACAGATGGAAACCTTTCCGATCATGCTCCACCGGCTGTTCGGCATGAAGACGCGGGTCGTTTCCGGCTACAAGGGCGGCAACGAGATCTACCTGGCGATGGAGCGCGGCGAGGTCGACGGCCGTTGCGCCGGCCTCGTCTCCTCGATCAACGCCACCCGTCCGGATTGGTTTCCCCAGAAGAAGGTAAGCGTCCCGATCCAGGTCTCGCTGCGGCGCGATCCGTTGTTTCCCGACGTCGCGGCGGCCGGCGAGTTTGCCCAGGACGAGCGCACCCGGCAGATTCTCCAGCTGCTGACGGCCCCGCAAGACATGGATCGCCCGCTGCTGACCCCGCCGGGCGTCCCGGCCGAACGGCTCGCGGCGCTGCGCGCGGCTTTCCACGCCGCCATGAACGATCCCGGCTTCATCGAAGAGGCAGGAAAGCAGCACCTCGAAATCAAGGAGCTCGACGGCGATCAGGTCGCGAAGATCATCGAGCGCGCATACGCGCTGCCGCCCGAGATCATCCGGGCGGCGAGCGAGGCGGTGAAAGTGACGAGCCCATCGGCCGCCAAGTAGCAGGACACGCAACGCCGATCGCCTACTGTAGTGCGGCGGATTTGAAGTTCCTATCAGTTCGCGGCAATCTCGTGTAGGAACTTGAAATCCATAAGCCGCACTAGAAAGCATTTATATTGCTAGTGTTCCTTTGATTCCGAAGTTCGCACTCGAGGGTGCCGCAAAGTGATGCGAACTTCGGAATCGGAACACTAGCCCGAGCCGCATCCCATGCCGAGTTCCCCCGCCGATACAGTGTCCGCGCACGGCGGCGCGATGCCCGTCATCGGGTTCGGCACCAGCACGCTTGGAGACTGCGGCGAGATCGTCGCGACGGCGCTTCGTGCCGGCTATCGCCATATCGACACCGCGCGCAAATACGGCACCGAGCGTGGCGTCGGCGAAGGCATCCGCGCCTCCGGCGTTCCACGCGATGCGATCTTCGTCACCACCAAGGTGTCGCACGAATATCTGCGCGCCGATGATTTTGCCCGCTCGGTCGAAGGGAGCCTGACGGATCTCGGGCTCGAACACGTCGATCTTCTGCTGGTGCACTGGCCGAACCCGCAGATTCCGCTGCGCGAGACCATGGTGGCGCTGGCCAAGGCGAAACGCGAAGGCCTCACCCGCCATATCGGGGTTGCCAATTTTCCAATCGTGTTGCTCGACGAAGCAGTACGGCTTTGCCCCGAGCCGCTCGTCACCGACCAGGTCGAGTACCACCCATACCTCGATCAGTCGAAGGTTCTCGCGGCGTGCCGTCGCCACGGGCTCATCCTGACGGCGCACTGCCCGCTCGGCCGCGGCCGCCTGATGGACGATGCGGTGCTCGGCGAGATCGCGCGCCGCAAAGGCAAGACCATTGCCCAGGTGGCGCTGCGCTGGTCGATCCAGCACCACGGCGTCGTCCCGCTCCCGCGCTCTTCGAGCCCCGAGCGCGTGGCCGAGAACCTCGACATTTTCGACTTTGCGCTGACCGACGAGGAAATGGCGCGCATTCGCGCGCTCAAGCGGCCCGGTGGTCGCATTGCCAATCCGATCGGCCGCGCCCCCGCGTGGGACGCGTGAGTCGTCAACCTGATCGTTCCTGCGGATGTAGAAACGTCAGAAGTCCGGCCCGCGTCGATTGGGCCCACCGCGTTCGGGGATGCTTGATCTCGATCGATAGTGGTGGTCGACTCGGTCGCCAACGTAACCGCGAATCCGAGGAAAGGAACGACCATGCATGGCGTAGGCGACTACTCGGCGCTCCTTGATGGAAAGCTGCAAAGCGGCCCCGGGGGCGGGCTGGACCAACCTGTGTCGTTCAATCTGGGGCGAACGCCGTTCTCAACGTGCATTCCATCCTGACGTTCACCATCAAGGTGCAAGGAGGACCGGCCGACATTTACGATTACCATCAACGGGCACGGGGTCGCGAACTACACGCTGTCGAACTATTTCGGGACAATCAACAAGGTGATTGTCCCCAATGTTCTCAAACACGGCGCCAATCAAATGCGCTTCAACGTCGTTGCCGAGGACTTCCTCACCATGTTCGTGGCGGACGTGGCGCTTTGGTGGTTCAAGAACAGCTTGGAATGACGATTCGCTCGGACGCAGCCTCGTCAGCCTGACGGTGCGAGCGCCACACCAAGCGGTGGCGGCTGGCGGGACGAAATTGTGGGTCTTTTGGATCGATGACCCTCAAGGCCATCGACCGGACCCCCGGGGATGGACCACCCGCTGATTCGCACGGAGCGTCCGATCCGAACCGATCAGCGAAATGTCTTGCATCGCCTGCACCCAGCCGGATTTGCTGCTGGATTCGGCTGGTTTGCCTCCAAGTATCGCCGATAGGGCGCTTTGCAATGTCTCGTGGCGGAACTTGAACCCGCTGCCTTCCAGCTTGTCCGGCAGCACGCGCTGCCCTCCGAGCAGAAGCTCATCGGCCAAATCGCCGGCCAGGCGCAGCACTATGGCAGGAAGCCGCAGGAACGCCGGCCGATTGAGCGCCCGGCCGAGCTCTTTCGCGAAGATCGAATTCGGCACGGGGGCGGGCGCCGTGCCGTTGACCGGGCCGGTGAGATTCGGCGTGACGATGATATGGGCGATCACTCGCACCAGATCGTCGCGCTCGATCCACGACATCCACTGACGACCCGTGCCCATCGGGCCGCCCAGGCCGAATTCGAACGGCATCAGCATGCGGCTGAGCAGCCCGCCGTCGGTGCCGAGCACCAGACCGATGCGCAGGCGGACGACACGCACGCCCAATCGTTCGGCCCGAATCGCGGCGCGCTCGACGATATCGCAGCTGCGATGCGAGAAGCAGCGCTTGCCTCCGTCGAATTCGGTCAGGGGCTCGTCGTTCCACAGCCCATACCAACCGACGGCGGAGGCCGTGATCAGCACCGCCGGCCGCCGGTCGAGCCGGCCGATAAGACGCAAGATCGCGCGCAGCATGCGCAGACGGGAGGAAACGATCCGCCGGCGCTTGGCGCGCGTCCACAGGCCGTCCGCGACCGGCTCGCCGGCGAGATTGATCACCGCATCGATCCGAGTGTCATTGGCGATTTGATCAAGACTGGTCACCAGCCGGAACGGCGGACGCAGCGTGTCTGCCTTGCTCGGCGTGCGCGCCAGCACGGTCACCTCGTGACCGGTGCCCGCGAGCGCTTCGGCCAGGCGGCGCCCGATGAACCCGGTCGCCCCGGTCACCAGCACGTGGTGCCGGTCGGCAAGCGCATTCACCAACTCGCTTGCATCTCCCGGAACGAGCCACGGCGCCCGGCGCGAGGCCACCATGTCACGGAGGCCGAACAAGATGACTCCCACCGCGGCGAAGCCGGCGATGGCGCTCCATAAGCCGTAGAGGACCGGAACGACTGCGGTGGGCTTCGCGGCCCAGCCAATCAGGACCGGAATGAGCAGCGCGAGGATCGCCCCGTAGTTCACCGCCAGCAGCGTGTGGTTGATGCGCTCGCTCGCAGGAAGCTTGCGGCTCAAGTCCTCCTCGACGAAGTCCATGAGGGTGATGATCACTTCGACCACAAGCACGGCGATCACCAGCATGGCCCAAAAGCCGTGGACCTCGAAGAACCCGAGCGTGATGAAGAGTCCGGCATAAAGCACGTTGCGCACGGCGTGCAATTTGAGCTCGTGGCCCTGCGAGGGGCGCCAGGGCAACCGCTCCGTGAGCTCGTGATGATAGATGGTGTCGAATGCGCCCATCGCAATCTGGATCGCGATCAAAGCCCAGAGAAGGGGAGAATTCATCGCTCTATCTCCCGGAAAATCCCCATTTGGCGGATGAGAAGGCCGAAGCGCGGATGGACGATCTGCAGCGTGAAGCTGAACTTGCCATCCGCGACCTCGGCGTGGATGACGGACAATGCGCCGGGAGTCATCCACGCCGGCAAGGTGATGCGCCGGCCAAATAGCTGGAGAAAGTAGCGGTGGCTTCGAAATATCAGCGCATCGTCCTTGACGTGGATCGTGAGTGACATTCCAACGCCGTACCCGACGTATTCTTCGAGACCGGTAGGCCCGGCGAAACGTTTCGACGAGTGAATGACCTGAGGAAAGCCGTTGCGGCGCGCATAAAGCCGCGTCCAAATTTGGCCGCCGGTTGCCAAATCTTCCGTAACGGTAACAACGCTCGGGACGTGCGCGTTCCGACTTGTGGGCAACGGCGCGCCGATCAGGCGCGCGGCCTGCGCGAGGCACCAGCCAGCTCGGCACATCGATGTTTCTAGAACTTCCCCGGCATAGACGATCGTGTTGCCGCCGTAGAGACGCTTGCTGAAGCGGCGGCGGATCGGCAGCGGAAGCCCCGCCCAGTCCTCGGCCGACAGGAGAGCGCGGAAGCGAACATCGCCGAGCTTTTCCTTTGGGTTCGGCTTTGGGTCAGCGCGATTCTCGAACGCGACTTCGTGCCGCTTCATCGTTCGTCCCTTCTCGCTCGGCCGTCTATTTCTGTTTGCCGAGCGGCAGCAGGCTCACGATCCTGGTGCCGAGACGAATGATCGCGGCGATCTTCGATCTCGGCACGGTGAGCATCTGCGCGTACCAGCGATCGACCATGTCGACGAACGCCAGCATGTCCTTGAGCCGCTTGCTCGCGACCGGATGAACCGCGGGATCGCGCTCCGCATCGGCCACGCACGCCCGCAACGTGGCTACGGCGGGATCGATCTCCCGCTCCTTGCGCACGACGGCGATCCGCGTGGCGATTTCCCAGAGATCGGTTTCCGCCTCGAAATGCTCGCGACGGTCGCCCTTGATGGGAACACGCCGGATCAAGTTCCAGGCGAGGAGCTCCTTGACCGAGTTGGAAACATTCGAGCGCGCGAGACCCAGCGCCGCGGCGATCTCATCGGCCGTCAGCGGCCGTTCCGAGAGATAGAGCAGCGCATGGATCTGGCTGACCGACCGGTTGACGCCCCACTGTCCCCCCATGTCGCCCCAGTGCAGGACGAAGCGCTCGACCGCACCCGGAATGGTTCTGGTATCACCTGTAATTTCTGTCATGACAGAAATATCTGTTATTTCGGTATTGCCGTCAAGGGGGGGGTGCGAGACCAGCCTTAACGAGCCGCGAACGAACCAGTGCGGCGGTCGTTTCTTGTCGTCGATGCCGAAGGGAGATGGGGCGGGAGGGGCGGCTGACGCGATCGGCGGCCGTTGCGTCAGTACCTCAGTTGCCCACAGTTAGGCGTCTCGCCCGGCGTTGCGGCAACGAAGCCGCTTAATTTTTTCTCTGGTTGGCGATATCGTGGCATGAGGCGCACCCGGGGCTGAGCCTGTGCGCCATCTCGTTGTCTTGTGCACCAATTTCCGGAAAGTCCGAGAGCTGCCCGGGGCCGTCTATGAAGCTCGTCATTGCCGTCATCAAACCGTTCAAGCTCGAGGACGTGCGCGATGCGCTCACGCAGCTCGGCATCAGCGGCATGACCGCTTCCGAAGTGAAGGGCTACGGCCGGCAGAAGGGCCACACCGAAATCTACCGCGGGGCGGAATATGCGGTGAACTTCTTGCCGAAGGTAAAGATCGAGGTCGCCGTTCCTTCCGACCGGACCGACAAGGTGGTCGAGGCGATCACCGCGGCCGCCAAGACCGGCCAAATCGGCGACGGCAAGATTTTCGTCGTCCCGATCGACCAGGCGGTGCGCATCCGTACCGGCGAGACCGACACGGACGCGCTGTAACTACAGGACGGACGACAGAGGGCAGATGGGCGGCTCTATCCGTCCCCTGTCGTCCGTCATCTGACTTTTAAGGGGGCACATGAGGAAACCGAGACTGCACCTTGCCGCGGCATTCGCCGCGCTCGCGAGCGTGCCGCTCGCCACGCCGGCACTGGCCGAAGCCGCCGCCTGCGAAAATCGACAGCGGCGATACCGCATGGATGATCGCGGCGACCGGCTTCGTGCTGATGATGAGCATCCCGGGCCTGGCGCTGTTCTACGCCGGCATGGTGCGCAAGAAAAACATCCTCGCTGCCATGGCGGCTGCTCAGCCGGTCAGCATCAGGTCGATAGACCTCGTGCTTAAGTTTTGTGCACTCTTGGCGACTCTTTATGCGCGCGCTTCCCCCAGGCCTCCGACCAACCTCCGGGACATTGGGAAACCTAATTATCTGACAACTACTTAACCCTGCTGCGACAGACTGGCACGCGGCTTGATTAGGTGTTCCCGGCAACGTCCGCGGGACACGTGTTCCGGCGGGCGGTGCCCGGATGCCGGTCGGCGTTGCGCGGGACCGGAAAAGCGGGGATCGAACCCATGAAAATCGTCATGGCCATCATCAAGCCATTCAAGCTCGACGAGGTCCGCGACGCCCTCACCGGGATCGGCGTGCACGGGATGACCGTCACCGAGGTCAAGGGATATGGGCGCCAGAAGGGCCACACCGAAATCTACCGCGGCACCGAATACGCCGTGAACTTTCTGCCCAAGATGAAGATCGAAGTCGCAGTGCCGACCGACCAGGTCGACAAGGTGGTCGAGACCATCACCGCGACCGCCAAGACCGGCCAGATCGGCGACGGCAAGATCTTCGTATTCAGCATCGACCAGGCCGTGCGCATCCGCACGGGCGAGACCGACGTCGCGGCCCTCTAGAGCCCACGCCCCAACTCTACGGACAGGAGCAACACCATGGCTTTCAAGAAATCCTCCCGTGCGGGGCTGTTGGCTCTCGCTTGCGGGCTCCTCCTCGCCGCGTTCCTCAGCGTTCTCGTCGTCGACGTGTCGTTCGCGCAGGCGCCGGCACCGGCTGCCGCTCCGGCAGCGGAGGCGACACCGCCGGCGGCGCCTCCGCCCGCCTGCGACGCCACCGCCAATCCCAAGGTACTCGAAAAATGCACGCCCAACTCGGGCGATACCGCCTGGATGCTCACATCGGTCGCGCTGGTGCTGATGATGACCATTCCGGGCCTCGGCCTGTTCTACGGCGGCATGGTCCGCAAGAAGAACGTCGGCGATACGGTGATGACCAGCTTCGCCGTCACCTGCCTGGTCACCATCTTGTGGGTCATCTGCACCTACAGCCTTGCCTTCCGGGAGGGATCGCCGTTCATCGGCGGGCTCGACCGGGCGTTCCTGCAAGGCATTCTCAGCGACATCGGCAAAGGCGGCATCGGCAATCCCAATCCGCTCGCACCGACGATCCCTGAGATGGTCTATGTCTGCTTCCAGCTCACCTTCGCAATCATCACGCCAGCGCTGATCGCGGGCGCATTCGCCGAGCGCATGAAGTTCTCGGCGATGCTGTGGTTCATCGGGCTGTGGGCGATCCTGGTCTACTCGCCGATCGCGCATTGGGTCTGGGGCGGAGACGGTTTCCTCTCGAATGGAAACGACAACGCATGGACCAAGGTTCTCGATTTTGCCGGCGGCACGGTGGTGCACATCAATTCCGGCGTCGCCGGCCTGATGGCCTGCATCTGCCTCGGCAAGCGCAAGGACTCGGGCCCGCCCCACAACATGGTGCTCACCTTCATCGGCGCCTCGCTCCTGTGGGTCGGTTGGTTCGGCTTCAACGCGGGTTCGGCCGTAAGCGCGGGCGTGCAGGCCGGCATGGCCATGGGGGTGACCCAGTTCGCGACCGCCACGGCGGCATTCACCTGGATGCTGGTGGAATGGGCGATGCGCGGCAAGCCGACCGTGGTCGGCATCTGCACCGGCGCGGTGGCGGGCCTCGTCGCCATCACGCCGGCGTCGGGCTTCGTCGGCCCGGTCGGGTCGCTGTGCATCGGCATCGCCGCCGGCGTCCTCTGCTACTGGGGCTGCACCGGCCTCAAGCACATGCTCGGCTACGACGACGCGCTCGACGCGTTCGGCGTCCACGCGGTCGGCGGCACCGTCGGCGCGCTGCTCACCGGCGTGTTCGCGGTCGAGCAGTACGGCGGCACCGCCGGCCTGCTCGAAGGCAATCCGGGCCAGCTGCTCAACCAGGTCAAGGGCATCGTGATCGTGTTCGTCTACGACGCCGTCGTCAGCCTGATCATCCTCAAGGTGATCGACGTGATCATCGGGCTGCGGGTCGACGAGGAGACCGAGCGCGACGGCCTCGACTTCGCGCTGCATGGCGAGACCGTGCAGTGACCCACCGCATCAACCGTTGACGACAACGGTCGGGGTGGAGACCCGGCACCGCCCCCTCCGTCGGGAGGCCCCGGTTTTCACACACCGGGGCCTCTCTCTTTTGTTCTCACGTGCTCGGGGCGAAAGCCGAGGCCGATCAGGCGCGCGGGGATGCGTTGCAGCAACGGAAAGCGCCGCAACAGCTTCAACGGCCACGGGAGCGAAGGCTTGGTCGCGCTTTCCAGCACCCGCCGGATGAAGCGGTTCTGAATGAACAGCTGGAGCCGTTGCGTCGCACGGGTCGGGAACGCGCGCCGCCTCTGCACCGCGCGAAGATGCTCGAGCGTGACGGCGCCGCGCACGAACGGCTCGGCCAGGATGTTCGCCGCCGCCACCGCGTCCTGGATCGCCAAGTTGATGCCGACGCCGCCGATCGGCGACATGGCGTGCGCGGCGTCGCCGATGCACAGGAGCCCGCTCCGATACCATTGGCGCAAACGATCGAGCTTGACCGTCAACAGCTTGACGTCGTCCCAGCTTTTTATCTCATCCAAGCGGTCGCGCAGGAACGGCGCGAGCCGGGCAATCGTACCGCGAAACGCCTCCAGTCCCTCGCGCTGAACCTCCTCGGCGCTGCCCTTTGGGATGACCAGCGCGCATTGCCAGTAATCGCCCCGGTTCAGCATCACGAACACGCGGCCGATATCGACGCGACCCAAGGTTTCGTAGGGATCGTCGGGACGCCGCGACAGCCGCATCCAGAACACGTCCATGGGAGCGCCGAGATCCTCCGCCTCGAGGCCCGCGCGCTCGCGCACAATCGAATGGCGCCCGTCCGCACCGATGACCAAGTCGGCCATCACCGCGAACGGACCGTGCGGACTCGTCCCGCGCACGCCGGTGATACGGTCGTCGTCCCGGATCAGGTCGGTGACATCCGTCTCCATGCGCAGATGAAAGCCGGGATAGCGTGCGCCGTGCTCGGCGAGGAAATTCAGAAAATCCCACTGCGGCATGAGGGCGACGAATTTGCACCGCGTCGGCAGGTGGCTGAAGTCGGCGATCGTCACCCGCTCGTCGCCCACTTGGCCCGTAAGCTGGCGCACCTCCTGGTGCGGAACCTTGAGGAATTCGTCGAGCAACCCCAGCTCGTGCATCACCTCCAGGGTCGAGGGATGAATGGTGTCGCCGCGAAAGTCGCGCAGGAAGTCCTTGTGTTTTTCGAGCACGACGACATCGATTCCCGCCCGCGCGAGCAGAAAGCCCAGCATCATGCCGGCGGGCCCGCCGCCCACAATGCAGCAACGGGTATTCACGCGTTGCCCGGGGCTCGCTTCCTCAGTCATCCATTGACCCTCCGCAAAAACGCTTCCCCGAAAGAAGTATGCCTTCCTTCCGGCCGATCCGATGGTTAATCGGGTCTTAACCTAGCCGCTTCTATGGTGTCGCTAGGCGGCGGGCGACGCCGTTGGCATCTCATCGATGAACAAAGCGGAACCGATTTCCCCCGCTCGGGCCGACGCGCGTTCGCCGTTCGTGCGGCTCGCGGACCTTCTTGCCGACGTGAAGCCCGGCAAGCCGGCGATCAACCTGTCGGTGGGCGAGCCGCAGCACCCGATCCCGCCCTTCGTCGGGCCGGTGCTCGCCGCGCACCTCAACGATTTCGGCCGCTACCCGGCGAACAAGGGCACCGAGCGCTTCCGGCGCGCCGCCGCCGACTGGGTGCACGGGCGCTACCGTCTCCCGCGCGCGCTCGACCCGGACAGCGAGGTCCTCGTGCTCAACGGCACCCGCGAGGGCCTGTTCCTCGCCGCGATCGCCGCCCGACGGTTTGTCACCGCTCGGTCCGGCCGGCCGGCGATCCTCATCCCCAACCCGTTCTATGCCGCCTACGGCGCCGGCGCCGCGGCGGCCGATTGCGAGCCGATCTATCTGGCGGCGCCGCGGGACAACGGCTTCCTGCCCGATCTCGGCGCGCTCGACGATGCCCTGCTCGGCCGCACCGTCGCCATGTACCTCGCCTCTCCATCCAATCCGCAAGGCGCGGTCGCGAGGAGCGACTACCTCGCGCGCCTCACGGAACTTGCCCGCCGGTTCGGCTTCCTGGTGTTTTCCGACGAGTGCTATTCCGAAATCTACACCGAACACCCGCCGCCCGGGATGCTCGAAGTCGCCGGTCCGGATTTCGCCAGCGTGGTCGTGTTCCAGTCGCTGTCGAAGCGCTCGAACCTGCCGGGCCTGCGGGTCGGGTTCGCGGCCGGCGACAAGCGCTTCCTCGCCCGCTTCGTCGAGTTGCGCAACATCGCGGCGCCGCAGGTGCCGGTCCCGGCCCAGGAGGTCGCGGTCGCAGCCTATGGCGACGAGACGCATGTGGAGGAGAACCGGCGCCTTTATGCGCAAAAATTCGACCTCGCCGATCAGATCGTCGGCAACCGCTACGGCTATCGCCGGCCCGCAGGCGGGTTCTATCTCTGGCTGGACGTGACCGCACGGGGCGGCGATGAAGCCGCCGCCGTGACGCTGTGGCGCGAGGCCGGATTGCGCGTAATACCCGGCCGCTATCTCGCGCGCCAGCAGGCCGACGGCAGCAATCCCGGTACCGGATACATCCGCGTCGCCATGGTTCATGACAAGGAGACCACGGCCGAGGCGCTGCACCGCCTCGTCGCCGTGCTTGGGTGAGAGGACGGCATGTATGCCCTGAGACGCAGCTTCGATTATACGGCGTTCTGGTCCGATGATTTTCGCGACCTGATCGGCCGCCGCGTCCGCGAATGCGGCGGTTTCGTCCTGGTCGCGCTGGCGGCGCTCGCCGGTCTTGCGCTCGCGACCTGGTCGGTCAAGGACCCGAGCCTGAGCCACGCCACGCCGGCGCCGGTGCACAATCTGCTGGGGATCCCGGGCGCGATCGCCGCCGATCTGTTGATGCAGCTTCTCGGCATTGCAGCCGTCTCGCTGCTCCTGCCGATCGCGATCTGGGGATGGCGGCTCGTCTCGCATCGGCCGCTCGACCGCGAACGCCTGCGGCTTGCTTTGTGGATCGCGGGCGTCCTCTTCGCCGCCG
>Ga0137374_10004319_pt1 | contig 16934 bp, 10 predicted proteins | sample SagtaG_20_FD_104811 | JGI IMG/M metagenome (GOLD analysis project Ga0137374, IMG submission 104811) | Vadose zone soil microbial communities from Sagehorn Ranch, Mendocino, California, USA - Sage1_R_100_16 metaG | ecosystem: Environmental > Terrestrial > Soil > Vadose zone | place: USA...
GGCGGCGCGTGGATCGCGTGCGCGCTGCCGGCGCCGTTCGCCGGCTTCCCTGCGCTGGCGGGCGCCGCGCTGGTCGTCGCTGCGGTGTTGGTCGCCTCGGAGGCCGCCGCCGGCGCGAGCCCGGCATGATCGTCCTCGCCGCGACCCTGGCCGCGCTCGCGGCGATCGGCGCCGCGCTTGGGCGCGTCCCCGGCGAATCCGCCGCGACTCGACTCACGCGCGCGATGCTCATCGCGACCGCAGCCTTGATCGCGGTCGAGATCGCGCTCGGGGTCGCGGGACGGCTCGGCGCGACCAGCACGCTCATCACGCTGCTCGCGCTCGCCGCCTCAGGCTGGGCGTGGCGGTGGCGGCATCCGCACGCGCGCGCGCCGCAACCACGAACACCGTGGACCGCAATCGAGGCTGGCCTCGCGAGCGCGCTCGCGGTGGCGCTCTTGCTGCGACTACACGCGGGATGGAACCGCACGACGTTCCTCTACGATACGCTGTCGTACCATCTGCACATGCCGGCCACCTGGCTGCACGCCGGCCGGCTCGAGATCGTGCCCGCGGTGTTCGGGGACCCGGCGTCCGCGTATGCGCCCGCCAACCTGGAGCTGGTGTTCCTAGCGTTGATGGCGCCGTTGCGTTCCGACGCGCTCGCCAGCGTCGGTCAGCTGCCGTTCGCGGCTCTGGCCACCGCCGCGATCGTGGCCGCGGTGCGCGAGTCGGGCGGCGGCCGCGCGGCGGCCCTCGGAGCGGCACTCGCGTTCCTGCTCGTCCCCGAGGTGTGGACGCAAGCACCGACCGCGATGACCGACCTCGGCCTGGCAGCGTTCCTGCTCGCTTCGCTGCCGTTCGGGTGGCGGCTCGCGGGCGGCAGGCCACATCCCGCCGGCGCCGATCTGGTCGCGCTCGCGGTCGCGCTTGGACTCGCGATCGGGAGCAAGTACGCCGGCGCCGTGCTCGCGCTGCCGTTCGCGGCCGCGGTCGTCGTGACGCTGGCGCGTCCCCCCAACGGCCCTCGCCCGCGTGACCTGTCGGTTGCCGCCGCCGTCGTAGTCGCGCTCGGCGGGTTTTGGTACTTGCGCAACCTCGCGGTCGCCGGCAACCCCTGGTATCCGGTCGCGACGCTCGGCTTCCCCGGCCTCTACGACCGCCGCGCCATGCTCGCGTGGGACTACCACCTCCCGATCGGGGACATCCGCCCCCTCGGCGGCATGTTGGCCGCCTCCGGCGCCGGCTTCGCGAGCGCCTCATTCCTCGCGCTCGGGCGCGGATGGCGCGGGCGCGAGCTCCCGATGGTCGCGGCCCTGCTGGCGCTGTTTTGGCTCGCGATCCCGTACCAAGAGAGCCGCTTCCTGTTCCCGGCGCTGGGCGTGGCGGCGGTCGCGATCGGCCGGGAGGTCGATCGCGCGTCGCCGCCCGCCCTCGGCGCGACGGCCCTCGCGATTGTGATCGTTGCCGCGCTGCTGGAGTGGCCAACCCCTGAACGCGCCGCCGCGCTCGCCGCCGGCGCGATCGCCGCCCTCTCCCATGCCGGCTGGCGGCGGCTGCCCGCGCGCGCGCGCACGCTGGCCGCCGGCACCGCCGCCGTGGGCGTCGCGGCCGCGATCGCGGTCGGCGTCCACCGCTACGAGGCGCGCGACCCGGGCTACGCCGTCGGCGACGCCGGCCTCGAACAAGCCTGGCGCTGGATGCGCGCGAACGTCCACGACGCTCGGGTCGCGTACACCGGAACCAACCTCGCGTTTCCCCTCTCCGGTGCGGGGCTCTCCAACCAGGTCAGCTACGTCAACGTCGCCGGCGCGCCCACCGATCGGCTGCACGACTTTGCGCGACGCCTGCCCGGCCTGCGCGCGACTGCCGAGCCCGCGCCCTACCGCGACGGCGCCGACGCCGCGATCTGGAGGTCCAACCTGCGGGCGGCGCGGACCGGGGTGTTGTTCGTAGCTGCGCTCTACCCCATCGTCCGCCGCGACGTCCCGGCCGATGCCGACGGCTTCCCGATCGAGCGGGCGTGGGCCGACGCGCAACCGGCGCTGTTCAAGCTGCGATACGCTTCGGCCGCCGCCCGCGTCTACGAGGTCGTGCCGTGAGCCCGCGCGCCACCGAGATCGCCACGCTCGCCGCGCTGTTGTTGTTCGTCGCCGGTCGCTGTCTCGTGCCGATGGACGAGACCGACATGTTCTTCAACCTGCGCCTCGGCGAGATCATTGTCACCAGCCACGCGGTGCCGCGCACCAACCTGCTGTCGTTCACGTTCCCCGACGCGCGCGACGTCAACCTGGCGTGGGTATTCCAGATCCTGCTCGCGCTCGCCCACCGCGCCGGGGGCGTCCCCGCGACCGTGGTGCTCAAGACCATGTTCGTGCTCGCGACGTTCGCGTTTCTGTTCAGGGTCGCGCTCCGTCGTGGCGCCCACCCCGCCGCCGCGGCCGCCGCGCTCGCGCTCGCGGCGTGGGCCGCCGAACCGCGCTTCGTCGAGCGGCCCCACCTCTGCACCTTCCTCGGCCTCGCCTTTTTGCTCTACGCGCTCGAACGCGCGGAGGCTGGCCGCCCCCGCGCGCTGCTCGCCCTCGTGCCGCTCGGCCTGCTGTGGGCCAACGCCAACTCGTGTTTCTTCCTGGCACCCGTCGTGCTCGCGCTCTACGCAGCGGGCGCGCTCATCGACCGCCGCGAGCTCGACGGACGCCGGGCTGCGCTCGTCGCGGCGACGCTCGCGCCGCTTGTCCTCGCCACGCCGTCCGGCATCCACGCGCTCGGCTACATCGCCAATCACTGGCGGATGCCGACGCTGCGCCCGTTGCAGGAGTATCGCGCCGCCAGCTGGCCGCTCGACGGCCCGTTCTTCTTCGTCGCCGCGGGTGTCGCGCTGGCAGCCGCCTTGCCGGGCCGCCGCGTCCGCTGGTTGCTGCCGGTGGCGTTCCTCGGTCTCGTTGGCGCGCGCCGCATCCGCTTCGTCGCCGAGTTCGCGCTCTTGTCCGGCCCCATCCTCGCCGTCGCGCTGACGGATCTGGGCGCGCGCGCCGGACGCCACTTCCGTTCCGGTGGTCGGCTCGCCGCCATCGCCGTCGCGGCCGGGCTCGCGGGATTCACGCTGATGCCCAGGCTGGCGGCCGCGCGCCATGGCGGCCGCTTCATCGATCTCGCCCTCGAGCGCGACCTCGTGCCGCTCGCGGCCATTCGCTACGCGGACGACAACCGCCTCCGCGATCGCATGTACAACGACCTCGAGGTCGGCTCGTACCTCACCTGGCAGGGCTGGCCGGGGCACCGCGTGTTCCAGGATCCGCGCATCAACGGCTACCCCGCTTCGTTCCACGCGCTGCTCCGGCGCGACGACCTGTCGCGGGACACCTGGGAGGCGCTGCTTGCCACCCACGATGTCACGAGCGCGCTCGTCACCTACCCCGACCTCAACCCGCGCGCGGCGCTGTTCGACCCGGCGCGCTGGGCGCTGGTCTACCGCGCCACCGATGCGCTCGTGTTCGTGCGCCGCCGCCCCGAGCTGGCGGCGCTCATCGCCCGCGACGAGCAAGCGCTGAGCTTCGAGTTCGAGCGCGCCACCGGCGTCACCGCACGTGCCCTGCCCCTGGCGCCACCGGGCACGCCGCTCCCGGGCTGCGAGTGGGAGCGGCGAGCGGCTGACGCGCTGGTCGAGACCGGTGACGATCGCGAAGCGCTGGCCCGCTATCAAGCCTCCCGCCGCGATCCAGCGTGCCTCTCGCCGTCGTCGCGGCGGGCCTCGGGCCTCGCCCTCGGCGACGTCGCGCTGCGGCTCCACGAAGCCGCGATCGCGGTCGACGCCTATGCCGGCATCGACGAGCCGCGCGCCCATCTGAACCGAGCGCTGGCGCTGCTGGCCCTCGATCGCCCCGGCGAAGCGCTGACGGAGCTCGCCGCGGCGCGCGCCGGCGGGCTCGCGGACAACGACCCGGCGGCCATGCAGGCCGAGGTGATCGCGCGCGAGCGGATTCGGAGATTGTCCCCGCCGCCGAAATGACCAATGCTCGTGGCATGCAGGCGCGCGGGCTGACGGCGGGCGTGGCGGTCGTTTGCGTGTCGCTTGCCAGCGCGCCGCGCGTGCGCGCGGACGTGCCAGACCCCGAGCCGGCGACTGCGCCCGCGGACGCCGAGGCGTCACAGGCCGCACCCGAAGAACCGCAGGTGCTGGTCGACGGCGTGCCCCAGCCGCGGGTGAGGCGGCAGCCCGGTCCCGCGACCGAGCGCGACCCGTTCCCGATTCGGCCCGCCACCGCGGAGCCTGGCCCCGAGATCGGACTCGGTGCCGGCCAGCTTCTGCTCGGGTCGATGACGATGGCGCTGACGCTGTTCCCGATCGGCGCGATGGCGGTGACCGGCAGCGAGGCCGGCGCGGTCGGCGCCCTGCTGTTCGCGCCGATCGCGGGCGGCTTCGTCGTGTGCGGCATCGGCGGCACCAGTCGTTACTACGACGGCAGTTGCGGCGGCCCGCTGCTCGGTGCCTACCTCGGCGCGCTCACCTCGATACCGTTCGCCCTGATCGGCTGCTCACTCGCGCCGTCGCGCGGCGACCTCAACGGTTGCGGCGAGGGCGCGGTGCTCGGATTTCTCTCCGGCTATCTCGTCGGCACCGCGATCGGCGCCACGGTTGCGTGGCACCTCGGCAAGCGCCCGCGCGCGCCGCGCGCGCGCCACGCCCTGCAGGTGCCGCCGCCCGCGCTCGCGCCCTCGCGGTCTTCGACACCCACCGCCGACCTGCACGTGACCGTGCCGCTGCTCGCGTTCGCGTTCTAGGCGCTGCGCGACTGCGGCTCGGCGGGGATCTGGTTGGCCTGCAGCGCCGTCAGCAGTTTCGTCACGCTCTGCTTGGCGTCGCCGAACAGCATGCGCGTGTTGTCGTTGTAGACGAGCGGGTTGTCGACGCCTGCATAGCCGGCCGCCATGCTGCGCTTGAGCACCACGACCTTGCCCGCCTTCCACACCTGCAACACCGGCATGCCGTAGATAGGGCTCGAGGTGTCGGTCTCCGCGCTCGGGTTCACGATGTCGTTCGCGCCGATGACCATGACGACGTCGGTCTCGGAGAAGTCTTCGTTGATCTCATCCATCTCCTTGACGATGTCGTACGACACGTTGGCCTCGGCGAGCAGCACGTTCATGTGGCCAGGCAGTCGGCCCGCGACCGGGTGGATCGCGTAGCGGCAGGTCTTGCCCCTGTCGATCAGCAGCGACGAGATCTCCTTGACCGGGTGCTGCGCCTGCGCGACCGCCATCCCGTAGCCCGGGACGATGACGACGCTCTTGGCCTCGAGCAGCATGCTCGCGACGTCGGCGACCGACGTCTCGGTGACCTTCCCTGCGGGCGTCGCGCCCGGCGCGGGCTTCGCCCCGGCCTCGGCGCCGAACCCGCCCGCGATCACGTTCCAGATCGACCGGTTCATCGCCTTGCACATGATGTAGCTCAGGATCGCGCCCGAGCTGCCCACCAGCGCGCCGGTGATGATGAGGAGGTCGTTCGACAACATGAAGCCCGCCGCCGCCGCCGCCCACCCCGAGTAGCTGTTGAGCAGCGACACCACGACTGGCATGTCACCACCACCGATCGCCATCACCATGTGTACGCCGAGCAGGAGCGCGATACCCGTCATCGCCAGCAGCGCGGGCATCCCAGCGTCGATCATGCCAGCTCCCGCGTCCGGCCACGGCAGCTGCGCGTCCATGAAGATGACCGCGAGCGCGATACACGCGGTGAGCGCGATCAGGTTCAGCACGTGCCGTCCCGGCAGCAGCAGCGGCTTAGACCCGATGATCCCGCGCAGCTTGCCGAACGCGATGATCGAGCCGCTGAACGTGACGGCACCGACCAGCACGCCGACGTAGATCTCGATGAGGTGTGCGCCGTGCTCCTGGGCGGAGACGTCAGACGGCTGCAGGTAGTTCGCGATCCCGACCAGCACCGCGGCCGCGCCGACGAAGCTGTGCAACATCGCCACCAGCTCCGGCATCGACGTCATCGCGACCCGCGCAGCGAGAAAAGCGCCAACCAAACAGCCGACGATCAGGCCTCCGCCCAGTACGCCGACGATGCTGAGATCGGGCGCGCTCGCGGTCGCGAGATCGCCCGGCACCAGCAGCGCCGCCGCCGTGACAATCACCGCGAGCAGCATCCCGATGACGCCGAATCGGTTGCCGCCGCGCGCGGTCTCCTGGCTCGAGAGCCCGCGCAAGCTGAGGATGAACAGGATGCTCGCGGCGAGGTAGGCGAGCGACCGAAAGGTGGAGATCATCGCGGCTACTTCCTGAACATCCGCAGCATCCGCTGCGTCACGAGGAACCCGCCCGCGGCGTTGATCGCGGCGACCAGGACGGCGATGCCCCCGAGCGCGAGCGCGCCCGAGCCGCCGCCGAACAACACCAACATGCCGCCCAGGACGATGATGCCGCTGATGGCGTTGGTGACGCTCATGAGCGGCGTGTGCAGCGCCGGGGTCACGTTCCAAACCACGTGCCAACCGACCACGCACGCGAGCAAGAACACGGTGAGGTGCTGGATGAACTCGGGAGGCCCGAACAGCCCAGCCGCGCCCAGCAGCACGGCGACGACCGCCCCGGCGATGTTGCCGCCCCCGGACTTCTTCGCCGGCTTCGCCGCGGGCTTGGCCCCCGACTTGCTCGCGCCGTGCGCCCCGTCCTGGCCCGTCGCCGGTTTCGCCGCCGCCGGAGCGGGCGCCGCGGCCGCCGTTGCCGCCGGTTTGGGCGCGAGCGCGGGCTGTGGTTTGAGCGCGGGCGGCGGCCACATCAGCTCGCCCGCCCGCAGCACCAGCACGCCGCGGTGGATCTCATCATCGAGGTTGAGGGCGATCCCTTGCCCGGGCTTGTTCACGTCCTCGAGCAAGTTGTAGACCACCGTCGCGTAGACATCGCTCGACTGCCGCGCCATCCGGCTTGGCAGATCGGTGAAGCCGACGAGCTTCACGCCGTGCTTGTCGACCACCTCGTCGCGTTCGGTGAGCGGGCAGTTACCGCCCTGCTCCGCCGCCATGTCGACGACGACTGATCCTGCTTGCATGCCCGCGACCGCGTCGGCGGTCAGCAGCACCGGCGCCGGCTTGCCTGGGATGAGCGCGGTCGAGATCACGATGTCGGACTTGGCCGCGTGCTCGGCGAGCAGCTTCTGCTCCGCGGCGAGGTACGCGTCGCTCATCTGCTTGGCGTACCCGCCGGTGCCCTCGCCCGCCTCCTCGAACGTGAACTCGACGAACTGGGCGCCCAGGCTCTCGACCTGTTCGCGCGCCGCCTTGCGCGTGTCGAACGCGCGCACCTGCGCGCCGAGGCCCCTCGCCACGCCGATCGCCGCCAGCCCGGCCACGCCCGCGCCGATGATGAACACCTGCGCGGGTTTGAACTTCCCCGCGGCGGTGACCTGTCCCGAGAAGAACCGGCCGAAGTGTTCGGCGGCCTCGATCACCGCGCGGTAGCCGGCGATGTTGCCGGTCGCCGACAGCGCGTCCATCTTCTGCGCGCGCGTCGTCCGCGGGATCGCGTCCATCGCCAGCACGGTCGCCTTCCGCGTCGCCAGCCGATCGAGGAGGTCCTTGTTCTGCGCCGGCCACACGAACCCGACCAGCGTCGCGCCCGGCTTGAACAGGTCGACCTCGTGCCCGCCTCCCCCGAGCGCCATTGGCGGCCGGACCTTGATGACCACGTCCGCCTCGCCGTACAGCGTCTTCGCGTCCGCCACGATCTCGGCGCCCATCTCCGCATACGCTGCGTCCGAGTATGAAGCCGTCTCCCCCGCGCCCGCCTGAACCGCCACCGTGTACCCGAGCTTGATGAGCTTCTCGACGCTGTCCGGCGTCGCCGCGACACGCTTCTCCAGCGGCGCGATCTCCTTGGGAATTCCCACTTTCATCGTGCGCGAGGGTACACCGGCACCCCCGCTGGCGCTACCTCTGCTCGACGGTCAGCGCGGCGGTCGCCGCGCGTCGTGGAACCACGCTCGCACCTCTTGCATCTTGGCGCGCTGATCGGCAGGCGCGTGGCGCGCGCAGGTGGAGTACTCCGGTGTTCCCTCGGCCGCGCCCCAGCGAACCTCGACGCAGTCATTCGGGTTGTACGCCATCTCCATCGCCGCGCGCCGCGCGAGGATGTCGGCGACCGAGAGTTTGAACGGCGTCCCGTCCGTGCGCGTGTAGCTGATGCTGCGCGCGCCGATCGAGCTCGCGTGCAGCTTGGCGAGCTCCGCCCGCACGACTTCCGGCTTGCGGCCGTCGAGGCTGTAGAGCTCGGGGTGTTTCACGACCCGCTCCGGCAGCGCGAGCAGAACGTTGATCGCGATCAAGAGCCGCATGTCACGCGACGGCGTCGCGTAGTCCTCCCAGGGGCCCGTGGTCTCGAAGATCTTCGCGCCGTCGGGCATCGGGATCACCGGCGGGCTCTTCTCCTTCTGGTACTTTTCGCCGTTCGCCACCGATCCGACACGAACCGTGAGCTGCTCGACGAGAGCGTCCAGCGTCTCGCGGTACGCCTTCTCGGCGTCGAGGCCGCGCGGGTTGATGAGCTTGCCCATCCGCGCGTAGAAACCGTCGCCGCTCAGCTTGCGCTGCTCGTCCGAGAACGCGACGTGACCGGGGTCGCCCGCGCCACCGATCGCCTTGTTGGGCACCGCCTCCAGCTTCCCCGAGGATGCGCGCGCGACCGGACGGAACGCCTTGAACCCCGGCCCCGCGCTCTTGGTGTCGTTGTTGAAGAGGAACGTCCCCTCCCAAAACCGCTTGCGCCCGATGGACGTGTCCGGTTGCCCGTCGACCGCGAGCAGGAGCCCGCCACGGTCGGCGGTCTGGTCGACCCATCTGACGACCACCATCACGTGTCCGTACGGGTCCGCGTAGATGACGCCGGGACGCAGCGCCTTCTTGTCGAGCGACACCGGGTAGTAGTCGGTCGCGTCGTCGTCGAGCGCGGTACGCGCGCTGCCCGACTGCACGCGATTCGACATCTGCCGGAAGAAGCTCTTCACCGCGCCGAAGTTGTCCTTGCCCGCCGCGGGCGCGTCCTCGTTGCTATAGAAGTTCGTGCAGCGTGGCGGCCGCGCGTCGGTGCCGCGATCGCAGTCGCGGAACCCGAACGGCAACCCCAGCTTCCAAGCGAAATAGCCACGCAGGAAGTACGGCAGGTCGGCGCAGTCTGGCGTCGCAGCGAGCGCGGCCTTGTTCTTCGGATCGTCCTCACGCAGGCCGAGGTGGCCGTAGAGGACATTGCGCGCCGGATCGCGCAACGCCTGGTGCAGCGGCCGGAAGTCGAGCGACGCGTCGACCGGCGCGTCGAACAGCACCGCGATCCACGCCGAGAACAGGTTCTCGTGGCGGCGGTCCCAGTCGTGCTTCACGGGCCAAACGTTCGCGCCCGCCGCGGAGGCTCCCGCGGTCGCGCGCGCGCCCACCTCGACCGTCCGACACGCGATCGCCTTGTCGCCCGCGGTCCACGTCACCCGGTAGCTCCCCGGCTTCGGCACCGGCAGGGTTGCGAGCAGGCTCGCGGGCGGCCCCGAGTTGGCGGTCGCCGTCAACGCCTGCGTCTGGCCATCGGGCCCGGTTACGGACAGCTTGCCGGCCGCGCCGTCGCCGACTGCGAACAGCTTGATGGACCCGCCCGCGACCGGCGCGGCGGGCGACCACCACAGCGCCGCTTCGTCGCTGTCGGCGCAGCCGCCCTCCCCTCGCGCCGGCCGCGCCTCCTTGCCCCGCTTGCCCGCTTTGCCCGCTTTGCCCTCCTTGCCGTCCTTGCCCTCTTTGCCGGGCCTGTCCGGCTTCTCCAGCTTCTCGGACTTGGCCGGCTTCGCCTTCGCGCTGACCGTGCCGGTCGCGCCCAGAACCGTCAACGCCGCGGCGCTCGCGGCCGCGACCGCCCAACCCGCGCGCGTCACCGTCCAGCCCCGAGCGGAGCCCCGTGTGTTCCCCCGTCCACCGCGTAGACCAACGTATAACCCCGGCGCTCCACGAACCCGGCGAACAGCTCGCGCGCGTGCGCCGACGCGCGCTCGAACGCGCCCTCCGCCAGCGCGCCACGTTCGATCGCCGCGCGCGCCTCGACGTACCACTTGTTGCGCTCACCGGGCGGGATCGAATTGAGCAACCCGGCCTGCTCATTGATGATCTCGAACCGGAGCACGTCGACCGACAGCAGCCGCGGCGGCGGCAACGTCACTCGCACCTCCTTGGTTGCGTGGTCGACCACGATGCCCGCCGCGTCGTCGCACACGTCGAACCCAGCCGACACCACGCCCGAATAGAACAGGAACGCCTCCGGCTCCTTGGTGAACGGCAGGTCGACCTTCTTCGGCACCGTCTTGCGCGCGTAATCGGCCAGCGACAGCTCCACGGTCGCCAACTTACACACCTTGCGAACGCCCTGCAGGATCATCAGCTCCTCGGCCCGACCTTCGCGTCGGGCGCGCTTGGCCACCCACGCGCCGGTGCCAAGAATCGCGAGGATCAGCACCGTCGTCCAGCCCAGCATCGTGCGCCGCGAACGGGGCTCGCGCGCAGCATCGGTGGTCATCGTCCGAGAGGATACATCATCTTGATCGGGACCCTGGGAGGGTCCCGCGCCCCCCCCGCGAAGAGCTCGCACGAGCAAAGCTCGTGCTCCCTCACGCGACACATCGGGACCCTGGGAGGGTCCCGCGCCCCCGCGAAGAGCGATCGCGCGGCGCTATTTCGGTGTCCAACGTATCAGTGGTAAAAACCCACGGGGAATGATGCGCTGGCGGGATCAGAGCGGGCCTGCACGCATTCCTCAGGCCGACGATCCCTCTGCCGCGCCCGCGCCCACCGGCAAGCGGCCCAAGGTCGCGGTGCTGGTGGACTCGCTTCGGAACTCCTACCAGACCACCGTGGTCGCGGGCATGTCGGACGTGGCCGCCCGCCGTAACGTCGACCTCGCGGTGTTCGCGGGCGGCGTGCTGGGCGCGCCCGGCAACGCTGGCGTCAACCGCAACTTCCTATTCGAGCTCTGCGACCGCGTGTCGTTCGACGGCGCGATCGTGCTCGGCGGCGCGCTCGGCAACGAGCTCGGCCCCGACGCGGTCGCCGAAATCTGCGCGCGGCTCGCGCCGCTCCCCATCGTCAGCCTCGCCATCGGCCTCCCCGGCGTACCCAGCCTGTCGGTCGACGAGGAATCCGGGATGCGGCAGGCGATCGAGCACCTCATCACGCGGCATGGGTTCCGTCGCATCGCCTTCATTCGTGGCCCGCGCGTCAACGCCGAGGCCGAACGCCGCTACGCCCTCTACCGCAGCGTGATCGAGAAGCACGGGATCGAGTTCGATCCCAAGCTCGTGTGCGAGGGAACCTTCGAACGCAGCGCCGGTGAGGAAGCTGTCGCGCTGTTCATCGACGAGCGCCAGCTGGACTTCGACGCCTTGCTCGCCGCCAACGACTACATGGCCCTGGGGGCGATCCCGGCGCTCGCGGCCCGCGGGCTCGAGGTGCCGTCCGACGTCGCGGTGGTCGGGTTCGACGACGTCGAGGACGCGCGCTTCTCCACCCCGCCGCTCACCACGGTCCGCCAGCCGCTTTACCAGCAGGGCGAGTCGGCGATGGAGCTCGTGCTGACGCAGATCGCGGGTGGCAAGATCGCGCCCGAGAACGTCGCGCCGACCGAGCTGGTCGTGCGCCAATCGTGCGGCTGTCTATCGGGGCTCGCGCGCCCCGGACGCGCCGGCCCGGTCACGATGACCGAGACCCGGATCGAGAGCCTGCTCGCCGAGCACGGCGACGAGCTGCGCAAGCATCTCGTGCGCGCCGTCCACGGCGCCGACACCGCGATGCAGCCAGGCTGGGATCGACAAGTGCTCGATGCCTTCGAGGCCGAGCTGCGCGGCGCGGGCGCCGGACTGTTCACGTCGACGCTGGACCGGTTGCTGGTCAGCGTCGCCGCCGCGGGCGACGACGTCGGCGCCTGGCAAGGAATGATCTCGGCGATGCGCAAGCTCTTGCTGCCCGCGCTGCCGAACGAGCCTCTGCGCTGGGTACAGGCCGAAGATCTGTGGCACGAGGCGCGGATCCTGATGGGCGAGTTGGCCGAGCGTGCGCAGGCGCAACACCGCCTTTACAGCGAGCGCCTCGCCCGGGTGCTGACCGAAAGTGGCGCCACGCTGCTCGCGACCCAGCAGGTCGGCGCGCTGACCGGCGCCGTGGTCGCGCAGCTGCCGCGACTCGGGATCCCGGGGGCCTGGATGGCCTTGCGGCCGCGCCGCACCGGCTCCGGCATCACTTCCGCGCCTCCATCGGACACCGACGCCGCCGCGATGGAGGTCGTCATCGCGTACGACTCCGAAGCGCCGCCCGGTTACGAGGTCGCGCTGCCTGCAAGCCCGCTCGCCCCGAGCGCGATATTGCCCGCGCTGGTCGGCCCGCTCGGGCGCCGCGCCGCCGTCGCCGTGCTGCCTCTCTACTTCCACGACCGCCCGCTCGGGTGCCTGCTGCTGGAGATGGGCCCGCGCGAGGGGTTCGTGTACGAATCGCTCGCCGAGCAGGTATCGAGCGCGCTCGAGGGGGCACGCCTCGTCGACTTACTCGTCGAAGAAGCGACGCGCCGCCAGATCGCGGAGCGCCAGCGTCTGGAGAAGGAGATGGAGATCGCGGCCCGTATCCAAACCTCGATCCTGCCGCGCGACCTCAGCGTCGCCGGGCTGGATATCTCGGCGCGCATGCAGCCCGCGACCGAAGTCGGCGGCGACTACTACGACGTGGTGCCGGTCGACGACGGCTGCTGGATCGGCATCGGCGACGTCGCCGGCCACGGGCTCCCCACCGGCCTCGTGATGCTGATGATGCAGAGCGGAATCGGCGCGCTCGCGCGCAAGCTGCCCGACGCGTCCCCCCGGGACCTGCTGCTCGCGCTCAACACCATGCTGGTCGAGAACGTACGCGCCCGCATGGGCCAGCACGAGCACGCGACGCTGACGCTGCTTCGCTACCGCCGCGATGGCAGCCTCACCTTCGCGGGCGCCCACGAAGAGATGCTCATCCTCCGAGCCGACACCGGCCGCTGCGAACGGATCGCGACGCCCGGACCCTGGGTGGGCGCCAAGCGCGACATCACCGCCGGCACCGTCGACAGCAAGGCCCAGCTCCGTCGCGGCGACGTGCTCGTGCTCTACACCGACGGTCTCACCGAGGCGGTCGCGGCCGGCGAGGGCCACGGTGCGCGGTTCGGCAGCGATCGGATGGTCGAGCTGATCGAAAAGCACGGCACGGCGACGCCGGCCGAGCTGCGCGACACGCTGCTCACCGCCGTCGCCGCGTTCGCGCCCAGCCGCGACGACGACGTGACGTTGCTGATCGCCCGCTACGTCGGGTGAGGGACTCTTCACCGTGGAACCCTGACAGGGTTCCACACCTCCCGCGACGAGCTCCGGCGAGCAAAGCTCGCCTTTGCTCACGCGACATTGACCGTGGAACCCTGGGAGGGTTCCACACCTCCCGCGACGAGCTCCGGCGAGCAAAGCTCGCCTTTGCTCACGCGACGGCTACGGGTGCCCGGGCGGCGGCGCCGCCGCCGACGGCGGCGACATCGGCGAGCCCTTTTCGATCGCCAGCAGCGTGACGTCGAAGATCAACGTCGCCCCGCCCGGTATGTCGGGCGGCCGGCCACCGTCGCCGTACGCGACCTCCGCCGGGCAGGTGAGCACGGCCTGCTCGCCGACCTTCATGCGGCCGACGCCGTCGGTCCAGCACTTGATGACGCCGGTGAGCGGAAACGTGGCCGGCTGTCCACGCTTCTTCGAGCTGTCGAACACCTTGCCGCTCGCGAGTCGACCCTCGTAGTCCACCTTCACCCGATCGCTCGCCGTCGGCACGTCGCCGGTGGCCGCCTTGGTCGTCCGGATCACCATCCCCGAGTCCAGCTTCACCGCCCCCGGCTCGCGGGCGGCCGCCTCCAGCACCTTTTTCGCCTGTTCCTTCTCGACCCCGACCCGGGCCAGCGAGCGCGTCCGCGCCAGACCGTCCACCTTGGGCCCGTACTTGTCGAGCTCGACGGTGGGCGTCTTTTGCAGCACGGAATCGGTCAGCCCCGACTTCACGAGGTCGAGCTCGGCCGGGGTGAGGTTGAAGACCGCGATGTTCCGCCCGAGCAGTAACCCCAGCGCGTACAAGGTCTTTTCGTCCTCGCTGCCGGGCTTGGCGCCGCCCCCGCGAAGCCGGTTGCAAGCCGACCCGGCGACCAAGAAACCGACCGCCACCAGCATCACGCCCGCACGCGGGAACTTTGTCATGCGCCCCTCGTAACACAGTTGCGCGCCATGCGACACACCCTCGTTTTTCTGAGGTCCACCGTCGAGGACCGGACATTACTGACCGGGCGAGCTGACGCTGTTGACTCGGGGCGGCAGCTAACCGCGCGATTCTTCATGGCCACATCGACAGTCAACCGTCGACGAATGGTGGCACAATGGTTGCTGCAAAAGTGCGACACTGAGGTCGTAACGATCTCACATCTATCGGGCACCGATTTTTGACCTAAATCGTTCACCAGCGGGCACGAGACATGCCGGAGGCTCTTATGACGAAGACGTGGCTTTCCCGAGGACTTATCGCGGCGTTCGTGGCCGTCGGCTGCGGCGAGACCCCAGAACCCTCGACCACCACGCCCACCGGCGAAGGCGGCGACACCGGTCAGGTCAGCCCCCTCTGCATGGACCTCGGTGGGGCCAACGCCGGCATGACTGACCCCGGCTTCCCGACCATCCCGGGTGGGCGCGCCGGTTTCTCGCAATTCCCGCCCGTGCTGCCCGCGACGGTCACCGCCGCGTCGGTGGCGCCGCCCGCGATCAGCGGCGGCACGCTGCGCATCAGCGCCGACGGCAAGATCGCGGTCGCCGCGGATCCAGATCGCGACCAGGTGTACGTCGTCGACCTCGCCGCACGCAGCGTTCGCGCGACCATCAAGCTCGCCGCTGGTGACGAGCCCGGCCGCGTCGTACTCGACGGCGCCAACCGGGCGCACGTCGCGCTCCGCCATGGCGGCGCGATCGTCAGCATCGACACCGTTGCCGGCACCTCGATCGAGCGGCGCAACGTGTGCGCGTCTCCGCGTGGAGTGGCGTACGACGCCACCAGCGACCTCATCCATGTCGCCTGCTCCGACGGCGAGCTCGTCAGCCTGCCGGCTGCCGGCGGCGCGGCGGTCCGCAGCCTGACCCTGGATCGCGACCTGCGCGACATCGTCGTCTCGGGCGGCCACCTCTACGTCAGCCGCTTTCGCTCCGCGGAGGTGCTGACGGTCGAGGCCGACGGCACGGTCTCGTCACGCGTGGTTCCCAAGGCCTTCCGTTCGGCCTCCGTGCGCGGCGGCCAGCAGTACACCGCCTCGACCGCCTGGAAGATGGAAGCCGCCCCCGACGGAGAGGGCGTGGTGATGCTGCACCAGCGCGGCGTCGTCGACGAGGTCCAGCCGGTCATCGGCGGCTACGGCGGGTCCGACACCTGCTCGGGCATCGTGCACCCGACGGTCACCGTGGTGACCGCCGACGGGCAGGCCCGCAGTGGCCCCGCCCTCGCGGGGTTGACCCTCGCCGTCGACATGGCGGTCTCGCACAACGGCGGGCGGGTCGCGATGGTCGCGCCTGGAAACTCGAGCAACCAGTTCCCGACTGACACCGGCCCGGATCTGACGCGCGTGTTCATGACCGAGGTCGACGACGTTACGACCACGGATTCGACCTTCGGCTGCATGCCCGACGGCATGCACGCTCCCTGCCCGCCCACCTTCAAGGGCGGTGGCATCCTGTTCAACACGGACGATCCGATGGCCACCGGCTTGGGCGGCTCGACCGGCACGGCCGGCTCGACCGGCGGCGAGGTGCCTCCGGTGACCTGCAACGGCCAGCCCGACCCGAACGTTCCCCAGGTGGTGGGCGAGCCGATCGCGGTTGCGTTTGACGGCAGCGACAACCTGGTGGTCCAGTCCCGCGAGCCAGCGATGCTGGCCTTCCGCGACGGCGGCCACGTCACGCTGTCGGCCGACAGCCGTTTCGACACGGGCCACTTCGTGTTCCACGCGAACGCCGGCGGTAACTTGGCCTGCGCCTCGTGCCACGCCGAAGGCAACGAAGACGGCCGCACTTGGCGGTTCACCTGCGAGGGCACGCGCCGCACGCAGTCGCTGCACACCGGGCTCAAGGGCACCCAGCCGTTCCACTGGGGCGGGGACCAGAACACCTTCAGCACGCTCATGACGAACGTGTTCGTGGGCCGCATGTCGGGGCCGCAGCTCACCCCGAGCGAGGGCGACACGCTGTTCAACTGGATCGACGCCCAGCCCCGGCCCAACCACGCGGCCCCGTCGGACGTCTCGGCGGTTGCGCGCGGCCGCTCGATCTTCAACAGCCAGCAGGCGGCGTGCGCCACCTGTCACATGGGTGACAGGCTCACCAACGTCGTCAACGGCCAAGAGTCGGCGCCGTCGTTCGACGTCGGTACCGGCGGGAAGTTCCAGGTCCCATCGCTGATTGGGATCGGGACCCGTGGCCCGTTCATGCACAACGGCTGCGCCAAGACGCTCGGCGATCGCTTCGACGTCGCGGCCTGCGGCGGCGGCGACAACCATGGCGTGACCTCGAACCTCACTCGGGGCCAGGTCGGCGACCTGGTCACGTTCCTCAAGAGTCTTTAAGTTCGGGGGGCGTCGCGCGCTTTGGCGCCCCGCGCGCCCCCGGCTCGCTCCGCGTGGCAAAGCCACGCTGCGCTCGCAAATGCTGAGCGTTGCGGCGGGGGCGCGAGTGGGCTACCAATTCGGGATGCCGCTCATCGAGGTGCGTACGTCGGCGGCGGCACCCCAAGGTGCCGCCGGCGGGTCGTTGATGGGGGACCTGTCTCGACTGCTGGCCAAGCGGTTCGGCAAGCCCGAGCGCTGGGTGATGACGGGCCTGCAAGCCAACCTGACGATGACGTTCGGCGGTA
>Ga0137374_10004320_pt1 | contig 16932 bp, 14 predicted proteins | sample SagtaG_20_FD_104811 | JGI IMG/M metagenome (GOLD analysis project Ga0137374, IMG submission 104811) | Vadose zone soil microbial communities from Sagehorn Ranch, Mendocino, California, USA - Sage1_R_100_16 metaG | ecosystem: Environmental > Terrestrial > Soil > Vadose zone | place: USA...
AGATTGCGGCGCCGGCGAACGGCGCCACGGTCAGCGGGCCCGTGAAGGTCATTCTCCAGGCGACTGGGGTGGAGATCGTCCCCGCGACGGTGGAGCGGCCCGGAACGGGGCACCATCACTTGTTCGTCGACCACGACCTCACGCCGATCGACGACACGATTCCCCGAGGAGTAACCGGGATCCTGCATCTCGGTCGGGGGCAGACCGAGTTCGTGCTGGACTCCCTCGCGCCCGGCCCCCATCGGGTGATCGCCGTCGTGGCGGATTGGAAGCACGTTCCCCTGAAGCCGCTCGTGGTCGACACGGTGCGGTTCACGATCAAGTAGGGACGACATGGGCCGCGCCCTGGTGCTCGCGCTCGCGTTGATGACACGCGGCGCGAGCGCTCAGAATAGCTCAAACGGATGGAGCCCGATGAACTTCCACAAGCCGAGCGACGCCGAGCTGCGCCGCACGCTCGCATCGCGGCAGTACGAGGTCACGCAGCACGACGCCACCGAGCCGCCGTTCCACAACGAGTACTGGGACAACCATCGGCCGGGGATCTACGTGGACGTCGTGTCCGGCGAGCCGCTGTTCAGCTCGCTCGACAAGTTCGACTCCCGCACGGGGTGGCCGAGCTTCACCAAACCCCTCGAGGCGAGCAATGTCCGCGAGCGGGTGGACCCGTCGCTCTTCGCGGTGCGCACCGAAATCCGGTCGGCCCACGCCGATTCTCACCTGGGTCACGTGTTCGACGACGGGCCCCCGCCCACGGGGTTGCGCTACTGCATGAACTCGGCGGCGTTGCGATTCATTCCGGTCGACCGCCTCGAGGCGGAGGGGTACGGGCGGTATCGGTCATTGTTCCAGGCGGCCGTGGCGAAGCATCCAACGCCCTAGCGGTACGCGACCCGCACAAGCCGGTCAGGTGCTGGTAGTGCTCGACGCAAGCGACCGACCCCACAGTGGGCTCGGTCACGGTCTGCATCTCCCCCCCAAGACATCGTGGTCCTAGCGCTACATCCGTAGCACGCGCCCTCACGAAGTACACGGCGATGTGGACGTTACACCAAGCGTGGGTCACGCTCGCCGCCCTAGAGTCCGTTTTCCGCCGAACCGAGACTGCGACCTCGTGGCGCACGGCTGCCAGTGACGGGAGGCTCGAATGTCCCACCGCAGCCGCTTTTCGATTCTGCTGTTCACCATCGTCACGGCCTGCGAGCCGCTGGCTTCCCCCCGGACGGGTCCGGAGGACGACCGCGGCGCGCGCGCACTCGGCGGTCCCCTGCCGCTGCTGAGCGCCAGTCAACAGCACGGGTTCAGACAAGGCAGCGTGCTGTTTCAGACGACCTTCACGCCGGCGACGGGGCTCGGGCCGCTGTTCAACGCCCGGTCCTGCGCTGAGTGCCACGAGGACCCCCTGGTGGGCGGTGTGGGCGACGAGGTGGAGACGCACGCAGCGGCGTATCACGCGGGGGTGTGCGACGACCTGGGGCGCGTCGGAGGGCCGGTCATCCAGGACAGCGTGACGCCGGCGCTGGCGCAACGTCTCGGGATCGACAAGGAGCCGGTGCCGCCGGAGGCCACCGCGATTGCACGGCGAACCACACCCAGCGTCCTGGGGTTCGGGCTGCTGGACGCGGTGCCCGAGTCGGAGATTGTCGCGGCGGCCGACCCCGACGACCGCAACGGGGACGGCATCTCGGGGCGTCCCAACCGCCTGACCGACGGCCGCATTGGCCGCTTCGGCCGCAAGGCCCAGATCGCGACGCTGCGCGAATTCACGAGCGGCGCCTTCATCAACGAGATGGGGATCACGAGCCCGCCGGAGCCACGGGAGCAGACGATCCGGGACACCCCCCTGCCCTCGGGCGTCGATCCCGCCCTCGATCCCGAGTTCGGGCAGGCGGGCCTCGACGCCACCGAGGCTTTCATGCGGCTCCTGGCCCCGCCACCGCCGACGTTGAGCTCGTTCGCGGAGCTGCAGGGACGCCGGCTGTTCGCGAGCGTCGGATGCACCGGCTGCCACGTGCCCCTGCTCCGGACCGGCCCCAACCCGGTGCGAGCGCTGAGCAACACAACGGTCTCCGCCTACACCGACCTGCTGCTCCACGACATGGGCCCGGAGTTGGCGGACATCTGTCTTGGCCAGGCGGAGCCTGCAGAATTCCGAACCGAGCCGCTCATGGGCGTCCAGTACAAAGAGGTCTTCCTGCACGACGGCCGGGCGTCATCGATCGAGGCGGCGATCCAGCTCCACGCCGGCGAGGGTGCCGGTGCGCGCGACCGGTTCCTGGCGTTGTCGCCGCAGGAACGAGCCGCCCTGCTGCGGTTCGTGAGCGGCTTGTAGCGAGGCGCCGGGAGGCCGCGCGCACACGGCCGAGTCGAAGTGCGAGCGGCCAGCGGACGGCCCCCACGTACCCGACGAGGTCCTCGAGCCGCCAATCGCGCCTGATCTCGAACGTTGCTCGCCTCCGCCAGCGCGCAGCGGTATACCATGACGCGGCCCGGGCGATCTGATCCCGGCTCGCATCGGTTTGCGATTACGCGCTGGAACGGGCCGGCGAGCGACACCGACACCTGGCCGGAGCCCCAGCCCGCATCCCACGCCAGGTGCCGCGCCGGCGCGATTCCCGCCAGGAAGTCACTCATCGTGACTGCTCCAATTGCTGCGCACCCGCAACGGGTCCACTGCTGTTGCGATACGCGGGCCGGCCGCCCAACAATCCGCGCCAGCCGGGGTTAGCCCGGACCCTCCGTCTATCCGCCATCCGGCCCGATTGTTGCGTTCTCGTTACATCGGTCTCATGGACTCGACCACAGGTATGCGGCCCACCGTCCTGATCGCGGTCTCGAAGGAGCAGTGGCTCGCGAGCGCCCTCGGGGGTGACCGTTTCGCCGTCATCCAGGTTCAAAGCGGCACGTTGGCGCGCGATCTGGCCGGCGACGTCCATCCGGATGTCATCATCCTTGAGGCGGACCTGCCCGACATGTCGGGTATCGACGCGTGCCGGTTGCTGCATGCCGACCCCCAGATCGGGCACCACGTGCCGATCCTCATCGTCGCGCGCGACAAGCCCACGCCGGAGCAGCGCGTGACCGCGCTGCGCGCGGGCGTGTGGGATTTTCTCCGCTATCCCCGCGACTCGGAGGAGCTATCGCTCACGCTCCAGGTCTACGTGCAGGCGAAGCGGAACATCGACGCAGCGATGGCGGAGGATCTGGCGGGCCCCACGACGGCGGCGCAGACGGGGGTGGTGCTGGCGCCGTTCCGCGCGGGACAGATGGAGGAGAACTTGGGGCGGTTCATACAGGCGCGCGCGTGGTACGAGGTGGCGCTGCGGGGCGCCGAGGGGCTGCGGGACCGGAGGCCCGAAGTGGAGAGCCTTAGGGCCCTGGGCTACGTGTGTCTCGCGCTGGGGAATTGCGCCGAGGGGTCGCGCTACTTCCAGCGGTCGCTCGCGCTCGCCGAGGCCGAGTTCGACCAGGCGGGGGCGATCGACGCGTGCAAAGCCTTGGGGGATGCGGCGCTGGCCCAGGAGCAGTGGGCCGGCGCCCGGGCGTGGTACAGTCGCGGGCTGCGGCTCGCGGACGCGGCGGGCGACGCGGCGCGGCCCGCCGCGGGCCAGCCGGTGTAGCCCACTTACACACTCCCCTGGACTCCACCGCCACATGCCGCCCACCGTACGACGCCGGCACCGGGTGGCCGAGCTTCACCGACGGGCCCGCGGCCGGGGCGTGCGCTATTGCATGAGCTCGGCGGCCCTGCGGTTGATTCCGGTCGAACGGCTCGAGCAGGAAGGCTACGGGCGCCACCTCCCGCTGTTCCAGACCGCGGCTCCCGAGCGCCCTCCGCCCAAGTAACGCCCGGCCCCTCAGGGGTCACACGCGGCCGACCCGAACCGCAAGCGGCCAGCGGACGGTCCGGGCGGCGGTCGGTGTCCCCCAGGCGCGCGCGAGGTCGCGACGAAACAACGCCAGGGGTCCCGGCCCTTCTGCCCGCTCGAGCGCCCACACGGCGGACCACGTCGCCACGTACCCGACGAGGTCCTCGAGCCGCCAATCGAGCCGGATTTCGAACGCGGGCGTGGCGAGCTCCTCGAACGGGAACGGCAACGAGCGGTACGCGCCGTCCACGTGCCGGCGCTCGGGCGGCCAGTACGAGGCCAGGACGTCCCGGTAGAACGGCTGGATGACCGCGTCCACCGCCGCGTCGGCCGCGACGACACCGTAGCTGATCAGCGCGACGATCCCGTCGCGCCGGACCACGCGCCGCACCTCGGCATAATAGGCGGGGAGGTCGAACCAATGGACGGCCTGCGCGGCGGTCGCCAGGTCCGCCACGCGCTCCGGGAGGCCACTCGCCTCGGCGCTGGCGCAACGGTACTCCACCTTGGCGTGCACGGCTGCCCGCGCGATCTGCTCCGGGCTGGCGTCGGTGGCCACCACCCGCTCGAACGGCCCGGCCAAGAGCACAGACAGCTGTCCTGAGCCGCAGCCCGCGTCCCACGCGAGCCGCTGCGTGGGCGCGAGCCGTGCCAGGAAGTCGACGAGCGCGGCAGGGTAAGACGGGCGATGCGCCGCGTATGCAGCCGCCACCTCGGAAAAGTGATCCTTGAAGCCCGGTGACGACGTCACACCTCCCGCTCCCAGGTTTCCGAGACCAGATCCTTGCCGAAGCTCGAGTTACGCTCTCTGCGCCCGACGTGGAAGCCAGCCCCCTGGTACAGCCGTCGGGCCGCCACGAGCTCGCTCTGCGTCCACAGCATGATCTTGCGGTAGCCCGCCTGGCGCGCGAAGCGCACGCACTCGTCCACGAGGCGGGTCCCGAGGCCCGACCCACGCGCCCTCGGCTCCACCAGCAGGAGGCGCAGCTGGGCGACCGTCTTCGATCGCGCCACGAGGAACACCGAGCCTACTAGCTCGCCGTCCCGCTCCGCGATCCAGCACCGCTCGCGTTTCGCGTCGTAGCGCTGGACGAAGTGCGCCACGATTTCCGCGACGAGCGCCTCGAACTGCTCGTTGTAGCCGTATTCCTGGGCGTAGACGGCGCCGTGCCGGTGCACCACCCAGCCCAGGTCGCCCGGCTGCGGCGGCCGGAGCACGAAGGAGACCGAGGGTTCCGGGGGGTCACCGAGCAGCCGCTCGATGGTCCGCATCGCGTCGATCACGCGCGTCTGCGCGGCCGGGGACAGGCCGCCGAGCATTACGGCCACCTCGTCGTGCGAGCGCGCATTGAGTGGCGCGAAGACCTTCCGTCCGTGCGCCGTGAGTGAGAGGTGGCTCTGCCGAGCGTCGGCCGCGGAGCGGATCTTGAGGACGAGCCCGCGTCGCTCGAAGCCGCGCAGGATGCGGCTCAGGTAGCCCGCATCGAGCCCCAGCTCGCGGCCCAGCTCCGTGGCCGTCGGCTTGTCGCGGTGCGCGAGCTCGTACAGGACGCGCACCTCCGTCAGCGAGAACGGGCTCCGGTACGCCCCCTCGTGCAGCACGCCGATCTTCCGGGTGTAGAACCGGTTGAAGCGGCGTGCCAGCTCCACCCGCTGCTCCAGCTCGCGCGGCGCCATGCGGCCAATGTCCGACAGATACTTGACTCTGTCAAGTACTTCGTTCTTCGCCCGCCCCGTTTAGATTGCGCTGACTCCCATGGCCGACGCCCCGACCCGACCCCCGAAGCAGACCATCACGCCCGGTGCCTGGCAGGAGGCGCGGGCGCTCATCTACGCGCACCGCGGCCGTCTGGCGGTGGGACTCGCGCTGATGCTCGTCAACCGTCTCGCCGGCCTCGTCCTGCCCTCGTCCTCCAAGTGGGTGATCGACCGGGTGATCAACCAGCACCACCCCGAGCTGCTGCTGCCACTCGCGCTCGCGGCCGGCGGCGCCACCCTCGTTCAGGCGATCACCGGCTTCGGCCTGTCGCAGATCCTCGGCGTCGCCGCGCAGCGTGCCATCACCGACATGCGCCGCACCGTGCAGGCCTACGTGCTCCGGCTGCCGATCAGCTATTTCGACTCGACCAAGAGCGGGATCCTGATCTCCCGCATCATGACCGACGCCGAGGGCATCCGAAACCTGGTGGGCACGGGGCTGGTGCAGCTCGTGGGCGGGCTCATCACGGCCGCGATCGCGCTGGGGGTGCTGTTCTACCTGAACTGGCGCCTCACCCTGATCTCGATCCTGATCCTCGGCTGCTTCGGAGGCGGGATGGCGTACGCGTTCGCGAAGCTGCGGCCCCTGTTCCGCGATCGGGGCAAGCTCAACGCGGAGGTGACGGGGCGGCTGGGCGAGACGCTCGGCGGCATCCGGATCGTCAAGGCGTACCGCGCGGAGCGGAGCGAACGGCTCGTGTTCACCCGGGGGGCGAATACGCTGTTCCGCAACATCGCCACGACCATGACGGGGATCTCGGCCGTCGGCGCCTTCGCCACCATCATCATCGGCGCGATCGGTATCCTGATGATCCTCGAGGGCGGGCACGCCATCCTCTCGGGCCAGATGACGCTGGGCGACTTCTTCATGTACGGCGTCTTCATCGGTCTCGTGGCGCTGCCGCTCATCAACATCGCCTCGATCGGCACGCAGATCACCGAGGCGTTCGCGGGGCTCGATCGGATCCGCGAGATTCGCCGGCTGGTCACCGAGGATGCCGAGGACGGGGCACGGGCGCCGCTCGCCGAGGTGGCGGGAGACGTTGCCTTCGAGGACGTGAGCTTCGAGTACGTGCCCGGCACCGAAGTCCTGAGGCACGTCTCGTTCCGCGCGGCCGCCGGCTCCACCACGGCCCTGGTCGGCTCCTCGGGGGCGGGTAAGAGCACGCTGATCAATCTCGTGCTGACCTTCAACCGCCCGAAGGCCGGGCGCATTTTTGTGGACGGGCGCGACCTCGCCAGCCTGCGGCTCGCCGACTACCGCCGGCAGCTCGGCGTCGTGCTGCAGGACAACTTCCTGTTCGACGGCACGATCGCGGAGAACATCGCGTTCGCCCGGCCGCACGCGACCCGCGAGGACATCGAGGAGGCGGCGCGCATCGCCCACTGCGACGAGTTCGTGCGCCGGTTCGAGAAGGGCTACGACACCGTGGTGGGAGAGCGCGGCGTCAAGCTGTCGGGCGGCGAGCGCCAGCGGGTCTCGATCGCCCGGGCGATCCTCGCGGATCCGCGGATCCTGATCCTCGACGAGGCCACCTCCAGCCTCGACTCGGAGAGCGAGGCAGCCATCCAGGACGGGCTCCGCACGCTGCGGCGCGGCCGCACGACGTTCGTGATCGCGCACCGTCTCTCGACCATTCGCAGCGCCGACCAGATTCTCGTGATGGAGCGGGGTGAGATTGTGGAGCGCGGCACTCACGCCGAACTGCTCGCGAAGCACGGCCGGTACCGCCAGCTGTACGACAAGCAGTACCGGTTCGAGCAGGACCTGTTCGTGAACCCGGGCGAAGACTTCACCCCGGAGCCGGAAGCGCCGCTCGCCGCTCCCCCGCTGACGCCGCCGGCCCGGCTCTGATCTCCCTTGCGGTTGCCTGGGGTGGAGGTACACTAGACTCGAGCGTTTCCCCTGGAGGCTCCCATGCGTCCTGTCGTCGTTGCCACCGCCGCGCTGTTCCTGGTGACCCTCAACACGAGCTGCGACCGCAGCCCACCCACCGATCCGCACCGCCCGCTTGCGTTGCGGGTGGAGGCCGACCGCGTGCCCGACGCGAACAACTTCGTCGCCCACCTCACCGGCGCGAACGAGGTGCCGGCCCGCGATACCCGAGGAGTCGGCGAGATCAAGCTGCAACTCAGTGAGGACGGCACGGAGGTCGAGTACCGGCTGATTTCGTCCAACATCGACAACGTGTTCATGGCGCACATCCACGTGGCGCCGGCGGGAGTGAACGGCCCGATCGTCGTCTTCCTCTTCGGACCGGTGGCCCCGGGGGGCGGTCGGGGCGATGGCGTGCTGGCGCACGGGACGTTCACGGCCGCGAACCTGATCGGGCCGCTCGCCGGCCATCCGCTGAGCGACCTGATCGCGCAGCTCTCCACCGGCGGCGCGTACGCCAACGTGCATACGAACGATGGCGTGGCACCCGCGAACACCGGACCGGGGGATTTCCCGGGGGGCGAGATCCGCGGCCAGATCGGCGTGGCCGGTCCGACGCCGTAAACGAGGCCCTACACTAGCGCATGCCTCTGATCGACACGAATCACCAGCGCGCGGCCCTGCTCGTCCTGCTGCTGGGCGTCGCGCTGGTCATCGCGCTCACGCCCTACGCCACCGGGCTCATCGGCATCCCGGTCCTGTACGCCGTGTTCACCCCCGCGCACGAGTGGTTGTCGCTGCGGGTCCGGCCCAAGCTCGCCGCGACCCTCGTGGTCGCGCTGGCGCTGTTCCTGATCGTCGTGCCCGGGGTCTCGTTCGCCGGCCTGATCGTCGGCCAGGCGCAGGAGATCGCCGGTGGTGTCATCCGCAACCCGCTGCTCGGTCGCCTGCGGGAGCTGAAGCTCGGCGGCATGGATCTGGGACCGCGGCTCGCCGACCTGGGGGCTCAGGTGGTGGCCTGGATCGGCTCGTCCGCCTTCGGGTTGGTCGGCACCGCGACGCGCCTCGCGCTCAACCTCACCATCTCGCTGTTCGGCCTGTTCTACCTGTTGCTGCGGCCGGGCGAGACGTGGGAGGCGGTGCGCCCCTACATTCCCTTCTCCGCCAAGAACACCGAGAAGCTGCGCCAGCGGTTTCGCGACGTCACCACCTCGACCATCATCGGCACCGGCGTCACCGCGGCGATTCAGGGAACCCTCGTGGGTCTCGGTTTCTGGCTCACCGGGCTCCCGAACGCGGTGTTCTGGGGTGTGGTGACGATGGTGTTCGCCATCCTGCCGGTCGTGGGCAGCGCCCTGGTGTGGGGACCCGGCGCGCTCGCGCTGATCCTCGGTCACCACGCCCTGTCCGGCGTGCTGCTGGCGCTCGGCGGCGCGGTGATCGTGGGGAACGTGGACTACGTCATCCGGCCGATGGTGTTCCGCCGCTGGGCGAACATTCACCCGCTCGTCACGCTGGTCGGTGCGCTCGCCGGCGTGCCGTACTTCGGCATCCTGGGATTGCTGATCGGGCCGCTGGCGCTGAGCTACTTCTTCGAGCTGGTCAAGATGTACCGGGAAGAGTACCTAAACGGCTAGACGCACCAGACGCAAACAACTAGACGCACAGACGCATAGACGCACAGGAGTGAACAGGTCTCAGGGAGCAGGTAAGCGCTCACGGGCGCCTTGTCAGGGGGACGGGTGCGAAGTGAATCGCGTCGGTCCGTTCGGCCGGACGAGGTCGAGCGGATCGACGGTGATCCCCCCATAGGCGGCGAACCAGTGAAGGTGCGCTTTGGTCACGCGGCCGGAAGACCCCACGCGGCCGATCAGCTGGCCGGCGTCCACCGTGTCACCGGGCACCACGAGCACGCGGCTCAGGTGAAAATAGCCGGTCACGACACCCGCACCGTGGTCGATCAGGACCGTGGTCCCACTGTAATACAGATCGGCGACGAAGGCGACGACGCCGCGGTTCGCCGCGCGCACCGGTGAACCCCGCTGCCCCGCGAAGTCGACGCCCCAGTGACGGCTTCGCAACACCTCGTTGAACACGCGTGCCACGCCAAACACGCTCGTTACCGCGCCGGCGCTCGGGCGCACGAACGGCGCCTGCCACAGCCGCGGGGTCTCGTGCGCCCGCCGTCTCACCTCCTGCACCATCTCCTGCTCGATCCGAATGCGTTCCGCCAGCGACTCCGGCGGCTGCGCGAACTGGGGAGCTACGTGCAACCGCTCCCGTGGGACCCGGCGCCGCGCGACCGGGATGGTCGCGAGCAACGTGTCGTCTGCCACGCCAGCGCGCTCTACCACGACGCGCGCCGCGGCGCTATCGCGCGCCGCGAACGGCACGGCGCCGAGCGCTTGGAAACCGTCCGCGAACCGCTCGAAATGCAGCGGTTCGCCCGCCAGCTCGCCGGACACCGCCGTCACGCTGTCGCCCGCAGGCGGGGGGACGACCAGCCGCACCAACGATCCCTGGAGGGGTAGGCGGGGCCACCAGGCCACGTGCGGCGCCAGGGCGGTGCCCTGCCCCGTCAGGACCGCGGGGGACAGACACATCGCGAGTGCAACGAGGGTTCGGCCGGGGCTTGGCATGGGGCAGCATACCCTGCCCCAACGACCGTGATCCGGGTCGGGCACTAGCGGCCCGATAGCGCGCCGCGCGCGATCGCGAGCTCGGCGCGGGTGCCGTCGCTCTTCTCCATCAGCGTGAGGTACTCGCGATAGCGCGCCCGCGCGGTCGTGACATCGCCCGCGAGCTCCGCCGCGCGCGCCGCACCGAACAGGCTGCGCGGCCGCCCCGGCTCGCGCCGGAGTGTGGCCTCGTAGGCGGCCCGTGCAGACGCATACCGGCCGGCCGCGAGCAGGAGGTCGCCCTCTAGCTCTCGCGCCGGCAGCAGCTCGCCCGGTGTCACCGGGTGCTTCTCGGTCACGTCCTCACGATCCGCCGCGGCCTTCGCCTCCCGGAGCGCGCCGGCGGTATCGCCGGTCGCGAGCAGCGACCACGCCACCACCGCCTGCTTCTTGATGCCGACGATGCGGGACCAGTTGTAGCCCGACTGCCCCGCCAGCGCCGCTTCGATGTCCCGAAGCGCCGCGACCTCGATGCGCACCTGCGTCGTGTCGTGGCTGCGGGCGGCTCCAATCCCACGCGCAAAATGCCCGAGAGCCTCTCCGATGCCGCCCTGACCGACGGCGCGCACGGGAAGGCGGACCGCCGCAGCCCAATCACCCCGTTCGAGCGGCACGCGGGCCTCCATCGCCACCCGATTGTAGTTCTCGACCAGCCCGCCGCCCGAGGCTACCACCGAAACCGTCAGGCCGTGTGCGACGGTCCGCCGCGCCGCCGAGTCCCGACCCTCCTGCAGGTACGCGTAAACCATATAGTCGAGCGCGTGGAACTGCTCCCTCACCATGCCGCCCAGGCGTTGCGCCTCGGCGTACGCGACGCCAGCGTCGAAGGAACGCTGGTTTGCCGCGATCGTCTCGTCCCACAGCCCCAGCCGCACGAAAATGTGCGACGGCATGTGCTGCGCGTGCGGCGCGGAAGGCGCGATCAGCGCGTAGCGACGGGCGGCGTCGAGCCCGAGACTGGCGAGCTGGGGAGAGTCGTTGGCGTGGATGAGGTAGTGCGCGAGTCCTGGATGCTCCGGGAAGCGGCGGAACAGCGGATTCAGGATCGCCGCCGCCTGCCGCTGCCGGCTGAACGTGGTGTCGGTGGGCGACGCCGTCGCGACCGCGACGAGCGACAGCGCATAGTAGATCGCCACCTCGGGATCGTCGGGAAACTCACGATACACGCGGGCCAGCGTGTCCGAGTACGCCTGGAGCCGACTGCTGTTCGACGTCGTCTCGTAATCGCGGTACAACGCCCCGACGGCCGCGAGAAACCCCCGTTCGCGCGCCGTGGGCGCGCCCCGCGCACCCGCTAGCACGGCCGCGGCCGCCCCCCGTCGCAGATTGTCGCCCGACGGGCCGCCCACGAATGGGTTCCCCCAGGAGTTCAACGCCTGTCCCCAGTAGGCCATCGCGCAGGTCGAGTCGGCGGCCGCCACGGCGCGGAATGCCCGCGCGCCTTCTTCCCACCAGAAGGAATGCAGCAGCGTCATCGCATGCTCGAACCGCGTTTGCGCCTCGGGGGTGCACGACACCGGGAACACCACCCGACCGAGAGCCCCGGCGTGATGCTCGTGGGGCTCCTGGGCGGCGAGCCGACCGACGAGTCCGAGGCATAGGACGACGGGGGTGACCAACCGGGAAGCACGGCTCATGGACACTGGCTGCCTGACGTGTTCACGGGTCTAATGTGCCTGTTCGGGGCGGGCGCGCTAGGCCCAGCGGTCGCGCGACTATCTTTCCCCTCATGAGGCTTTCGCTTCGCTTCGTCATCCCCCTGTTCCTCGCGCTCGGCGCCCTCGCCTACGCGGTGGTCCCGCTCGTCGATCGGCTCACGCTACAGTGGTTCGAGCGCGATCTGGACATCCGCGCCAGCCTGATCGCCAGCACCGTCCAGGAGCCGTTGCACGATCTGGTCCGCGCGGGCAACCGCACCCGGCTGCTGCAGTTCTTCACCCGGATCTTGCAGGACGAGCGCCTCTACGCCCTGGGGTTCTGCCCGCTGGCCCACAGCCAGCCGGTCGCGACCCCGACGCTGCCATCCGAGATCCGTTGCGCCGACCTCGAGAAGTACTCGGGCTCCTCGGGAACGCTGCTCCAGAGCCCCGACGGCCCGCTGCTCGTGTCGGTCCGATCGCTCGCTGTCGACGGCGCCCCGGCCGGGACACTCGTGCTCGTGCACGACATGAGCTTCGTGGCGCGCCGCAGCGCCGAGACGCGAAAGTATCTCTTCTATTTCTTCGTCGGACTCGGTGCGATGGTATCGCTCATCACCGTCGCCATCGCGCAATTGAGCTGGCGGGGTTGGGTGCAGGGGCTGCGGGCACTGCTGCGCGGGGAGGGGCTGCTGCGTCCGTCGGACAAGCTCGAGGTGCCGGAGCTGCGACCCATCGCCCGCGATTTGCGTGCCCTGATCTCGGACCTCGAAGCCGAGCACCGCTCGCGCGACGACGAGCAGTTGGCGTGGACGGCGGACACGCTCCGGGCGATCCTGCACGGTGAGCTGCGCGGGCAAGAGGTCATCGTGGTGTCCAACCGCGAGCCCTACATCCACGTTCGTCAGGGCGAAGAAATCGCGGTCCGGCGCCCGGCGAGCGGCCTGGTCACGGCACTGGAACCGATCATGCGCGCCTGCTCCGGCACGTGGATTGCACATGGCGGTGGCTCCGCCGATCGCGAGGTCGTGGACCGACACGACCGGGTGGGTGTCCCGCCGGAAGACCCGGCCTATCACCTCCGTCGGGTGTGGCTCAGCGCGGAGGAGGAAGCAGGGTACTACTACGGTTTCGCCAACGAGGGGCTGTGGCCGCTGTGCCACATCGCGCACGTGCGCCCCACCTTCCGGACGACGGACTGGGAGCAGTACGTGACCGTGAACCGCACCTTCAGTCGCGCCGTGGTCAAGGAGTCGAAGTCGCCGGACCCGATCGTACTGGTGCACGACTATCACTTTGCCTTGCTTCCGAGGATGATTCAGGAAGCGCTGCCGGCGGCGACGATCATCGCCTTCTGGCACATTCCCTGGCCCAACCCGGAAGCATTCGGGATCTGCCCGTGGCGGGAAGAGCTGCTCGACGGCCTACTCGGCTCGAGCATACTCGGGTTCCATACCCAGTTCCACTGCAACAACTTCGTCGATACCGTCGACCGCCTGCTGGAGGCGCGGGCGGACCGGGAGACCTTCACGGTGTCGTACCGCGGCAAGGTGACCGCGGTGAAACGGTATCCCATCTCGATCGCATGGCCGCCGTCCCCCGAGCTCGTGGCCAAGCCGGTCGAGCAATGCCGCCTGGACGTGCGCCGCCGTCACGACCTCCCGCCGAATCATGCGATCGGCGTGGGCGTGGATCGACTCGACTACACCAAGGGCATCGAGGAACGGCTGCGCGCGGTCGAGCGCTTGATGGAGATGCAGCCGGAGTGGGCCGGCAAGTTCACGTTCATCCAGATCGCCGCTCCCACGCGCTCCCGCATCGAGCAGTACCAAGAGTACGACGCGCGGGTCCGGGCGATGGCGGCCCGCATCAATGGGCGGTTTGCCCACGTGGGACACCCGCCGATCGTGCTCAAGGTGGAGCATCACCAGCCCGACGACATCTACGAGTACTACCGCGCGGCCGAGCTGTGCATGGTCACGAGCCTGCACGACGGCATGAACCTGGTGGCGAAGGAGTTCGTCTCGTCGCGCGACGACGAGCGCGGCGTGCTGATCCTGAGCCAGTTCACGGGAGCGGCGCGCGAGCTGCCGGAGGCGATCATCGTCAACCCCTACGACACGGATCAATGCGCTGCGGCCCTCCACATGGCGCTCTCGATGCCGGCGGGGGACCAGCGCGCCCGCATCCGTCTCATGCGGGGGCTGATTCAGGGATTCAACGTGTATCGCTGGGCGGGACGCATGTTGATCGATGCCGCGGGCATGAGACGCCACGGCCGGTTGCTGGAACGAGCGGCGCGGCCGGCACGGTCGGGGCGTCACTCCGGCGAGTACCAGGCGGGCCGCAGCAAATGACGCGCTCGCCGCCGGCACCCCGGCCGGACTGGGCCTACTTTTTCGACATCGACGGGACCCTCGTCGACCTCTCGGATTCCCCCACCGGCGCGAGCCTCGGCGCCGACCGTCGGCAACTCATCGAGGAGCTGTATCGAGCCGCCGGCGGCGCGGTCGCCCTGATCAGTGGTCGCTCGATCGCGGACATCGACAGGCTGGCGTCCGACCTCCAGCTTCCGGCGGCCGGCCAGCACGGCATCGAGCGCCGGGACGCCGCCGGACGGATCTCCCACCACGCGTTTCCCGCTCAGGAGCTCGATTGGGTGCGCCGCGAGCTCGCCACCGCCGTGGCTCGGCATCACGGGCTCGTGCTGGAGGACAAGGGCCTGTCCCTGGCCCTCCACTACCGTCGGGCGCCTCGGCTGGGCGGCTTTGCCCACCGGCTGGTGCGCTCGTTGGCCGCCCGGGTCGGCCCGCAATATTGCGTGCAGACCGGCAAGCGCATCGTGGAGCTGAAGCCCGCCGGCAAAGACAAGGGCGTGGCGGTCCAGGAATTCATGCAGGAGGAGCCGTTCCGCGGGCGCACGCCGGTGTTCGTGGGCGACGACAGCACCGACGAATACGGCTTCGCGACGGTCAATCGCCTGCACGGGCACTCGGTCAAAGTCGGGTCGGGGCGAACGGCAGCCCGCTGGCGGCTGCGAGACGTGCGGGCCGTGCAGGCGTGGCTGCAGCAGGGCCTGGCGACGGCAGCGGTCAGCCCGTGACCTCCCTCGATCTCGGCTTGATCGGCAACGGCACGATCGGCGCCCTGGTGAACCCACAGGGAGAAATCGTCTGGGCCTGCTTCCCGCGCTTCGACGGCGATCCTGCGTTTTGCACCTTGCTGCGCGAGCGGACGGGAGAAGGGGACTTCGGCTTTCTCGCGGTAGAGCTGAGCGACGCCGCAACGGAGGAGCAGGAGTACCTCGCCAACACGCCGATCCTCGTCACCCGGTTGCACGACCGCCACGGCGGTTCGGTTGAAGTCACGGACTTCGCGCCGCGGTTCCGCCAGTACGGCCGCATGTTCTGTCCCATGATGCTGGTTCGGCGGATCAAGCGAATCGCCGGCAACCCCCGCGTGCGGTTGCGTATTCGCCCAGCGCACGACCATGGCCGCCATCGTGCGGACATCACATGCGGCTCGAACCACATCCGCTACGTGGGCACGAACCTCGTGCTGCGGCTGACGACGGATGCCTCCATCACGGCAATCGCGGAGGAGAATCCGTTCTTCCTGGAGGACGCGGTCACGCTACTCCTCGGGCCGGACGAGACCGTCCAGGGGGCGGTGGCGGACGTCGGGGGTCACTTCTTGGAAGAAACCGCCGCCTACTGGCGCGATTGGGTACGCTCGCTCGCCATTCCCTTCGAGTGGCAGGAGCCGGTCATTCGCGCCGCGATCACCCTGAAGCTCAACGTGTTCGAAGACACCGGCGCCATCATCGCGGCGGTGACAACCTCGATTCCCGAGGCACCGGGCAGCGGGCGCAACTGGGACTACCGTTACTGCTGGCTGCGCGATGCCTACTTCGTGATCAACGCCCTCAATCGGCTCAGCGACACGCAGACGATGGAGCGCTACCTGAGCTACATCCTGAACATCGTCGCCGATGGGGACGCCGGGCACCTGCAGCCCGCATACGGGATCACCGGGCACTCGGTCACCGACGAGCGAGAGGTCGATTCCCTCCCCGGCTACCGCGGCCTGGGGCCGGTCCGGATCGGCAATCAGGCATACCAGCAGGTGCAGCACGACGTCTACGGCTCGGCCATCCTCGCCGCCACGCACGTGTTCTTCGATCGCCGGGTCATGCGGCGGGGAGACCAGGTCCTCTTCCAGCGCCTCGAAGCGCTCGGCCACCGCGCGGCCAAGCTCTTCGACCAACCCGACGCCGGAATTTGGGAGGTGCGCGGCGCCGCGCGCGTGCACACGTCCTCGAGCGTGATGTGCTGGGCCGGCTGCGACAGGCTGGCCCGGATCGCCGCGCACCTGGGACTGGCTGACCGCGCCGCCCATTGGCGGACCCAGGCGGCGCACATGCACCAGGTGATCTGCGAGCGGTCCTGGAGTCCCGAGATGGGAAGTTTCGTGGCCACCATGGAGGGCAAGACCCTCGACGCGAGCCTGCTCCGCCTGGGCGAGCTGGGCTTCCTGCCCGAGGATGATCCCCGGTTCGCCGGCACGGTGCGCGCCATCGAGCGGGAGTTGCGCCGGGGGGACTTCGTCTTCCGCTATGTCGAGGCGGACGATTTCGGGAAGCCGGACAACGCCTTCCTGGTGTGCACGTTCTGGTACATCAACGCGCTCGCCGCCCTCGGCCGGCGCGAAGAGGCGCGTACCCTGTTCGAGAACGTGCTCGCCTGCCGCAACCGCCACGGTCTCCTGGCCGAGCACATCGACCCCCGGACGCGCGAGCAGTGGGGCAACTTCGTTCAGACCTACAGTATGGTCGGCCTGATCGGCTCGGCGATCCGGCTGTCAGTCAGGTGGGATCAGGCGTTTTGACCCTCACCGCCCGATGCAGCAGATCCTTCGCGTCGCGCGCGTTCCGCGCGCTCGCTCAGGATGACAGCGCCAGGCGGCTACGGTAGAAGGAAGAGGGGTGTGTATCTCAGTTCCCCTTTTCGCAGAGCGAGCGAGCCTGTCATCCTGAGCGCCGCAGGCGCGAAGGATCTGGTATTAAGCGCGACTGATCAGGGCGTTAAGACGCGAACAGGCACCTGCGCCGCGAG
>Ga0137374_10004334_pt1 | contig 16903 bp, 15 predicted proteins | sample SagtaG_20_FD_104811 | JGI IMG/M metagenome (GOLD analysis project Ga0137374, IMG submission 104811) | Vadose zone soil microbial communities from Sagehorn Ranch, Mendocino, California, USA - Sage1_R_100_16 metaG | ecosystem: Environmental > Terrestrial > Soil > Vadose zone | place: USA...
CTGTGCCTTCAGGGCGGAGGCGATGCCGCTGATCAGCCCACCGCCGCCGACTGGGACCAAGACGCGCGCAAGGTCGGGCACATCCTGGATGAGCTCGAGGCCGATGCCGCCGTGGCCGGCGATCACCTCCGGGCTGGCGAAGGGATGGATGAAAGCTTCCGGCTCCGACCTCCAGCTCTCGTTCGCGAGCCATTCGAGCAGGGCGGGCCGCGGCATCAAGATGGGCTTCCCACCCCAACGCTTGACGCCGTCGATCTTCGCTGCCGGAGCAGTTTCGTACATGACGACGCGGCATGGGACTCCGAGCATGTGAGCCGCGTACGCGCACGCCTGGGCGGCATTGCCCGCGCTGACGGTGATCAAGCCTCGCTCGAGCTGATCGCGGGGCAGCGCCAACGCGGCGGCAAAGAACCCGCGCACCTTGAAGCTGCCCGTCGGCTGCAGGCACTCGAGCTTCAACAGCGCGCCATCCACAGGTACGAGCGGCGTCCGCTGCACGTGAGGCCGGGCCCTCTCTGCAGCCGCACGCACGCGTTCCAGCTCCAGCATTTCCACACCATAGATAATTCGTAGGTATGCCGATTTACGAGTACCGGTGCGAGGAGTGCGGCAAGCGGTCGTCCGCGCTTCTGGCCAGCTACTCGTCGCCTGACCCCGCCTGCCCGCACTGCGGCAAGTCCGCGCTGCGGAGGCTCATCTCCACCTTCGCGACCGTGAGGTCGGGGGACGATGGAGGCGACGACTTCGGCAGCGGCGACCATGATCACGTCGAAGACGACGACATGGGCGGGGGCGACGACTTCGGTGGCGACGACGACTACTAGCCCCTAGCCGGCAGCCCCCAGCACCTCGTTCGCTGCTTTGATCAGCTCGCGGCTGTGCTCGGTGTCGTGCGCGAAGATGCGGAACAGGGCCATGCGCACCGGCAAACGCCTGAAAAGGTCCAGAACTCGACTCTGCTGGTAGCGGTCTTCGAGCGGCTCATAGATGAGGATGTCGGCGGTCTCGGTCATCGGGTTGAAGGCGCGCGACTCCTGGGCGGCGACGTCGACCTCGAACTCGATCTGTCGGAGCTTCGCCGGCAGCCGCTCGCGAAGCTGGTCTGCGAACTGCTGTCGCGTGATGCTCAGTGCCGTTCCGGGTATGTCCCGCGCGTCGGTGTGGCCCTGATAGATGAGCCGCCATTTGAGCTTGCGCGCCACGACGTCGGCCCACGCGCGGCCAAGCTCGCGCCGCTGCTGATCTCCATCGCCCAGCGCCCAGCGGTTGACCTCCGAGAGCAGGGACCACTCGGTGAACACCTGGTAGCGGTCCAGACGGTCGAGCGGATTGCCGCCGAGCAGAAGCTCGACCGTCGGGCGGAAGACCTCGCGGAGCTGCAGGTCGATACGGCGGACCGTCCGGTGGAAGTAAACCTGGTGATACAGGTAAAGCCGGGCGCTGAGAAACATGTAGAGGGCCTCCGCGGCGTGGGCATGGAGCGTGAGGCCCCGCTCCGAGATGAAGGAGTAGTGGAGGATGCGCTGGACGTCGACAGGCCCCGCGGCGACGCCACATATATAGGAATCGCGAGGGACGTAATCCATGTTGTCGGCCGAGTACGCGCCGACCAGCGCCGGCTTCAACGCGGCCAGCCAGGGCGGCGGCTTGAAGCCATCCAGCTCAGCTGAGGAGATCAGATAAGCAACCCAGCGTGGGTCGATGCTCTCACCCGTCTCGAAGTCGTAGCCGGGTGACGCTCCCAACTCGCCGACCATCTCTGCCAGCGGTCCGGTGATCAGCGCCCGCCCGATCACCTCATGGTCGATGCGCCACGTGTCGAGATAGTTCTCGTCAAAGAAGTGCCCGAATGGGCCGTGCCCGACATCGTGGAGCAGACCCGCCATTCGCATCGTCTCCTCCACGAGCGCCTTCGACGGCGTGCCCGAACAGGCGGCGGAAAGAGTTGGGTACAGGTGTCGCGCCCACTCGCCGGCCAGGTGCATCGCGCCCAGCGCATGCTGGAAGCGCGAGTGCTCGGCGGTCGCAAACACCCACCACGCGCTCTGCAGCTGGTGGATTCGACGGAGGCGCTGCAGCCACGCGCTGTCGACCAGGTCCTGCTCAGAGGCGTGGCCTGGCGCGCCTCCGGGACCGCCTTTGGTGATGCGAAGGTATCGATAGATGGGATCGCTGGAAAGGTTGACCCGCGTGTACTCGGGCGGGGTGTCGGTCATTGAGCGATTATCGCCATGACCTCAGGCCTGAGGGAGGGCGTCGAGCTCTTCAACGGAGGCCGCTATTGGGAGGCGCACGAGGTATGGGAGCGCGAGTGGACGCCAGACCGAGCAGGACCCGAGTCGGGCTTCTACAAGGGGCTCATCCAGGTCGCAGCGGGCTGCCTTCACTACGGCCGGCGCAACCGCCGCGGCGCGGTGAACAAGTGGCGGAGCGGCGCGGACTACCTGCGGCCGTACCTGCCGGAGCACAAAGGCGTCGCTCTCCTGCCGCTCGTGGCGGCGGTCGACGACTATCTCGCCGCGCTGTCCACGACGGGATGGCCGGAGCTGACCATGCCGGAGATCGGCTACAGCGAGCGTCGCCAGTAGGCCGGATTCACTCCGGCCGTCTCCAGTAGCGCGTGTCACACCAGGTGTGGCAGGGAGAGACTCTAGATCGGCCTATCCGCCCTGGAAAAGGAGCAGCAGATCGGCCACCTACCGGGGCCCCCGCGTCGTGGTCGCGGGGAGCGTGAGGGAAAACGGGACGTTTTCCCTCATTCTGAATAAGGCGGAAAGCGCCGCCCGGCGCCCGATTCTATGAGTCCGCCGTGCCCGAGTCGACGCAGGTCACCGGCGTCGGCCCGGCCGTATGCGAATACAAAAGGAAGGAGGAGGTCGAGGGAGCTCGAGCGGCCGAAGCCCGCGCACGATGCGACGCCGACAACCGCCGCTTCGCCGAGCCGAGCCAGCCACAGCATGCTGCCGGGATGCATGGGAGCGCCCAGCTGGAGCAGCTCCCCGCCGGCTCTCGAGAGCTCTGCGTATGCAGGATCGAGGGGATCGATCGCCGACGCCCCCGCAAACAACACAAGCTGGGAGTTCATCTCGGCCGCCTCTCGGTAGGCCTCGGCGACCGCCTCAGGGGTACGCGCCACCTCGCGCACGGCCAGGACCTCAGCCCCATACCATCCGAGCTTGCTCGTGACCGCGGAGCGGAACAGCTCGCGCGCCTTGGGCTTGAGGCGCTCGGTGGCCACGACGAAGGTCCGCAGGGGGCGAAAGGGCAGCAGCTCGAGGATCGGGCCCTGCTCGAGGCAGATCCGCTCCGCGGCCTCGATCAGCGCGCCAGGGACCGCGACCGGGGTGACCTTGCAGCCGGCGACCTCCTCGCCTTCGGCGATGGCCTGGCCGTCCATGAGCGTGAACACGGACATGGAGCCGAGGGCGTTGATGGCGTCGACAAGCTCCGCGTGCACTCGAAGCAGACCACGCTGGACCGCGATGAGGCGCGCCTGGCTCTGCACCGGCGGCCTTGTCTCCAGGTTGGGGCTGAGCAACGCTTCCGCGAGACGGCGAGCCGCTTCGTCCTCGTGAACATCTCCCGGTTCGAGCTCGACGACGTGGACCGAACCGGCCTGGCGGACGCGTTGAAGATGATCGCGCGCAAGCACGGCGCCCTTGCGCAGGTCAGGCCCGATGTCGTGGACGAGGATGCGACCCACGATCTCGTCTTCGCGCACCGAGCGCCCGTCCAGTATGTGCGCCTTCACCTCCCCGCCCTGCCGGGAGGTGGGTCCGGCCCGAAGGGCCCGACCCGGAGGGGGCGCACAGGCACCCGTATACGACCCATTACTGGCAGCATAGATTCGAGTTGTCTACCACCGCCGTGCGCCTGTACAACACCTTCTCTCGGCAGAAGGAGGAGCTCCGACCGCTGGCCGGGGATCGGGTCGCCATCTATTCGTGCGGGCCAACTGTCTACAGGTACGTCCACATCGGCAACCTGCGCACCTTCATGCTCCCCGACCTCCTTCGGCGCAGCCTCGAGTACCTCGGCTACAAGACGCAGCACGTGATGAACATCACCGATGTCGGCCATCTCACCGATGACACCTTCGACCGCGGGGAGGACAAGATGCTCGTCTCCGCGCGACTCGAAAGCAAGTCACCCGCGGAGATCGCCGATTACTACACGGCTGCCTTCATGCAAGACGCCAAGCTCGTCAACATCCGGCCGGCCGACAGTTATCCGCGTGCCACCGAGTACATCCCGCGGATGATCGAGATCATCTCGATGCTGATCGCGAAGGGACATGCATACGAGGTCGGCGGCACTGTGTATTTCGACATCGCGAGCTTTCCGAGCTACGGAAAGCTGTCACGCAACACGACCGACCAGCTGCTGACAGGAGTCCGCGGCGAGATCGACCCGCGCAAGAAGCACCCGGGCGACTTCACCCTCTGGAAGGCGGCAGGCGAGCATCGGCTGCAGGTGTGGCCGAGCCCCTGGGGACCCGGTTTCCCGGGCTGGCATATCGAGTGCTCCGCAATGTCGATGTCGCTTCTCGGCGAGCGATTCGACATCCACACGGGCGGCGCGGACAATGTGTTTCCGCACCACGAGGCCGAGATCGCGCAGTCGGAAAGCGCCACCGGCCATCGCGTGGTCAGCCTATGGATGCACGGCGGCCTGCTCTTGCTCTCGGGAGCGCGCATGGCGAAATCGGCCGGCAATTTCTTCCGCGTCACCGAGCTCGTCGAGCGGGGCTTCGACCCTCTTGCGTTTCGATATCTCGCGCTGCAGGCGCGGTATCGCACGAAGCTGAACTTCAGCGAAGAGGGCCTTGCAGGTGCGGACCGCGCGCTCAGGCAGCTTCGCGAGCGCGTGTCGGAGTGGTCGCGCGACGGCGGGACCGGATCGCGGTCGGGGAGCGAGGAGGTGGCGAATTTCGAGGCGAGGTTCCAAGCCGCCATCGCCGACGACCTGGATCTGCCGGCCACGATGGCGCTGGTGTCCGAAGTGCCGCGGTCGGGACTCAGCGCGGCCGACAAGGCTGCACTGCTGCTGCGCTGGGATCAGGTGCTCGGGTTGGATTTGGGCCGGCCGGCTCCGACCGCTGAGCTGCCGAACGGCGCCCAGGCCTTGCTGTCTGAACGGGAGCGCGCACGCGCCGCCAAGGACTTCGCCGCGGCCGATCGCCTGCGCGACGAGCTGCGAGCGATGGGGGTGATCGTCACCGACACCGCCGAGGGTCAGCGCTGGAGAGCCACTGCACCGAAGTAGGTTTGGTGCTCGCTCCCCTCACCCCCGCTTCGCGGGGGAGCTCCCCACAAGTGGGGAGCAACTTGGTGCTCGCTCCCCTCACCCCCGCTTCGCGGGGGAGCTCCCCACAAGTGGGGAGCAACAAAGAGGCCGGGCTTCGCGGGGCCCGGCCTCTCACATCCCCACCCTAGCTATTGATTAGCTCTCAGGAACTCCGGCCGGTCCCGGGTGTACGAGCCCGGGAGGCGTCGTGGGCCGGTTGCCGGGCTGCTGCTCGTTCTGGCCCTTGTGCTTGCCTTTGTCCTTGTCCTTGCCGTTGCCATTGCCATTGCCGTTGCCGTTCTGGCGCGCGTTGCTGGCCCTGTGCTCGGCGCTGACGATCTTCCCGTGCTGCTTGGCGAACTGGCTCACGCACTGGCCGATGCCGCGCGTGCCCGAGGCCCGCAAGGTGTCCTTGCAGTTCTGGACCTGTTGGGTTACCTGCTTGCCCCAGTCGGCTGGGTTGAGGCTGCCCGTCACGGCGACCTCCGTCGCCGCTCCGGCGGCGGTGGCGGCGAGCGCTGCGACAGCGAAGCCGCTCGCGATCTTGACTGCAAGCGCCGCTCCGGCGCCCCCCAGCAATTTCCTCATTCGCCCTCCTGCGTATTCGGGTCGTCGAAGGGGGATGGACTCTGCTGCGATCGGGTCCAGGACCCTATGCAGCTCTCGCTCCAACTCCCGCTCGAAGTCGTCAGACCCGTTCATCGGCAGAAGAAACCAGCCTGGCGCCGGACTTACCCAATCTTTCTTTCGCGGCCTCGCTCGAGAGTGCTGCGCAGGCGGACTCGGGCAGCGGCCAGGCGAGAGGCAACCGTGCGCTCGGGGACGTCGAGGGCGATCCCGATCTGACGGTTGGTGTAGCCGTGGTAATGGCGGAGCACTATGGCTGCGGCCTGCTTCGCGGGGAGCTTGCGCAGGGCCTTGACGAGCTCCGAGCTCTCCGCGACGGCCGCCGGGTCCGAGGGCGGGGCGGGATGGCCGATGCGGCGGAGAACCTGACCCACCTCCTGCAGCCGCTGCCGCCTCTGGTTCGTGATCGCCACGTTGATCGCGATCCTGTGCAGCCACGCCTCGGCCGGGGCATCGGGCCGCCAGGAAGCCCAGGCCTTGAACGCCCTCTCGAAGGTGTCCTGGGTGCAGTCCTCGGCAGCCGCCCGGTCGCGCAGCATCGTGATCAGGGTGCCAAGGATCCGCCTGTACGAGGTGCGGTACAGGCGTTCGAAGTCCGCCGCCGAACCCGGCGAATACTCCGCGACGACTTCAGGCTCGCTTGACTCCGAACGAATGTTCGTTTAACCTCCCTGACGCGGCATGTCCAGCTTTCCTCCCTTCCACGTCGCCGACTTCCCTGGGGAGGTGACCCTCGACCATATCGTTCCTGGAGCAGCGGCCCAGTTTGCGCCGCTGCCGTCTGACCTGCGCCCCGAGCTCACCGCCGCGCTGGCCGCTCGCGGAATCCAGCGCCTTTATACCCACCAGGCGGATGCATACCACGCCGTGCGCAACGGCAGGCACCTGGTGGTGGTTACGCCCACGGCTTCTGGTAAAACGCTCTGCTACAACCTGCCGGTCGTTCAGCGTCTCCTCGAGGATCCCGACCGCCGGGCGCTGTACCTGTTCCCAACCAAGGCCCTGGCGCAGGACCAGCTCGCCGAGCTCAGCGCCCTCAAGCAAGGCCTTCCGATCGAGCTTCGTGTGGACACCTACGACGGTGATACTGCGCCCGGCCGCCGCACAGCGATCAAGGAAGGCGGGCACGTCGTGATGACGAACCCGGATATGCTGCATACGGGGATACTGCCGCACCACACCCGCTGGCGGCGCCTTTTCTCGAGCCTCGAGTTCGTGGTCATCGACGAGCTGCACACGTATCGCGGCCTGTTCGGAAGCCAGGTCGCCAACGTGATCAGGCGCCTCAAACGCATCTGCGCCTTCTACGGCTCGTCGCCCACATTCATCTGCGCCTCTGCAACCATCGGCAACCCGCTGCAGCTGGCGACAAGCCTGCTCGAGGAGCGCGACATCGAGCTTGTCGAGCGGAGCGGGGCGCCTCGGGGTGAGCGACGGATCATCTTCTACAACCCGCCCTTCCTCAACCGCGCCATGGGTGTCCGGCGCAGCTCCATGCTCGAGGCGCGACGGATCGCCGCCCCCTGGATCCGATCCGGCGTGCAGACCATCGTCTTCTGCCGCAGCCGTCTCCAGGTCGAGGTGATGCTCAGCTATCTCCGGCAAGACCTCGCCCCGCGCCTCGACGCCAACCAACGCGTGCGCGGATATCGCGCCGGGTACCTCCCGCTGCACCGCCGAGAGATCGAGGCCGGCCTTCGCAGCGGCGACATCACCGGGGTCGTCAGCACGAACGCGCTGGAGCTCGGCATCGACATCGGCAGCCTGCAGACCGCAATCCTGGTCGGCTATCCAGGCACCATCGCGTCGACCTGGCAGCAGCTTGGTCGAGCCGGGCGGCGTTCCGGCTCTGTGGGCGTGCTCGTCGCTTCGAGCTCGCCGCTGGACCAGTTCATCGTCCGCCACCCTGAGTACTTCCTGAGCAGGGACCCGGAAGAGGGCCTGATCGACCCTGACAACCTCCTGCTCCTGGCCGGCCACCTCCAGGCCGGGCTCTTCGAGCTTCCCTTCGATTCCGGCGAACGCCTCGGAAGCGCCGACGTGCGGGAGCTCCTAGCGCTGTTCGAGGAGGACGGCTCGGCCACCCAAGCCGACGGCCGCTGGTTCTGGAGCCGCCAGGCATTCCCCGCCGAAGAGGTCCACCTCCGGCGCATGGCCGCCGACAACGTGGTGATCATCGACACCTCGCACCCTCGACCCCAGGTGATCGGAGAGATGGACCAGTTCTCCGCTCCGGTCCTGCTGCACGAGGAAGCGGTGTACCTACACGAGGGAGCGCAGTTTCACGTCGAGCGTCTCGACTGGGATGAGAAGAAGGCCTACGTGCACCCGGTGCAGGTCGACTACTACACCGATGCGCTCGCGTCGGTGACGGTGCAGGTGCTGGACACGTTCGACGGGCCCGACGGCGATGCGGTGTCGCGCAGCCACGGCGAGGTGAAGATCACCTCGCTCGCCAGCATGTTCAAGAAGATCCGCTTCCACACGCACGAGAACATCGGCTCAGGGCCGATCCACCTGCCGGAGCAGACGCTGCACACCACTGGTTACTGGATAACAGTCGACGAGGAGCTGTGGCGAACGCTTGGCCGCGAAACGCTCGAGGCAGGACTGCAGGGGATGGCGCACTCGCTCCGCCACGTCGCCAGCCTTCGCCTGATGTGCGACCCGCGCGACCTGGGCGCGGTCGCCGAGGTGCGCTCGGTGACGACGCGGCTGCCGACCGTGACGGTTTACGAGATCTATCCCGGCGGTGTCGGCTACTCCGCGCGGATGTTCGAGCTGCACTCCGACCTCCTCGCCGACGCGGCCGCGCTCGTGCGTGATTGCCCCTGCGATGCGGGATGTCCATCCTGCGTCGGGCCGCTGCACCTCGTCGAGGGAGCCAAGAGCGCATGCCTGCGGTTGCTGGAAGCAGGTTGCCGGTTTCCCTCCGCGAGCGCCTTACCAGCCTAGGGGCGCCTCCGCGGCCGCGGCCCAGGGCTGCGGCCGAGATGCCGCGTGGCTTCGAGTCGGTCGCGACCCCGCTGGGCGCCGCGTGGCTGCGTCAGGACGTGATCCCGCTGCCTGCGCTCGAACCAGACCCCGGCGACATCGCCTATGTCGACACCGAGACGACGGGGCTGAGCGGCGGAGCCGGAACCTACGTCTTCGCCGCGGCCGTCGCACGCCCAATCGACTGCGGGCTGCGGCTGGCGCAGCTGTTCCTGCCTCAGCCGGGGATGGAGCCGGCCTTCCTCTACGCGCTGCGGTCGGAGCTGGACGGCGCCGACGGCGTCGCCACCTTCAACGGGAGCTCGTTCGACCTGCCCATCCTTCGAACCCGATGGGTGATGGCGCGCATGGCCGGCGAGCTGATGCATCCACCGCATGTCGACCTGCTGACGCTGGTGCGCGCGCTCTACCGCCATCGCCTCGAGAGCTGCACGCTGCGGCTGGTCGAGGAGCGAGTGCTCGGTTACGAACGAGAGGATCCCCTGCCCAGCGCGCTCGTCCCGGACGCCTATTTCGCCTACCTGCGCAGCGGTCCCGACCGGATGCTTGAGGCAGCGCTCGAGCACAACCGGCTCGACGTGATCAGCCTCGTGCACCTCCACTCGCGGCTGCTCGGACGGCTGCAAGGCCGCGACGTCGACATGGACGCCTCGGACTGGCTCGCGCTCGGCCGCCACCGACTTCGCCGCGGAGCTCGGGCCGACGCCTGGCGCGCACTGCGAAACGCGGCGCGCTTCGCCAGCGGCGAGCCGTCCGCGACGGCGGGCCTTTACCTCGCGCGGAGGCTCGCCCGCCGCGGCGCATTCGCGGGCGCCGTGAACCTTCTGGAATGGCTCGAAGCAAAGGTTTGCGACGACGTGCGGATTCCAGTCGCCCGGGCAAAGCTGCTCGAGTGGCGGCGCCGCGATCCGCAGCTCGCCCTGTCGGTTGTGGAAGCCGCCCAGCGCCGGCTGCCGGCGGAGGCGAGCGGGCTGGAAGGCCGCCGGACGCGCCTGAGCCGCAAGGTCGCCAAGCGCCAGTTCATCACATTGAGCACGGAAACGCCGGCTGCTTCGTTATTCGGTTAAACATGCTGCAACCAGCGGTCCGATCGGGTTCAATTCCACACGTGGCTGCAAGAGCCAGATCCAGGGCACGCCGCCGCCAGCGTGGACAGTCGCTGGTGGAGTTCGCGATCTCGTCGATCGTCCTGCTCCTGCTGATGATGGGACTGCTCGACCTGTCGCGTGCCTTCTACTTCGCCGTGAACCTCCAGGGCGCCGCCCGAGAGGGCGCCCGCCACGGAGCATGGTTCGACACCGCGAGCCGGAGCAACACCTACCTCGACGACGCGGACATTATGGATGCGGTCAACTCGGCCCTGGCCGGCTCCAACCTGACCGGTAACTTCCAGTCAGCAGGTGGATGTCTCTCCCCGACCGACGGCAACGCCTTCAACAACAGGCCTTACAACTCCGCGTCGTTTCCCGCCGGCACGCAGCAGGTCAACGTCTACATCTGCTACACGTACCCCGGCGGCGGAATGCAGCTCGGCACGCTCGCTGCCCATCCCACGGACAACTCATGGCGGCTAGGTGACCTCAACGTCTCCCTGCTCATGAACTTCGGGCTGATCACGCCCTTCATCCAGAGCATCTTCGGCCAGGGCATTCGGATGACCTACAACGAGCATTTCACGATCCAGGGGAAGCCATGACGAAACACGCCAGGCGTTGGACGAAGAGCCAGCGGTCGCAGGGAATGACGGAGTTCGCGCTCATCGCGCCGGTCATCCTGCTGCTGACCTTCGGCATCATCGACTTCGGGCGCGGCCTGTACTTCTACATCACCCTGCAGCAGGCGGCGAACGAGGGCGCGCGGGTGGCCGTGCGCGCGTCGTACTTCATCGACCCCAACGGTTCAACGCACCAGTGGCCGACCGACGCCGACGTTGCCACGGCCGTCCAGGTGCACGCGGTGACCGAAGTCCTCGCCAACCCATGCCCCAACGGCCCCATCCCCAACGGTGGCAACCCGGTGGGCTCGGCCCAGGTGCCGCCCTCCAACACCGGCTGGATATTCATCACCGATCCCAGCGCCGCCGGCAACGGAACCCCCAACGGCCCGCGCGGTGGCCTCGGCACGCTCCCCGCCCCGGGCCCGGGCTGCAACACCATCACGCCGGCCGTCGGCAACGAGCCGATCAAGGTGACGCTCTGGTTCAACTTCCAGCCGCTGACTCCAATCATTCAGCAAGTAGTCGGCAACAGGATCGTCATCACTGCGTATGCGGTTTACCGAGCTGAGTACTCGAACTAGGCACGTGAAGTCGCCCCAGCGGCGGCTTCAAGAGGGCCAGGCGATCGTCCTGATCGCCCTGCTGATCCTCGTGCTGTTCGGCATGCTCGGACTGGCCATAGACTCGGGACGCGCCTACGTCGACAGGCGCGACCAGCAGGCCGCCGTCGACGCCGCCGCCCTCGCGGCCGGGGACTGGTTCGAAAACTTCGGCAGCCTCTACGGCAGCGCGCTGCCGCAGTCGAAGCAGATCTTCGAGACGAACCTGCACCTCTACGGGGGCCCGACGTCGGACAACATCACTACCATCTTCGTCGGACCCGGCGCAAACCTGCAGCAAGACACCGACGTGGTCGTGTACCCCGGCGGCTACACGCTGACCATCGTGGCCACCAACACCCAGTTCAACGGCTACCAGTTCACGTTCACATCGGTCCACGGCCTGCCGCTGGCCTTCATGCAAATCTTTGGCGGGCCGGCCAGCGTGACCATCACCGCCACCGCCACCGCCATCGTCGGCAACCAGCGACAGACGCCGGCTCTTCTGACCTTGAGCACTGACAACTGCGCCATGGAGCTCAAGGGAGGTGCTCAGCTGACGGTCCTGGGAGACGTGTACTCCAACGGCACGGCCTGCGTCGACGCCGACCTTCATGAGGCCGGCAACTGCTACGGGGCAGCCGGATCGACCTGCAGCTCCGCCCAGTACTACTGCTACAACGCCACTCCGGGGTTCGTCCCGTACCCCCCGCCATGCAACCCCGGTGACATCATCGGTGGGCCGAACGTGCCTGCGCCGACCCTCCCCGACCCGGGTTACCTGGCGCCCTCGGTGGGCTACTACAACCTGGCGCAGGGGTACAGCCTGTACAACCGCGGCACCTGGACTGAAATGTATCCGGGTATCTATGGCAACTTCCACCTTTCAGGTGGCACGGCCAGCTGCGCCTTCCTGAACGCAGGCGTCTATACGTGGTCGGCGGGCTACTCCTCGGACGCCAACGGCAGCCTGCTCTCCAACGAGCTGAAGCCGCCGGACGAGGAGAAGTACACAGTTCCCGGTACGACCAGCGTCGCGAACCCACAGTTCTGGGACATGAACGGCGCCGGCTGCGCCGGGCACTTCAACCTGGAGGCGGTCCCCGCGCCCGGGTTTGCCATGAAGCACCAGGGTGGTGGCGGAAACTGGGGCATCGAGCTGACCTCCGTGCGGTTCGACCAGTTCCTCGACCCGACCATCGCGCCCAACCTGTGTCTGAACTGGCCAGGCTGCCGGCGCGAGAGCGCCCCGTCCGAATGCAAGTCAGTCAGCACCAACGACGTGGACAACAGGCGAATCAACGTCAACATCACCCAGAGCGCGCCGGGGTCCCAGTACTACAACGTGTACAGCAACCCCGACGGCTGCAACGGAAACCAGAACAACTTCTCGTTCGTCGGCCGATACAACGCCCCGGGCTTTGTCAACGGGGCTCCGGTTGGCCCGTACCCCAACGGCACCGACAAGCCTCTGCTGCTGGGCACAAGCGGCTGGGCCTGCGGCATCCCGGCGGACACCATCTGCGGCATCACCTACAACAGCCTCAACCCGACCAACCTGTGCTTCGCGCAGATCCGCACCAAGCTCTGCCAGGTGCCCGACGACGAGCTCTCACCGCAGTGCTTCAGCAACTGCCCGCCACCGGCCGGGCTCCTGTCGCAGGAGAACCCACCCATGAGCTTGCAGTACCCGCCATACACGGGCGGGGACGTGGCGAACGAGAACTTCTGCGTGGTGTCCCCGTTCCCGGGCGACCCGAGCCAGCCCTGTTCGACGGCCAAGGTGACGCCCGGCGCCGTCCAGTTCTACTTCCCCGCCGGCTCTTGCTTCAACCAGAACTCGCAGGGCGCCACCTACGTCTACGCCGGCGAGCAGTACAACTGGATAGTCATCTACGCGCCGGCCAGCAACAGCTGCAGCGAGACGTTGAACGGTGGCGCGTCCACCCAGTACATCGGGACCATCTATACGCCCAGCGCCAACTGGACGATCAACGGGGGCGACCGCTCGCCGCTGGCCGGCCAGGTGATCTGCTACACCGCCAAGGTCTCTGGTGCCGGCTCAGTCGGCATCGACTTCAACCCCAACTACTCCCCCGCGCCGCCGGCCGCCCGCCTGATCAACTGACACTTTCCGACGGCTGATCAACTAAGGGGTCGGTACTCTTCGCCAGAACGCCGGTGGGTCAGAGCTTGACCAGGCCCTCCCTCACAGCGAAAAGAGCCGCCTGCACCCGATCGTAAATGCCCAGCTTGTTGTAGAGATTGCTGAGGTGATTGCGGACCGTCTTGTCGCTGATGCCGAGCTGGCGCGCGATCTGTTTGTTGGCCAGGCCGGTCGCCAGGACCTTGAGGATCTCGATCTCCCTCGGCGTGAGCTTCCTGCCTTGTTCGGACGCCCCTGGGCGGGCCGCGGTCTCAAGGACCTGGCTGCCCACCGAGGCTTCCCCCGACCCGGCGATGCCGAGTTCAGGACTCTGTTCAGCCGCCCTTGAATGGCCCACGACCCGTCCGCGACTTCTCCCTTCCCAAGGCAAACGCCCTCGAGCGAACCCAAGGGTTGGGAGCTCGAAACCGGCAACGCACACATTAGGCCTTCGAAAACTAAAGATCAAGCAAATTCGTTAACTCGCGCAACGAGAGCGGTTAACAGGACATCCGTACCATTGCTCCCCCGCCGGTTGGATCGCACCATCACGGGAACGCGGCGGTATGTCCGGGGAAGAGCCGCCGCAAATTGGGGATCCGTTGACGGCGACCGGTCGCCTCGACCTGCCGCCAATGAATTGAGGGGTTGGCCGCCTTTTCAGCTCGGGCAGCTGTGTAGTCCTCCTGATCGCCAGGGGGTGGTCTCTTACGGAGGTTTGCTCATGCTTAGAATCCTCACGCCCACGGGCGGCCGCGGGCGTCGCGCCCTGCCCGGGGCCGTCCTAACCGCCGTGCTGCTGGCTTTGTTGGTGGCAGTACCGGTACAGGCCGCAAATCCCGGCGTCCAGAACACCGGGGCGTTTCAACTGGATGGGAACGCACAGTTCGCCGTTGCCCCCTCGACGTCAGGTGACGATTGGGACAACATCTGCGCGTCCAATCCGTCCACGTGTACGTTCCAGGGCGGATTCAGCGCATCCCCCTCCACCACGGCGACAGCATCGGCGCACATATCCGACACCGCGATCAATGTCAACTGTGCGGGTGGGACCAACTGCACCGTCTTCACTGGTGGTGGCTCGAAGGACCCCCAGGACATCTCGAACTGGAAATGGAAGACTGACTCGGGCGGTCTCCCGGCCAAGGACAATCTTGCCCACGGCTTTGCAGCCCGCTACACGTTGCCGAGCCTGGGACCGACTGACCCGAACTGTCCTGCCCCAACCGCAGGACCTGACACCTGCAAGCTCCTTTACTTCGGATCGGATCGGATCGACAACAGCGGTGACGCGCAGGAAGGGTTCTGGTTCTTCCAGAACGCAATTTCCCTGAAGACCGATGGGACCTTCAGCGGTGTGCACGCCGTCGGCGACCTGCTCATCCTGAGCGACTTCTCCAACGGCGGCGGGACGTCGACCATCAACATCTACAAGTGGGTTGCATCAGGCGGCGACGTCAGCACCAATCTGCAGTCACTCGGTGGAAGCACCGGCGCGAACTGCAATCGAACACCGCCGCCATCGGTCCCGGACCCGTTCTGCGGTCTCGTCAATCCCACCGATGGAACTCCCGCACCTTGGACGTTCACGGACAAGAGTGGCTTCAACACCTATCTGAATGGCGAGCTCTACGAGGGCGGCATCAACCTCAGCGCGCCATCCATCAACCTCGGCGGCGAGTGCTTCGCGTCATTCGCGTCCGAGACACGTTCTTCGACCTCGCCCACTGCCACCCTCAAGGACTTCGTCCTCGGCGGTTTCGGGCAGTGCACCTCCGGGACCGTGACGACGCCGGAGGACTCAAGCGGCACCAGCATCTCTAACGGATCAATCTCGATCGGCACCGGATCGGCCCAGGCCAAGGACATGGCGGTCGTAACCGGCCTCGGATCCAGCACCAAGCCGACCGGCACCGTGACGTTCTACCTCTGCGGCCCAGCGAGCACTGACGCAGCGGCCCAGTGCGCCGGGGCGGTCAACCCCCCACCGTTCATTCCGCCGGCCAACGGCACGCAGATCGGCCCGGCCAAGGCACTGTCCCCAGGCTCGGGCAATTCGTCTACGGCTACATCAGACCTGGCCACCGTCACTTCGGTGGGTCATTACTGTTTCCGCGGCGATTACTCGGGCGACAGCAACTACCCGGCATCAAGCGACAACAGCCTGACGGAATGCTTCGAGGTCACTCCGGTGACACCAGCACTCACGACCCAGGCTGGAGCAGGCCCGGTGGTGCTTGGAAACCCAATCAGTGACACTGCCACGCTCACCGGCACGGCGAGTCAACCTGGCAGCCCGGTCATAAACGGACCGTTGGGCCCCGCGGCGGGCGGCACGATCAGCTTCACCGCCTTCGGACCTGACAACTGCACGACGGTCGCCTTCGGCCCGACCACGGTTGCCGTAAGCGGCGATGGCACTTACGGACCGGTCAGCTTCACTCCGACCGCCGTCGGTACCTACACCTGGGTGGCCTCGTACAGCGGCAGCTCGCCGAACACCAACCCTGCGCCCGCGTCAGCATGCCCTGACACGACGGGGACCGAAACCGTCCTCGTCACCGACACCTCGTCAGTCACGAGCGCCCAGACGTGGGTGCCGAACGACTCGGCGACGGCGTCATCCGGAAGCGGGACGACTCCGCTCAACGGGACGCTGACGATCACGCTTTACGAGAGCAGCGACTGCTCCGGCACCGCGGTCACCGGACAGACCTACACAAAGACCCTCACCAACGCGATCACGCCGGCGCAAAGGACACTCACAACGTCTAACTCCACGTACATAGTCAGCGGGAACGGAATTCACACCGTCTCCTGGCTCGCTACGTTCACCCCGGCAGCCGGCAGCAACGTCTCGGGGTCGAGCCGCTGCGAGACCTCGACAGTCACGATTACGGACTAGCCTCAAAACCGCTCGAAAGGAGCAACGAGCAAGAGAGGCCTCGGCGGAAGCCGGGGCCTCTCTCTTTTACTTAAACGAGACTACCGACGCTCGTCGAGCTACGCGGACACGTGGAAGTTGTTCGTCGTTATGTTCTTGGTCCCTTTGCCGCCGTAGTAGTACAGGGTGGCGGTGCAGTCCGCCGCTCCGCTCGTCCACATTCCGTTCGAGAGCGGGAACGTCTGCATGTATGTCCACGGAAAGTCCGGGAAGAAGCCGGCCCATTGGTCGTAGACCCAGACCTGGTCCTGGTAACAGTCCAGCTTGACGTACGGGCGGTCGGTCACAGTCGTGGAGACCTTGAAGGTGATCTGCTGGCCATAGTGCGGCAGGCCATCTGTCGAGTTGAGAAGGACGACTGCGACGCTCGAGGTCGTGGCGGCCTGGTGCTTGGAGGCGGCTGGCACCAGGTTGATTCCGGTGATGCTTGTGACGAGGATGATGACCCAGATCCCCAGCAGCAACGGCCCAGCCCTTGACGCAAAGCGCTTGATCATAGAAACCCCCTTGTATTCGAGACTGGCGCGTACAACGCTGGCTGGCCAGGTTTCCTGCTTGTTCGTCGGGCGTGGCGAATTGCCGTCAGGGTC
>Ga0137374_10004335_pt1:0-12500 | contig 16902 bp, 13 predicted proteins | sample SagtaG_20_FD_104811 | JGI IMG/M metagenome (GOLD analysis project Ga0137374, IMG submission 104811) | Vadose zone soil microbial communities from Sagehorn Ranch, Mendocino, California, USA - Sage1_R_100_16 metaG | ecosystem: Environmental > Terrestrial > Soil > Vadose zone | place: USA...
TATGTATGGCCGTGCCTAAGGGCATATCGGTTGAAGTAGATTCTTCTTTTTTCTCAAAAAACCCCTTCCCAAACTGTACAAGCTTCTTCCAAAGCATACGGCTTTCTAGATGTATATGACGATCTCTAGACAGATGGATCTTATATGAATCGTATGATGAAGTACCACATGAGTGGATATATAGGAAAGGAATCCAAAGCTGCCTACTCATTGGTAGTGAAAAAGCAATAACATAGAAAAGTTTACGAAGCAAATACCCAAGCCACAAGACATTCTCACCTTTCAGCATATTGAGAGAAAGAAAGATAGGAGTGGTTTCTGCCCTAAAGTAGGAAGAGCAAGCTCAACATGATAGTTCAATGTGTTCAACTCTTGCTAGACAGACGTGGCTTAGATTACGAGTTTGAGACCCGCCCGGTGATGTGTTCCTTATTCAGATCTAACTCTGCAAGGGTAAGGAATTGCTCTGGCCTCCGAAGGAGAGTGTGAATGTCATGGATGCCTTTCTTCTGGAGTACGGTACGTACCCGCAGGGCCCAGCAAGTTCACACCGAAGAACTGATACCCAAACTACCGCACAAGACACTTAGAACTCTCGAGGCCGGCTCTTGGATTGGAGGATAATTGGAAATGATAAGCTGAATTTGTCTCGTATATAATGTGCCGTGCTGTCGGAACTGTACACTTCCGATGTCATTCCCTCTTTTTCATGCCTTCCCTCGGCTCTGGGTACAAGGAAAGAGCCACTCCTACTATTCTTTGTTTCGTTGGTAGAACCAACACAAACCTCATGTTTTTTAGCCAGGAGTAGAAACCTCAAGAGCGCACGAGCAAATGTTAGCTTAACACACCAGTGCCAAAGGAATCTTCCCCTATTGGCCCATCTTTTTGATGGAATTCGTAACCTAGTAGGAAATGGAATTCCTGCCCCATTCGGAAAGCCGGATGTTCGCAGGATGAGAAAGTCAAAGACCCCCAAGCGTATCTTATTTATCTCTTTGTCAAGACCAAATGGTGATGCAACCAAGGAAAAGGGCGCGTTGCAACTGATTTCAAAGACTTTCCGATGTAGTCGCGTAGCTATTGCTTCTGTTCCAGGAAAGCATACGGATGTTTCTTACTTCTATGTTCTGATTGAGCTGAATCCTGGGTTGTTATGGATCAATGCTAAAGCCATCCTTGAGAACACAATCCCTAGCAATCAATTCTACTTAGTTCAGTTATTCAGCTTTCCAAAGGGACTCACCTACATTCTATCCGCAACATACTGGTATCCATATCTTTTGTTGGGAATATCCGATTCGTACTGGTAACTGAAGAATATCCGAAGCAGCCTTATCCGATCCAAGTCTTATCCATATCTGCTTCGTACCCGCTCCATTTTGCAAAAGTCAGCCCAATAAATATCTATCATGATTTGTGCAATTCAGCCTCAACGTCCATAGAATAAAAGTGAAATAAAAAGCGTCCGCGGAGCGCCTCAGTGGAGCAATGTTTCCTCAATGAAATCCAATTTGTGCTTGAGATGTGCAATAATGTCTCAAGAACGCTTCAATCGGCTTCAGCTGGTTCTAACCATCGATAGGTGGATAACTTCCACCAGAGTGTTGCTGCAACTCACACCGAGGGACAGGGGGTGTCGGTTCAGACTTCCTATTGCCAAAGGTACAATAAAAAATGTGCAAAACTAGTCCCCAGATCATGTGGTTGATGGTGCATGTGGTAGCCCTGGGCAAGCTTGTTGTATAAAAAAGAATCTTGAGAAAGATAACAACTGTTGTAAAGTAAATACGTTAGTTGGGTTGGTTTAGCTGGTTTATTGGGCTGAGTGGTAAAAGGCTATTCAATTTGGTCGGGTAAAGGATGGTTGACTCCCAACTGTCAAAGCGGTATGTCTTCACAAGAACGAAGGCCCCGAACTTGGGATTCCGTGTGAGAGTAGCGACTTAAAAGATCGAGTTGTTGAAGCGAAATCTACGAACTAGTTTCTGAGCAGTCGTGAGTCAAGTGGAATAGGCCTAAAATGCGAATTAGGTAGGATGAAAGACATCTTGCTTCAAGACTTCCATAATATAAGTAATCTCATATGTTTGAACTGAGAGAGCTTCATTTTCCAATAGTGCCAGGACCTGTGTTCCATATCCATTATCTTTTCCTTGTCCTTCTTGTCGAATAGAAAGCAAATAGATGTTCTGCGATAAAGCGTATGTCCTATATTTCTGCCTTTCATTCATCTTACCATACTTCTTATTTCCTCTGACTGTAACCTGAACCAGCCAGAGTTCAAATTCCGATCGGAAAAGTGAAACGTATCTTCCTTAGTGAAGTAGAGCGTTTCAAAAATTCCGTGCATCGCCGGCTCTCACCAGTCCCGATGCAGGTAGAGTAGGACATGTGCGTTACCAAGCATGGCTTAAAAGGCTTTTCTTGGTGCGTTCACTACTCGAAACGGGTCCTTCCTCTATCGAATATCCCTAACTAGCTTTCCAAGCCAGACGCGTTATTTCCAAGTTTCCTTGGGTAAGTGAAGAGATGAAGTCCGTGCCTTAGCCTAGTCTATATCCACAGCTGACGTACCGACGCCTCACTACTACTTAATTAATGATCATTAATTAAGGGCAGCTAAGCGATTTCATAGCCTGAGTTTGACTTAACCTGCTGACCTTACTTCGTAACCTTAGCCTACCTTTCTTTATAATTCGACTAAGTGACTTCGTAACCTTAACGTACTTTCTTTCATCCAAGTTAGTTCACTTTCAGCAGTTGCCTTGCTTATGCTCAGTATTTGACTTATCACTTTATCTGTAATGACTGCTTCTTTTTTTCTAAGAGATCCAGCCCAAGGTTACCCATCCGCCATGGACTTTGCTATCATACGGATTCAATCCAGCCCCAAGCCTAGTCCTACTAGTAGGAAAAATAGTCAACTAGACTGATACTTTACTACGCCGAACTGATAGATAGAACAGATAGTACTCGTTGTAGACTAGCAGATAGTATAGATAGCACGTTGTAGAAGACTGTAAGTAGACTGTACGGAGAGAGGTCGATAGAGAGAGTAATGATTTTAGTCTAGTATAGATACTGGGATAAGCACAGCAGTATAGCACGCTAAGGATAGATATAACTCGAGACCGGGCGGAGAAAGCTTACAGACTACTGCTTACTCAGATTGTGTGCTAGTTCACCAGTATTTACTCTAAGGCCGGCGGGCGGGCTTTCTCGATCATCATAAAAAAGATAAATTTGGGAGATCAAAAAATAGAGAAAGAAACAGCCGATCCTGAACGCGCTGCCTATGGAGCCAATACACCTCTCAATCCATCCAAAGGTCGTAACGAGCAGAGCGTACTACTTGTCCTGATTAGAAGGCGGCTAGTCGGGCGCTTTAACCATTCAGCCATGGATGCTTAACAGGGATCATCGTACATCAAGAGTCTCAGGGACCCAGAAAAAGGATTTTTTTACATGTTTCTTACTAGGATGCTTTGAATATTCAACTTCTTTCTATCCTTCCCAGGCCCGGTGAAGGAAACTTCCCTTAAACCTCCTCGCTAGTTAAGAGGAAGTCTTGTCTTGGGATCCAGAGCTGTTCCCTTACTTGTTCAGAATTTAAATGGAGTATCTTCCCCAAATGTTCAGCCTAGCACAGCAAAATGGTCAAATCAGTGGTATAAAGCTGGCACCGACAGCACCGTGCATTACTCACTCAATGTATGCAGACGATTTGGTTATCTTTGGCCAAACAAGCACCGGCTGCGCGAAAGCAAAGCAATTCACAGAATTGAAAGAGAGAGACCGAAGCCATAAGTTACGCATTTCACGGTCGTATTTAATAATTCAATTGAAAGATAAGTGTCTTATTTCACTTAATAAGCCCATAATAGAAAGTAGGCCCATTGAGTAAGCGCCGTCATCTACCCTTGCTGCTGACCCCTTCATCTATCTCTCACCGTCCCTTCTGTGCCCCCTTCTTTACCCTGCACTGTTTCAGAGGAGGCCTTTGAGTGTTTTTGTTAGCATGGGGGATATTTTCGGTAGGGCTACTTTCTTTCTTTCGCGCTAGCGCTCAACTCAATCCGTTGCTTTTTTGTTGGGGTGCAACAAACTGATTGAACTAGTAGGAAGGACCCTTACCGCCTAGTCCTCGACTACAACACCAGTAAAGAAGATAAGAGCAACCCAGCTGACCGAATAACATAGAGCGGATACGAGAGCTTGCAACGTCCTACCAATTTAGGTCATATTACGTCAATACCCGAACCCGAGCCAACAATTCCTGCCAGTGAATAGACCGATCGGACACAGTAGCTAGCTGTTTACTAAAGAACTCCTTCAACATGATCAATCCAATGAAAGGACATGACTAAAAAGCCAATTGCCTTCACAGACGCAGTAGCTTGCTTAGGACTACCTTTCAATCTCTCATGAATGAAATCTTTTCCCCTTACCTCAGGAAATTTTTACTAGTCTTTTTTTACGACATACTAGTCTATAGTCCCGATCTGCACTCTCATCTGAGCCATTTAGAAATGGTCCTATCTGTTTGACAAAAGAATGCCCTCTTCGCTAAACCCTCAAAGTGCTACTTTGGCGTGACCTCAGTGGAATATTTAGGTAATATTGTATCTAAGGGAGGGGTATCGACTGATCCAGGAAAGGTTGAAGCTAGAAAGAGTTGGCCTAGACCTTCTATTCTGAAAGAATTGCGTGGTTTCTTGGGACTTAAGGGATACTACAGGAAGTTTGTAAAGAGATATGGCATCATTAGTAAACCACTCAAGGAGCAATTGAAGAAAGGAGGGTGGAATTGGGGACAAGAGGAAGACATGGCATTTGAGCAGCTTAAGAGTGCCATGACGCATGCACCAGTTTTAGCACTTCCTTACTTTTCAAAAACCTTTCTACTAGAGAAAGATGCATGTGATGTCGGTATTGGTGCAGTGCTTATGCAAGACGGAAGACCTCTATCTTATTTGAGTAAAGCCTTGGGAATAAAGAATAGAGGTCTGTCAACTTACGAAAAATCATCTGATAGTAAGATCATTTGTGATCTTCAAATTCCTATTGTTAGGCGTCCATAATTTGGAGTTAAACTTACTATTTTGAACTTCCCAAGCCAACCTTGGCTCAAGACTCAGAAGTGTTTCTGACTTAGAAATATTATTTCTATATTCTAATTCAACTTTTTTATCAACCTCCTCCTCAACATCCCTTGATTCCCTAACTAAATCTCTGATAGGGTTATCCTTAGGACCCAATAACGTATTCTGCATATAATATTTGTGATACAGTATTTCAAGTTTGTTGAAATTATCAACATATTTGGCATATTCGTGATCATATACATTATTTTCATTGATTTCGGCATTAACATCATTATCATTAATATCAGGATTAACATAATTATCATTAATTTCTGTATTAACATCATATTGATTATTCAAATCAGTAGTTAACCCTGAAGATTTTAGTTCGTCATTGTTAATATGAATGTGTTTTTGATTCCAAGTTTTTTTCATAGTACAAATTTGCTATTCTTTGATGTAGCATTCCGTGGTGGATTTTTCCATCAGTCTTTTAATCGTTTTTCTTAGACTGAGTGTCTCTACCTGGGGTGGGTTTCACCCCCTCTAGGAAAACTAGAGCCGAAACCGGTTGCTATCTATTCTTTCATGACGAGAATCTGTGATAGTATACTTTATACCCTAAATCTGGAATCTAATCTTTCATGACGTGAATATGTGCTAGTATACTTTTTATCTGGAATCTATTCTTTCATGACGTGAATATGTGTGGTGTTAGTGGACTGACAGAGTGAGCTGTAAAGGTAGAAAAAAAAGATCCATCTGCGAGTGGTTCGGCTTTTTCCTAAGCAAGGACGGAGCCGTCGAGTGAGGATTGGCTGAGCGTGCTTTCGCTGCTCGTGGTGGAGTACTCTTTTAATTATTCGCTCTATTATTGCCTCAGGATGTGATCGGGATTAAGCCGCGTGTCGATACCCGGGGGGGCCGGACTCAAGGGATTCATTCTTTTTCGCACTAATGGAGGGAGTTCCACATGAATTCTGGGCAAATTATCTATGTTACAGTCTATTAAAAAAAGGACTTCTAATAAGAAATTATTCTGCTAAAGAATAGGCTCGCCTATAAATAGAAGCTTCGGCGCACTCTCTATTTTGCGGGACAAGAAAGAGTCAAAGCCATGGGTATCGCTGCAAGACTTGCAACCATTCCTCAGCTCCTCCTAAATATAGAAAACGAAAAGCGCGAGCTACAGCAAATCCTGGATGTCATCCATGATCCTACGTGTCTTACTGTCATCCATCATCCTTTGTTTCTCTCTTACGTCGATCCAGAAGTGTGGATACACAATCCAGTATTTTCTATCGAAAATACAGAAGTTTTATTCAATATTATGCAGTCGGATGTTCGGAACAGAATCCGAACTCTTGAAATGCGGAAAAGGGCGCTGCTGGAAGAGCAACAATCGCTCATCGTGAGGGCTGCCCTCCGCGGTGACCGTAGAAACTCAAATAGAAAAAGGTAGTTACTCGTCTATCTCAACGTAAATGAACGAAGTCACTTAAGTCTTCCTACTACTACTGCTCCTTCTTACTTATTTTCGTTTTTTCAGGATCTAAAGAAGAAGAGGTTTTCTTAGCGGGCGTGAATCCGGTAGCTTCTACTTCTGTTCTGTTGTCTCACTTATGAGGAGCTGGTACTTCCTGATCAAGAGTGTAGTGAGCATAAGTATTGTATTGTTCAGTATTTTCTTTTCAGGTGTGGTGTGTAGAGATATCTCATGTATCAAGTTCAGGTGTGGTGTGTAGAGATATCTCATGTATTGCCTTTTGAATAATACTTATGTATTGCCTCTTCTTCTTGTTGTAGAAGAATACTGATGTATTGCAAAGACCTGTTGTTGTTTTATTTCTTTATGTCCCTCCATATATAGGGAATCCACACCGTCGGCTTGTCGATCCGGGATCGCCCAGGATCGGGTGGAAGGTCGGAGAAGCCAGTCTTCAGTGGTGCTTCCTTGGCAGGCGGATAGTAGATCAGAGAGGCAGGCCAGTAGAATATGGAGTTGTTTTCGTTCTCTTGTTATTCTTTTTTGGCTATAAGTCTTTCTGTCTTGGATTCGTAATGTTTGGCTTGGCCATTAGGTTTGAATTGCCTTCTCTTTCTGTCTTCCATTTGAATTCTTTGACTTATCCTGCAATTAGGAGAGTAGTTGATATGGTCTTTCTTGGCTTTGGCTTTCAAAGTGCAGTTCGAAAAGAGTGAGTTGCTGTCAATGGCGGGAATGGAATATATAAGGATAAGATGGAAAATATGGCTTTCTTTCCATCTACCTATTTGAAGTAGTAAGCTTCTCTTTTAGGTGGGAATAGTTTACAATCGAGTTTGAAAGCATTAATGAAGTGAGCCTATTACATCAAGTTTTTTTTACCTTTGAATTTGAAAGTAGCCATAGGCAAGGAAGGCTACCTATTGATACGGAAAGAAAACCATCTCAGGCTATTCTTTTTTAGGGTGGAAAAGTTAGGAGGTTTTTGGGGCGGCTCATTCTTTCCGTTCTCTCTCTTACGTCTCATTCTCATTGTTGTGTATTACCGGCCATATCAGTCTCTGCGTATGGCGTCTCAGTCTCTACTCACTGTAAACCGGGTGTACGGAAGAAAGAAATAAACCCTCAATGCTTGCTTCCCCACTAAAACCTACTATGTGAAAAGGATTAGTTCCCGAGGTGCTGCGAAGAGATGAGAAAAAGTCTGCCTGAAATGATGTTGCATCAGACTTTTGTGGACCACTCATTGGAATAATTCCAGGAATCAATCGTACGGAAACTGGACAAAGGTAAGAGCAGATTCAAGGCCAAGCAAGAGCTACTCTTCCTTCCTCTTTTTCCATACCAAGAAAGGGGAAATCCTATGTTGCACCCCATCAAATCGAGGAGTAGCCCTTCTCGCCAGCGAGGTAGTTACTACGAAGCAAGCATACGAGTCTGCATCGGGTGAATTGAAAGATATCTACCGGTTCCTTTATTGAGGAGATGTATTGCTTTTTTCCTGTTTCTTTTCCCGGGGTTTCTGAGGTGAATGGCTTATCACTTGAGGAAGCAGGCAACGATCAAGTAGATTAGTGAACTCCCTTGTGTCGGGGATTCCTTTCTTCTTCCTTGTCGTGAGAATCTGATCTCATTGGTTATAGAAGCCAGTAAAGAAGGTGCTTTTTCGAGATGTTTGAGTTGGCACAGGAGAAGAAGTAAGCAAATAGGGCAAACCAGCCATCTATAGATAGGTGTTCAATTTTGATGAGAGTGCTCTGTCAACTTCCTATAAGAGTTCCGCTTTTGCAAATCAAAGACAGAATTTAAACAGACATCAATCATCTAATCTGAATTCTTTGACAATTAATAGATACCTATCATAGAAAAACCTTTCTCCAAGGAAGCTTGCTTCTTGTTCCAGATTTGATCCTAAAATAGGTTACTTTGCTTTCCGCTCTATCGGAAAACGTTCTAACGTATTGATTCCGTAATTCTATTTCAAAAAAAAGAGTGAGACTCAATCTCCTTATGCCATCCCACGCTACCGAAGCAGACTCGCTCCGTCTATGCGTCCTGAACCTGAAGATAGAGACCCCAGCTAGACCTATTTAGTTTAGTTGCCTCGGGTGAGCTGAACTACCAGAACTAGTTCTTTACAACTCGTGCCCCGGAGCCCTCTATCTAGAATAGCTCTCTCTAGATTTCCCAGAAATGTTACCAGAATAAGTTACAACTGACTATATCTTCTTTTCCCAGCGACGCGCCCTCCCACTAAGCTCTCAACCAAACCAAGGTTAAGAAAAGAATGAGAACCCATCCAGCTTGAGACTAAGTCGTTTAGTAAGAAGTTATCCTCTAGTGCCCAGGATTCTTTTTAGACTGACGTCAAAGGGAATAGAACCAAAACATCGAACGATATGCTTTTATTCATTTTCCACTGTGAAAGGTTCTCTCAATCCCTCCCTAGTCCTTTCTTTCCTTTCAAAACTCTATGTATTCATTTGCTTTCTTACCAGGCCTACCCAGGAAAGGGGTATAGATAGAAGGAGGGATCCTCCGACCATAGGTCTATTGAATAGAAAAAAACAATGGAATATCCAGCAGCTGCTTTTATTTTCTCTACGAAGATAGTGGCTAGCTAGCTTCTTTGCCAGCTTCGAGTGACTGTGACTACTCTTACTGTCCGTAACTCACAGAAGAGGCGGGAAGACTTTTGACTCCAAATTGATAAGCGATCAAACCCTTTGTTGTAACCTACTCTTGTTGCACCCGGTTAGTTAGGTTCTTTTTCCTATCTATATATACTAACAACAATGTGGTGACATAATTCAACAATGTCATCGCTCATCAACAATTTCTGAAAAACTATCTCTCCTTTTTCCAACAAAAGGAATCTCGTAAAAGAATATCTTAGAACGGCGGAGTACTAACTATAAAGAGATCATAATACACTAAAGTAAGGAAAAAAAACTTCTGGTTCACTCTCGAAAGATGTCTTAAGCAGCATGTAAAAAGATCAATTTGAGAGTCAGGACCTTAAAGCTGATTATGGTGAATCCGGTGATAAGACTGGCAAAGCTTCTTTGCTCTAGGTAGAGGCGGCTGGGCTGTTCAGTGTGAAGTACTTCCATTCGCCCCTCCCCCAATTTAGGACTCCTTGTAAGAAGAGTTATCAAGCGCAAGGGAAAAGGCGACGCAAGCCAAAACCAGTCTTAATTAAGGGTGTTCTAATTCTGTTCTTATTGGATCCAGTTGGAATTGTAGTTCTCTTTGCTGTTGTGCCAATCGATCTCGAAAACGATTCTTGCGACGGAGATCAGCTGAACTCACGCATTCCACCTCATGCTCTGCTGATGTAACTGGCTCCTTCAACTCCATTCGAATCATAAAAAATAAGGTCGCACGCATCTTCGGAAAACAAATTATCACGAGCTAGTGGTTCCGCTCTAATAAAGTTTTTGATAACACAGCAGGCAAGTGCAATGTACTTCAGCTTCCACTAGAAATAGGGCATGTCCCTGAGAATAGGAAAACGGGACACCAAAACATCTCTCGATAACATTTCTCAATGATGAGTGCAAGTAATTAAACCGCTCTTGTGGTCGGGACACCGCCTTCTTCTCTATAATCACGCAAGTGGTACCGCTCCCCACGGTAAGGAGAAAGAAAGCCAGGCATAAACGTAGAGCCTGAGTCCACAAGATAGTATTTTCTCGGTGACGATAGTGGCCATTTTCCGGTTCAGTGATTGTCCCCAGAAAGATTATAGAGTCATTTGCCGTACCCTCCCAACCAACCATCACATATGTGAAACTCATGTGAAAATAAAAAGCACACAAACTCTTCTGTGTTGGCGAAACTCGTTTTCCACGATAACGTATTTGGTTTGCTGTTGGAACTCGGGCAGAAATGTGTGTCCCGGCTCCAACGCTATTCTAGAAATGAAAAAACCTATAATAATAGATGAATTAGAAAACTCAACTGTTCTTTGTGATTCGGTACCGCTTGAACTAACTGGCCCAATTCTTGGTAGGTACTTATTAGGGGAAGGCCAACCACCGAATGAACAACGATCTCCCCCGGTCCCACTTGATTCAAGGGGAATTTAGGGAACCCTGCGGACTTTACTCTTTTAAGAGAAACAAATTCGAAGTTAAATATCTAGAATATGCTTTACACTCCATTTTCACACAGGTATGCCTCCCTACCTTTCTGTAGATTGATGCACTAATAAGACTCTAAATCCTTGGTTTGAGCATCCCTTTCTTTTGTAACCTCTCTTAGGAACTTCAAACGGAACAAGGCTAGGATCCTAATCTCTATTCCTTCCTCCTTGGCGTCAGATAACTCCAATAAAGTATGACTGAAGTAGATATAAAACGTGTCGAAGAGCTATAGACTCTTTTTTTTAGAGCTTATCATTGTCATTGATTGACTAGCATGACTTATGTATTGAATTTGATACTGTGCTATTTGAATAGCGAGATTCTTGAAAGGCGGAGGAAATATACTTTCTAGCTCCTGCATCATTCTTGCTAAGGGCATCTAAGGAACTAATCAAAGGTTACGAAAGAGAAGGCTTGAAAAGGAGCTTACTTTTACTGCTAATGCTACTTCCGCTATCTCGTAAGGAGGATACGACTCATAAACCTCCCTTGGTATTTGGGTAGGGAGAAAGATAATTAATTAGACTGAGTGAGGAATGTATACAACTACTGCTCAAAAGGCAATAAGAAGCACGCACTCCTACTAGACATGGAAGGAGTAAACCTCAAATATGCTTTCTTCCCTTAGGTATGTTTCTAGATTCTAGTCCGAAGTCGGTCGTTGATAGATTTATTTCTTTTGCTTGCTCTCCGTTACTTTCCCTTCCTATATTTGGAAATCGATGTAAAGACAAGAAGAAAGTGGTTGAGACAGAAGATTCTTGGTAGTTTATTGGCTCTAAGTACAATGGGTACGTAAGTTATGTGTTTTGTTTCATGCTCCTTGGTGATTTTTCATCAATATGATTTATTGCCCATCGAGAACTAACTCTTAGTAGGTACTCAACGTTGAAATCACACCATCCGAAAGCAGAAAATCCATCCCATTAACGGAATATATGTGACACAGCTACCTTGTTCAAGGAGATACCATTCCCGAGGACAGCAAACCATAAGCAAGGAAGGGAAAATGGTGGGTTGTGGCTCCTAAAGTTTGGGTATGACTCCATTACAGGTACTGGCTGCAAACTGGTTCTTGGGTTAATTATGATAGGCCTAGTTGTTGACGACATAGAAGGTTTTTCACACCAGTATCTACAGTACTTGATGCTAGGATGACTGGAGTCATGGAGCTTCTCAGGTTTCCAGATCCAGGGTTTGAGCAAGAAGCTTGTTGTGGGGTAAGATTGGGAACATGACTGTTTTGGGTCATATTAAGCAGGTTGTGTGGAGAGAGGGATGGAGAGGTATCTACTAAATTACCCTTGACTGAATTGGCTGAGCCTAAATCTTCCTCCAACACTAGTCCTTTCTCATAGCTACAGCTACTAATTCAGCAACTCTCAAAGCTATAGCTTCTCCCCGTGGGTCTTACACTACAGTAAGTAGGGTCACTTGGCTTGGAAAGCTAGGCAATTTCAGTGATCCGTAGGTGACGGACTCTTCATAAGGTCCTCTTTCTATCAAGGACCAGATAACAACAAAGGATTGCCTTTGAATTGCATTTCCTCTCGCAGCTCTCCTTTGCACCTCTCCGGACAGGTGTCTTCTTCTCGACACGCCTTTCCTCTCCTTCGCACTGACAAGGTCTCTCTTACAACCTCCTCTGTCTTTGTTTTGTGAAACATCGAATACTGCATCTACACGGCCATAATTGTTGTCTTAGTGGTCCCCTTTATGTGTTCGATAAGATGACGTTGAGGTGTATTGTCTTGGTTACACAGGCCACTCCCCTCCATG
>Ga0137374_10004337_pt1 | contig 16899 bp, 13 predicted proteins | sample SagtaG_20_FD_104811 | JGI IMG/M metagenome (GOLD analysis project Ga0137374, IMG submission 104811) | Vadose zone soil microbial communities from Sagehorn Ranch, Mendocino, California, USA - Sage1_R_100_16 metaG | ecosystem: Environmental > Terrestrial > Soil > Vadose zone | place: USA...
CCACAACTGGATTGGAGTCACGTACTGCGGCGACGCCGAAAAGCGCCAAAATGAAATGCACAACGATCGACCAGCGATTCCAACTCGCCAGGATCGGCGGCATTGCGACTCCAGTGACCCAGGTGTAGCCGTGAAATAAAGTCGTGAACTGGCCTGCCGCTAACTCCTTGATTTTGCGTAGTGGGTCGACTGGCGAATGCGCGATAAAGTCGTGAACTGGAACTCTCAGTCTCTGGCTCCAAGTCGGTATGACGAGTAAATAAAGTCGTGAACTGGGAAGGTCGGCAAGCGCTCGATGGGCAATGTGAATGACTCTCGACCAGTCGGCAGTTCTCATCAATGCGAAGTTAGGACTTGAGCGCTTTAGCCAGTCTTTTGCGAGAAGGGGCGGAGGCTGACGCCCTCTTCGACGATAGCCAAGATGTTTTTCAGCGATAAAAACCTGCCCGATGCGCCTGATCGACGCTGCACATCGGGTCTCTGAGGCGACCGACAGTTACGACTTTATTTACTCAGTCACGACTTTATTTACTCAGTTACGACTTTATTTAATCGATACACCAGTGTACTCCGACAATAAAGTCTCAAACTGAAGGGCGGCTAAGCTATTGATTCTACGTTGAAGCTGCTCGGCACAGTCGCGCCAAAGTTTCAAACTAAGCGCACACAAAGTTCCTGATTATGGTTTTGGTTTGACAATAAAGTTTCAAACTGAAGGGCCGCTAACCTCCTGATTCTTCGTCGAGACGAATCACCGGTGAAACAGTGAGGCTTGCAATTAGGCGCAAACGCATCACAAGCTTGTTTGCAGTGTTGTCTGTTAGTTGGCTGGCAATTTCCAACAACCAAGCAAAGGCCCTCGTAACCAATGGCTTTCGTTGAGTTTGCGACTGGCGCGATGGTGTATAACCTCATCATCGTTCGTCTCGTCGTTGTTAGGCCCGCTGTTCTCCGACGTCAGATCATCAGGTTTTCGTTCTCTCTAACGATGGGAACTTGGCCGGGGCATGGGGACATCACGATTGGCATCAGCATACACTAACGTAGCCAATACAATGGCTGCCTGCATTAAGTCATCTTTCTGCAGCCGATCGTAAACATCCATATTTGTATGGAGCGTCCTGAAACGATATTCGAGTGGATCCTGAAGGAAAGAGAAGATCGACAATCCGGCCTGTGCGAAAGAAGCGTCATCGGAACCAGCGCCTGGGCGTGTCAGAACCGCTGTCGCGCCCAGATCTCGTACAGGAGCAAGCCATGTCTCAACAAGTGGACGGACGGCGAAGTTATCACCGATTAAAACGCCTCGGATTCGTCCTGTACCTTCGTCCAGGTTGTAATAACTCGAAAACTTATCGTACTCGGGTTTGCGAGTCCCAGACTTAATATCCAGGAGATGCTTGCTGACATACGAACGCGATCCCTTAATCCCCTGTTCTTCGCCGCCCCACAAGGCGAATCGCACTGTGCGATCCAAGGGGACGCCGAGAGCCTTCAGTATCCGCGCTACTTCCATCACCACGGCGCAACCCGCCGCGTTGTCGGTTGCCCCGGTTCCGCCTGCCCACGAATCAAGATGAGCCCCGACCATGATAATTTCATCCTTCTTCCCACCGCCCGGAATTTCGCCAAGCACGCTAAAGGCGTCGGGCGTGTGATCGATTAAATTCACTCCCACATCGAGCCGCAACCGGACAGTAATACCTTTGTTCACCAAACGGACCACGCGGTTATAATGCTCAGCGGCCATGACTATCATTGGTGGCAGTTCCGGCATTACGGAGTTGGGGCCCTGCAAAAGAGCTTTCTCCACTGAGAAAGCTCCTCCATCATTCATCCGTGGATTGCCCAGATCGCCGATCATCGCCACGACGCCTTCGTCGGCAAGGAAACTCTTGAATTGCTTGTTTACTCTTTGAATCTCATCCATGTTCGGTCGCTGAGGAGCCTGATCCGCAGGCGCTGGCGCAGGAGGTCTAGCTTGTAAATCTGCCTTTGCCACTTGATCCGCGATCTCACTATCACTCCAGCGGATAGATTGGCCGGATGTGTGTAGTTTCAGTTCCAAGGCATTGTTCAAAAGCAAAATCTTTCCGCGTAGTTTCCCCCTGTATTTCTCGCAGAACTGCGTCACACCTGCCGTAGTCTGACTTGGCAGATCCACGCGAACAGGCTCTCCCTCGACTGGGCCTTGGGCGCCGGTGGACCAAGCGAGCGGAGCACCAATGAGGGGAGCAAACGATGGAGCAGTCATCACGACCGAAAAACGCGTATTGGCCCAGCCATAGCGAAAGTCCTCAAATGGCTCCTTTCTGACATTTGACAAACCGAGCGACCCTAGTTCACGCATTGCCCATTCACCCGCTGCCCGGAAGTTCGGCGAGCCTGTGAGCCGCGGACCATAGACATCAGTCAAGTAAAAGGCATAGTCCATGATTCGCGAGTGCGCGAAAGCTTCGGCGCGAATCCGTTGACTGACGGCCGTCAGGTCCGATTGCCTGGCAGTCACAGAAAGAATCGGCGAAACCACCAGCACGGTCGTCAAAAGCCGGATGAACAAACGTATGAATAGACGATTGTGTGATTCTTGTGTACGCATTTGTTGTACCTCCTCACAGGCGGTCCGAAGCGGAACTATGGAACGACATAGACATACGAGGCCCTAATACCTTGGTTCTGCCGACAAAAGTATGCGATTGTACCGCACTACTGCGAGGGCCTCGGTTTGGCGGCTACTTCTACCTCCGATAGCATCGCATCTAATTTCGCCTTATCCAATAGGCGACCGTGGAAGATTACCGCACGAATCTTCGTGGTATTCCGAATATCTGCCAGCGGGTCAGCGTCAAGGAGGACAAGATCGGCCGTCTTGCCCTTTTGCACTGTACCGAAATGCTCCTGCAGGCCGAGAAACCGGGCCGGATTAATCGTTGCTGTCTGTAATGCTTCCAGTGGCGTGAGGCCGGCCTGCACGAGCAACTCCAATTCATCGTGCAGGCTAAAACCAGGGAAAAGATATTGGTTACCCAAGTCCGTTCCGGCGAGAAAGGATAGTCCGGCTTGGCGCATCATTCGTATGATCTCAAAATCCTTCTGATAGAGCTTTCTTTGGGTTGCATAATCTGCCGCCGTTCGATTCCTAGTGCGGAAGTCCTTGCTCGGGTCCCAACCCTTTTTGATATATCCGGGTACAAACTTGGTTCTTGGATCGCTGGTGAAATTCGGGTCAGTGATGTAGGCCCTGGTCCGTTTCACCGTCAGCGTTGGCGTCTGCCAAGTTCCATTTCTGGCAAAGCGGGCGAACAGAGAGGATGCCTTTCCCTCACTAAAGGTGTCGAGGAGTTCTAACGCAGACGCGTTAATATTGCCTCGTTTAAGTATCTCTTCTTCTCGTTCTGAGCAGGCTAACAGAAGCTGAATGCCGGCCAAGTGTTCAATGGATTTCTGACCTGCATCGGAAGCCTCGGCGAGCGTGACATGGATTGTGACATGGCCCGCAAAAGGCATCTGTTGTTTCCTACACTCGTCGGCGATGGCGAAGTAGGCCTCCCGCGGGATGCGCGAATAGACTTTTACGAAATTTGCACCTTGGGCCTTTAGAGATTGAACAGCTTTTCGAGCCTCTGCTTCCGAGGCTACCGGGATGGAAATGAGAGGCCAGGTAGGTTCAGGCCCATCTACCATCAGACCCGCCGCGACAATACGTGGGCCTATAAGGGTTCCTTGTTCTGTCTGCCGATTCCACTCTTGAGATTGCTGTAAAAGGAGTCCCCCCATGTCGCGGACACCCATTACACCATTGGCAATAAATAGGGGGAAGAGTTCTTCTGCTTTTCCAGAGCCATAGCCAGCCAGATGCACATGCATGTCCCAAAGACCCGGTATCAGGTATTTGCCGGTCGCATTGACCACTTGCGCATCGCGCGGGACCTTCACCGTGCCCGTCTTACCCAACTGCGTTACCCGATCACCCTGGATGACGAGGGTCTGCTCAGGCTTCGTTTGTGCGCTGGTGCAGTCAATAACTGTTACATTGGTAAGAACTAAAGGCTTCACTGACGGGGGAACGTGGCGCGGCAATGGAAACAAGCTCAGAAGGAGGATGGCGCAGACTGTCTTCATAGTTTTTCTCCTATGGAAGTTCCTGTTGGGGTCGAGGCCCTGGATGAGGTTGGGGTTGAGGCTCTGGATGAGGCTGTGAAACGATCGTGCGCCCTCCGCGCGAGTCCATAATTTGCCTGATACCTCTAGCCGGCTCGACGATCACTCTCGGTTCAATGGTCTGCCGGCCTGATGAGTCTCGAATTGCCCCTTCGGGAATCTTCCTGGGCTCGATGGTCTGCTTGCCCGAAGGGCCCCGGATTTCCCACAATGACGCATCATCTGTGCGCACTTCGTTGCTTGCAGGTGGAATTTGTGGCCGCTTCACAACCTTCGTAGCCTTTTCTCTCGTAGAGATCACCAGCAATGGATTGCTCGACGGCATATTCGTTCGGCGCATTGAAGGCTGTCCCTGCTCACGCTGGACGACGCTGCCCGCTGACTCCAAGCTGGTTGACTCTATGGCCGTAAGATCCCGGGCGTCACGCGCTTTCGCCCCTGGCCGGGCTTCAAATCCAGTTCCATCCGAGATATTTCCGGTTCTCACTGATGAGCGTGCCGCAGATGCAGCTTCTTTAGAGAACCCAAGTGCAGCCAGAGGAAGTGCTAAGCTGAGCGCCAGCAGCCCCACAGTCAATACTGTCGGCATCCTCATTGGATCACGTTTCAATCGCTGGTCTAGGATCGCGTGCAGACGGCGTTCTAAGCTGCTGCGCTGAGCCACCCCAACCGCAATCAACGGATCGCGCCGCGGTAATTGATCCTGCCACTCCAAGAGCAGTCTTGCGTATGATGAGGCCTTCTCCCCCATTGCCAGCACGCAGTCATCGCAGGCCCGTTCCTGTTCCTCTCGGAGTTGCCGACGGATAGTCCAAGCCAGGGGTTGAAACCACAGCAGCGCGCACACAAGCTCAGCCAAGACTCGAATAACAAAATCATGCCGCTGGACGTGGCTTAGTTCGTGGTGAAGGACGGCTTGGCAGCGTTTGACCGGCAGTTGCTCGAACCATCTCGGAAGCAGGATGACGGGCCAAAAGATGCCCCAAGTGATTGGCGCTGCAATGGTCCCGTTGTGAAGAACTGTGATACGCCGCCTTAAACCAAGTCTCCTCGCCGCATCCTGGACGAGAGAGTGCGAATGCTCATCACGCTGAACGCTGGACATCCGCCGTAAACGCCTGAGGTCGTGCAGGCTCATCCCTAAGCGCCCGAGCACGATGAAAGAACCTACAAGCCAAATGAAGGGCCAAATGAAGCGAATGACATTCGGTAGCCGATTGGTAAAGCTGAGCCGGGACGCCCCGTTCTCGAAAGTTGGCAGAGCCCATCCACCACTAGTCGAGCTAACCTCCGGCACGCGAGAATCCAGCCTCATCAGACTCGCAGCAAGTGCCGACAAAGGTTTATCGGAGGTCGGAACAGGGAGCCAATCCGGCGCGGTTACAGTCCAAGGGGGGAGCGCCGGGGCCACAGCCGCCGAAACCAGCATCACCACGACTCCCGCCGAGAGGATTGCTTGCCTGAGAGAGGCTGACTGTCGCCGCAGGAGCCTGCTTACAAGAATGACGCTGCCAAGGATGACAGTGGATTTCCACGCCATTTCAAACAGCAAAAGGCCGAGACTAGCGGATAGATCGAGACTTAACAGCATAATCACCGCCCCTCGCTTTCGGCACGCGCAATCAAGGCTTCCAACTTCTCTCTCTCTTCGCGGGAAATCTTTGCACCCGACATTTCAAGGAGCGTCGTCGCCGCCGCCACCGGTGAGCCATGGAAGAAGGTAGACACAAGGTGCCGAAGCGCAGATCGCTGAGCCTTCTTTGGGGTAACCACCGGGAGATATAGGTATCGGATCCCATCCCGCTCATGTCTCACATGACCCTTCTTTTCCAAGAGGTTTAGCATTGCTCTAACCGCTGAGTAGCTAGGCGGATCAGGCAAAGCAGCGCGAACCTCCGCCACGCTCGCCTTACGGAGTCGGTACACAGCATCCACGATCTGGCGCTCCCTGCGGCCTAGTTGCGTTCTGAGATCTTCATTCATTGCTCGTTCCCTCCAGTATATGCTAGTGTACTAGCACGTGCTAGTACACTAGCATATACTCGCTGCTTCAGTCAATAAGCGGCGGCGACAATTGGCGTTGCGTTGACAGGTAGGAAACGGTTTACTCTGGGCCCGACAATACTGTCGGAATTCGATAATCCATATCGGGGGAGCGTGTCTGGGCCGCAGCCGCGTTTTATCAATGAGATTATGGTTGGAAACTTTATTGTCGAGTTTGAAACTTTATTGTCAAGTTTGAAACTTTATTGTCAGAGTACAACCAGGTGTAGCCGTGAAATAAAGTCGTGAACCAGACTGCTGCTAAATTATTGATTTTGCGTAGGGGCGACTGGCAAAAGTGAGATAAAGTCGTGAACCGGATGTCTATGTCGCTCGCTTCCAGGGGGCGCAATGAGTAAATAAAGTCGTGAACTACGAAAGTAATTGATCGCTAAATGTGCCGATACAGCAGCCATCTACCGGATCGCAGTTCGCATCAATATCAACTTTGAACTTGAGCGCTTTAGTCGGTCTTTCGCAAGAAGGCGTGGAGACTACGGACTCCCTCTTCGGCAGCGGCTAAAATGTTTGGAAGGGTTCTGAACTTGGGCCACACGTTGGCTCGTGTGAGCACGTCCGCCTGGGTGGCACACACTCCCTCACGGCGGTAACAATCCACTACCCACTGGATGCGCCGTATCGCCCAGGCTTCTCTGGATTCAGCGACTTCTTTTAGCGCTTGGTTGGTCAGTGGCAATCGAGCATCATTGCTCAATACCAGGCATGGTCTCCTCGTGTCGATGCCGATTGCCGTGGCTGAGACTCGCACCGGGCGCCCCGGCGCGTTCATCAGGCGCGCCGCCGAGCTTCTCACCGCCGCCGATAGTTCGATGTCGCGCGCCTCCCAGTCAGCTTTGAATTTATTCGGATTGCGAGGGCGGCGCGGCGTGCGCGCGCTCAGCCAACTATTGTCGTTTCGGCGGAGCCAGTTGTAAGCGGTCGATAGCTTCGCCTTCAACGTGGGCAGATCGGTTTGCGGATTTTCTTCAAGAGCGCTCAACCATTGCTCCCGATATAGTTCTCTCTTCTCTTGCTGCTTCAATCGAGCCTGCTCTCGAGGATGGAGTGGGGGCGATGCGATAGTTTTGGAACCATCGTTCTCCTGGCAGGGGCACGACCCGATCCGTTGTTCATGTCTAAGCAGCGTATTAGTGTTGACGTTTAAACGACGCGCGAGCGCATCAGTGGTAAACACACCGCCGTTGCGGCGCAACTCTTGCAGCTTGGACTCCCAAACCGCGCCGAGTTCGGCAGTCCAGTTTTTCTTATAGCGATCCTCTTCCGAGGTGTCAGGTCCGATCCGGCGATAGACGAAACCGCAATCGCAGGCGAACTCGCCGACGGGCCTGCGGGGAGCGTTGCGCTGCAGGTCTTCTGTACTCAGATGGACATCTTTGATCATGCATTCCTGAATCCGCAACTCCCGGTAGTGTTCACTCGCAGGGTTCAGGCACGGCCACGGCGGAGCGCCAAACGGCTGCCGCTTTTCCGCCGGTAGCAGGAAGAACTCTCGCGCCGAGCATCCCAGGAAGTGAATAAACAGCAGGTGTTCAACAGGATGACGTGCAGGTCGTCCCTCGGCGGATATCAGGTCATTGAAGATGTGCTCATGACCGAGGTCACAGCCGAGCGACTGCAAAAAGTCGCGCCCATAATGGCTTTCGAATTCGCCCCGCAGAACACGCAAACGTATCTTATCGGCAAAGGTCGCCAGTCCTCGGTCATACAACAAATTGAGGTAACGCCTGCGGAGAGAATTGGAGGGGGCGCACAGTCCTCGTTGGTCGAGCAGCCACCGGGCATCACGCGCGATGGCGAGATGAAACTCATTTTGGCGGTCACCATGGTCAAGGCGGTGAGGTGTTCGCGACTGTGCCGCCGCCAATGACTCTTCCAGTGTGGTCAACTCCTCCCGATCAAACCTGTGGGTAGTACGGATGCCACTCGGCTCGATCACCACATCGTGTGAGGGACATACCTTAACTACGGAAGCTTGATGGATGCGATGCCAGTAGGTTTCGCCCCACCGTTCACGGTCCTCCTCGACACACATCGGGCAGTATTGCAAATACTCAAGGCGCAGCGTAACGCGGCAAGCTCGCGCAGCGACGCGTCCTGTCGCGTCCTGAGGGATGGCCCATCTCCGTCCGGATCAGGGCCACGCGCTCCGGCGATAGGAACGCTCCATAGAAAGGCAGCATGGTATGTTCGTCGATGACGCGATCTGTTGTGTAGGGGGGGCCCGGCGGGAGCGACGCGATGAAGTGATCGAGGCGGCTCGGCAAATCGATTGCCACCTTGAACTCCCTCAATCCGAATAGATCGCGCACTGTCGAAATTCTGCCCCGATAGCCTGCGCGCCGGCGATAACGGGCGAACAGGCTGTAGCATAATTCATCCGGATATGGCTCCGGGAAAAAACTGATCATCGTCATGCCTCCTTTCGCCCGTACACCTCGGGCAGATACTCCTCCGGGCGCCGGATGTGACCGGCCTGGAGCAGCGCGTTGTAAGCAGCCAGGTCGTTCTGCCCTGACAAACCGGCAACGATCTTCGGCAATTCTCCTGGCGCCTCATTCGGCGGCCGGCCCGGCATCCGATCCGGTGGCTGATGCCGGGCATCTTGCAGTTCATCGGGCGATCCTGACGCAGGCGCGTCCGCCCGCGACTTGTCGATGATATCGTTTGCGAGGCCGCTAACCGCTTCCAGCGCCGGCGGTGGTTTGGGCAGGTACTGTTTGAGTTGGGGCGGGTAAACGTCTTCATACTGCTCGAGCACTCGCCGGTCGTTAGTCCTGAGTGCATCCAGAACGGCGCGCGGAAGACCGAGTTTATCGCGTACCGCTGAGCGGATGACCGATGCGGTGACCCTCTCCCGTCCGCTCGAGATCGCCCGTTCCTGCGCGAACATATAGGCTTTGACCGCCAGGTCACTGATCCCCTGGGTCTCCTCGTAGAGAACATCGAGGAGTGACGGATCCTGTTCCAACCGGCAAACCTCTCGAGTGTACTGGAGCCGCCAGAGCGACTCGATGAAAAACCGCCATTGCTCATCCTTCGCCATCCGATCCCAGATCAGGTCGCCCTGTCCGGCGCCGCGGCGCATCTGCGAGAAATCGCCGGAGAGCACCGACAACGCTTTGTAGTTGCCGATGAGCACGACCGGCACGCCGATGGTATTGACGAGTTGAACGAAGAAGTTGAGCATCCGGGTGGCCCCGCCACTTCGTGCTGAACTGAGCCGTTGAATCTCGTCGATCACCAGTACGCCAAGGAAGTGGTTGGCGGCGACCAGCCCCATGTCAGGCAACATCTCGTCGCTCGTGCGCCGGTTGTGCGCGTAGTGCCGCCGGTAGTTGGTCGTGAGCATATCGTCGAGGGCCTGGAAGAAATTGACGCACAATCCTTTGACGCTCCCGTCGAACGGACAATCGAGCTTCATCCACACGATCTGAGAGTTGATGAAGCTGCGGTCGCGGTACTGTCCGTGATGAATTACCTGCGGGTAGAGATTGAGGATGCGTTCGACCGAAAGTGACTTGCCGACGCCGCTGATGCCGACGATGCTGAACCCTGCCGCCTTTGACGCTTCGTTCGGCAACCGGCACTGCTCGCCGTACTGATCGAAGGTCTGGAAGGTGGTGGTAAACCGCTTCCAGAATTTCGCCCCGAGCGGGTTGCGCCCGGCGTAGCCGACACGGATCAAACATGAGAAGCGGCGTTGGAGGTCGAGGTGAATATCGAGCGGAATGAAACACCGCAGGGCATTCTGGATCAGATGGTAGCGGATGTGGTCGGGCGCATGGCGGAGGGCTTCGTCGTACTGCGGGTAGCAGGCCAGGCGAAGGGTGGCCTGGTCGTCGGTCAGCACTGGCGGCAGGGCCTCGATCAACGGGTTGCCGCCATAATCCGGAATGCCGGTCTCACGGTATGCAGCCTGTACAGTCCGCCCTTTGACGACCAGCAGGCGGGGTGGTGTGGGAGGAATGGGATCCGGCTTCTTCACCGCTTGTTCCACTCCTGATCACGCAGTTCGCGGATACGGCTGACCTTCGAGATTGGCGGCACGTAACCTTCCTCCTGATCATCGGCGCCGGACGGTGCGGGCGGCGGCAAGACCGGTTCCTCTGTGCCCAGCCGCCAGCCGTCCCGATCACGTTCATTCTGCCGCTCCAACTCGCGGTTCGCGATAATGCCACGTGTTCGCGCCCTCTTGCTTTGGCGGCCGAGTGCAGCCTGCGCCGCTCTTGTCTTCTCCGTTGCGTCAGCAACGATCTGCTTCTGCTGCGCGTGTCTGAGCGCCTTCGACTGCGCGATGCCCGTGCGTGCCGCATCTTTCGCCTGCGACTCAAGCGCAAAATGGTCAACGACCTCATGCCAGTCACGTCCGCTGAAAGTTTTGCTGGAGGCTGGAGTGAGGTGGCATGGTTCGAGCCGCCTGCCGCCGTCGAGCCGCAAGTAGATACGGTCGAGAGTGCGCGGGTCATATGAAACTTCGACCCTTTGCCTGTGGCGCCTGCGTGCCCGTGCAAACCAACCTTCGCGCAAGGCCAGTTCGCAGGTGTAATACAGCCCCCCTTCAAAGTGAATGCCCGCCCCGGTCACTGATACTGTCTTTCGCGGCAAGAGGTTGAGCCGGACGATCTCCTGTGGCAGCGTTCTGAGGCGCCCCGAGCAATTCCTCACACCCCACTCCCATAGATCGAGGGGATAGCGCTCGACCTGATCGGCAATCATGAACTCATCCTTCCGGTACTCGCTCAGGTAGTGATGCGAGTTGTAGTCGAGGACATAACAAATCAGCAACTTCCGAAATTCATCGAGAGTGAGGACCGCGTCGAGCCGGTAATCAGTGTCGCCGCGTTGGTGCGAGCGCACGACGGCTCCTGGCATGAAGTGGATAAATTTCTCGTTGGCGATGCGAAACCTGCGCTCGACGATGCCTTTAAAATCGGCGCGATGCGGTGGCGTATTGTGCAGACGGATGCCGAGCGCGTTAGCAAGGCTGTCGGCAGCATACCCTTCGAACTCACCACGGTCGGCAAGAATCGCCTCTGGAAGATGGTGGCAAGGCCAATCATTTTCAGCAATTTCGACACCGTACCCGGCGCAGAAAGAGACCTTATCCTCAGCGACGTTGTCGAGCGCGAGCATCGCACCGAGCCAACTCGGCCCCTCCAGTGTGACAGCAATGCCAGTGATGACACGACTGAAGACATCGACACAAGTGTATATTACCGGGCGGCCGATGATCCGGCTACGGTCGAGCGAACTGACCAGATAGACATCGCCGATAGTCGCATCGATCTGGTAAACGGAGCCGGGACCGGCCGCCATTTGCGTCGAATCACCGAGAAGCTCCCGCCCCGTAAGGTCATACGCCCGTTCGCCGTGACGAGCCTTCTGCTCGCGCCGCGGTTCGCGGTAATGCTTCTCATACCAGTAACGAAACTGATCGAAGGAAGGCCGGGACTCGGCCGCAGGAAGTATCGGCGCCGGTACTCCGTTCACAATGTTATAGCCATCGTGAAAAAACGCTTCCTGCGTCAAATCATAAGCGTCACGCAGACTATGCCTCTCCCGCGTCTCGTAAAACTGCCTGATGCCGCGCTCGAATTTGCGCTCGATCTCCGGCGTGATGCGAATGCCGAGCTGTTGACCAGAATTGCGAGATCGCGCGCTCGGGCGCCCCAGCTTCGGCGACTGCGGTGTTGCGGCTAGCCGCCGCTTACTGCGTCCGCCACACCTGTCGAACGCAGGGAGGAGGGCATTCTTGATCTACCCAGCTTGCCAATACTGTCGCAGGTATTTGTAGGCCAATCTTTTGCTTCGCCCGGTCTCATCGCAACGCCGGCTGATGAGTGGTCCACGCTGTGACGAGAAGAGCTGAAGCGCCGTATCGTCATCAGTGACTAGGGGAGCGATGAGGTCCCAGGCACTGTCCCGGTAAATGCGATGTTTGGCATCAATGTCGTCTTCAGGGCGCAGCAACGCCGCAAACGGATCGGTGCCCAGAATGCTTGCCGTACCCGCGAGGAGTGCGTGCTCGACATCATCCTCTGACCGAAATTGGGGGAGCGCCGTTCGGTTGAAGATGTCGATGACCACAATCTCGCGTGCCGAAGGGATGGCCCACAAAACACGCTCGACGTGTGCTGTGTCGTCGCTGCCTACAGCATGCCATTCGACGAGCAGGTTGATAGTGAGCTTCATCGGTTCAGCCTACCTCTCGTAATAAGGTGTCCGACTCGGCGACACCGGTTAATTTGAGCCGCTTCGGGGCTTGGATCGGAGACGCCATGTTCACTCGCCATCGGCCATTGGCAAGAATGTGACGAACGATCGCGAGGCTCGTGCCGGGCTGGAGCGTGAACTGCTGGTCGCAATCGTCGGCCAGATCACGCAACGGCAGGCTCCCTTCGAGCACGCGCGGCGTGAGCGCCGCCTCCACGCCGCGGATTGCCGCATCAGTCAACGGGGCAAGTGACGCCGGGTCACGATAGGGATGCAGCCATCTGATGTTTTTGGTGAGTACCGGATCGATCTCACGCTCTGTCACGATGCCCCAGTCAATGTCGCGCGATGCCCAGTACACACGCTCGATCTCGAACTTCTCCATGACACGAGGGTGGGCAAGCTCCTTCGCGTATTTGAGTGTGCGGGCCTGTTCAATCGTACCGACGGGTAGACAGACGGTATTGACAAAATCGGTGGTCATCACAACTGGTTCGTGCGTTCCTGGGTCGGTCGGGTGTCGAATGCCGAGTTCAGTGGCGATCGCAAGCGTCTCAGTGAGGTCGAGTGGATACTGCTCGCGGATGTCGAGGATGACTGACGACCACTCGAGCAGGTAGAAGTAGTCACACTCCAGATGGCTCATAAAGTGATGATCTCTTCCAGTCTTCCATCCACAGACGCGCGTCACCAACCCCCGTGACGGCACATCCTGCACGCGCAGATATGGCTGGTAATCCGCGCCCTTGCCTTGACCACGTCCCTGCTTGAGTCGTTTGTCGATGACTTGCTGGCTGCTCTTTCGCTCGCGCTTCGCCATTTAAGCCCTCGCGTAAACAATCGTTAAGCCAAACAACTTGCCTTGATGATGAAAAAGACACCTCCCAATGCAACGCGAGTGAGAGAATGATGGAATGAGTACGCAGAGGGAAGGTTTTCGCAGCGTATAGCATTGAGTGCTCTCCATCGTTTTGAAGGGGATTCAATGTCTATTCAGCTTGCTTTGTCTTTTGATGCCGTTCCTGTCGCCTGAAGTTCAAAAGCTATATCACATAATTGCCCCTTGTCTTGCCGGACAACAATCTATCGATGAACAGGCAGATGTTCTTGGACTTTCTTACAGTACTGTCTATCGTTGGTTATGTCAGTTCCGAACAGTCATTCATGACGAAGCAACTGCGCCGGATCAATCCTCAGAGCGCGTCGCGCGGGCACATAGCACGCCGCCATTGTCACTAGCAGCAAACCAAGGGCGGCAACTAGCAGCGAAAGCGGATCGGAGGGCGACACGCTGACGAGCAGGCCGCGAATCAGGCGGTTAGCGATATAGATGCCCGGCGCACCGATCAGCAGTCCCGCCATGACGAGCAGCGCACCTTCTTTCAGCACGAGGCGGAGGACGTGGCGATGATCTGCGCCGAGCGCTAACCTCACGGCCAGCTCGTGACGCCGCCGCGTCACCGATCCCGAGACCACGCCGAATAAGCCCATCGACGAGAGTAGGAGCGCGCCGACTGCGAAAGCGCTGATCAGAGTCCCGCCGATCGCCTGTGGGCTGAGCGATGCTTGGACAATGTCGTCCATGGACCGGGGATCGCCGACCGAAAGCCGCGGATTAATATGATGAACGGCCGATTGGACCTCGGGCAAGAGCGAGTGTGGTTCACGGGTTGTCCGCATGACATAGAAAAGAGGGCCGGGCTCGGCTCGCACCAGCATCTGCGGCCGCCCGTCGGCATGAATCTCATAGAGTCGAGCTTGCTGGACGACGCCGATGATCGTATACGATCGTTCAGCCCACCGGATCGTTGCGCCGATAGCATTGCCGTCCGGAAAGAAACGCCTGGCGATCGCGGTATCAATCATAGCTTCGGTCACGCCATTTTGACGGAACTCCGTAAAAGTACGGCCGGCGATCAGTCGCATGCCCATGACCTCGACGTAGTTCGCGCGCACGGCGATGATGTCGGTGGGCAGCTGGTCCCGCTCGGGATCGCCGGTGTTCCCGGGCGCGCCGGGAATGGTGATCGTCGATTGAATAGCTGGCGCTGTCAGAGGCAGCGCCGAGGCGGCGCTCGCCCCGGTGACACCGGGAATCGCGGCCAGCGCGCCCTGGAGGCGATCCTGGAATGCGATGCGGTCGCTCATTTGGGGGAAGAGCTCGTACGGCATTAGCACCCGAACGGTAAATACTCCATCCGATTGGAAGCCCGGATCCGCCCGCAGCAGTCGCTCGAAGCTACGCATGACGAGTGCGCCACTGCTCAACAGAACGAGCGAGAGTGCCACCTGCGCCACGATCAAGCCGCGGCGCCAACGGCTCTGTCCGCCGCCGCCGCGGACCGCGCTGCCGGCCAGAAGCGACGATAAAGACGCTCGCGCCCCCCACGCCGCCGGCGCCGCCGCGGCGACCACACCGAGCAAACCACCAACGGCCATGACTGCGGCAGCGATGCGCCAGTCGATTGCGATCGCTTCGCGGCGCGGCAAGTCGAGCGGAGCGAGGGCGACGAGCGCACGCGTGCCCCAGATCGCGGCGAGCGCGGCGAGCGCACCGCCGGCGAGGCCGAGCAGGCCGCCCTCAAGCAGGGTCGAACGTACGATGGCGATCGTGTTCGCGCCGAGCGCGCGCGAAACGGCCACCTCATGCTCACGCTGTGCAGCGCGCGCGATCAACACCGACGCGAGATTCAGCATTAGCATGAACACGAGGACGAGGCCTGCGGCGCCGAGCACGATGAGCGCGGGTCGAATCCGCGAGATGACGTCGGCCTTCAATCCAACCGAATACAGCTTCAGGCCACGGCTGTTGAAATCGCGCGCATCGATGGCGCGTCCGACAAGGTCGACCGCGGCAGCCACCGCGCCCGGCGATGCGCCGCGACGAGCGCGGATGAGTCCTGAATATCCACCCCGCCAATTCGGCTCCGCGAGATTTACTGCGAGCGGGATATACGCGGCCACACGCTGCGGAGGCGCGGCCACGTCGTTTCGCACGAAGGTGAAATCCGGTGGCAACACACCGATCACCGTAAACGGCCGCCCCTGCAGGCGTACGTCCCTGCCGACGATGCCGGGATCGGCTCCGAGCCGGTTCCACAAGTGGTGCGTCAAAACTATCACTTGCTCGCGCGCCCTGCCGATCTCATCCGGCGCAAAGCTGCGGCCCAGCGCTGGCGCAACGCCGAGCAGGTCAAACAGGTTCGGGGACGTCCGCGTCACGGCGATTTCGATGGGCTCGGCGCCTTCCCATAACGAGAAAACTCCGCCTAGGAACGGCTGCATACCCGCGGCGTCCTGGATAACGGTGTTGGTCTTCTGCAACTCAAGGATATCGGTTCCGTCCAGTGTGCCGCGTTTGACATCGCGGATGGGGCCGTAGTCGCGCCAGACGTAGTACAGGTCGCCGGGTTCCTTATAAGGCATAGGGTCGATCAGAACCTTCTGCACCGCGGTATAGACCACGGCGAACATGCCGAGCCCGATGGTCAGCGTGCCGATCGTCGTTGCGGCAAAGATCGGAGAGCGCACCAGTCGCCGCCTGACGAGTTCGATATCACGGCCCCAGTTGCCGGCGCGCCGCCACCAGGCCGCCGGGCGCACCCGCTCGGCAGGGCCGTTGCGCAGCGAGTCGACAAACGCGCGAACCCAAAGCGCTATGAGGCGGATCCTCCCGCCGGTTTTCAGAGCGTCGCGAGCTCGATCTATATATGCCTCGACCGCGGCGTTGCCCATTTCGTCGCGGAAGTCGGGCGGGTAGAGACGCTGCAGTAGCCGGAACCAGCGCTCCGACAGGTTGAGCATGCGATTTCGCATCATTTGACCCCCTTCGGCAGCAAACCGCCAAGGCGCGCTGCCCGCATCAGCAGTTCTAGTCGTCGCGCCTCCGCGCGTGCAATGCGCATACCTGCACTCGTGATGCGGTAGCAGTTTCGGCGTTCGTCGCCCCTGTCCGGCGCCGGCCGGCGGGCCGCCGCCTCTATCAGCCCGTCCTCCACCATGCGCGCCAGCGCGCGGTACATCGTCCCTACGTCAGGTACCGACGTGTCGCCGCGCGCCTCGATGTCTTGAATAATTCCGTAGCCGTGCCGTTCGCCGGCTGCCAGACTGAGAAGGATGTGAAACTCGACCCGCCGCAATGGCAGGTGCTTGTCGATCCCACGGTTACGATCCGCTCCCATAAACCACCTCGCCTGCTGGATATACCGCATTCTATGTGCAGCACATATAGTATATGCGCGACGCATGTACTATTGTCAAGACCCACAGGCACGTTCCAGTTGGCTTTTCGCGTTGTACTAGGCCAGTGCTTCCAGGGTGGTCTTTGAAGCGACTAACACTCGACTTTTGCGGTAACTCCCGGCGTTGAGGCGCAGTCCCAAGAGAGCTAGAGTGACTTCCGATCGGTTTTTGATCGCAAAACCGAAAGGAGGTCATATGCTGCCCCTGGTCGAGATACCG
>Ga0137374_10004341_pt1 | contig 16892 bp, 15 predicted proteins | sample SagtaG_20_FD_104811 | JGI IMG/M metagenome (GOLD analysis project Ga0137374, IMG submission 104811) | Vadose zone soil microbial communities from Sagehorn Ranch, Mendocino, California, USA - Sage1_R_100_16 metaG | ecosystem: Environmental > Terrestrial > Soil > Vadose zone | place: USA...
CTCCTTATGCGCATGTGATGGTCTACCAGGATCCGAGAAAAATGAAATAGGACGCTGTATGCAAATGGATCACGCGACACAGAGCGTCAGTCAGCCTTCCTTGAATCGCCTCGCGTTCAGCGCCACCACTCATTGTCTGACCGGCTGTTCAATCGGCGAGGTGCTCGGGATGGTCATCGGCACCGCGCTGGGCTGGGGCAACTGGCCAACGGTCGCGCTCTCGGTGGTGCTCGCCTTTATGTTCGGCTATCTGATGACCTTGCTGCCGCTGCTGCAAACGGGCATGGAGTTAGGGGCGGCTCTCACGCTCGCCTTCGCGTCGGACACGCTGTCCATCACGGTCATGGAGATCGTTGACAGCGTCGTGATGGTCGTCATCCCCGGCGCGATGAATGCCGGGCTCACTGACCTGCTGTTCTGGGTCAGCCTCATCGTTTCCCTCGTCCTCGCCGGGATTGCCGCGTTTCCCGCGAACCGCTGGCTGATTGCCAGGGGCCGTGGACATGCGCTGGTGCATGCGCATCATGGTCATCACGCCTCGCACCAGTAAACCGCGAGTCAGAAAAGCTGCCAGGAACTGGGGAATGTGAAAAGGGGAAAAGGGGACAGGCTACTTTTTCTGAGCGGAAGGAGGCGGGGAGGGTGGCCTTGTGTTACCAGGGGTTTAGGGGCCGTTGCGTCCTTTGGGGGTGTCCTCCGTCTATATCGGTGAAAGGAGAACCCCCATGAGACCCCATATCTCTCTCAACGTGCGTGATGTGCAAGCCTCGGTCGAGTTTTATCGGAAGGTCTTTGGCGTGACTCCCCAGAAGCAGGCAGGGGACTATGCCAAGTTCGATCTGACCACGCCGCCGCTGAACTTTTCCCTGGTGTCTTCGACCAGTGCGATCAGCGACGTGAATCACTTGGGCATTGAGGTCGATGCTCCCGAGGACGTCGCGACGTGGGAGCGGCACTTGCACGAGCAAGGGATCCTCGATATGGTCGAGAAAGACGTTGACTGCTGTTACGCGAGGCAGGACAAGGTGTGGTTCACCGACCCCGACGGCAATCACTGGGAGGTGTTTGCCGTGCTCGAGCAATTGCCTGTGACGACGCCACTGAAGGAGACAGCCTGCTGTGCGACGACATGCTGCTCCTCGACGGAAGGCCAAGCATGATGCAAGACATGGCTGACATTTGGCTCCGCACGCACCGCGGCCTACGGGCCTTTATCGCGCGGCGTGTGGCGAACGACGCCGAGGCCGAGGATATCTTGCAGGAGGTCTTACTTCGGATGCATCGGCGGCTGGCGAGTCTCAAGGATCCCCGCAGGGTGGTGTCGTGGGTGTTTCAGATTACGCGCCATGCGATTGCGGATTACTACCGTGCGCCGGAGCGGCGGCGCGAAGTGCCGGCCGGCCTGGCCGCCGACCTGGACGCGGCAGGCTCAGCAACGGCTCCGTATCTTTCGCGATCGTCCACGGACTCTGACCGCCTCCGCGAGGAGCTGGCCGCCTGCCTTCGTCCGCTGATGGAGAAGCTGTCCAGTCAATATCGGGAAGCGGTGACGCTCGTAGAACTAGAGGGCCTGACGCAGAACGCGGCCGCTAAGCGACTAGGCCTCTAAGTGTCCGGCATGAAATCCCGCGTGCAACGGGGCCGCCAGCAATTGAAACGCCTGCTGGAGGAGTGTTGCATCATCCAGCTCGACCGTCTCAGAAGCATCACGGAGTATGCGGTGCGCGATCCGCAGTGTAATCCCTGCGGCGCATCGCACAGAGAGAAGCTGTCGCGGGCTCGGTAGCGAAGGGATGCGCTGGCGCCCTGGACTCTCGCATCCAGCCCCTGTAGGATTTGTGATACAGAGGGTCAAATACATAATGTACATAATGCAGCAAACTTAGCAGAATTCCAGCGAGGAGAAGATGCCTCATGCGGTGGCTGCATTTTTGCATAAGCTGGCCGTTGTGAAGATGCATCGCCCGGCGCCCGCACGAGAGCCATTAAACCACGGACACCAAGTGAGGAGGCGCTAGGTATGAGGCGACCCAACCGGAGTCACTGGAGTAGGACCGCACCTGCCCTGGCGGTCTTGTGTGTGCTGGCGGGCGCTCTGTCGGCGCCCTCAGCCTGCAAGGCGCCGCCATCCCCTCCGAACGATCCTGTCTCCAAGGGAAAAGAGATATTCTTTAACCAGACGTTCAACGGAAACGGTAGGACTTGCGGGACGTGTCATCCTGCCCAGAACAACCTCACCCTTGATCCCGCGTTCATTGCGACATTACCGCCCACTGATCCGTTGTTTGTCGCCGAGTTTAACCCCGACCTTAAAAAGAATTTCGAGAATCCGAAGCTGATGCGCCAGTTCGGCCTCATCCTGGAGAATCTGGATGGGTTCGACGATCTGGAGAACAAGTTCGTCATGCGCGGGGTGCCCCATGTACTCGCGCTGCGAACGTCTGTCAACAGCAACCAGGGACCGCGCACGGGCTGGTCGGGAGACGGTGCGCCCGGGGACGGCTCTCTCCGCTCCTTCGCCACCGGGGCCGTCATCCAGCATTTCACCAAGACGTTGAGTCGCGTGCCAGGGGTAGACTTTCGGCTCCCGACGGAAGAGGAGCTGGACGCCCTCGAGGCCTTCATGCTCTCCTTAGGCCGGCAACAAGAACTCACTCTGCCGCTGCCGCTCAAGGGGACTGTGCCGAAACGTGGCCAAGACATCTTCCTGGATAATCGGCTGGGGAAGTGCAACCTCTGCCACGCCAACGCCGGGGCGACGGCGAACTTCGGCGGCGGCAACATCGGAAACGCGAACTTCAATACCGGCGTGGAGGATCTGCCGGATCAGCCGGCCGATCTGACCGGCGAGCGGAACCCGCCTGACGACGGGTTTGGAAGGCCGGGCGACGGCACCTTCAACATCCCACCGTTGGTGGAAGCGGCAGACACCGGCCCCTTCTTCCACAACAATGCCATTGAGACCATCGAAGGGGCGGTGGCATTTTACGACGGCGAGGCGTTCAACAACTCCCCTTCGGGCCGTGCGCTGGCCGCCGTTGATCCAAACAAAGTCGGGATAGAGCTAGACGGGACTCAAATCGTCGCCATCGCCGCCTTTCTGAGGGTGATTAATGCCCTTGAGAACATTCGGCAGACTATTGAGCTCCTGGAGTCCAGCGCTGAGAAGGGGTTTGCCCAACGCAAAGAGGCTAGAGAACTTCTCAAGCGAGCCGTGAGTGAGACGCAAGACAGCATCAAGGTTCTGGACGGCGGAGGTCTCCATCCCGAGGCGGTCGCCCATTTGCAGAAGGCCAAGGAGCTGGCGGAGAAGGCGGCCTGCAGTATCTTCAGGCGGCGTGGCCTTACCCAGCAGGCCATTGATGAGCAACGGTACGCCCGTGCACAACTCATCCAGACATCCTGAGTGGGCCCGCATGACGGCCAATCAGGAAATAGAAGGGGGACAGCCATGTTGAACCGCTACCTGACGCTGGCGATCGTGGTCGTGACGCTGGGAGGCACCCTCGAGGCCTCTGGGCAGGAGGCGACCGAAATGTTCATCCCCATCGGACAGTCTCCCGGACTGTCCGGCAAGGGGAGTTTGATCGGAACCCTTGAGTCGGTGGATCCGGGGAAGCGGATGGTGACCATCTCGAGTCCATCTGGCGCACAGACGGTCGGGATCACAGACCGGACGTTGATCTGGTTGGACCGGAGCCAGCAGAAGCAACCGAATCAGAAGGGCGCGATCGCTGATCTGCAGCAGGGCCGTAAGGTCGAGGTCAAGCTTCGCAAGGGCGAACCGAAGGCAGTGGCCGAATGGATCAAGGTCCAGGTCGTGAAATAGGGTCAGGCATGAGCCGGAGAAAAGGGACGGAGAAAACCGGCACCTCGCCACTGATCAGGTATTTCAGTGACGTCAACTGGAACCTACCTCGTTGCGCCCTTCTGTAGCAGCTTTGCGACGCTCGAGCTCCTGTCGTGACTATAAAATCCTACAGTTCGCCTAAGCCTGCCGGGCCCCACACTCACTAAATCAATAACTTGTCCCTGTGCTTGCTTGGCATCGACGTTGCAATTGCTAGTCGGGCGGCCATTGCTGGTTTGTAAGGAAACCGCACTGTCATGGCCCGCATGAATTTATACATGGAATACTATTCTCTGCCTATCGAGCAGCCATTCACTCACACCCTTCATCGTCCACAGGTCCAGGGCAAGTTTCTCTATGTGGGCGAGGAGAAGCTGTTTATTTGCGGGACCGCCTATGGCGCCTTCCCGCCGAACAGTACAGGGCACCAATTCCCCGAGCCATCTCAGGTTGAGTCAGACTTCGCGTTGATGCGGCAGGCGGGCATCAACACCATCTTGACCTATACCGTTCCTCCGCTTTCCCTTCTGGATCAAGCCGGGGAGAACGGTCTTCGAGTCATCGTGAACGTGCCGTGGATGTCCCATGTCTGTTTTCTCGACCACGCCGGGGCGAGAAGGGAGATCAGGCAACAGGTCCGACAGGGCATCGCCTCCTGTCGGCGGCATCAGGCCCTCTCGATTTACTGTGTTGCTAAAGAGATTCCTCCATCCATCGTGCGGTGGTATGGGAGAAAGAAAGTCGAACGATTCCTTCAGGATCTTTACCACGTCGCTAAGGATCAGGATCCTGACTGCCTCCTGAGTTACACGAACTTTCCGACTACGGAATATTTGGAACTCCCGTTCCTCGATGTCGCCACCTTTAATGTGTATCTCCATCAACGACCTGCCTTCTGCGCGTATCTCTCGCGGCTTCAGCACTTGGCAGGCGAACTTCCCTTGGTCCTCACCGAATTTGGCATGTGCAGTTTCCGCCACAGTCGGGATGGACAGGCGGCTTTTTTGGAATGGCAGATGGAAGAAATTTTCAATCACGGCCTCGCCGGCGGTGTCGTCTTTAGCTGGACAGACCCTTTCTTCCAGGACGGATGCCTTATCGACGAGTGGGGCTTCGGGCTTGTGGACGCAGACCGGAAGCCGAAGCCGTCGTTTGAAGTCGTCCGGCGCCGTTTTGTGGCAGGGGTTCCCTTTTCGCCTGAACGGCGTTGGCCCAAGATCTCAGTCGTGGTTGCAACCTACAATGCCGCTCACACCCTTGATGATTGTTTAGCGTCGCTTCTGCATCTCCGCTATCCTAATTATGAGGTGATCGTCGTCAACGATGGGTCGAAAGACGGGAGCGACGCTATCATTCAGCGGTATCCCTTCCGGGCAATCACGACGCCGAACAGGGGGGTCAGCGCCGCTCGGAATGAAGGAATGCGAGCAGCCACAGGAGAGATTGTCGCCTACATTGACTCCGATGCCAGAGCTGACCGAGATTGGCTGTCATACGTGGCCGCCACATTCCTGGAATCCAATGTTGTGGGGGTGGGGGGTCCTAACTTGCTCCCCCCTGAAGATAATTGGGTGGCGAATTGCGTCTATCGGTCGCCTGGCGGTCCTACGCAGGTGATGCTGAATGATCAGGCGGCAGAGCACATCCCCGGCTGCAATATGGCATTCTGGAAGCGGGCCTTAGAAGAGATCGGCGGATTCGATCCGATCTTCACAAAGGCAGGGGATGACGTCGATATCTGTTGGCGCCTTTTGGAGAAGGGCTATCAGATCGGATTCAATCCATCTGCTCTCGTCTGGCATCACCGAAGACCATCGGCCAGGAACTATTGGCGACAGCAGGTCGGGTATGGATTTGCTGAGACGCTCCTGGAAAAAAAGCATCCGAATAAGTTCAACCCCTGGGGGCACACCATTTGGGCCGGACGGATCTATGGCCCTTATCCTTTCTTTCGACTGTTTGGACATCCACTGATATACGAGGGCCTTTGGGGATCTGCCGGCTTTCAAAGCATGTATGCTCCGAAGGGCGGGGGGATATTCAGCTTCCTACCCCGATCAATGGAATGGCACGTTGCACTCGGACTCTTCGCTGTTCTTGGGTTCTTTACTCCCTGGGCCTTTCTGCCCTTTGCTGCCGGGGTCGCTTATACGGCATGGTACTGTCTCGTCTGTGCCGCTCAGGCAAACCTCCGGTCCTTGACCGCACCCACTGTTCCCCTGAGGTGGATTCACCGGCTACGTTCTCGAGCCATGATTGCGTGGCTCCACTTTCTTGAGCCTCTTGCTCGAGATTGGGGACGCGTAAAAGGAGGACTCACCCCATGGCGTTGCACGCCGACAAACGGCGATGCTAACCTTTGCGCAAGCCGTTGGTGGCAACGCTGGCATCCCTTGAGGCGGACGGTGGGATGGGCGCTTCCAGGAAGTACGGAATTGGAGAAACACATCTTCCTCGACCGCTTGACAAAGCAATTAAGCGCCAGCGGTCATGCAGTAGGATGGAACAGCGAGTGGCAGAATTGGGATCTCAAAATTAGGCGTGGCGCCTTAGGCGAAGTTCTGCTCCGTATGGTTGTGGAGTATCATGGGGGGCCGCGAAGGATGGCTCGTCTGTCCGCGACGATCAGACCACTGAGGTTTTTCTATTGGGTTCAAGGGGCCATGGCGGCCTTCGGTACGGTGATGGGCGTTCTTGGTCTGCCTGTGCCGTATCTTCTCTCTCTGGGTCTCTTCGCACTGCTGTGGATCGCCTGCACTTCCGAGGCGAACCGACTCGAGAGCGGGGTGGTCTGTGCATCGACTGAGGTGGTCCGCCAGCTGGAACTCGAACGGCGCAATGTGCGTTGATCCCATGGCTCAGTGGAGAAATTGACCGTGGACAAGACCGGCCAGAGCGAGTTCATGCTCTACCGCCGATTGCTCCGCCAGGTCACGCCATACTGGCCTCACTTGATTGGCGTGTTAGTGCTACATTTGCTCTCCATCCCGCTTCTCCTTCTTGCTCCTCTCCCTCTCAAGATAGTGGTTGACAGCGTCATTGGCTCGCAGCCCCTACCGCCACTTTTGCAAGGGGTGGGTTCGGGTCTTTCGCAGTCCAGCAAGGGGGTCCTCGTCTTTTCCGTCGGGCTTGTCGTCCTGCTGTCCTTCCTCCTCTATTTGCGAGGCCTTCTCAGCTCCATACTGGAAACCTATACTGGTGAAAGGCTGGTATTGGCCTTCCGAGCCAAGCTTTTCGATCACGCGCAGCGCTTGTCGCTTTCTTACCACGATACCAAGGGTACCACCGACTCGATTTACCGTATTCAGTACGATGCCCCTTCGATCCAGTGGGTCGCTGTTCATGGCGTGATTCCCTTTCTGACTTCTGGACTCACGCTTGTCGGAATGATCTATGTCATAGCGCGGATCGACTGGCAATTAGCATTGGTCGCACTGGCGGTTGCTCCGATCATGTTCGTCCTGACGCAGGTCTTTCGTCAGCGTATCGGGAGGGAATGGTGGAAGGTCAAGGAATATGAAAGCCTTTCCATGTCCGTGGTGCAGGAAGTGCTGGGGGCGCTGAGGGTTGTCAAGGCATGCGGGCAGGAAGATCGTGAGAAAGAGCGGTTTCTCCGGCACTACCACAAGAACGTGCAAGGGCAAGTTCGTCTGGCCTCGATGAGCGGCATGCTGGAATTGCTGATCGGCCTCACGGTCGCAGCGGGGACTGCCGCGACCTTACTCATTGGAGTACAGCACGTGCAGTCAGGCATCCTGACACTCGGCAACCTGCTTCTTGTGATGGCCTACCTTGCGCAACTCTATAGCCCTTTGGCGACCATCAGCAGGAAGATGGCCGACCTACAAGCATCGCTCGTCAGCGCTGAGCGAGCCTTTACTCTTCTTGATCAAACTCATGATGTTGCTGAGAAACGGGACGCCCGGCCTGTCGTGCGTGCCTCAGGGGCGATTGCGTTCCGTGACGTGTCCTTTGCCTATCCAGGCGGACCGCCGGCGCTACGGAACATTTCGTTCAACATTGCTTCTGGCTCCCGCGTCGGCATTCGCGGGATGACCGGTGCTGGGAAGACCACACTGATCAGCCTATTGACCCGTTTCTATGATCCGACGGCCGGGCAGGTCCTACTGGACGGGATCGATCTCCGCGACTATAAGTTGCCAGACCTGCGCAACCAGTTTGCCATTGTGCTGCAGGACCCCGTCCTCTTTTCAACCAGCATCGCCGAGAACATCGCGTACGCTCGGCCACGGGCCAGTAAAGAAGAGATCATAGAAGCGGCGAAGCTCGCGAGCGCGCATGAGTTCGTCACTCGCCTGCCGAAGGGATACGAGACGCAGGTCGGTGAGCGCGGCATGAGCCTCTCGGGTGGCGAGCGCCAGCGCATTTCGCTCGCCCGCGCCTTTCTCAAGGATGCGCTCACCTTGATCCTCGATGAGCCTACGAGCGCCGTGGACCCGGACACGGAGTCAGCCATCATGGAAGCCATGGAACGCTTGATGCGCGGTCGCACCACCTTCATCATCACCCACCGACAAAGCCTGCTGATAGGATGTCACTTGGTCCTACTGATCCAGGACGGACGTGCCCACATGGCCTCTCCGTCCGGCCGCCCTGACCTTGTGACGATTACCACCAAGCGCTAGCCGAGGGGAGACAGCCATGCCATTCATTCCGGACTTCTCGGTTCTACGATACCTCAACGAAGTGGGCTGGTTCCTTTACCGGGAGAAGTATGGCTACAACCACTTCACCCGATCCTATGCCGAAGAGCGGCTCGTATGGTCCCAGATGTTCCTTGAAGAAGTTCTCGCCCTCTGTGGCCGCGATCCGCGCTGGCTGAAGGACAAGACCGTCGTGAGCATCGGCTGCGGCTGTAGCGGAGATCTGGCAGTCTGGCCAGCCGCCGCCAAGGTCGGTGTGGATCCCCTTCTGTACGTCTACCAGAAGCTCGGAATGCTGGTGCAAGACGTTGACGGAACGTCACGAACCCTCCTCCTGTCGGTCGGGATCGAGCAGCTACCCCTTTTGGATGAGAGCGCCGATCTAGTAGTGTGCCGGAATGCCCTCGATCACATGCTCGATTCAGAGGAAGGGTTGCGACAGATGCGGAGAATCCTCAAGAAGGACGGAGCGCTCTTCCTGAGTGTCGATATTGGCGGAAAACCCACCCCTGATGAGCCGAGGGTGTTTTCGGTAGAAGGCCTCTCCGCTCTCCTCGGAGAATACTTCGAGATCCTCAAGCTGACCGACGGCCATCCACCCCACGATGAGTGGCGTGTTTGCAGTGTGCGGATTCTTCTGCGAAAGAATGATCGGCCCGAGGCGCTGCTGGACAGGGAGGCCATCCTGCGGGCCTACGAGGCCTCTATCTCGAAGCACGAGAATGACGGCGAGAAGCACCATGGCTCCTCGACGCCTACGCACCCATAGCCGACGCGGATGTCTACCAATGTCTGGCTGGCAGCGAACACTCTCCGGGCGCCCACTTGCGGTGGAAACAGGTGGGTGTACTTGAACTGGGCCCTGGGCCTGCGTGCCGCCGGGTGCACGGTGACCTGGATCGAGGGAGTCACGAAGGGCGTGCCCGGAGGCGAACTCGAGGCCAACCTGGCCGCCCTCAAGAGCCATCTCGAGCCGTACGGTTTCGCGAAAGCGGTGGCCCTGTATGCCGAAAGCACGGAGGCTGTGCCGGCCGGCGCCTCTCTCGATCTGGAGGCCGCCCGCGACGCGGACCTCCTCCTGAACCTCGCATACGGCATCATCCCGGCCTCGGTGGTTGCGAGCTTTCGCCGGTCGGCGCTCATCGATATCGACCCCGGCCTGACGCAGATCTGGATCAGCGAGGGAGGGATGAGGGTCGCGCCCCACGACGTGTACTTCACGATCGGAGAGACGGTGGGCCAGCCGGGCGCCCTGTTTCCGGACTGCGGGCTTACCTGGCAGTACACTCCGCCGGCAGTCTTTCTGCCGACCTGGCCAACCACTCCAGCCGACTCCTCGGCGCCATACACCACCGTCACCAACTGGTGGGGCGGCTGGATGGACTACCGGGGCGAGAACTACGCCAACCGCAAGCGCGACGGCTTCTTCCCGTTCCTGGACGTGCCCCGGCGCACGACAGTGCCTCTGGAGCTGGCGATCTCGTATGCCGAGCCAGACCTGGCAATACTGCGTGACCGTGGCTGGCGCGTGGCCGATGCGCTGATCGTCGCCACGACCCCGTGGGACTACCAGCGCTACATCCAGGCGTCACGCGGTGAATTTGGTTGCGCGAAGCCATCGTGTGTCCGTTTACAAAATGCCTGGATCAGCGACCGGACTCTCTGCTACCTAGCTAGCGGGAAGCCGGCTGTGGTGCAGCACACGGGCAAGAGCCGTTTTCTGCCGGACGCGGAGGGGTTGTTTCGTTTCCATAGTGTGGCAGAAGCGGTCCAGCATCTTGAGGCACTGGTGACGTGCTACGATCGGCACGCGAAGCTCGCGCGTGCGCTGGCGGAGGAATACTTCGATGCCAGGAAAGTTGTCTCATCAGTACTCGAGCGCGCTTTGGCATGACATGAGATCTCATCGGCGAGAGTGTCAGAAAATATAAATGAGATATGAAAGTCAACAGAGGACGGTGGCGATCCTGGCGTACCACAAGATTGGCGAGCCGTGCCCCGGCGGCCGGAAGTCCTGGTTCTATGTCCCTCAGCGGACCTTTGTTGACCATTTACATCTGATCCGGGAAAGTGGTTGGGCCGTGATGGGCTTGCCGGAATTTCTGAGAGGTCTGACCGATGCCGAGACATTTCCGGAGCGGGCAGCCCTGCTCACCTTCGATGATGGCTACCGATCAGTGCGGGAAGTCGCCATCCCTGTGTTACGACGGTTCGGGTATCCGGCGGTCATGTTTGTGCCAACCGACTATATAGAGAGGAACAACACGTTTGACGAAGGCATAGAGGCCCAAGAACCGATCTGTGATTGGAATGACTTGCAGGAACTTGCCCAAGCAGGGGTAGCGATTCAATCCCATGGGGCCTCTCACAAAAGATTTTCAGAACTCACGTTGACCGAGATCGAGCAAGAGCTGCTCCGATCAAAGGCTTTGCTGGAAAACAATGTGGGAAGTTCAGTCGAGATCATGGCGTTTCCATACGGGGATCATGGGACAAACTGGCGCAACATCGAACAGGTTCTTGAGAAGGTTGGCTATCAAGCTGCGTGCTTATATGGAGGCGGGTTGGCAACCTTCCCCGGCGCTGAGCGATACCGGCTACCCCGTTTGGCAATGGGTCCAAACACCGACTTAGACGACAAGCTAGGCCGGCTCGAAGGTGTTGGCTGATCGGGGAGGATGGATTCGTTGGAGGTGTTCGTGTGAAGGGCGTATCGACTGGATTGCTCACCGAGGTATCGAGTGATGCGTGAGCGACTGAAAATTATCGTTTCAGGGTTGATTGCCCAGTATCCCATAGGTGGTGTGACTTGGGATTACTTGCAATATGTTGTCGGATTGGCTCATCTCGGGCACGATGTCTATTACCTGGAAGACACTGGGCTGTGGCCCTACAACCCTGTCGAAAAGGGGGTGTCGAAGCATTGTCGCTACAATGTCGACTATCTGGGTGCTGTCATGTCACGATTCGGATTGTCGGACAAGTGGGCATACTATTTCCCCGGCGAATCCCGCTGGTATGGGCTCACAGAAAGCCAGGTGAAAGAGGTTTTAGGGTCGTCTGACCTCCTCATCAATGTCTCATGCTCGCTGCAGCGCCTTTCAGGCTATCAGATAGTCAAGAGGTTGGCGTATGTGGATACGGACCCTGTCTTCACACAGATCAAGTTGGCGCGGGGCCAAGCCGATTTCCGCAAACAGGTTGATGCGCACACTGTGCATTTCAGCTATGGGGAACTGCTCCAGGAAAAGGGTCCGGAGACCGGACATCACTGGCGACCGCTGAGAAAACCAATCGTGCTCACCGAATGGACTCCCTCACGCGCATATCGGAATGTTTTCACCACCGTCATGAACTGGACCAGCTACAATGATGTGACCTATCAGGGCCAATCCTATGGGCAAAAGGATATCGAGTTGATGCGATTCGTGGACCTTCCCCGCATGGTCTTCCCGACTGTGCTGGAAATGGCGGCCGGTTCAGGAAAGACGAAGCGGATGCCAACGGATCTCTTGACCCGGAAAGGATGGCGAGTCGTCGACCCCATGAAGATGTGTCCGGATCTGGACAGCTACCGGGACTACCTCGAAACTTCCAAGGCTGAGTGGACGGTAGCCAAGAACGGCTATGTCAGGGGACAAGCGGGATGGTTCAGCGGCCGATCAGCCTGTTATCTCGCGGCAGGGAGGCCGGTAGTGGTCCAGGACACGGGATTCTCACCCGTCATTCCCGTGGGGGAAGGAATCCTGTCATTTCGAACCGTGGATGAGGCGGTGGCAGCAATCAGAGAGGTTGAGGGCCGCTACACCAGGCATGCGAGGGCTGCACGAGAGCTTGCCGAAGAATATTTCGACTCAAACAAAGTCCTGACTCGGCTGATTGAGGAGTCATTCCAGACCCAAGCCTAGCCCATAATGTAATACTGGTGCTTCACCCAGCACCCGTGAGTCTTCCCATGATTTTGCGGACACCTTTTTGGCATCGTGACCGCTACCTTGGTAAGATCTCAGCCAAGGCACGCTGAGCAAGAAAAGGGCAGTGGAGGGCGGGGCGGGAGGGGGCGGTGAGAGCCTTGTTTCTGGCTGTTGACACTCCAGGAAAGCCCTCCTAGAATGGCGCCTGTCCAGGCTACCGCAGCAGTGGGCGATATCAACCATATAACGGAGGTGAATGATGCAGCGAAACGAGTTGTATTGGGTAAGGCGAGCCCTCGTGATCATCCTGACTCTGGCCGTGGTGGTCTGGGTCTCTCTACCGGCGCAGGGCGCGGATGAACTCACATTTACTGCGATAGAGAAGGAAGGCACGAAAATGTGGGAGGGCGGCGGCACCATTGATCTGAAGGGGCCGGTGACGTTGAAGGTGAAAAATACGCTGACCGCCGAGCATGGCTTTGCCATCGATACCATGAAAGTGAAGGAAGTCATTAAACCGGGCGAGGAGAAGACCATCACCGTGCCGCTCGAGAATATCGACAAGACAGTCTCTGAGCACCGTGTCTACTGCCAGTTGCATCCCAAGCACGTCGCCGCCACGGTCAAAGTGGCCGGCAAGTAGCAATCGCGAGAAGAAACAGGAGCCCGTCAGGTCGCGAAACCTGACGGGCTCTTCTTTTGCCCTCACAGCGTCTGCTTACAGGCCGCGTAGGAAATTCAGAATGCTCTGCTTGTAGAATTCTGGGAGCTGATTGAAGATGGCAATGACCTGATTGGCTTCGGAGGGTGGTATACGTAAATCACCAGGGCTCGCGTGGGCTTGAATCGCTGCCCTCAGGTCGCTCGTGCGCCCGTCATGGAGGAAGAAAATTCTCTGCCCGAGTCCCCACAACGGAGCCGTGCGGAACTCATCGCCGCGGGCGTCACCCTGGCTGATGCCATCGGCCAGCCCCGGTCCCATGTTGTGAAGGAGCAAATCGGAGAAGAGGTTCGCGTCCGTGTCCTGTAACGCCCCGGTGGCCACCTTCTTGCCTGTATGCAGCGTCGTGGTATGGCACAGGGCGCAGCCGACGGCGGAGAATAACGTGCGGCCTAGGACGATGGACGGGTTGTCCGGCACCGGCGTCGGTGGTGCCAGGAAACGCATGAAGATCGCGAACTTGACCACGTCGCTGGGAACGTCGATGGGATTTGTGGCGTTGAAGTGGGCCGTATTCTCTGGCGTCACATTAAACCGGCAGGCGGGGTCCTCATCTCGCTCCTGCGGGAACATATTGCTGGTCACACCCTGCTCGACATTGTAGGCTTCGGCGGAGAACAGTTCGAGCGACTTGTTCTGGGCTTTCCAGCCGAAGCGCGTGATCGTCCCGTCGTTGCCGCTCGTGTTGGGCCGACCATTAATACCCAGAAATAGTTTTAGTAACCGATTGGCCCGCATGTTTTTGAGGATCGTGTCGTCGTCAATGGCCTCGATCAATCCGTTCCCGAAGACAGGGGTGGGAATCCGGAAGATCAGGTTTTGACTGGCGGTGGCGGCCTGGAAGTCCGGTTGCAGGATTGCGCAACCGGGTGCGTCGGTGCGGCCGGTGATCGTGAACAGCGCATGCACTCCGCCATCGGGTGTGCCGTTCGGCTTGAACTTGAAGCGCGCTTCGCGGACCGGTCCATTCTGCGTGACGAAGAACGGGATCACATTGGTGGCAAGTTCTTTGTTGGCAACGTCCACCTGCGGGTTCACAGCCGGACTAGTCCCGCCTATAGCCGGCTGCGCATGGCAGCCCGCGCAACTGTCCAAATTGAAGCGTGGCCCGAGCCCCGGTTCTGTCTGCGGAATCGTGCCCTGGACAGACTGAACTTCCTCGAAGGCCTCACGACCCGCATCGAACAACTGTTGTTCGAGTTCGGTCAGTCCGAAGAGCTTATCGCCAGCGCCGGCAGGGCCTGTGCGGACGCCTGGATCGCGCGCTGCAAACAAATCCGAACTGACATCCCCCGGGAGCACAGCCGTCATGAGCAGCCCCGCGCCGGTCGCGAGGATAATCGCACTAAGTCCACGTCGTGTGATTCTGACTTTGGGAAGCATGGTGACCTCCTTGTGGTTAGGACAATTCGCTATCCGGTGGGAAGCCTGTGAAAACCGTGTGGGAGCATAACTGGTATTCGTAAAGGGTTCGTAAAATGTTTGTAAAAGGCTTGTAATAGTCGGCTTTTTTCTCCCCGTTGACACACCCGTAGCGCCCTCCTAGAATGGGCCGCATCCTACGGTTCACGCGCACTTTATCGGGGGCATAATCCATGAAGGAGTCCAAGCCTGATGCCATCCGCAATGTTGCCGTCCTCTCCTACGGCGGAGCCGGCAAGACGACGCTGATCGAAGCTTTTCTCTGTTCGAGCGGGACGATTCCTCAGATGGGGTCTGTCGCGGCCGGCACGACGGCCATGGACTACGATCCTGAGGAGCACCATCGGAAGGTCTCCATCCAGACCAGCCTCTGCCAGATTTCCTGGAACGACACCGCGCTCAATTTCCTGGACAATCCGGGCGCGCCCAGCTTTCAGGCCGAAGCGAAACAAGCCGCGCACGTGGCGGACGGCGCTCTGTGGGTCTTCAACGCCGGGGCGGGGGTCAAGACCGAGCTGGAGAAATTATGGGAGTACGCGACAGAGCGGGCCTTGCCGAGCCTGATTTTCATCAGCGGACTGGACAAGGAAGGGACCGCCTGGGCGACGCTGGTCGAGGAGATCGAGAAGGCGTTGGAGATCAAGACAGTCCCGCTCAGCCTGCCGATCGGGAAGGAGGCCTCCCTGGAAGGGGTGGTGGACCTTCTCACCGGGGAGGCGTTTCGGTACGCGTCGGATGGGAGCGGGAAACGGCAGAAGGCCGAGGTGCCGGCGGCCCTGAGCGGCGAGGTTGAGGATGCCCGTAAGAAGTTGATGGAGGGGGCTGCGGAGACTGACGATCAGCTGCTCGAGAAGTATCTGGGAGATGGGACTCTGACGGGTGCGGAGATCCTGAAGGGGTTGAAAAGCGGGGTGGCCAACCGCAGTCTGTTCCCAGTTCTGTGCGGGTCCGCCGGGAAAAACATCGGCGCGGTGGAGGCGCTCAATGCCCTCGTGGCGCTCCTCCCTTCACCGGTGGAACGCGGCGCGGCCCATCCGGTTCAGGCCACCAAGGCGGAGGGGAAGGAGACCGTGGCTTTGGCGCCTGACGCTGTCGCGCCCTTTGCGGCGTACGCCTTCAAGACGATCATCGACCCGTTCATGGGACGGCTCAATTATCTGCGGGTGTACGCCGGGTCGCTCGCGCCGGATACCGCTTTTCTCAATGCCACGCGCAATGTCAAGGAGAAGGGCGGGCGGCTGTTTCACGCGGTGGGGAAGAAATACACCCCCGTTGAGAAGGCGGTGGCCGGCGACATCGTGGCGATCGCCAAGCTCAAGGATACCCAGACCGGCGACACACTCACCAGCGACAATGCCCCGCTCCTGATCCCCAAGCCCCCGTTGCCCCGGCCGCTCCTATCGTTCGCCCTTGAACCCAAATCCAAGGCGGATGTGGAAAAGGTGAGCCTGGGGCTCCACAAACTCGTCGAGGAGGACCCCTCCCTCGAGTTCGTTCGCAACATCGAGACGCATGAGATGATCCTCAGCGCCATGGGGCAGCTGCATGGGGATGTCGCGTTCGAGAAACTGAAACGAAAATACGGCATTGAAGTGAACGTCCACACCCCGAAGGTGCCGTACAAGGAGACCATCCGCAAAACCGCCTCTGCGCAGGGGAAGTACAAAAAGCAGACCGGGGGGCACGGCCAGTACGGCGACGCGTGGCTGAAACTCGAACCGCTCAAGCGCGGAGCCGGGTTTCAGTTCGAGGATGAGATCGTCGGCGGAGCCATTCCCCGGAACTTTATCCCCGCGGTTGAAAAGGGAGTCGTCGAGGCAATGCACGAAGGCATCCTCGGAGGCTTTCCCGTGGTCGACCTCCGCGTGACCCTCTATGACGGGTCCTACCACGACGTGGACTCATCGGAAATGGCATTCAAGATCGCGGCTTCGATGGGGTTTAAGAAGGCCATGGAGCAGGCGGCGCCGGTTCTGCTTGAGCCGATTATGACGGTGGAGGTCAGCACGCCGGACGAGTTCATGGGGGCGGTGATCGGGGACCTGAACGGCCGGCGTGGGCGGATCCAGGATACTGTGCCGAAGGCCCACGGCACCATCATCAAGGCTGCGGTCCCGCTGGCGGAGATGTTGAAATACTCCTCGGCCTTGAACTCCTTGACGGGGGGACGCGCGACCTATTCCATGGATTTCTTGACGTACGAGGAAGTGCCTCGCGAGCTGGCGGCGCGGATTCTCGAGGAGCAGAAGCAGGCCAAAGCGGCAGCGCCCGCACACTGAGCGGAGCGCGCCGCGGGTTTATTTCTCTCTGGGGCTCAGGAC
>Ga0137374_10004352_pt1 | contig 16885 bp, 16 predicted proteins | sample SagtaG_20_FD_104811 | JGI IMG/M metagenome (GOLD analysis project Ga0137374, IMG submission 104811) | Vadose zone soil microbial communities from Sagehorn Ranch, Mendocino, California, USA - Sage1_R_100_16 metaG | ecosystem: Environmental > Terrestrial > Soil > Vadose zone | place: USA...
GTGGGTTCAAATCCCACCCCCGCCACCATGTCGGCCCTGGTCAGAGACAGTTTCTGACCAGGGCCAACTCTTTGCTCGACGTCGTCTACCGGGCGTCTACCGGGACCACGTCGGTGGTCGTCGTGTGCGACACCGGTTCATGGTTGACGCGGTGGTTCCGGTAGGCGCCTGACAGTTTGGGGACGCGGTTCCCGTTCCTGGGCGACAGTGGTTCCGGTTCCTGGCTGACAGTCGGTATCCGCGCGCGCCGGTTCCACCCCTTCTTCGCTTGCGGCAGTAGTCGCCGGCGAGGGAGGCCAGCCGTGCTCGTGGAGTTGGGACTGGTGGAACAGCGCTATCAGGCCGTGCTCGAGGTGCTGAACGACGGCGCGACGGTCACCGATGTGGCCCGCCGCAATGGCGTGGCCCGCCAGACCGTGCACGAGTGGCTGCGGAAGTATGCGGCCCGCGGGCTGGCCGGTCTGGTCGACGTGTCGTCGAGGCCGCAGTCGTGTCCGCATCAGATGAGCCCGCTGGTCGAGGCGCGCATCGTGGAGCTGCGGCGTGAGCATCCCGGATGGGGGCCGCGGACGCTCGCGCATCGTCTCGGCCGGGCGGGTATTGATCCGGTGCCGGGACTGTCGTCGATCCATCGGTGCTTGGTCCGACACGGCCTGATCACCCCACAGGCTCGGCGTCGCAAGCGTTCCGATTACAAGCGGTGGGAACGGTCGCGGGCGATGGAGCTGTGGCAGATGGACGTCGTCGGCGGTGTGCGACTCGTCGACGGGTCCGAGGCGAAGATCGTGACCGGCATCGATGACCACTCGCGGTTCTGCGTGTCCGCCCATGTGGTGGCGCGCGCGACGGCACGGCCGACCTGTGACGCGCTCGCGTTGGCGATGCGCCGTCACGGCGTCCCGACGCAGATCCTCACCGACAACGGCAAGGTGTTCACCGGCCGGTTCGGGCCCGGCCCCGGTGAAGTGCTGTTCGATCGGATCTGTCGGGAGAACGGCATCAAGCATCTGTTGACCGCGCCCCGGTCGCCGACCACGACCGGCAAGGTAGAACGGTTCCACAAGACGCTGCGCCGCGAGTTCCTGAACGGTAGGACCTTCGCTTCGATCGACGACGCGCAGAGCCAGCTTGACGGTTGGGTGCACGAATACAACCATGACCGGCCGCATCAGAGCATCGGGATGGTCGCACCGTGGGAACGGTTCCGGCTCGCTGTCGCCGAACCAGCCCGGCCCGATGTGGTCGTCGAACATGACGATGTCGCGTTGGTGCCGTCGACGACGCGGCGGGTCGGACGTAACGGGAAGATCAGCTTCGCCGCGGCGTCCTATCGAGCGGGTGTGTGGCTCGCCGGCCAAGACGTGGCCGTGATCTGCGATGGCGGTCTCGTGCATTTGCATCACCGCGGTGTGCTCATCGCCACCCACGCGCGCCGGCACCCGATCGACAAGGAGACCGCAGGCTTGCGACGCGCGCATGCTGCACCAGCAAAGAAGCCGACGGCCTCGGCGGTGTCGGTGACACGCAAGGTCGACTCGTCCGGCAACGTGTGCTTCGCCGGCTCGAACTACCGGGCCGGCAACAAGTACAAGCGTCGCCAGGTGCAGGTCGCCGTCGTCGGCGAGCACGTCGAGATCTCGATCGGCGAAGAGCTCATCCGCACCCATCCAGTCCGCCACGACCGCACCCGCGAACACGGCGCCCTCGCCAACCCCGGCGGCCGACCCCGCCGCAGCAACGCCGCATAACCCTCACCCGAAGTGTCAGGTAGGTCCCGGAATCAGAATGTCAGCCGGGTACCGGTACTTGACAGCATCAGGTGCCAACTGGTCAGCCGCCCTGGTTACCCGGCTGGCCCTCGTAGCCACTGAGGCCCGGTGCGTGGTGGTGCTGATTGCCGCCCGCCTGATGACCCGGCTGGCCCTCGTAGCCACGAAGGCCTGGAGGCTGGGAGGCAAACGCCGACCCGGCCAAGCCGAGGGTTGCGGAGGCGGCGACGACAATTGTCGCCAGGAACTTGCGCATGACGAACCTCCTCGTCACCGATCGGGTTCGACATCACGGTACTCCAGGTCCCAAGACGCGCAACCTGTGACAGAAACGTGGTCCACGTCGAGCTCGACCCGTCATCTTCCCAAGTTCTTCGCCCCGCTCCTGAGGCACGGGTCGACTGTGACCCTGTCGAGCCCTGATAGGCGGTCAGGTGGTCGTGGCTTGGCTCGCCTCCCAGGCGGCCCAGTCGATGGCCACCCGATTCGGCTTCGATGGGTGCACCTTCACCGGCAGCGTCATGCCGGGACTGACGCGGCCGACGACCCGATCCGGTACGCGAAAGAGGCCCTGCACCTCATAGGGCTTCCCACCTTCGGGCCGAACCTCGATCGTGACGTCGTATTGAGCGACGTCGGACATCGACTGGATCCTCTCGAGGACGGCATCCGCGGCGACGCCATTCCGCAGCAACTTCTTGTTGCCGATCCCCATGCCGTACCAACCGTCTCTCGTGAGGCCGCCCGTCTCGCGCATGCGCGCTCCTTGGGTTGACTCCATCCGCGAAAGCCGCCTCGATGATCACACGCCGACGAAATTGGGTCGAGTGCCAAGCCGGGCTGGCACCACCGCGGATAGGGAGGCAGACGCCCTGGCGCGGTGCGGGCGGGCCGCCGACAATCGATCGCGGCGGTGTGGCTGGCGGCACGGGCGCAGTTGCGGAGGCGACGGGCCGCGACGGTCGCGCTCGTCGTGCTGGTCGGGTTGGCGGCCGGGGTCGTCCTCGCGGCGTTGTGGGGTGCGAGTCGCACGGAGACGGCGATGGATCGCTTCGTGGCCTACAACCGGCCGGTGGATGCTGCCATAGTCGTGGACGATCCCGCCTTGCGCCCGAATGTGATGGCCTTGCCGCAGGTTCAGCGGGCCGGCAGGGCTGTCTACGTCTTCATGTCGTCGAGCAAGCCCGGGCCATTCCTCACATGCCATCTGCACTGCGAGCGGGCAACTGCTGCCGCGCGCTGACGATCGCATCGGCGGCTTCGAGGTTCTCGACGGTCGACAAGTCGCCTGGATCCGTGTCCGAGAGCCACGCTCGAACCGCCCGACGGTGCACCTTGCCGGATCGGGTCATCGGGAGGGCACTCGCCACAACGACCGCAGTAGGTCGCATCGACTTTCCGAGCGCGTCGCTGATCCGATCCGTTACCTGCTGCCGCAGCTGTGCGCGGTCGGCGTCCGGTTCCGTCGGGACCACGACGACGACCGGCAGCTCGCCCTTTGTCGGATGCGAGATGCCGACCGCGGCCGCGGTCGACACGCCCGCCACCTCGGTTGCCAGCGACTCGTACTCGACCGGGCCGATCCGCTTCCCCGCCACCTTCAGGAGATCGTCGGAGCGGCCGGGAAGCTCCCAGCTGCCGTCGACGTACCGGATCGCACGGTCGCCGTGCACCCATACGCCGGGCCACCGTGACCAGTACGTCTCGACGTAACGGTCGGGTTCGTTCCAGAACCCGCGCGTCATCGACGGCCAGCTGCGCGTCAACACGAGCTCGCCGGGTTCTTCGACGACGGGCTTGCCGTCCTCCCCCAGCGCATCGACGGCCATGCCGGGATTTGCACCGGTGAAGCGGCCTTCGATGATTGGTGTGAGCGGGTCACACACGAGGATCCCGGTCCCGATCTCCGTGCCGCCCGACACGTTGATGATCGGCGCCCGGCCCCGGCCCACATGTCGGTGCAGCCACCGCCACGCGGGAAGCGTCCACGGCTCGCCGGATGACGCCAGCACACGCAGCGTGTGCAACGCGTGTCGATCCACCCACTCATCGCCCGCCGTTGCGAGCATGCGGGCGATCGTCGGTGCCATTCCGAGATGGGTGACGCCGTGACGTTCGACTGCATGCCACAGCCGATCGGGCGCTGGATAATCGGCGACGCTGTCGAACAGCACAAGCGTGGCGCCCAGGCTCAGCGTGCCGCTGATGGTCATCGGTCCGACGATCCATCCGAGATCAGTGGGCCAGCAGAACCGGCTGTCGGCGTCGACGTCCATGTTGTACGCGAACGAGATTCCCAGCGTGTACGGGAGCCCGCCGTGTGTATGGATCGCGCCCTTCGGGCGGCCTGTCGAGCCGGACGTGAACGCGAGGAGCCACGGTGTTGCGCTGTCGAAGGACATCGCGTCAGCGTCGCGCCCGTGCGTGAGGAGGGACTGCCAAGCCACCTCTCCGGCAATGAGCCGCCCTGCTTCCAAACGCGGTACGACAACGATGTGTTCTACCGATGGGGTGTTCTCTGCCGCGTCGCGTGCGGTAGCGAGCATCGGGATCTGCGCGCCGCGCCGACGAGTGCCGTCGGCGGTCACGAGGACCTTGGCCCCGGCGAGTCGAAGTCGCTCACCGAGCGCGTCGGTGCCGAATCCGGAGAAGCAGGGTGCGGCGATCGCCCCGATGCGTGCAGTCGCAAGCATCGCGATCACCGCCTCCGGGATCATCGGTAGGAACAGCGCGACCACGTCGCCGTACCGAATCCCCAGTTGCCGCAAACCGACAGCAGCGCGGGCGATCTCATCATCGAGTTCGGCGAAGGTCAGGTTGCGGAGCGATCCCTCGTCACCTTCCCAGAACAGCGCGAGTCGGGAGCCGTCGCGCTTCGCCCAACGCTCGACGGTGAGCCACGCGACATTCGTGCCGCCGCCGACGAACCAATGCGCCCACTCGATGCCGTCGGACTCGTCCACGGTCGTGTGATACGGCCGCAACCAGCCGAGGCCCAGGTCGTCGACGGCAGCGCGGTAGAACCAATCGGCGTCCGAGACCGAGCGCTCCACGAACGCGGGGTAGGAGAGGGGAAGGCCTTCACGACGCAGCAAGCGCGTGAGCCGGCGTCCTTCCACGGACCCGGGCGGTGGAACCCAGCGACGTTCCTCGAACCACGGTGGCAGCTGGAGTTGCGGTGTGTCCGCGTGTCCTGAGACGGATGACATCGTCGGACCGTAAGTGTGCGCAGCGCGCCGCGGAAATCGATCTGCGGTATGCGTTCCATTCCCCGAATCCATTTCCGGTGCCCGTGCGTCCGCCGTAGCGTCGGCTGGCAGCAGGAGGGAGGCGGATGACGCCGAGGTTCGCCTTGGGGACGTTCGCGACGTCGGAGGGTGAACGCTTCGCCGGTGTCGTTCGTGAAGACCGGGTCGTGCGACTCGACCGCGTCGGTTGGACGCCGTTCCCAACGATCGAGACGCTGTTGGACGACTGGGACGCGTCATTCGTTGCGCTCGAGGACGTGGTCTCGCGAGTCCACTCCTTGGACCCCGGGGCCGTCTTCCCACTCACTCAGGTGAGCACCCTTCTGCCGTTTCGCGCCCGGCAGCTCCTGCAGGCCGGAGCCAACTACCGCAAGCATGTGATCGACCTGGCGGTCAGGCATCGCTCGGGAGAGGACGCCGAGCTTCCCGAGGAGGAATTCCGCGCGAGAGCCGGTCGCATGATGGATGAGAGGGCCGAGAACGACCTGCCCTACATATTCATCGGACTGCCGAGCTCGATGTCCGGCCCCTACGACGATGTGGTACTACCGGCTGGAACCGAGCAGCACGATTGGGAGCTGGAGCTCGGTGTTGTCATTGGGCGGCGTGGGCGCAACATCTCGCGCGCCGACGCACTCGACTTCGTGGCCGGGTACGTCATCGCCAACGATCTCACAACGCGCGACCGTGTGTTCCGGCAGGACATTCCGGCAATCGGGACGGACTGGCTGCGTTCCAAGAACGGTCCCACGTTCCTGCCGACCGGCCCTTGGCTCGTACCTTCCCGGTTCGTGCCGGAGCCGCAAGATCTGCGCATCACGCTCCGTCTGAATGGCTACGTCATGCAGGACGAAACGACGGGCGACATGCTCTTCGACGTCGCGCGGCTCGTCGCGTTCGCGTCGTCCATGGTCGAGATCGGGCCGGGTGATCTGCTGCTCACCGGGTCACCGGCTGGGAACGGCATGCACTGGGGCCGGATGCTTCGCCCGGGCGACGTCATGGAGGGCGAGATCACGGGCCTCGGGATGCAACGCAACTGCTGCGTTGCCGAGGGGAGAGCGCCCGGATGAGTCCGACCCGCACGTACGACCTCCATGCGCACTGCCTCGTGCCTTCGGTCCAGGCACTGGTCGCCGAGCAAGACGGCTTTCGCGCAGAGCAAGCGCTCCAGGCTCGGCAGATGGGTGCGGCGTCGATGGAGCACACGCAAGGACTCTTTCCGACTTGGATGCAGCGGCTCACCGACCTCGACACGCGACTCGCGCTGATGGACGAGATGGGTGTCGACGTCGAGGTGGTCAGCGTTTCGCCGACGCAGTATCACTACTGGGCCGAACTAGACCTGGCCGAGGAGATCGTTCGTCTGGCCAATGACGGCGTCGCCGAGCTCGTCGCCCGTATGCCCGCGCGACTGCAGGGTCTCGGCACGGTTGCGCTCCAGCATCCGCAGCTCGCTACCCGCCAGCTCGAGGCGGCAGTCGAGGAGCAGGGGCTGCGCGGCGCGGTGATCTCCAGCGCCATCAACGGCGTCGATCTCTCCGATGCCGCCTTCGATCCCTTCTGGGCAGCCGCAGAACGGCTCGGCGGCGTCGTGTTCATCCATCCGTTTGGCTGCTCGCTCGATGAGCGGATCGACCGTTGGTACCTCGCCAATATCGTCGGGCAGCCGGCGGAGACTGCGGTTGCGCTGTCGCACCTCATCTTCGGTGGTGTGCTCGATCGGTTCCCCTCACTGAAGGTGCTCGCCGCGCACGGTGGTGGCTATCTGCCTTTGTACGCGGGTCGATCGGATCACGGGTACGCCGTGCGTCCTGAGAGTCATACATGTGCCCGACTCCCGAGCGAATACCTCCGACGAATGTGGTTCGACTCCGTCGTGCATTCCCCCGATGTCCTCCGGCGGCTCGTCGACGCGGTCGGTGTTTCGCAAGTGGTGCTCGGGACCGACTACCCGTTCGACATGGGTGTCGACGATCCCTTGGCTCTGCTCGACGCGGTGTCGGCACTCACGTCCGACGAGCGGGATGCGATCGCAGGAACCAACGCGGCACGCCTGCTCGGCCTCGACGAGGCCACCGGCTCAGTAGGCGGCTGAGATGCAGGTGCGGCGCGTTGTGACCGGGCATGAGGACGGCCGCGCAGTCGTCGTCACCGACGGGTATGTAGAGCCGATCACGCTCTCCATGATTCCCGGCGTCGAGTTCTTCGAAGTGTGGTCCGAGAAGGGATCTCGGTCGGTACCCCGCAAAGGGCCGTTCCCGGACGTGCCGCGGTTCTTCCCGGACTCGGACGAGGTCGTGTTCCGCTTCGTCACGATCCCCCCGGAATCCTACGAAGCCGCCGAAGATGTGGATCGCGATGCCGCCCTCCAGGAGGCGATGGCAAAGGCGCCTCGCCTCGTCCAGCATCTCGAGCCCGAGAACCCAGGCATGCACACCACCGACTCGGTGGACTTCGGCATCGTCGTGAGCGGCGAGGTCGACCTCGAGCTCGACGACGGCGCGGAGGTGCGGCTGACGCCGGGCACGTGCGTCGTGCAGAACGGCACACGGCACGCGTGGCGGAACCGCTCGTCAGAGTCGGCATTGATCGCCTTCGTGCTGCTCGGCGCAACGAGGAGTGCGTGAGAGCTCGCGGCCGGCGGTAAGCCCGGTGAATACGTGCCATACGAGCGATCCATTTCCGGGGTGACCGGCCGTTCCGTACCCTCGCCGTGACGCTGCAAAAGGAGGCGCGCCGTGTCCCGCTCTCCCATCACCCATCTGCGCCACGCCGGCTTCGTTGTGCCCGACTTCGAGGCGTCCACCGCGTTCTACGAGGGGCCCTGGGGCCTCACCCGCGTGGCGGACGACGACGGGATCGCGTTCTTCGGGGCTGAGGGGTCGCCCGAGCAGTACATCCTGCGGGTGCGAAAGGGCGAAGCACCTTCGCTCGAGCTCGTCGCGTTGGGCGTCGACGATGCCGCGACAGTGGACCGCCTTGCCGAGGAGGTCGCTGGCGACGGCCTCCAATTGGTCACCGAGCCCGCGAAGCTCGACACGCCGGGCGGGGGATACGGGTTTCGCTTCTTCGACCCGGATGGACGGTTGACCGAGATCTCGAGCGATGTCGCCGAACGCCCGCACCGAGAGCTCGCGGTAGGCGAGTCGACTCCCGTGCGACTCAGCCACGTCGTGCTCAACACCACGGACTCTGCCCGCCTGTGCTCGTTCTACGAGCAACGACTCGGCTTCCGGCTCTCGGACAAGCTGGGCGACTTCATGTTCTTCATGAGGTGCCAAACCGACCACCACACCGTCGCCGTCACGCAATGGCCGGCGGCATCGATGAACCACTTGTCGTTCGAGATTCGCGATGTCGACGAGTTCATGCGTGGAACCGGGCGGAACGTGAGAGCGGGTGCGAAGCTGCTGTGGGGGCCCGGCCGACACACCGCCGGCGACAACACGTTCTCGTACTTCGAGGATCCGTCAGGGCACGTGGTCGAGTACTCGACCGCGCTCGAGCAGATCGTGGATGAGGACAGCTGGGAGGTGCACACGTACACGCTCCAGCCGGAGCACGCCGACCAATGGGTCACAGCAGGCCCGCCGACACCCGAGATCATGAGCAAGGGACGCGACAACGACCCGGGCCTCTGGGCTGCAGCGCCCGTCTGATCACCGTGACCCGCTTCGCGGTCGACGCGAATGTGCACGCGCAACGTTGGTCTCCGGGCCTGCTGAAGCGGGGTGAGCGCTTCACGTATCCGAACCTAGAACGTTCGATCATGTCCGATCGCCCCTGGGACAATTCCCGCGCGCTGCTCCAAGACATGGACCGGCTCGGTATCTCGATGGCGGTCCTGAACACGGCATTCAATCAGCGCAACGAGATGATCAAGGCGCAAGCCCAGCGCTATCCCGACCGGTTCATTGGCTTCACCGGGCCCGTCGAAACGCTCCGGCGTTCGTATGTCGAGGGTCATCGCGTCGATGCCGAGACCGCCGCAGCCGAGTGTGACTACTGGCTGTCACAGCCGGAATTCGTCGGCGTAGGCGAATTGGTCAGCGTGCTCTTGGATCCTGATCTCGATGTGCCGGACGACGAGAACCGGCAAAACATCCTCCCGATCATGGAGGTCTGCCGCCAGCACCGCGCGCCCATCTTGATCCACACCGGGTGCATCAGCTATCCGAGGCTCTGCCGGTTGAGGGCATGCGACCCGGTGCTCGTCGACGACCTAGCGGTGCGATTCGCCGACGTGCCGATCATCCTTGGTCACATGGGGACCAATTCGAGCTTCACACACGATCTGCCCGATCGGGCGCGACAGGTCGCCGCTGGGCACGAGCATGTCTATCTCGAGACGTGCCAGGCGCCCGCGTACGTCATCGAGCAGGCCTATCTCGACCCTCAGATCGGCCCCGGCAAGCTGGTCTTCGGGACGGATTGGGGCGCGTCGATCTCGTATCACCGCGTGGACGGCCTCGCGCCTCATCATGCGGGTACGAAGGTGTTCGCGGGAACTCCTGTCGCCGATCCTCCCCGGTCGCTCGTCCTGCACCAGGACTGGGCGATGCGCCAGCTCCGCAGCATCGAGATGCCCGAGGAGCATCGGGCGATGATTCTTGGACTGAACATGGCGCGCCTGTGCGGCATCGACGTCATGGGCCGGCTCGAGGACGAGCAGGAACGTCGATACGGTCCCGAGATCAGCTTCGACCAGGCGCCGCTCGATTTGAGGTGGGATCGCGCCGGCCTGCACGGCGGTGCCGCCTGAGCATCACACCAGGATCAGACCGCCGCAGACTGCGAGGGACTGGCCCGTCATACCGGACGATTCATCGGAGGCCAGGTACACAGCAAGCGGGGCGATCTCATCGGCGTCGAGGAGGCGCCCCATCGGTACGCGTTGCACCAAGCCGGCAAGTGCTTCGTCTTCGTCGGTTCCGAGGAGAGAGGCGATCGCGGGGAGCCCGTCCCGGAGCAGCGGCGTGTCGACGAAGCCGGGGCAGATCGCGTTGACGGTCACACCGGTTCGCGCGAGCTCGAGCGCGAGACATCGTGTGAGACCGATGACGGCGTGCTTGGACGAGTTGTACGGACTTTGGTTCATCGGGCCGTACTTCCCAGCCGTCGAGGCGATGTTGATGATCCGCCCCCACCCGGCGTCGACCATCTCGGGTAGGAAGGCCCTCGTCACGCGCACGACCGATAAGAAGTTCACGTCGAGGAGCCGCTGAAAATCCTCGAGCTCGAGATCGACGAAACGCCCGGCGATGTGGTTCCCTGCGCAGTTGACGACGATGTCGATCTCTCCCACGGACTCGCGAGCACGCGCTGACATTGCGGCAATGTCGTCGTCGCGTGTGATGTCGCACTTGATCGCTACCGCGTGCCCGCCGGCGTCCCGGATCTCGGCCGCAGCATCCTCCACCTGTTCGATTGTGCGCGCCGCGAGAGCAAGCGTCGCACCATTAGCCGCAAGCGCGAGTGCGATCCGGCGGCCAATACCACGACCAGCCCCAGTGACGATCGCCGTGCGTCCGGCGACCCGCCCGACAGCGCGAGCTCCCATGGCGATCTCCCCGTTGTCAAGCAGCAGCGAACTCGGCCATTCGCCGAAACAGTGAGATCACGTCGGTCGCCGGGTGATCAGGGTCGAGTTCGCGGTAAGCGGTGTCGACGTTCACGACGATGCGCTCGGATTCGCCCCAGTCGGCGTAAGGGCCGAGATCGATGTCGCGGGCGGCATCCATCACCGACATGCCCGCTTCGTACCGTTGCGCCGCCTCGGCTCGTATGTGCTGGAGGTATCCCCTGACGTCCGAGACTCCCTGCGCGTCGGTCACCGGACCGTGTCCGGGAACGATGGTGTGGGCGCCAGAGTTGATGATGCGATCGCAAGCGTCGACCCAGTTGTGGATGGGTCCGGCCCAGACGATCGGTGTGCTGCCAATAAAGAGATGTCGCCGGTGAAGACAGCGTCTGCTTCTGGCACCTCGACGAGCAAGTCGCCGGCAGTGTGGGCCGGCCCCACCTCGACGATCCTGATGGTGCGTCCCCCGACGTCGAGCTCGAGCGTGCCAGAGAACGTCTCGGTCGGCGGTGTGTAGGCAATGCCTTCGAACGAGAACGCGCCGAAGCTCTGTCGCAAGAAATCGTCGAGCGGAGTACCCAGCTCGGCTCGCATCAAGCCGGCCAACGTCTCGGGTCTGACCTCGTCCATCTCGGCAGCCGCGGCAGTGGTCGCGACGATTCGGCGACCGGCGAGGAGCTCATTTCCGTAGCAGTGATCGCCGTTCGCGTGCGTGTTGACCACCGTCTCGATCGTCGCCTGCGCGGTGAGCCCGGCCATCGAGTCCAACATCGCCCGCGTCAATTGGACATCGAAGAGCGTGTCGACGAGCAGCGACTGGCCTTCGCCGACGACGAGGCCGGCGTTGCTCCATCCCCAACCCGAGCGCGCGGCTAGGTGCGCGTACAGACCGTCGCCGAGCTCCTGGAGGCGGGCTTCGATGGCGTCACGTAAGCACGCCATTCGGCATGGGGGAAATGGATTGCGCTGATCCGTCCCATTGGCGGGCTCGATGCAGACACGTTGCTGTTCCAGGATGTGCATTTGCGCAGCCGATGGCTTCGATCCCGCGAATCAATTTCCCAACTACCAGGTCGGCTTGCATAGTGCATGGAGCCCGACGAGCAGGCGCCCCGAGAAGCGGACGCCGTGCACGGGCACCGCGAACAGGGGGAAAGTGGGAATCCACACTCGAGTTCATCGCCTGCTCGTCATCATCGTCGCAACGGCGATCACGGCGGGCGCGGCATCGACCGCGCTCGCCAGCTCCCTGACGCGGGGCCCGAAGACCCCGAAGAAGGTCAGCAACCAGGTCGCACTCGACTACACCGGCGGCCAAGCCGGCAAGGCCGATCCCAAGCTTTCGCCGGTCACGATCGGTCTCGTCAACGGCGAGGGCGGTCCAGTCAGCTTCCCCGACAACACCGCCGGCGTGAAGGCGGCGGTCAAGTACGTCAACGCGGAGCTTGGCGGCGTGCAGAAGCACCCGGTCAAAGTGGTGACGTGCTTCATCGCAACCGCCGAGGACGGGCAGAAGTGTGGGACCGAGATGGTCAACAACGACGCCGTCCAAGTGGTCATCTTCGGTGCATCGGTTGTCGGGAACAGCGAGTTCTATGGCGTCGTCGCCGGCAAGAAGCCCGTCCTCGTGGATGTCGGGCTCACCGACGCGGATCTGACGACACGTGCGGCCTCGACCTTCAGTGCAGGCATCATCGGCACGGCAAAGGGTGCGATGTGGATCATTGCCAACCAGCTCAAAGCGCAGAAGGTGGCCGCGATCTTCGAGGACTCGGCCCCCGGTCGGAACGCCTTCAACCTCCTGGTGAAACCTGTGCTACAGAACTTCGGCATCACCGACGTGACGGGCGTACCGGTTCCCGCGACGGCCGCGGGGCCAGAGGTCCAGCAGGCGCTCCTCAACGCCGGCGCGGACAAGGCGGATGCCCTGGCCATCCTGTCGGCCGATGCCGTCTGCATCGCCGCATTCGACGCGTACCGGGCGCTCGGGCTCAAGATCCCTGTGGTGACACCGCCCACGTGTGCCGGAAAGCCGATGACGCAGCACCTCGAAGACGCCGGAGTCAAGGGCGTTGCTCCGGACGGGTGGTACTACGTCTGGCCGCACAACAACCCCTACGTGCCCCTCAAGAGCATGGGTACCGACGTGTACTTGAACAAGATGGCCAAGTACGGAGCGAAGGATGCGGACATCTCCGGTGGCTTCGCCCAACTCGGTTTCGCGAACCTGCTGACCATCGTCAAGTTCGCCAACGAGATCGGTGCTGACGGCCTCACTGCCGAGGCGTTCACCCAGAAGATCGCGGCCTTCGCCGGGCCGATGATGACGGTACCGGGTGCAATCAAGTGCCCGGGCGCAGCACCGTTCGCCCCACTGTGCGGCTCGAGAGTCGAGATCGAGCAGTACAAGAACGGGAAGTGGATCCCCGTGCGCGACTCCAAGAAGGGGAACCCTCTCGACGTCTCCACGTTCTGACAACACCAGTCCCGAGGCCGCGGCATGGCGCTGACCAGGTGGGTGCGTCTCCACCGCCGCCTTGTCGCGCGTGGCCTCGCTCTCGTCACGCTCGCCGCCTTTGTGGCACTGCTGGTGGCGTACACCGACCAGCGGCAAGCCGCGGTCGGAGGAATCGGCGCCGGAGCGTTCATCGCGGCGATCGGGTTGGGCGTCGTGCTGACGTACCGCGGATCGGGAGTTGTCAACTTCGCCGCCGGCGCGATGGCGGCGTACGTGGCGTACGTGTACAACGATCTGCGAAGCACCGGCGACCTGTTCCTACCGCCGCTCCCGAACCCGCTCCCGCTCATCGGAACGATGCTGGACGGCGCCGGGATCGCCCATGTCGACATGCCATCCATCCCGACGCGCGTCTCGCTCGGCGGACCGCTCGACTTCTGGACCGCCTTCACACTTTCGCTGCTACTTGCCGCGCTGCTCGGTCTTCTCGCACATGCATTGGTGTTTCGGTTGCTCCGCCAGGCCCCGCCGCTTGCGAAGGTTGTCGCGTCGGTCGGCGTAATGCTCGTCCTGCAGGCGACGCTTGTGCTCCGATTCGGCTCCGATGTCGAATCGGTGAAGCCGGTCATCGATCCCACGGTCACGCGAGTGGCCGGTGTGGTCGTGTCGGAGAACCAGCTCGTGGTCGCCGGGATCGTCATCGCCGTCGCGACGCTGCTCTGGATCGGCTTCCGCTTCACACGCGTCGGATTGGCAACGAGGGCGGCTGCCGAGAACGAGAAAGGGGCCGTACTCCTCGGCTATTCGCCCGAGTTTCTGGCCGGACTCAACTGGATGATGGCCGCCGTGCTCGCCGGAGCGTTCGGGATCCTCTTGGCGTCGATCAACACGACGCTCGATCCATCGTCGATGGTCTTCCTGGTCGTTCCCGCGCTGGGTGCCGCACTGCTCGGCCGCTTCTCGTCGTTCGGGCTCACGGTCGTCGCGGGCCTCGGAATCGGCATGGCTCAGAGCTGGATCGAGCTGCTGGGAACGAAGCCCTGGTTTCCCAAGGCCGACAACAGCCCGCTTCCCGGGCTCAAGGAAGCACTGCCGTTCCTGGTGATCGTCCTCGCGCTCTTCCTTCGCGGGCGGACCCTTCCCGAGCGCGGTGCGCTCGCGAGCGGACGACTCCCTAGAGCGACACAACAGAAGCACTTCGCCACCAAGGTCGCGGTCGCTTCCATCGCCGCCGCGATCGCCCTCTTCGTTTTGGGCCCCGCGTGGCGCGTCGCAATCATCACGTCACTGACCGGCTCGGTGATCTGCCTGTCGTTGGTTGTGCTCACCGGCTTCGTCGGGCAGATCTCCCTCGCGCAGATGGCCTTTGCCGGAGTCTCCGGCTTCGGCCTGTCCCTGCTCGCGACGGACTCAGGAGTCCCTTTCCCGCTCGCTCCGTTGCTCGGCGCAGGAATCGCGACGCTCTTCGGACTGCTCACGGCCTTGCCGGCACTGCGCCTTCGCGGTGTGACGCTCGGCGTCGTCACTCTCGCCGCCGCCCTCGCGATCGAGAACTTCGTGTTCAGGAACTCGGAATGGTCCGGTGGCATCGAAGGCGCTCCGGTTCCACCGCCTCGGTTCCTCGGCTTCGCGTTCGGTTCCAACGAATTGAGCTCGTGGGGTGATGGAAAGGTGCCGAATCCATGGTTCGGCGTCTTTTGTCTCGTCGTCCTCGTGGGTTTGCTGCTGCTCGTCGCGAACCTACGGAAGTCGTCCTCTGGACGCCGCATGCTCGCGGTCCGATCCAATGAGCGTGCCGCGGCGGGAGCCGGCATCAGCGTTGTCGGCACGAAGATGCTCGCGTTCGGCTTTGCGGCGTTCGTTGCGGGCATCGGTGGTGCACTGTCCGGTTACAGCGTCGGTACCGTGACGCCGGCGCGATTCGGACTGTTTGCCTCGGTCGCGTTCCTCGTCTTCGCGTACCTCGGCGGCATCGCGAACGTCTGGGGAGCGGTGTTCGGCGGCATGCTGGTGACGGGTGGGCTCGTCTCGACCGCGCTGTTCGAGTGGTTCGACGTCGATACCAAGTACACGCTCCTGGTTGCGGGCACAGCGGTGATCCTCGCGACGATCAAGAGCCCCGAGGGGATCGCCGGAGCCGGGCGGGTCCAGATCAGCCCCCGACCGGATGCCGCGGGCGCTGCCCCTGACGCGCGTGAAATGGATCCTGACGCCGAAGCACAGCGGTTGCCGGACAGCCTGCACGTCGCGACATCGGTCACCCGCGCCAAGGTCGAGCCGTGAGCCCGCTCCTCGAAGTCTCCGATCTCGTCGTGACATTTGGCGGTCTGCGGGCAGTGGACTCGGTCGGCCTGCAAGTCGAGCCCGGTCGGCTGGTCGGGCTCATCGGCCCGAACGGTGCCGGAAAGACGACCTTCATCGACGCGCTCACGGGCTTCGTCCCGTGCACTGGCCGTGTCGTCTTCGACGGGCGCGACTTCTCGTTGCTCGCTGCAAACCGCCGCGCCCATCAGGGCTTGGCGCGGACATGGCAGTCCCTCGAGCTCTTCGACGACCTCACAATCGCGGAGCACATCGAAGTGGCGGCTGAGCGGCACGGCGTCGGTCGCTTCGTCGCCGATCTCTTCCGTCCGCGGGCTGGAGCTCGTCAAAGCGTGCCTGAGGTGCTCACGATGCTGGGCATCGGTGATCTCGCCGGCCGAATGCCAGGCGAGCTCTCACACGGCCAGCGCAAGTTGGCAGGTATCGCCCGCGCGCTCGCGGGACGGCCGCACCTCGTCTGTATGGACGAGCCGGCAGCGGGGCTCGACGCCGCCGAGAGTGCCGAGCTGGGTCGCACACTCCGGTCGATCGTCGACGAAGGCACGTCGGTCCTGCTCGTCGACCACGACATGGGACTGGTGTTGCAGGTCTGCGACTACATCTACGTGCTCGAGTTCGGGCAGATGATCGCGCAGGGGACACCGAAGGCGATTCGCGACGACGAGCGCGTGATCGCCGCGTACCTGGGTGAGCAGTCGCGTCGTGACATCCGGGAGGCCAGGACGGCGCTGTCCGATATACAGGTCCTCGACGTTCCGATCCCCGGGGACCCCAACGGGACGCGTGCTTCATGACCGCGCTGCTGGACGTCCAGAGGCTCGACGCCGGTTACGAGGGTGTGCCGGTGGTGCGGCAGCTGACTCTCCAGGTCCACCCCGGTGAGGTGGTCGCGCTGCTCGGACCGAACGGCGCGGGCAAGACGACGACCCTGCTCACGATCTCGGGGCTGCTGAAGCCCCTGTCCGGCGAGATCCTGGCGCTGGGTCGGTCGGCGGGTGGTGTCGCACCGCAACGCATCGCGCGTCGCGGTGTGGCCCACGTGCCCGAGGATCGCGGGCTGTTCTTCGACCTCACCGTGCGCGAGAACCTACGGCTGGCATCAGGGAACCGAGGCACCGACGTCGACCGGGTCGAGGAGTACTTCCCGGCGCTCATGCCACTCCTCGGGCGGCGTGCCGGTCTCCTGTCCGGTGGCGAGCAGCAGATGCTGGCTCTGGCGCGCGCCATCATCAGCGAGCCGAAGCTTCTGCTCGTCGACGAGATGAGCCTGGGGCTCGCACCGATCATCGTCGAGCGCCTGCTGCCGGTGTTGCGCCGGTTCGCCGACGAGCGTCGCTGTGGCGTCTTGCTCGTCGAGCAGTACGTCCATCTGGCGCTGCAAGTGGCCGACCGCGCATACGTGCTCTCCCACGGTGATCTCGTGCTGCAAGGCGGGGCGGCTGACCTCGCGCGAGACGACTCCGTGCTCGAGTCGAGCTATCTCGGGAATCGAGCGATCGGATGA
>Ga0137374_10004353_pt1 | contig 16882 bp, 16 predicted proteins | sample SagtaG_20_FD_104811 | JGI IMG/M metagenome (GOLD analysis project Ga0137374, IMG submission 104811) | Vadose zone soil microbial communities from Sagehorn Ranch, Mendocino, California, USA - Sage1_R_100_16 metaG | ecosystem: Environmental > Terrestrial > Soil > Vadose zone | place: USA...
GCCGCGCGCGAGCCGGTTCGGGACGTACCCGAGCTTGGCGATCGAGGCCTCGACGCGCCGGCGGGTGTCCGCGCTGACGCGGGGGCTCTGATTGATCACGCGCGAAACCGTCATCGCCGAGACGCCGGCATGGGTCGCAACGTCGTGAATCGTCACTCTCATGTCCTGTTACCTCTGTCCAGGTACGTGATAGATACCACACTCGGCGGCTGAGATCACCCTCCTGACAGCACCTTGACAGGGGATTTTGGCCGTGTTATGGATACCAGCCACATTGCGTTATCGATAACACAAGCCGCCCGATTTTGGCCCCAGTGCCGGGGGCCTCGACGAAGGGAGCCAAGATGCGTTTGTCCCGTCTGGCGATGAGTCTCAGCGGCGCGGTCGTGCTCAGTCTCGCCGTGCTCGCGACAGTGAGCAGCGCCCATCCGGTCGCGAAACGGGCGCAGGAGACGATCACGATCGCGACGGTGAACAACCCCGACATGGTCGTGATGCAGTCGCTCACGCCGACGTTCACGAAGAAGTACGGCATCAAGGTGAAGTACGTGACGCTGCCGGAGAACACGCTCCGCCAGAAAGTCACGTCCGACATCGCGACCGGCGGCGGCCAGTTCGACATCGCCACAGTGGGGACGTACGAGGTGCCGATCTGGGCGAAGAACAAGTGGATCGTGAACCTCGATCCCTACTTCGCGAAGCTGACCCCGGCTGCGTCGAAGGCGTACAGCCTCAACGACGTGCTTCCGAAGGTGCGCTTGGGTCTCTCATACAACAAGGACCTGTACGCGCTGCCGTTCTACGGCGAGAGCTCGATGACGTACTACAACAAGAAGCTCTTCAAGGACGCCGGTCTCAAGATGCCGCTGCATCCGACCTGGATGCAGATCCGGACGTTCGCGTCGAAGCTCAACAAGCGCTCGGCCAACCGCTACGGCATCTGCCTGCGCGCGCTGCCCGGCTGGGGCGAGTTCGGTGCGCCGCTGACGACGGTGATCAACACCTTCGGCGGCCGCTGGTTCGACATGAAGTGGCAGCCGCAGCTGACCTCTCCGGCGTTCAAGAAGGCCGTCAACTTCTACGTCGACCTTGTCCGCAAGTACGGTGAGCCGGGCGCGACGAGCAGCGGCTTCACCGAGTGCGAGACGGCGATGGCGCAGGGCAGGACGGCGATGTGGGTCGACGCCACTGTCGCCGCCGGCCAGCTGATCAACCCGAAGACGTCGAAGGTGGCGAAGGACATCGGGTTCGCCTACGCACCGACGGCTGTGACCCCGCGCGGCTCGCACTGGCTGTGGGCGTGGTCGCTGACCATGGAAGGGTCGAGCAAGCACAAGGACGACGCCTTCAAGTTCCTGACCTGGGCGACGAGCAAGGACTACATCAAGCTCGTCGGTGCGAAGAAGGGCTGGGGCGGCGTGCCGCCGGGCACGCGCGTCTCGACCTACAAGAACCCGAACTACAAGAAGGCCGCCCGTGCCTTCGAGAGCATCGTCTTGCAGTCGATGCTGACCGCCGATCCGACGAAGCAGACGCTGCAGCCGGTTCCGTACGTCGGCGTGCAGTTCGTCGGGATCCCCGAGTTCCAGAACATCGGGACGCTCGTGACGCAGAACCTCGCCGGGGCAGTGGCCGGCAGGACGAGCGTGGACTCCGCGCTGAACATCTCGCAGCAGCAGGTGACCCGGATCATGAAGCAGGCGGGCTACATCAAGTAACGAGGCTCCTCCCCGCGGATGAGGGCGGACGCGCCGCGTTCGCCCTCATCCGATCTACGAGAGTCGCCGTCCACACCTGCCGATGACCACACCCTCCTCATCGTTGGCTTCGCCCGCGGCCGGATTGCGTCCCGAGCGGTGGGCGTTCCTGCGCTCGCCGCGCCTGGCGAGCATCGCGCTGCTCGCGCCCGCGCTCGTCTATCTGGCTGTGATGACGCAGGCGCCGTTCCTGCTGACACTCTGGTACAGCTTTCACAACTGGATCCTCACCTCGCCCGAGCTCGGTCATCGCTGGATCGGCCTCGAGAACTTCCGCTACACGGTGACCGAGGATCCGATCTTCCGCTCGGCGATCCTCAACACGCTCGAGATCACCGCCGCGATCGTCGGCGGCTCTTTGATCCTCGGGCTCTGTTTCGCGCTGCTCCTGAACCGTTCGTTCCCCCTGCGCGGCGTCGCCAGAGCGCTGCTGATCGCGCCCTTCTTCGTGATGCCGACCGTGAACGCGGTCGTGCAGAAGAACCTCTTCCTGAACCCGATCTTCGGTCTCGTCAACTGGGTGGCGACGTCGCTCGGCTTCAACCGGATCGACTGGCTGGCCGTGCATCCGAAGACCGCCATCATCTCGATGGCCGTCTGGCAGTGGGCGCCTTTCATGATGCTGATCCTGCTCGCCGGGCTGCAGGGAATCTCGGACGAGGTCCGTGAGGCAGCGCGAATCGACGGCGCCGGGCCGTTCACGGAGTTCCGTCGCATCACGGTGCCGCTGCTCGGCCCGTACTTCGAGCTGGCGGTGCTGCTGGGGATGATCTACATCCTCCAGCTCTTCGGGGAGATCTTCGTCGCCACGCAGGGCGGGCCTGGAACGGCGACAACGACGGTGCCGTACTACGTCTACCAGACGATCTCGCAGGCCAACGACGTCGGCACGTCCTCGGCGCAGGGCGTGCTGGCGATCATCTTCAGCTCGATCATCGCCGCGCTCCTGCTCAGGCTGCTCACACGGACGTTCAGACGTGAGTTGACGTCGTGAGCGTTCTGGAGAGGCGAGTGCCGGTGCAGCTCAGAGCTCGGTTCAGTCCCGCGGCGCTCGGCCTGAACCTGCTCACCTATGCGATCGCGTTGTTCGTCTTCTTCCCGATTTTCTGGACGGTCCTGACGGGATTCAAGAGCGAGGCGGATGCCGCGGAGATCCCACCGGTCCTCTTCTTCCACGCGACCCTCGACAACTACCGGACCGTCTTCGACGCGAACTATCTGAGCTTCTTCAAAAACACCGTCTTGCTCGCGACCGGATCGACGCTGCTGGCGCTGCTCATCGGTCTGCCGGCCGCCTACAGCCTCGCTTTTCATCCCTCCAGGCACACCCCGAAGGTGCTCTCCTGGGTGCTCTCGACCAAGATGCTGCCGGCCGTCGGGGCGCTGATTCCGTTGATCGTCATCTACAAGGAGGTCGGACTCTTCGACAGCCGCATCGGGATGATCCTGCTCTACGCGGCGCTCAACCTGCCGCTCGTGATCTGGATGATGCGTTCGTTCTTCGCCGACCTGCCGCGCGAGATTCTCGAGGCGGCCATCGTCGACGGTGCCCGCTTCCATGAGATCATGACCCGGATCGTTATCCCGCTCTCAGCGCCGGGTCTGGCGGCGACGGCGCTCCTCTCACTCATCTTCAGCTGGAACGAGTTCCTGCTCGCCGTCAACCTGACGAGCGCGAACAGCGGCACACTTCCGGTCTTCATCTCCGGCTTCATGACGAGCGAAGGGTTGTTCTGGGCGAAGATGTCCGCAGCGTCGACGCTCGCGGTCGCCCCGGTGATCCTCGCGGGGTGGCTGGCGCAGCGCTCGCTCGTCCGCGGGCTCACCTTCGGCGCGGTCAAGTGAAGGCTGCCTACTACCAGGCAAGGCGCGAGCTCGACGTGCGCGAGGCGCCGGATCCGCAGCCGGGGCCGAACGAGGTTCTGATCCGCGTCGCGGCGTGCGGGATCTGCGGGACCGACCAGCACATCTTCGACGGCGACTTCTTCCCCTCGTACCCGCTGATCGGCGGCCACGAGCTCGCCGGGCAAGTGGTCGCGCTCGGGCCGCAGCACGTCGAGACGGCTTTCCGCGAAGGAGATCGCGTCGCCGTCGACCCCAGCATCTTCTGCGGCTCCTGCTTTTTCTGCCAGCGTGGCCAGGGAAACCACTGCCTGAACTGGAGCGCGATCGGCGTGACCCGCGACGGCGGCTTTGCCGAGTACGTCGTCGCTCCCACGGCGAACGTCTACGCGGTCGGCGACATGGACTTTGAGGTCGCGGCGTTCATCGAACCGATTTCGTGCGTCGTCTACGGACTGAAGCGCCTCGGCGTCCCGCTCGGAGCGAACGCCCTCATCTACGGGGCGGGGCCGATCGGCTTGCTCATGCTCCAGCTCGTTCGGAACGGAGGCGCGAGCGAGGTCGCTGTCGTCGATCTCAAGGAGGACAAGCTGAACCTCGCACGGTCGCTTGGCGCGCACGAGGTCGTGCTCGCCGACTCCGCCGCCGATGACACGCTTCGCGAGATCTCGCCCCTGGGCTTCGACGTCGTCATCGACTGCACGGGCGTGCCGGCCGTCGTCGAGCACATGTTCACGCAGGTCCGAAACAACGGGAAGCTGCTCTTCTTCGGAGTCAATCCTCCCGACGCACGCGTCGCGATCAGTCCCTACGACGTCTACCAGAAGGACCTCGAGATCTACGGCTCGTTCTCGCTCCGGTACACGTTCTACGACGCGCTCGCGCTGCTCCAGAGCGGGGCTGTTGACGTAAAGCCGCTGCTCTCGGACCGGTTTCCGATCGAAGGCTTTCCGGAGGCGCTGGCGCTGGCCGGCTCCGGCGACGCCTTCAAGGTCCAGATCCAGCCGCAGTGACGTCGACCAATCTCGTGGCCGCGCTGCACGGTCCCGGCGACATTCGACTCGAGACGCGCGCGCTCCCGGAGCTCGGAGAGCGAGACGTGCTCGTCGAAGTGCGCTCGGTCGGTGTCTGCGGCTCCGACGTGCATTACTACGAGCACGGCAGGATCGGCTCCTTCGTCGTCGAGCAGCCGCTGGTGCTCGGCCACGAGGTCTCCGGCGTCGTCGTCGATCGCGGCGGGCGCGCGGTGAAGCATCCGGTCGGTCAGCGCGTCGCGCTGGAGCCCGGCGTCCCCTGTGGCCGCTGCTCCGAGTGCCGCCACGGCCGCTACAACCTCTGCACCGACGTCCGCTTCTTCGCAACGCCTCCGATCGACGGCGCCTTTGCGCGCTACGTCGGGATCCACGAGGACTACGCGTTTGCGCTGCCCGACGAGTTGTCCGACGACTCCGGAGCGCTGCTCGAGCCGCTCTCGGTCGGAATCTGGGCGTGCCAGAAAGGGGGCGTGGGCCTCGGCAATCGCGTGCTCGTCACCGGTGCCGGGCCGATCGGCAACCTGGCCATGCAGGTTGCCCGCGCCGCCGGCGCGACGACGGTCGTCATCGCGGACGTCAATCCCGATCGGCTCGCTCGCGCCGCCGAGCTGGGGGCGACGCGCGCGATCGACGTCACCGACCGCGGACTCAGACCCGAAGACGGCCCCTTCGACGTGCTGCTCGAGTGCACCGGCTCCGAGTCGCTCACCGGCGATGCGATCCTGACGCTTCGGCCCGCCGGCACCGCGGTGCTCGTCGGGATGGGGCCGGGTCTCGAAGCCCGGCTCCCGCTCGCGGCGATGCAGGCACGCGAGCTCACCCTCGTCGGCACCTTCCGCTACGCGAACACGTACGCGATCGCGATCGAGCTGGCGAGAGCGGGACGCGTCGACCTCGACGGGCTCATTGACGCGCGCTTCCCGCTCGAGCAGGTCGACCGGGCCCTTCGCGCAAGCCGTGAGAACCCGACCTTGTTGAAGGTCGTCGTCGACGTCTCAGTCTGAGTCGCGCTCGAGCAGCCGGGCGGCTCGCGCTTCCAGGTAGCGCTGCTCGGGGAGGCTGGTCGTGCGTCGCGCGGCTGCCCGGTAGCTCTCGTGCGCCGCTGCGTGGTCGCCTGCCATCTCGAGCAGGTGCGCGCGGACCGCGTCGAGGCGATGATGCTCCGTCGGCGTCGAGCGTCCCGAGCAGGTCGAGGCCGGCCTGCGGTCCCCGGACCATCGCGACCGCAACGGCGTGATTGAGCGTGACCATCGGATTGGGTGAAATGCGCTCGAGCAGGTCGTACAGCGCGAGGATCTGCGGCCAGTCCGTGTCCTCCGCGCGTGCCGCTTCGGCATGGACGGCGGCGATCGCCGCCTGTAGCTGATACGGCCCGAGCGGCGCGCCGGCCAGCGCGTCAGTGACGAGGCCGATGCCTTCCCGGATCGACTCCCGATTCCACAGGCCCCGGTCCTGTTCGGTGAGCGGGACGAGCGCGCCGTCGGGCCGGGTGCGCGCCGGCCGCCGCGCGTCGGTGAGCAGCATCAGCGCGAGCAGGCCGGCCACTTCGCCCTCGCCCGGCAACAGCCGGTGGACGGCACGCGTCAGCCGGATCGCCTCGCCGGTCAGCTCGCTGCGCTCGAGCTGCGGCCCGGAGGTCGCCGTGTAGCCCTCGTTGAAGATCAGGTACAGCACGTGCAGGACCACGCACAGCCGGTCGGCGCGCTCGTCCTCCGGCGGCATGCTGAACTGGGCGCCGGTCTCCTTGATGCGTTGCTTGGCGCGGCTAATGCGCTGCGCCATGGTCGCCTCGGGAACGAGGAACGCGCTTGCGATCTGCGCCGTGGTCAGACCGCCGACTGCGCGCAGGGTGAGCGCGAGCTGGGAGGGCGGAGAGAGTGCGGGATGGCAGCACATGAACAGCAGGGTCAGCGTGTCGTCCTGGTCCGGCGGCTGCCCGGGCGGCGGCTCTGCCGCGGCCGTGTCTTCGCGGACCCGGCGCGCCTGCTCGCTGCGGAACTGGTCGGTCAGCCGGCGCGAGGCAACCGTGATCAGCCAGGCCTTCGGGCTCTCCGGAACGCCTTCGTCCGGCCACTGCGTCGCGGCGGCCAGCAGCGCCTCCTGCACCGCGTCCTCGCACATGTCGAAGTGGCCGTAGCGACGGGCGAGCGCGCCGAGGACCTGCGGCGCCAGTTCGCGCAGCAGATCCTCGACACGGACGCCGGGACGCGTGGTCACATCTCCGTGCCGGCGTCGTCCATGATCGGCCGCACCTCCACCGCCCAGAGCCGGGCGGCGGGGTCACGGGCCGCGATCTCGGCCGCGCGCTCGATGTTCTCGCAGTCGAGCACGTAGTACCCGGCCAGCTGCTCCTTCGCTTCGGCGAACGGCCCATCGGTGATCGCAGGGACGCCGCCACGCACTCGGACGGTCCTGCCGGTCGACGCATCGGCGAGTGCCGAACCACCGAGGAACTCCCCCGACTCGGTGAACTCCTTGATGAACGCGTCCGCTTCGCTCATCAGACGTTCGCGTTCCTCCTCGGACAGCGACTCGAAGGCCCCGGGATTGTTGAAGATCAGCGCGACGAACTTCATGAGTTGACTCCTTCCATGGTCCGGCCGGCGGCGAAGAACTCCTGCAGAGCGGGAGCGAGAACCTCAGGGGCGACGTCGTGGAACTGACCTTCCAGCGTGCGCTGGTCCAGCGTGTGTGCCACTTCCTCGAGCCCGGGCCACATCGGTGCGTTTCGCATCTGCTCGACGGCTTCGACAGGAAGTCCGACCGCTTTCGTGATGAAGAGCTCGACCGCGTCGCCTCGGCGGCCTGACGACGCCAGCTCGCTGAGCTGCAACGCAAGATCCTCCGGGGGTCGCGGGCGACTCCCCTCGACGATGAACGGCGGCTCGAACACGACGAGTCTCGTGATCGGAAGCCCGCGAGCCGCCGCCTCGAGAGCAAGCACCCCGCCGGACGAGAGTCCGTACACGGACGCCGATCCTCCGGCGTCGGCGATGAGGGCCTCGAGATCTTCGATCTCGCGGTCGACCGCGTAGGGCGCGGTGTCCCCGCTCCCGCCGCGGCCGCGACGGTCGTAGGTGAACACCGTGAAGCGCGGTTCCAGTTGCGCGGCCAGCGGCGCTGCCGTCGATCGATCGTTGAACGCGCCGCCCACCAGGACGATCGGCGGTCCCTCACCCGACCGATCGAACCCGATGGTGGTGCCGTCTCTCGAGCCCACGTTGTTCATCTGGGTCTCCTTTCGGTTTGACGTCCGTCTTGGACGTTTCTCATCGGAGACGTCGGAGCGGGCGTCCCGTTTTCGACGTCCGCCGATGTCGAGATCCCGAAGCCTGCTCCGACCTCTGTCGTGAGAACCGCTCTAGCGAACCAGGAAGGGGCTTACCGACATGACGATTCAAGAGAAAACCGACAGCCGGAGGCGCTGGTTGGCGCTGATCGTGTTGTGCCTGGGCACGCTGATGAACGTCCTCGACACGACCATCGTCGGCGTCGCGCTCCCGTCGATCAGGGAGGACCTCGGATTCACGGAGACGTCGCTCGCGTGGGTCGTGAACGCGTATCTCCTCACCTTCGGAGGCTTTCTGCTGCTCGGAGGGAGGCTGGGCGACCTGTTCGGCCACCGGCGGCTGTTCGTGATCGGGATCGCGCTCTTCACCCTGGCCTCGCTCGCCTGCGGCCTGGCGACCTCGCAGGAGCTCCTCGTCGGGGCCGCGCGCTGCAGGGGCTCGGCGGCGCCGTCATGTCGGCGACCGCGCTCTCGCTGATGATGAACCTGTTCACCGATCCGGGTGAGCGCGCGAAGGCGATGGGCATCTTCGGCTTCGTCGCCGCCGGGGGCGGCAGCATCGGCGTGCTGCTCGGCGGGGTCTTGACGGACGCGCTCGACTGGCACTGGATCTTCCTCGTCAACGTCCCGATCGGGATCGTCGTGTACGCGCTCACCCTCAAGCTCGTACCCGCTGCCCGCGTGGCCGCCGGCGCACGCCTCGACGTCGCCGGCGCGGTGACGGTGACGGTGACGGCGTCGCTGCTGCTCGCGGTCTACGCGATCGTGAACGGCAACGAAATTGGGTGGACGTCGGCCCGGACGATCGGCCTGCTCGGCGCCGCAGCCGGGCTGCTGACGGTCTTCATCGGGATCGAGTCGCGCGTCTCGTCGCCGCTGGTGCCGCTCCGCCTCTTCCGGCTGCGCAACGTCGCGACCGCGAACGTGGTCGGCGTCTTCTGGGCCGCCGCGATGTTCGCGTGGTTCTTCCTGACCGCGCTCTACCTGCAGCTCGTGCTCGGCTACAGCCCGCTGCAGGTCGGGCTCGCGTTCCTGCCGGCGAACCTGATCATGGCCGCGTTCTCGGTCGGCCTCTCCGCCAAGCTCGTCATGCGCTTCGGAATCAGGCAGCCGCTCGCGACGGGGCTGTTGCTGGCCGCGGCCGGGCTCGTGCTCTTCGCGCGCGCTCCGGTCGACGGACATTTCGCACTCGATGTGCTGCCGAGCATGATCCTGCTCGGCGTCGGCGCCGGCATGGCGCTCAACCCGGTGCTGCTCGCCGCGATGAGCGACGTCGAGCCGGACGAATCGGGGCTCGCCTCGGGACTGGTCAACACCGCGTTCATGATGGGCGGGGCGCTCGGCCTTGCGATCCTCGCCAGCCTCGCCGCCTCCCGCACGGAGACGCTGCGCGCCTCCGGCGACGCGTCGCTCGTCGCGCTCAACGGCGGGTATCACACGGCGTTTCTCGTCGGCACGCTCTTCGCGGCCGCGGCGGCCGCGATCGGCGCGGCGGTGATCCGGACGACGACGGCGGAAGAGGTCGAGGCAACGCCGCTCGTAGAGGCTGCTTAGCCGTTTCGACTCAGCCCTCGGCCGTCAGGTACGCCACCTCGACTTCCCGCTTCGAAGGGTCGGCCTCGGTCGAGGGGTCGGTGAGGTAGTGCTCGACACGACCGCGCCACGCCGACCCTTCGTCCGTGTCCCAGCTGTCGAACACGATGCCCTGCCGCTCGGCCCAGTCCTGAAGCGCCGCGTTGGTCGCGACCAGATCGTCGTATGGTCCGACGTGGAGAAGCGTCGCGTACCGACCCCCGGGGAGGACGTCCGCGCGGACGCTCATGTCGCCCGGCACGCCCTCCGCGACGGGCACCGCCAACTCGATCTCGAGATCGCCTTCCATGTCGATCACGAGGAAGCGGATGAACGGCGCGCCGGCCGGGTCAATGCCCTGCTGCTTCAGCCATTCGAACAGCTCGGCGAAGCCGCTCTCGACCTCCTCACCGAAGCCGTCCTTCATCGACACGCTTAGCGGGATCGCAACGTACGGCTGCGGCGCCCGCTCTTCGACCTGTGGTTGATGCGCCATGTCTCCGAGGCTATCGCGGGCGCGCTGTTGAGCGGAAACCAGGTACCCTATGGGGGTATGGCGACCACCGCCACGCATGAGATCAGGCTCGAGCTCGACGGGATGACGTGCGCCTCGTGCGCGGCGCGGGTCGAGAAGAGCCTCAATCGCCTCGACGGGGTCGAGGCGACCGTCAACTTCGCGACCGAGCAGGCGACGGTTCACCACGACGCGTCTGTCTCGGTCGAGGAGCTCGTTAGCGCGGTCGAGTCGGCCGGTTACGGCGCACATGTCGCCACGCCGGCGCACGAGCGCCACGAGCACGGGGAGCCGCTCGCCGTGTTAACACGCCGGCTGCTCGTCGCAGTCGTGCTCACCGCGCCCGTCGTGCTGCTCGCGATTGTGCCGCCGCTCCAGTTCGCGAACTGGGAGTGGGCCGCGCTCGCGCTGTCTGCGCCCGTCGTCTTCTACTCCGGCTCGCGCCTTCATCGCACGGCGCTCAAGAACGCGCGCCACCTCGCCGCATCGATGGACTCGCTGATCTCGCTCGGGACGCTTGCGGCCTGGCTGTGGTCGGCCGTCGTGCTGGTCTTCTCGCTCGAGGCCGACGTCTACTTCGAGGTCGCTGCCGTCGTGACGACGCTGATCCTCCTCGGGCGTTACCTCGAGGCGCGCGCGAAGGGACGCTCGTCGGAGGCGATCCGCAAGTTGCTCGAGCTGGGTGCGAAGGAGGCGCGCGTGCTGCGCGGCACGGAGGAAGTTCTCGTCCCGGTCTCAGAGCTGCAGACCGGCGACCTCTTCGTCGTCCGTCCCGGCGAGAAGGTGGCGACCGACGGTGTCGTCGTCGCGGGCGAGTCGGCGATCGACCAGTCGATGCTGACCGGCGAATCCATTCCCGTCGAGGTGGTATCCGGCTCCGGCGTCGCAGGCGCGACCATCAACACGTACGGGCGTCTCGTCGTCCGCGCGACGAAGATCGGCGCAGACACGGCGCTGGCGCAGATCGCGCGCCTCGTCGAGGCCGCGCAGTCGGGCAAGGCGCCCGTGCAGCGGCTGGCCGACCGCGTGTCCGCGATCTTCGTCCCGATCGTGATCGTGCTCTCGCTGCTGACGCTGGGCGGCTGGCTCGCGTTCGGCGCGAGCGCGAGCGCCGCCTTCACCGCTGCGGTCGCCGTCCTGATCATCGCGTGCCCGTGCGCGCTCGGACTCGCGACGCCGACGGCGCTGATGGTCGGCACCGGACGCGGCGCGCAGCTCGGCGTGGTGATCAAGGGGCCGGAGATCCTCGAGCAGACGCGCCGCGTCGACACGATCGTGCTCGACAAGACGGGCACCGTCACCGAGGGGAAGATGGAGCTGGCCGAGGTCGCACCGGTGAACGGCGCCAGCCGCGCAGACGTACTGCGTCTCGCCGGCGCCGTCGAAGCCGCTTCCGAGCATCCGATTGCGCAAGCGGTTGCGCGCGCCGCGCGCGCCGAGGTGGGCGAGCTGCCGCCGGTTTCGGGCTTCCGCAACGAGCCGGGAGTGGGCGTCGTCGGCGTCGTCGACGGGCGCGAGGTCTCAGTCGGCCGCAATGCGGGTCGCATCGAGGTCGGCTGGGACGGTCTCTCGCGCGCGACGCTCGAGGTGCGCGACACCGTCAAGCAATCGAGTGCGCAAGCGATTCGCGAGCTGAAGGAGCTCGGCCTGACGCCGGTGCTCCTCACCGGCGACGCCGAAGAGACGGCACGCCGTGTCGCGCGCAAGGTCGGCATCGAGCGTGTGCTCGCAGAGGTCTATCCCGACGACAAGGTGCGCGAGATCACCCGCCTCCAGCGGGAGGGCAAGGTCGTCGCGATGGTCGGCGACGGCGTCAACGACGCACCCGCGCTCGCGCAAGCGGACCTCGGGCTCGCGATCGGCACCGGCACGGACGTCGCGATCGAGGCCAGCGACCTGACGCTCGTCTCCGGCGACCTGCGCGCCGCCGCCGACGCCATCCGTCTCGCCCGCAAGACGTTGCGCACCATCAAGGGCAACCTCTTCTGGGCGTTCGCCTACAACGTCGCCGCGATCCCGCTCGCGGTCGCCGGGCTGCTGAACCCCATCGTCGCCGCCGCCGCGATGGCCGCCTCGAGTCTCTTCGTCGTCAGCAACAGCCTGCGCCTGCGGCGGTTCCGCAGCACACGCGAAGGAGCGACCACGTGACCGACACGCACGGCTACGCCAAGGACAAGGACGCACTCGTCAAACGCCTGCACCGGATCGAGGGCCAGGTGCGCGGCATCGAACGAATGGTCGAGGACGACCGCTACTGCATCGACGTCCTCACCCAGATCGCCGCCGCGAACACGGCGCTCGAGTCGCTCGCCCTCACGATCCTCGACGACCACGTCAGGCACTGCGTCGCCGGCGCCCTTACCTCGGGCGACGAGGCCGACGCCACAGCGAAGACCGAGGAGCTGCTCGAGGCGGTCCAGCGCTTCGCCCGCACTCGCTAGCCGCGAGGAGCTTCGGCCGGAACGAACCGCTGGACGAACGCCAGCGCAGTGTCGGCGACCTCACGCCAGCCGCTGTCGACGACGAGCGCGTGGCCGCGGTTTGGCATCTCGACGATCTCGGTGACGCTCCGGTTGCGCTTCTGCTTCTTGTACGAGGCATTCGCGATCGCCCACGGAACGGTGTTGTCCTTCTCCCCGGAGATGATCAGCAACGGCCCACGATCGGGATTCTTGCTGTCGACCTTCGCCTCGGACCAGGGATTGAGGTTTGCAGTCGCGGCCTGGAAGATGGGTGCGCCGGACGCGGCACGGCGAGTGTCTCGTACAGCTCCTTGGCTCATCCTCGCTGACGGCGTTCGCGAAGCCGAAGCGGAACTGCTCGAACGTGAGCGGGACGGCCCGGTTGTAGTTCGCGGGGTTGCGGAGGACCGGCGACGCCGACTTCAGCGCCGAGATCGGCAGCGGCAGAACGCCCCGGAAGGGCGCGGGATCGATCGCCACCGAGGCGGCGGAGAGGCCGCGTCCGGCGATGATCTGCGTGACCAGGCCCCCGAAGGAGTGCCCGATCACGGCCGGCTTCTTCTCCAGCTGGCCGATCACGTCGGCGAAGTGGTCGGCCACCTGCCCCGCCTTCTTGCGGGCGAAGACCTCGGGGTGCGCCTTGGCTTCCTCGACTGTCTCCGGGTCGTCCGGCCACCCCGGCGTCAAGACCGTGTAGCCGGCTTCCTCGAAGAGGGTGGCCCACCGGTCCCAGCTGCTCGGCAGCAGCCAGAGGCCGTGGACGAAGACGACCGGGGTCCGGCCCGTCGCGTTGGCTTTGGCAATCTGCTCCGCTGCGGTCATGACGCTGCTTCCGTGGGTGGCATGAATCAAATCCCGAGGCTTTTGTTTTGCATCGCGAGAGGTCATTCTCGTGAGACTTGCTTGTGAGAGTGTGGGACCTGATCCCGTTTAGCTAAGGCCGTGGAGTCTCTAGCTGGGGCAGCGGAAGAAAAGAATTCTTCCGGGTGCGCTTCGACACGTCACGTCGAATCCGGAAGTCGTCCACCGCTTGGCCGAAGCTACCGCACCCCGCGGGCGCAGTCGAGGACGGCCGGGTCGACATTTCGTCCGGTCATGACGAGCACGATCGGGCCGTCACGCGTGAGGTCGGGTCTGTCGCGAAGCGCGGCGGGCGCAGCGGCCGCGGAGGGCTCGACGGCGATGCCGGCGTCGTGGCACGCGACAAGCGCTGCCGCGATCGCCGGCTCGGAGACACGCAGCATCACGTCGACAGTGGTGCGGAGGCGCTCGACGGCGAGTGGGATCGCGACTCGCACGGCGAGTCCGTCGGCGATCGTCCTCCCTGACTGGACATCGACGGCCCGGCCGGCGTCGTAGCTCGCCGCCATCACGGGCATTTGCTCCGCGACGACGCCGACACGTGTGACGCTTGGTGCTCGTCTACCGAGCGCGGCGCCGATGCCGGCGGCGAGTGCGCCGTTGCCGATCGGCGTGACAACGGCGGCCGGCGGTGACGGGGACTGGTCGAGGATCTCGTCGCCGATCGACTCGTACGCTTCGTACTGGAGCGGCTCGGCGCCGTCCTCGAAGAACGGGAGGCCTTCGTCGGCGGCGTACGCGCGCGCGGCTTCCTTGGCCTCGTCGAAGTCGCGACCCGCAACTCGAACGTCCGCGCCGAGGTCGTCGAGGAGCGCGAGCTTGCGCTCTGTAGACGCTGGAGGCACGAACACGACTGCGCTTGCGTCCACGCGAAGGCACGCCCACGCCACGGCGGCGCCGTGATTCCCGGTCGAGCACGTGACGACGGTGTTCTTGCCACCGGCAACGAGTTCAGCGACGACCGGGAGCGTGCTGCGCCACTTGAACGCGCCGAGCTCGTGAACGTCTTCTCGTTTCAGCCAGACGTCGTCGCGGCGGGCGAACTCGGCGAGGGCCTCGGGAGCGCGCTCCAGCGGCGTTGGTGCCGTCATCGGTACGCGCGGAACTCCGTCACGGGTCGAGCGTAACCTCGCTGCGCTTGACTGCGGGGCACGCACTGCTGTAAGCACGACTGGACAACAGGATCCCGGGGAGGGGAGACGATGAATCGTCGGCCGCTGGTCGTTTCTGCGCTGGTTGCACTCTGTCTCGTCACCGCTACGTCGGCGGGCGCAGGGCCGCCGCCTGGCATCCACGACGCGCTGCGGCTCGAGACGCTCTCCGGCCCGGCGCAGTACGTCAGCGGCGGCAGCGCACGGGTCCGCGTCGTCGTCCCCGCCTCGGTGCCGCTTGCCGCGGCGACCGTGACGCTGAACGGCGTCGACGTGACCTCCTCGTTCGCGCCTGACGACCAGGCGCCGCACGCGCTCGAAGGCGTGCTGAGCGGCCTGCCGCTCGGCAGCAGCACGGTCGCCGCGAGCGTTCCCGGCCCGGGCCGCTCGGCGAACGACCGTACGACGCTGACGATCGTGAACTACCCGATCACGGGGCCGATGTTCTCGGGCCCCAAGCAGCCGGACTTCTTCTGCTCGACCCCGGGCCACCTCGCGGGCTTCGACCTCGCAGGGCCGTTCCTCGACACGAACTGCTCGCTGCAGACACGCATCGGCTACTACTACCGCGCAGCCAACGGGACGTGGAAGCCGTACGCCGCGGGCGCACCGCGCCCGGAGGACATGACCACGACGAAAACGAGCGAGGGCGACACCGTCGACTTCGTGATCCGCTGGGAGCGCGGCACGATCAACCGGTTCATCTACACGATTGCCGTTCTCGACCCGACGGCGACCGGCCCTTCCTCGCTCCCCTACTGGAACGGGAAGCTCATCTTCTACTTCGGAGGCGGCGTCGCGATCGGCCACTACCAGGGCTCGAACAACCAGAACGAGTCGCGCTACCCGTACGGGCTCGGAAAGGGCTACGCGATCGCGTGGTCGACGGGAACGAAGACGAACACGCACTACAACCTCGTCCTCGGCGGAGAGACGGCGCTGATGGTCAAGTCGCGTTTCGTCACCGAGTACGACGACCCCGTGTACACAGTCGGTCTCGGCGGGTCGGGCGGCGCGATCCAGCAGTACGTGTACGGCCAGAACCACCCCGGGCTGCTCGACGGCGCGATCCCGCAGTACTCGTATCCAGACATGGTCACACAGACGATCCACGTCGGCGACTGTGAGCTGCTCGAGCACTGGATGGACCGGCGAGTGCAGCAGGAGGGGCCGACGTCGAAGTGGCGCGTGTGGACGAACCGCTCGTGGCTCGAGGGGCTCAGCACGTCGAACACCGTCGTCGCAAACGTCACGGGCAGCATCCCCTGGACGTTCTTCACGCCGTGGCTCGCGTTCCCTGGCTCGACCGAGTGCATCAAGGGCTGGCGCGGGCTCTCCCCGCTAGCGCTGAACCCCCACTTCGGCACGGTGCCGGGCATCACAGCCGAGCAGCAGGCGGCGGTCGAGTGGACGCACTGGAACGACGCGGTCAACGTCTACGGACGCGATCCGGTCACCGGCTTCGCGCGCTCGACGTGGGACAACGTCGGCGTGCAGTACGGCCTGCAGGCACTGGTCGACGGCCACATCACGCCGGACGAGTTCCTCGACCTCAACGCCGAAGTCGGTTCCTGGAAGCCGCCGCAGGACACGGTGCAGGAGGGCTGTCCCTTCGTCGGCGGCGCCGCGTGCTTCGCGCCCGGCGCACCGTCGGACGTCTGGAGCGAGCGGAACATCAACCTTTCGCCCGACGGCGGTGCCACGCCTGCGCCGCGAGCGGCCGGCAGCATCGACGCGATGCGTGCCGCCTACGAGAGCGGGCTCGTCTTCGACGGCAAGATCGACATCCCGGTCATCGACTGGCGTCACTACCTCGACGCCGAGCTCGACATGCACAACGCACGGCAGTCGTTCGCATCGCGGGCGCGGCTGCTCGAGCACGACGGCGACGCGTCCAACCAGGTGATCTGGTTCACGGACGCGCGTCCGGCACGCGCCTTCGACCAGACGCCGATGGCGCTCGACGTGATGGACCGGTGGCTCCTGAGCGGCACGAAGCCGGCCGAGGCGGTCGACAGCTGCTTCGCCACCAACGGCGACCTCGTCTACCGCGGCGCAGACGCCTGGAACGGGATTCTCGACTCGGCGCCCGCGGGCCCGTGCACGCAGCTGTTCGAGATCCACGGCACGTCGCGCACGGTCGCGGGCGCGCCGTTCGACGAGGAGCTGTACAAGTGCAAGCTCCAGCCGGTCGCGGCGGCGATCGACCGCGGCGTGTACGGCTCGTGGCAGCCGAGCGGGTCCGAGGTCGCGCGTCTGCAGGAGATCTTCCCGACAGGTGTCTGCGACTACTCGAAGGGCGACGAAGGGAGGCCGCCGGGGTTCCACTAGTGTGTTAATCTGTGGCCATGCGAGTGCACATTACGCTTCCCGACGAGGTGGTCCGTGCGCTCGACAGGC
>Ga0137374_10004365_pt1 | contig 16856 bp, 13 predicted proteins | sample SagtaG_20_FD_104811 | JGI IMG/M metagenome (GOLD analysis project Ga0137374, IMG submission 104811) | Vadose zone soil microbial communities from Sagehorn Ranch, Mendocino, California, USA - Sage1_R_100_16 metaG | ecosystem: Environmental > Terrestrial > Soil > Vadose zone | place: USA...
AGGATTTCGAAATCGCCAGTGAAGCGCCCGCGTCGCCCGCGAGCCATGTGTATACGGTGGACGCGAAGATCACGGGGTGGCGTGCCGGCAACGCCGCGAAGCGCGTTCTCGTCGGCCTGGGCTCGGGACGGGAGTCGGCGGACGTCGCCTACCAAGTGACGGATCAGACGGGTAAAAAGGTTCTCGATCGCAGCGACACCATTCGCACCAATTTTGCCTCGCAAGGTGCGGGATCTACAGGCACGCTGGCGCATCCGCTCGCTACGAAGATTGCCGATCGCATCAAAGAGGCGAAGATCAAATAGCGCGGTGGAGGTGACGTGCGTCTGAACTACGCCATCGTCTTTGTCAGCGACATGAAGCGCTCCACGGCGTTTTATCGCGACGTGCTTGGCCTGCCTCTCCGGTTCGAGTCGCCTGGATGGACCGAGTTCGCCACCGAGGGCGCCACGCTGGCGCTTCACGCAAGTGAACCGGCCACCGACGAAGGAGCCGCTGCAGCGCATCCTCGCGCGGGCGGCTGTCGCCCGGGACTGCAGGTGCCGGACCTGGATCAATTCCATACGCGCATGGTCGGCCACAACGTTCCGTGCCTTCAGCAGCCGAAGCAAGTCTTCGGCGCGCGCGTCGCGCAGTATCTCGATCCCGATGGACTCGCGATTTCCGTCGGCGAGGAGAGGCGCTGAGGAACTCTCGCAATGAATCCTGCTGCCCGCCGAGAGCTCTTTCGCGAACTGCACGCGTCGGGTTGTTTTGTGTGTCCCAATCCGTGGGATATCGGCAGCGCGCGTCTGCTTGTTCAACTGGGTTTCAAAGCGCTCGCGACAACGAGCTCGGGGTTGGCGTGGTCGCTCGGTCGTCGCGACAACGGTGTCTCGCTCGAGGAAGCGCTCGGCCACTATCGATTGCTCGTTGACAGCATCGACGTGCCCATTAGCGCGGATTTCGAGCGCGGCTTTGCCATTGAGCCGGCGGGCGTCGGCAGGAACGTGGCGGCTGCAGTGGCGACCGGTATCGCCGGTCTATCAATCGAAGACTCAACTGGTGAAGGCTCGGCTCCGTTATTTGATTTCACTCTCGCGACCGAGCGCGTCAGGGCTGCACGTCAAGCAATCGATGAGAGTGGAGCAAGCATCGTTCTGACAGGCCGATCGGAAGGATTCATCGTCGGCCGGCCCGATCTCGCCGAAACGATTCGCCGCCTCACTGCCTACGCCGACGCCGGCGCCGACTGTCTCTTTGCGCCGGGTATTCGAAGCAAGACGGAGATCGTGGCCATTGTGGATGCGGTTCGTCCGAAACCCGTGAACGTGCTCGTCGGCAGCGACTTTGCGAAGATGGCCGAGCTTGCCGAGTGGGGTGTGCGGCGCATCAGCGTGGGCGGGGCACTGGCGCGTGTCGCGTGGACGAGCTTTCTGCACGCCGCACGCGACATTGCGCAGCACGGAAGCTTTGGCTCTCTCGGTTGCGCGATTCCGTTTGCCGAATTCGATGCATTATTTGATATCTAGAGTGCCTGAAGTGCCTGAAGTGCCTGAAGTGCCTGAAGTGCCTAGAGTGCCTAATGCGCCTAGGGCGCACTCTAGGCACTCTAGGCACTCTAGGCACCCTAGGCACTCTAATCGCGGAGGTTCACATGGCCATCGTTGGCGCACACGTTCTTCTCTATACCTCTGAGCCCGAGAAACTGCGGGCCACCTTCAGAGACGTGTTCGGATGGAAGCACGTAGACGCCGGCGACGGATGGCTGATCTTCAGGCTGCCACCGGCCGAACTGGGCGTTCACCCGGCGGAAGGCCCCAATTACGCAGCAGGCGTGCGTCACCAGTTCACGCTGATGTGTGATGACATCAACAACACTGTTCGGGAGCTGCGGGCCAAAGGCATCGACGTCAAGGGGGAGCCACACGACGAAGGTTGGGGAATCACGGTGATGCTCGCGTTGCCTGGAGGCACGGAAGTGATGCTTTACGAGGCGCGTCACCCGGTCGCGATCTGAAGGTGGATGTGGTAGTGGGCTGCGAGGGTCCTTTTTCTGATGCCTGCCGAGACACGCGTCCCCAGTCTTCCTGAAGTCTACCGATCGATCCCGATTCCCTCCGGGTTCTGGCGCAAGCTCTTTGCCTTCACCGGCCCTGGCTATCTCGTGGCCGTCGGCTACATGGATCCCGGAAATTGGGCGACGGATCTCGCGGGCGGCGCACGCTACGGCTACACGCTGCTCAGCGTGGTGATGTTGTCGAATCTGATGGCGATTCTGCTGCAATCGCTCTCTGCGCGGCTCGGTATTGCGAGCGGTCGCGATCTCGCGCAGAGCTGCCGTGATCAGTACCGCCGGCCGGTTGCGTTGGCGCTCTGGATTCTTGCGGAGATTGCCATTGCCGCCTGCGATCTCGCCGAAGTGATCGGCTCGGCGATTGCGCTCAACCTGCTGTTCGGCCTGCCGCTCGTGTGGGGCGTCATGTTCACGGTGGCCGACGTCCTCGTCATTCTCACCGTGCAGCATTATCAATTCCGCGCCATCGAAGCACTCGTCGTGTTGCTCATCGTCGGCATCGGCGGCTGCTTTGCGATGGAGCTGTGGCTCGCACACCCCGACTACGCGGGCGTACTGCTTGGATTTGTGCCGACAGTGGAGGTGGCGCGCAATCCGGACATGCTGTACATCGCGCTCGGGATTCTCGGCGCGACCGTCATGCCGCACAACCTCTATCTCCATTCATCGATCGTGCAGACGAGGAAGTACGGTGACGACTTCGATAGCCGGCGCGAGGCGATTCGCTACGCGACCATTGATTCAACCGCGGCGCTCACCTCTGCGCTCCTGATCAACAGCGCCATCCTCATCATGGCCGCCGCGATCTTTCATGGCCGCGGTCACGAAGGGGTCGCCGACATTTCCGATGCGTACGCGCTGCTGTCGCCTCTGCTCGGCTCGGCGATTGCGGCAAGCGTCTTTGCGGTGGCCCTTCTGATGTCGGGACAGAACTCCACGCTGACGGGGACGCTCGCCGGACAAATCGTCATGGAGGGGTTTCTCAACATCCGCCTCCGTCCCTGGCTGCGCCGCCTCATCACACGGTCGATCGCGATCGTGCCGGCGCTCATCACGGTGATCATGTACGGTGAAAGCGGAACCGGCTCGCTTCTCATCCTGAGCCAGGTGATTCTCAGCTTGCAGCTGCCGTTTGCCGTGTTCCCGCTGGTCATGTTCTCGGGGGATCGCAAGCGTCTGGGCGACCTTGCCGCGCCGCTCTGGGTGCAGGCGCTCGCCTGGCCGGTCGCCGTCGTCATTGCGGCGCTCAACGCGTGGCTGTTGTATCAGGTGTTCGCGGGCTAACACGATGTACAAGCGCATACTGATCGCAGCCGAGAACTCGCCGACCGACCGCGCTGTGATCGAGCACGTGCAGGAGCTGGCGCGACTTACCGGCGCGCAGCTCGTGATTGTCCACGTCGCCGACGGCTGGGCCGCGCGCAATTACGACCAGCTCGATCTGCGTGAATCCGAAGAAATGCGCGCGGATCGCGCGTACCTCGAAGGCCTCCGGCAAGAGCTCATCGGGCGAGGCTTTGAGGTGGACACGCGCCTGGGAATGGGCGACCCTGCGAGCGAAATTGCGCGCGCCGCGGAGGAGGAACACGCGGACCTGATCGCGCTCGCAACCCATGGCCATCGATTCGTCAAAGACGTCTTGCTGGGAGCGACCGCCGACAGGCTCCGCCACCTCGTCGACATACCCGTCTTGTTGGTGCGATCGAAAAAACGGAAGGCCTAAAGCCACTCCCAACGAGTTCAGGCCCGCGAGATCAATTCGGCCAATCGATCGTCATCCGCCTGATCGACGGTGCGCAGATCGAGCACGACGCCATCGTCGATAATGCGCGCGATGACGGGCGGATCGAGGCCGCGAAGAGCGGCCTCGAGCTGATCGGCGGAGAGGCCTTCGCGCGAGAGCGAGAGAAGGACGGTCGGGAGCTCCACGCCCGGTGCGCTGCCGCCGCCGATTGCTGACGATCCGCTCGTGAGCGACGCCGTCCAGCCGCCAATCGCGTGCAGGCGATTCGCAATTGTCCGGGCGCGCGCCTCGATTGTGGCCGCGTCCAGACGGATCATCCGCAGCACGGGCACCGTTTCCTCTGCGCGCCCGCCGAGGTACTCGGTCAACGTGCCCTCGAGCGAGGCGAGCGTCAGCTTGTCGACGCGAAGCGCGCGCATCAGCGGATGCATCTTGAGCCGCTCGACCAGCGCGCGACGTCCGACGATGATTCCGGCTTGAGGTCCACCTAACAGCTTGTCGCCGCTGAAGCAGACCAGATCGGCACCGGAGCAAACCGATGCCTGAACCGAGGGCTCAGCAGCCAATGACTCGAGCAGACACCCGCTGCCGAGATCTTCAACGAGCGGAATGCCCGCTGTGTGCGCCGCCTCGACGAGCGCATCGAGCGGCGGCCGCTCGGTAAACCCCTCGATCCGGAAGTTCGAGGGATGAACACGAAGCAGCATCGCGGTCTTCGGACCAATCGCCGCTCGATAATCAGCTATTCGCGTTCGGTTGGTCGTGCCGATCTCGCGGAGCACGGCGCCCGACTGTGCCAGGACGTCAGGCACCCTGAAGCCGCCGCCAATTTCCACCAGCTCGCCGCGCGAGATGATCACCTCACGTCCCGCCGCAAGCCCCGCCAGAATCAGCAGCGTGGCCGCGGCGTTGTTGTTCACGACGACGGCCGCCTCTGCACCTGTGATTGCCGATAGCAGGCCGTCCGCATGGACGCTGCGGGAGCCGCGCGTGCCGCGCTCGACGTCGTATTCCAGATTCGAGTAGCCACGGGCGATTGCGGCGAGCCGTTCGAATGCTGCCGCCGCGAGCGGCGCCCGGCCCAAATTGGTGTGAATCACAACACCGGTAGCATTGATGACCGGCCGGAGCGATCCTCGGAACTGAGCGGTCAAACGCTGTCCGGCAGCCCGCTCGATTTCACGCGCCGCGCTGTCGCCATCGGGCGGAGCATCGCCGGGCCGGTCGGCGATCCTCTGACGCACGGCAGCGCTCGCTTCGCGCAGCGCGGCGACGGTGGCCGCGTGCCCATGTTGCTGTTCGAGCGCCGACACACCGGGGCGCTGCCGGAGCTGCTCGATGGACGGAATGACTCGAAACGAAGGGGAATCGGCCATGCGTCAGGCGGCGGCACGCGACTCGCGAATACGATCCGGCGCAGGCGCCGGATGGAAGGCGACGAGCAGCAGAATGAGCGCTGCCACGCCCAGCCACGCCGGCACCATGAAGAGCGTCGAAAAATCCACTCCGCCGCCGATCGTGCGGAATCGATCGCCGAGCGTGCCCCAAAGCAGGCTGCCCACAAACGGTCCCAGACCGAGAATCAGCAGATTGAATAGACCTTGCGCGCTCGCCCGCGCCTCTTTCGGGAAATGCTCGTCGACGAAAATGTAGACCGCCGCGAAGAAGAACGCGTAGCACATGCCGTGGACGACGTTGACCGCCACCATCAGCCAGAGCGGCTCGCCGATCGCGTACGTGAAAAACCGCACTGCGTGCGCCGCAATTCCGACGGCCATCGTTGTTCGCCATCCGAGCTTGCGCAGCACCATACCGAGGACGGCCATCGTCGCAATCTCGGCAATCTGTCCGATGCTCATGGCGGGCATGATCCAATTCGCTGCGAGGCCCGCGCGTTCCAGAAACGGACTCGTCCATTGGAAATAGCATTGGTGGACGAGCGCGTCCATGAACGTCACGATGAACAGCACGAGAAAAGCCGGCACCGCGAGCAGCCGAATCGCTTCGAGCGGAGCGTTTCTCGCGCGCGCGTCGGTCGCCGGCGGCGTGCGCGGAAGTGTCAGCGAGAACGCGGCGAGCGCGTACGACGCAAGGCCCGCCACCATGAAGATGCTGCGCAGCGCCGCATGCAGCTCAGGACCCGTCTTTCCCGCGAGGAGAAACACGAACGGCCAACTGGCGGCAATCCATCCAATCGTTCCCCACATCCGGATCTTCCCGAAATCGTTCGTCGCGTCTGCCACGTGATGGAACGCGATGGCATTGGTCAGTGACAGCGTTGGAATGTACGCGAGCTGATAGACCAGCATGATCGCGAAGAACGGCCAGAACGATGTCTGTGCTGCCAGCAGCATCATCGCCGTACCGCCAATCGCATGACTGAGAGCCAGCAGTTTTTCGGTGGAGATGAGGCGATCGGCCGCCTGACCGCCGACGAAAAGCCCCACGATCGACGCGACGGCCTGCGTCGCGAAGATCCAGCCGATCTGGCTGCCGGTGAACCCGAGCACGTCGCTCAGGTACAGCGCCAGCAAGGGGAGCCACGATCCCCAGATGACGTATTCCAGGAACATCATTGCGGACAGCCGGATGGTCGAAGGTGTGGTCATGGCGCGCAGGCCGATGATAATCGGAATGCACTATAGTTCGGCAGCATGGCGCGGCGAATACTTGGCGTAGGCTTCGTCGGCAGCGGCTTCATCACACGCTTCCACATCCGGTCGTGGCCCGCCGTTCGCGACGCCGACGTGCGCGGTGTCTGGAGCCCGCATCGCGAGCGCGCCGAGGAAGCCGCGGCGCTCGCGCGCGAGCTCCGTGTCGGCGATGCGAAAGCGTACGATTCGATCGAGGCGATGGTCAGCGACCCGGTCATCGACTGCATCTGGATCTGCGGCCCGAACTTCGCACGCATCGAGAACATGGAGCGCGTTGTCGACGCGATTTCGCGGGGCGCGCAGCTTGTCGGTATCGCCTGTGAAAAGCCGCTCGGCCGGAATGTGGCGGAGGCAAACCGGATGGTCGAGCTTGCCGAGCACGCCGGCCTGTTGCACGGGTATCTCGAAAACCAGCTGTTTGCGCCGGGCGTGGAACGGGGAAAAGCAATCGTGTGGGCGCGCGGTGCGGCACTCGCGGGTCGCCCGTATCTTGCGAGAGCGGCCGAAGAACACGGCGGTCCGCACATGCCGTGGTTCTGGCGTGGCGATCTGCAGGGCGGCGGCGTGCTGAACGACATGATGTGCCACAGTCTGGAGGTCGGCCGTTACCTGCTCACCAAACCTGGCGCGCCGCGCAGCAGCATCCGGCCGACAAAGGTTTCGGCGCAAATCGCGTCGCTCAAGTGGTCGCGTCCGGAATACATCGAACTGTTGAAAGAGATGATGAGCGCTGACGTCGATTACAAGCTTCATCCCGCCGAGGACTTCGCGCGCGCCACGGTCAACTACGTTGACGATGACGGATTGCCGCTCGTGGTTGAGGCGACAACATCCTGGAGTTTTGTCGGCGCCGGGCTGCGGTTGACGATGGAGCTGCTCGGTCCGGAGTATTCGATGTCGATCAGCACCCTCGACAGCGGCACGAAGGTGTTCTTTTCGCGGCGCCTTCGCGGCACGAGCGGCGAGGATCTCGTCGAGAAGCAGAATGCCGAACAAGGACTGATGCCTCTGCTGGGCAACGAGTCCGCAGATTATGGTTACGAGGCGGAGAATCGCACATTCGTGCGCGCGTTTGCCGACGGCGTGCAGCCCGAGCTGGATTTTCGGGCGGGCCGCGACGTGACCGAGCTGCTGATGGCGTGCTATATGAGCGCCGAGCAGGAACGCGTCATCGATTGGAAGCCGGACGGACTCGAACGTTATCAACCACCGGTTGCCCGGCGCGTCGAGCGCCAATAGCATGATGAGCATGATGACGCGGCGCCAATGGAGCTGCCTGACGTTTGGCGGACTGCTGTCGGCCTTGTCCCGGCCGGCTGATGCTTTCGGCGTGCGGCGACCGCCGATACGTGGCGTGTCGTTGGGGGCGCAGAGCTACAGCTTCCGCGATCGGCCGCGCGACGCGCTGATCGTCGCGATGCAGGAGGCTGGGCTGTCAAATTGCGAGCTTTGGCAGGAGCATGTGGAACCCAAGGACGTCAAGCGTGACGAAATGCGCCGGTGGCGCGAGACCGTGTCCCTTGACGAGTTTCGAGCGATCAAGAACAAGTTCGATCGGGCCGGCATCGCCATCACGGCCTACAACATCAGCTTCAAGGACAACTTCTCGGATCGTGAGATCGAACGCGGCTTCGAGATGACGAAAGCGCTCGGCGCGCCGGTGATTACGTCATCGGCGAACATCGGCGTCGTGCCGCGTGTCGCGGCTGTCGCGGCGCGATACAAGATTCCTGTGGGCATGCACAATCACTCGAAGATCGATCCGAACGAGTTCGCGACGCCAGAGAACTTCATCGCCGCGATGAAAGCGGGTCCGTATATCGCCGTCAACCTGGATATCGGTCACTTTACGGCGGCAAACTTCGACGCGGTGGAATTTCTCCGCGAGCACCACGATCGCATCGTGTCCCTGCATATCAAGGACCGCAAACGCAATGACGGTCCAAACGTACCATTTGGCGAGGGCGACACGCCCATCGGGCCGGTCCTCAGAATGCTGCGCGATCGCAAGTGGGCGATTCCCGCAAACATCGAATACGAGTACGAAGGTGGCGACACCGTTCAGGAGGTGAGGCGATGCCTCGAGTACTGCGGAAAAGAGCTGGAATCGTAGCGTGGCCTGCGGTAGGCCGCGCGCTTCGCACGCCGTGGGCCTTTCGTGAGGGTCCGGTCGACTTCCCGTGGGTGTCAAAAGCGCTGTGCAGTGTGGCGGTGCTCGTCCTCTTCGCCTGCGGGAGCATTGCGATGGCACAGAACGGCGCGATGAATACGCTGACCGCAAAAGAAAAATCGGAGGGTTGGAAGCTGTTGTTCGACGGGAAGACTCTGGCCAACTGGCGCGGATTCAAGACGGAGACGCCGCCGGCCGGGTGGAAGGCAGTCGACGGACTCCTCGTTCGCGAGTCGAGCGGCGGCGATCTCATGACCAAGGAGCAGTTTGGCGATTTCGAGCTGCGCCTCGAGTGGAAGATCTCGGAGGGCGGCAACAGCGGAATCATGTTTCACGTCACGACCGATGGCGAGGAGACCTACGTCACCGGGCCGGAGATGCAGGTGCTCGACAACGCGCAGCACAAAGACGGACAGAACCCGCTTACGTCAGCCGGATCGAATTACGCGATGCACGCGCCCGTGCGCGACGTGACCAAACCAGTTGGCGAGTGGAACGACGTTCGGCTCGTCGTCAAGGGCCCGCACGTAGAGCATTGGATGAACGGCGTCAAGCTCCTCGAGTACGAGTTGTGGAGCGACGACTGGGAGAAGCGCGTCAAGGCCAGCAAGTTTGCAACGATGGCAGGCTACGGCCGCGCGAAGCGCGGATATATCGCGCTCCAGGACCACGGCAATCTTGTGTGGTATCGAAATATCAAGATAAAAACCCTGTAGACGTGACTGTCTCGCGTGGTTCCATCACGCGGGTTCCTTCACGGACATTCGTACACGTCGTTCACTGAGGTTCCCTCACGAACGTTCCTCACGTACGTTCGTACACGTGAGTTCACGGAGGTTCGCTGGCGAACGTTGCCAGGATCCCGTGAACAACGTACGTCATGGAACCCACGTGAACGATCGTGTACGAACGCACGTGGCGGAACCCTTGTGAAGGAACCGCCGTGAACGTGCGTAAGCGAACGTATGCGTCGGAACCTCCGTGAAGGAACCGCCGATTCAGTCGAGCGACCATCCGTCGCGATATTCCCTCGTCAGGAGATCGTTCGCGCTCGGGATGTTCGTGATCCTCGTGTTTGCGCCGTCGTAGTGAATCTTCCCTCCCGCGCGGAGTGCGACCACTCCGAGCAGCATCACTTCAGTCAACTGCGCGGCGTACTCGAACGGCGTTGACGCCGTTCCGTCGCCCTTGGCGGCGTTTGCCCAGTTCTGCTCGTGGTTCGTCATAATTCTCGGCAGCGTCTGCTTCGGCGTTCCCACCGAATCCGCAAACGACCTCGGCAGCAGGCGTGAATTGAGGCCGTAGGTGTCGTACATCAACTTGCCCTTGCTGCCGATCATGATCGCGCCGCCTTCGCCTTTGAGCGCTTCTTCGCCGAGCTCGTCAGGCCGGTTAGGCATGAGACCGCCGTCGTACCACGTGAGCTTCACAGCCGGCATCGTGCCCCGCGCCGGAAATTCGTAGTACGTCGTCGTGGCCATCGGGAAGCATGCCTTGTTGAACGGCGTCGCGACGGTTTCAATCGTCGCTGGATAGCCGAGATTGAGCGCCCAGTACGCGTGATCGATCAGATGCGCGCCCATGTCGCCGATGGCGCCGCAGCCCCAGTCGACCCAGCCGCGCCAGTTGAACGGGTGATACACGGGGTGATACTCGACGAAGGGCGAAGGTCCGAGGAAGAGATCCCACGCCAGCGTCTCGGGTTGTGAATAGAGGCCCATCGCGTTGGCGAGCCGCGCCATCACGCCTGACATGTTCCATTTGAGCTCTGATGCAATCCGCTGCGGCTGCGGCCGTGGAATGCCCTGCGGCCAGTAGGCGAGCGGCCGGTTTGTCCAGACATGCACTTCGCGCACGTCGCCGATCGCGCCTGCCTGTATCCATTCCACCGCCCGCCGTCCATCGTCCCAGGAGTGTCCCTGGTTGCCCATCTGCGTGACGACTTTCTTTTGTCGCGCCTTTTTCGCGAGTTGCCGCGCCTCGTGTACCGACCAGCACAACGGCTTTTGCACGTAGACGTGCTTGCCGAGGTCCATCGCGTGCAGCGCGATGAGCGCGTGCATGTGATCCGGCGTTGCGACGACCACCGCGTCGATGTCCTTCTGCTTCTCGAGCATCTCGCGGTAATCGCGATACCGCTTGATGCGCGGAAGATCCTCCGCCATGACTTTCTTCAGCGACTCGATTCGCTCCACGCTGTTGCGGCGCGCCAGAGTCTCGGTGACCTTGGGGAGCCGCTCCTCTTCGCGTTTGAGGTTGGCGGCCAGCGAGTCCCACGCCTTGCCCGCATAGTCCCAATCAACGTCGCAAAGCGCGACGATGTTGTTGCCGAGCGAGACGTTGAGCATGTTGGTCTTGCCCATGCCGCCGACGCCGACGCCGGCGATGTTCAGTCGATCGCTCGGCGCGGTGAGACCGCGTCCCAACACGTGGCGGGGGACGATCGTCAGCCCCACGCCCGTTGTCCCGACCGTTTCGATGAATCTGCGTCGAGAGATGGCCATTCGCCTCACCTCAGAATTGGAAGCGGAGACTCAGTTGGATGTCCCGCCGATCGTTGGTCTTGGCCGTCAAACGCCCAAAGGTCGCACTCGTCGGATCCGCGTATCCCAGGTTGCCGGTCAGCTGATTCGATTGTGCGCCTAATTGGGCCCCCGTTCCACCGAGGTTGGGATGGTTCGGGAAGTTGAAGAACTCCGCGCGGAACTGCAGCTTTCGAACGCCGCCCAAGGCAAAGGTCTTGAAGAGCGCCATGTCCCACTGCTGCTGTCCAGGGTTATACAGGAGATTGCGCGGCGCGTTCCCGAACGTACCAGGCGCTGGCGCCTGGAAGGCCGCTGGGTTGAACCAGAAATTGTCGTCCGATCCGTTCGAGAACTTGGGATTCTTCACCTTGGGGTCGCCAACGAGATTGTACGGCTGACCGAAGGCGCCGTCTCCGACACCCGCGATGTCGTTGGTCCGCAGCACCGAGAACGGCGTGCCGGTTCGGAAGAACGTCGCGCCGGAGATTTGCCATCCGCCCAGCAGGTTCTTCAGCAACGTGTCCTGCGCGCGCCAGAAGGGCAGATCGTAGATGTAGCCGATGTTGAAGACGTGCCGGCGATCGTAATTCGACGGTCCCCAAAAACCCGTGTCGTCGTACGTATTCCACACGGTGTTTCGCTTGTCGCTGGCGTTGTCCTCCGACTTCGCCAACGTATACGCCGCCCCGATTTTCAAGCCATTGCTGTAGCGCCGCTCCGCGCTGATCTGAAGGCTGTGATAGATCGAACGACCGGCGTTCTCAGCGAGTCGAATGGACCCATAGCCTTTGTATGGGCGGAGGGCAGCGATGTTGACGCCCGGATTTGCGTTAAGCGTGCCGGGGAGGAGCTGATTGATATTCCGTTCGCGCGGCAGATACAAGCCGCGCCGGCCGAGATACGTCACGTCGACGACGATCCCGAACCGGATTTCACGCTGCACGCCGGCAGACCACATGTACGCTGTCGGAAGCTTGAACACCACATCCTGCGCCGTGTTGCCAAAGGGCAGATCGGCCGCGCCGCCGACGCCGCCGGGATTATCCACGCTGCCGTTCGCCACGGTGACCACTGGCTGGAACGGCGGGTTGCCCCCGAGCGTCGTTGAATCGTTGAGCGTGACGCGATTGTGGAAGACACCGCCGCTTACGCGCGCGACCGTCTTCTCGTTGACCGAGTACGCGACGCCGAACCGCGGCTCGATCGCGTTGTAATGCATTTGCGAGAACCCCCTCGGCTCGCCACGGAACAGGGCCAGAACAGCCGGATTCTGAGCGACAACCAAATCCTTTCCCTCACCCTCGAAGCCGTCGCCAGGCAAGACGATGCCGTTGTAGCGATCACCGCCGACGAGACGCCCAGTCGTGGGATTGATGATCGCGGCCCGCGCCGGATCGTAAAAGCGCGGATCGAAATTCACGATGTTGTTGGTCGTCGAGTACCACGGGGGCCAGAACACCCATCGGATGCCGCCTTCGATTGTCAAATTGCTGCGCGGCTTCCAGGAATCCTGTACGAACACGTCGGTCGCTAGAGAGCGCCACTTCGTCAGCGCTCGCTGCCCGATCTCGGCGTAGTTGCTGAAAAGCCCGAGCGCGACGTTCGCAACAGAGAGGCCCGTGCCGCCAGGACGCCCATCGAGGAACTCGAACGAGCCGTTCTGGTTGTTGGTGCCGCCGGGAATGGCGTTCACGTTGATTTGATCGAAGTCGTCTTCACCGGAGTACTCGATGAACACGCCGGTCTTCATCGTGTGCCTGCCCTTCACCATCGTCGCGATGTCGGAGATCGTGTGAATAGGACCTTGCGACGATGACGGGTAAGGACCACCGTCGATGGTGCTGAAGCCGTTGATGGCGACGGTTGGAATCTTGTCTTCGATCTCCTTACCTGGAAACAGATACGGATAGTTGATGCTGGTGCGGCTCCGCTTGTACAGACCCGTTTCGGTGAACACGTTGATGAACACCTGATCGAGCGAATGCGAATAGGTCAGTTCGTTGAGCAGCGTGTTGCTGAGCGTGCTCGTCCATCCCACAACCTGTGTTTGGTTCGGGCGGTCCCAGTCAGTGCGGGCGAATGGGAATGTGCCGCGGAAGGCATCCACAGCCGTCCAGTTGTACTTGGAATAGCGGAACGTGAGCTGGTGTGACGGCGAGAGACGGTAATCGAGTCGAAGCGTGTCCTTTCGCTGATTGCGCGGGTTGTCGCTGGTTTGAACGAGATTTGCGGTGCCTTGACGGAACCCCGGCGTGGGCAATGGATACGCGTTGAGCAGCGCCACACCGTTTGGCGACAGGCGATCCTGAGGAATGATGTTCCCCGGAAAGGGCTGGCCGGTGAGCGGATCGGTGATGATTCGCGCGCCGGCGAAGAATCCGTTGTTCGGATTCAGCAGTTCACTGAAATCGCCGCGGCGCATCGCCTCGGTTGGGACGATCGCGGTATTTGTCTCGTACGCGAAGTAGTCGACCCATTCCTGCGCGCCGAAAAAGAACAACTTGTCACGGAGCCCGCTGCCGGGTACAGGACCGCCAAACGCGTACGCATACTGTTTGTAATCGAATGGCGCTGGTCCGCTGTTTTCCGCCGGATTCGTGCTGCGGTTCCGCGTCCACGTGTTCGCTTGAAGCGAATCGTCTCGATAATAGAACGACGTGCTGCCGCTGTAGCGGTTGCTGCCGCCCTTCGTCACGAACCGGATCTGCCCGCCACTCGCACGGCCGTATTCGGGCATGTAATTCGCCGTCAGGACCTGTACCTCCTGCACAGCGTCGATGTCCTGGATGCCAATCATGTTGCCGCTGGCACGCGTTCGAATACCCACGGCGCCGTCGATGGCAATCGTGTTTTCCTCCGGCCGGCTGCCGTTGATGTTGTAGCCCCCGTTGCCAAGATCGTCGAAGCCGCGGTTGCTGAGGCTGCCGCCCATCACGCCGGCTTTGAGACTGACGACGCCGATCGGATTGCGGCCTCCGAGCGACATCAGCTCGATGTCTTTGGCTTCAATCGTCTTTCGAATGGCAACGTCGGTCTGCAGCGGTGTCGCCTGCGCCGTGACCGTTATCATCTCGGACACGGCGCCTGTTTCGAGCGTGACGTCAAACGACATATTCGAAGCGGCGTCGAGCGTGATGTTGGTCTTGATCCACCGCTTGAAGCCCTGCAGCTCGACGGCGACTTCATAGATTCCGGGCGCCAGCGCCGGAAAGACGTAGTAGCCGTTTGCGTCCGTGACCGTCGTTTGTGTCAAGGCAGTGCGCCTCAACGTGGCGGTCACGGTCGCGCCAGGGATGACGCCACCAGTTTGATCTTTGACAAATCCTGCGAGTTGCGCGCGATCGATTTGAGCAAAAGCAGGAGCGACGAGGGCCAACACGAAGAACGCCGTAGTCAGAACGCGCGCCATTCTCCACCTCCCCAATGGGTGAAACTCCGCAAGCCTGCGGTTTTTCCGCGGGCTGACCGGACCGAACAGCCAATGAATCAGGGCCGATGCTAGACCCCTTGCAGTTGGCATTCAAGAGAAGAGTCGCCGGAGATACAATTCCCGACGGAAGGGTCCCGATGCAGATCATCCGCAGCCGAACAGTCCACGATGTGGTCATTGTCGGGTCGGGCGCCGGCGGCGGGATGGCCGCCAAGGTGCTCACCGAGGCAGGCGCCAACGTCCTCATGCTCGAGGCGGGCGTGATGTGGGACACACGCCGCGACTCGAAGATGTTTGCCTGGCCGTACGATTCGCCGCGGCGCGGCGCGGCGATCCCCGAGCGGCAGTTCGGCGAGTTCGATGCCGGTCTCGGCGGCTGGACGCTCGAAGGCGAGCCTTACACGGCCGCGCCGGGCAACCAGTTCGACTGGTTTCGAACGCGGATGCTCGGCGGCCGCACCAACCACTGGGGCCGAATCTCGCTTCGCTTCGGACCCGACGATTTTCGCCGTCGCAGCCTGGACGGCATGGGCGACGACTGGCCAATTTCCTACGACGATCTCAAGCCGTATTACGACAAGCTCGACACGCTTGTCGGGCTGTTTGGATCGAAGGAAGGATTGCCGAACGAGCCGGACGGGATCTTTCAGCCGCCGCCGAAGCCCCGTTGCTACGAGCTGCTGATCAAAGAGGCAGCCGAGCGCCTCGGCGTTCGAGTCATCGCGAATCGATTGTCGATTCTCACGCAGCCGCTCAACGGGCGGCCCGCGTGTCATTACTGCGGGCAGTGCGGCCGAGGGTGCGCCGCCCAGGCGAACTTCTCGTCTCCGTCGGTGCTCTTGCCGCCGGCGCTCGCGACGGGCAAGTTGACCATCGTGGCCAACGCCATGGCGCGCGAGGTCACGGTGGACGACAACGGGCTGGCAAACGGCGTCAGCTACATCGATAAGGCTTCGGGTCAGGACAACCACGCGCGCGCGCGCATCGTCGTCGTTGCGGCAAGCGCCTGCGAATCAGCGCGCCTGCTCCTCAATTCGAAGTCGTCGAAATTTCCACAAGGCCTTGCGAACTCGAGCGGCGTCGTCGGCCGGTACCTGACCGATACGACCGGAACAGCCGTGCGGGGATTCATTCCGCGCATGATGAGCAGCGTGCCTCACAACGAGGACGGCGCGAGTGGTGCGCACCTGTTCATGCCGTGGTGGCTCGACAATCGAAAACTCGATTTCCCGCGCGGGTATCACATTGAAATCGGCGGCGGTCGCCGGATGCCCAGCTACGGCGTGCTCGGTGGTGTGCACCTGTACAACGGGATCGAAGAAGGCGGCCGTCCCATTGCGGGCGGTGGCTACGGCAAGGCGCTCAAAGACGACTACCGCCGGTTCTACGGCGCGACCGTGAGTTTTTCGGGCCGCGGCGAGATGATCCCGAATGACGACACGTACTGCGAGATCGATCCGAGTGTCGTCGATCGATGGGGCATTCCCGTCCTGCGCTTCCATTTCAAATGGACCGACCGCGAATACAAACAAGTGAAGCACATGCAGGAGACGTTCAGGGCCATCATCCACGAGATGGGCGGAACGCCGCTCTCGCCGATGCCCTCGGCCGAAGAGGGCTACGGTATCGAGCCTGGCGGACGCATCATCCACGAGGTCGGCGTGACGCGCATGGGCCACAGCCCTCAAACGTCGGTGGTGAATCAATACTGTCAGGCGCACGACGTGAAGAATCTGTTCGTCGCCGATGGCGGTCCGTTTGTGACGAACGCTGACAAGAACGTCACGTGGACGATTCTCGCTCTGGCGATGCGCACGAGCGAGTACATCGCGGCGGAGCGCAAGAAAGGCAGCGTGTAATCATGAAGGTGAATCGACGCGACGCGTTGCGCCTGCTCGCCTCGGCGCCCCTGGCCGCGGGCTTCGTGTGGACGGAAGCCGAGGCGCATGCCGCTTACGATCTCGCGCATCTTGCGCAGAAGGCCACCGAGAGCGGCACGCCGTTCAAGCCAAAGTTTTTTTCATCTCATGAATGGGAAACCGTGCGCGTGCTCGTGGACGTCATCATTCCGCGCGACGAGCGCTCAGGCAGTGCGACCGACGCAGGCGTACCCGAGTTCATGGACTTCATGATGAGCGATCAGCTGGAGCGTCAGACCGCGATGCGGGGCGGACTGGCGTGGCTGGATCTCGAATGTCAGAAGCGATTCGACAAGATGCTGGTGACGTGCAGCGACACCGAACGAGCCGCTGTGCTCGACGACATCGCGTGGCCTCA
>Ga0137374_10004371_pt1 | contig 16845 bp, 9 predicted proteins | sample SagtaG_20_FD_104811 | JGI IMG/M metagenome (GOLD analysis project Ga0137374, IMG submission 104811) | Vadose zone soil microbial communities from Sagehorn Ranch, Mendocino, California, USA - Sage1_R_100_16 metaG | ecosystem: Environmental > Terrestrial > Soil > Vadose zone | place: USA...
GCCAGCAGCGGTTACCAAGCACTGACGATTGAATCGATAGCGGCTGCAGCCGGTGTGAACAAATCGACGATCTATCGGAACTGGCCGACAAAGGCCACCCTTATTCTGGCCGCCACGGAAGACCGCTCGGAGGCGTTGATCAGGATCAAGAGCACGGGCGATCCCGAGGGTGACCTCGTCGCGTTCTTGACTTCCGTCGCCGACAGCATTACGTCCCCTCTCGGACGGGCGCTCATAAGCGCGACTATTGCGGCTGCGGATGATCCGGAAGTGCAGAGGGCGAGGGACGCTTTCTGGCAACATCGGTTTCAAGCAGCGCGCGATCTCGTGCGAACCGCGACGAAAGACGAGCGTCACCGCGTCGGCGCGGATGTGGACCTCCTTATTGAGCGCCTCATCGCGCCACTCTTTCTGCGCGTCTTCATCACCGGAGCTCCGGTCCATGACACGTTCATCCGTAACACCGTGCGTACGGCGCTCTTGCTCCCCTCGCAGTAGAGTTCCCGGTCTCCTTATTAACGCCGGCTGGGTCATCACGCTGTAACCGCGCCGGCCAGCACAGCATTCGCCCGCAAAAGAGCTCGCGCAGGTCGTGTCCGTCGACCCACGGTGGAACGAGCTGGTGCGGCGGTTGCTTGCCTTGATTTCTTCCGCTGAGCGACGAAACTTGTGGGCGAGCTCACCGAGAGCTAGTGGGAAACTCCGAATACGCGCTCCAGCTCGTAGGCCGGGGTGACCTCCAGCTGGTCGTAGCGGCAATCTTCCGGTCGCTTATCGGGACGCCAGCGGACGAACTGCGCAGCGTGCCGAAAGCGATCGCCCTGCATATGGTCGTAGGCGACCTCGCAGACGCGCTCGGGCCGCAGGGGCTCCCAACTCAGGTCCTTGCCGCGGTTCCAGCGGCTGCTCGCGCCGGGGAGGCGCTGCATCTTCGCGTTCGCCTCTTCCTGGGCTTCGGCCCAGCCGCGCCAGGGATGGCCTTCCAGCGCGTTCTCCCGCAGCGGCGCCAGCTCCGTGACGAGCTGCCCACGCACCGCGTTCGTGAACGCCGCCGAGACGCCGACGTGGTGTAGCGTCCCCTGATCGTCGTAGAGGCCGAGCAGCAGAGAACCGACCATCGTGTCCTTGCCGTTCTTGTGCCAGCGGAACCCGGCGACCACGCAGTCGGCGGTGCGTGCGTGCTTGACCTTGATCATGGTGCGCTCGCCGGCGCGGTACGGCTCATCGAGACGCTTGGCCATCACGCCGTCGAGCCCAGCGCCCTCGAAGCGACGAAACCAGTCCTCGGCGAGAGCGCGATCGCGCGTAGCCGGCGAGAGGTGCACCGGCGGTGCCGCACCTGAGAGCGCCTGCTCGAGCCGCGGTCGCCTTCCCGCGAGCGGCGCCTCGCGCAGGTCCTCGTCGCCCAGCGCCAGCAGGTCCCAGGCCACATACGAAGCCGGCGACTGCGCTGCCAGGAGCTTCACGCGCGATTCGGCCGGATGAATGCGCAAGAGAAGCGCCTCGAAGTCGAGCCCGCTCGGGCCCACGATGACGATCTCGCCGTCAAGCACGCAGCGCTCGGGCAGCATGGCTGCTGATAGAGACGCGAGGAGCTCGGGAAAGTATCGGTTCATCGGCCTGCTATCCCGGCTTTGGAGAATCACTTCATCGCCGTCGCGAAATACGAGCGTTCGAAAGCCATCCCACTTGGGCTCAAACTGCCAGCCGTCGCCGCCGGGCAAGGCGTCCGCGGCCCTGGACAGCATAGGCGCGAGCGGTGGAGCGAAGGGCAGACGCATAGCCTAATCCTAGACGCTGGGGGCACATCGCGGTAGCAGGACGACCCATGGCCGCACAGGGGATACTCCGAGGGCTTGTAGATTGGCCCGGGCTGGATTCTCTTGTTCACCGCGTCGCGAACGGCTCCGCGTTGCCGGCGCGAGCAAGCCGCTCGTTGTTATGGTGAGAGAGGCGAGGGGTGCGGGCTCGATCTGTAGGCAACGGTCTTACGGTTCGCGCGACTGATCGGCGCGGCTGATCTGCTCCCCTGCGACTGTGCAACTCCAAGAATTGCAGTATGTGAAACTGGAGGGCCCGGTGGGATTCGAACCTACGACTCCCGGATTAAAAGTGGCTCGGGCTCCATCCCAACCCCTCACTCCTCATCCCACGGTTGACAGTTTTGTATCTGAAATCTGCTCACCTATATCCCACGGCGTCTACGCCCATACCACAGTTTCACGCCACTTCTGCAGTCAAAATGCAGTCAAATACTATGGGCCGCGAAAGGCGTTGACCCGGCGGTCTGGAATTGCAGCGGCACTCCCCAGCGCGTTGGCCTCGCAGCCGAGCCACTGGGGACGCTTGGGCTCCGAAACGTGACACTTTGAACGGATACTCAAGAGGAACGCGACTCGTCATTGGATCCCGCAATCTCTTCGTGAAAAATGCTGTCAACGTGAATGGGGTTCAGGATGTCGCCGGTTCGAATCCGGCCGCCCCGACCATTTGCGAGCTTCCAGAGTCTCCACGTTTATCTCACCGTTGATTCCCGAGCGAGGCCATATTCCGCGCCCACAGGCTGGTAGGGCGGTAACCCCGTTAGTGCCAATGAAAACTCGTCGCGCCTCATTTTGCTTAATATTAATCGAGTATGTAGAAGATTATTGGTAGTCAAAATAGCTTGACCGCTTACGCCGGCTGAATACATACTGGCGTCACCCAGAAGGGAGAGCCCCAGACGGAAGGCAAACTATACCACAAGATCGTGGCGCCCGCCGTGCTCGCGGTGGCCGGCTGCGGCATCGCTCTGGCGATTCTGGCTGTCTCCGCGGCGGGTAGCGCTCGGACACCGGGCCAGACCGCTGTGCTCATCCCAACGTCAATTCCGCTAACGGTGGCTGTCTCCCCTGATATCCATGAGCATTATCCCAACCCCTGGGTGGGCCCAGGAGGGGTGCTCATCCCGACATCGATTCCGCTGGCGCCCCTGGCTGTCCGCGTCGATAGCAGTGAGAAACCGCAATCGCCGCTGGTGGAGAGCCAAACAGCAGCGCTCACGGCGACGTCGATTCCGCTGACGCCTGTACCCGTTTCCTTCAACACCGGCGAGAAGCCGCAGTCCAAGGTCTGGTTCCACTCGGACACCTGGTGGGCCGTGCTGCCCAGCACGTCCGTGTCTCCCACCGGTACCTGGCTCTGGCGGCTGGAGGAAAACAACACATGGACGAACGTGCTGCGCCTATCCAGCGCCACGGATACGCAAGCCGACGCCAAGGCGGTGGGCGATGTTACCCATATCCTCCTCTTTCACAGCTCGGGAGGCTCTCAGCCCACCGCCACCGCCCAGCCCAATCTCGTCTCGGTCGAATACGTGCCGGCCACCAATACCTACCAACTCTGGTCCGACCGCACGACCACAACGACGATCGCCCTCCAGCCGGGTAGCGAGACGGCGACTATCGATATCGACTCAACCGGTCGCATGTGGCTCGCCGCCGATGACTCCAACATCAACGTCTACTACAGCGACCCGCCGTATTCGTCCTTCAACGGACCTATCACCCTCGCCACAGGTACCCTGGTCGACGACGCCGATGTGGTCACGGCTCTACCCAATAACACTGTCGGCGTGTTCTGGTCGAACCAAAACACCAAGCGGTTCGGCTTCAGAGTGCACGTGGATGGCACTAGCCCGAACACCTGGCTCGCTGATGAGATCCCCGCATCACAGTCCGCGAACGACGATGTTGGTACGGGCATGGCCGATGACCACCTCAACGTAGCCGTCGCCTCCGACTCGACTCTGTACGCAGCTGTAAAGACGAGTTGGGACACACCTGGATACCCAACGGTGTCCCTGCTGGTAAGGCGTCCCGCTGACAGTGATCCAGGTGGAGACCCCGGCGGAACATGGGATGACCTGTACCCCGTCGATGAGTCGGGTACTAGAGGCATTGTTCTCCTGAACGAGGCCACCCAAATGATAGACATCGTCTACACGAAGACCACGGGATCCAACAACATCGTCTACAACGAAAGCGCCTTCTCTCCGATCAGCTTCGGGCAGCAACAGACGTTGATGAGCGGTTCCCTCAACAACGCCACGAGCACCAAGCAGAACTGGAGCGACGACGTGGTTGTCCTGGCCGCGGACAACGTAGCCCCCTTTAACGCCCACGGCGTGCGCATCGCGGCCTCAGGATCGACGCCGACACCCACGCCCACAGCGACGCCGATTGCCACGCCCACTCGCACCCCAACACCGACTCCCACGGCAACGCCTACGCCGACGCCGACGGCCACGCCCACTCGCACCCCAACGCCGACACCCACGGCAACACCTACGCCGACGCCGACGGCCACGCCCACTCGCACCCCAACGCCGACACCCACGGCAACACCTACGCCGACCGCCACGCCGACCGAGACCCCGACGCCGACCGCAACGGCCACTCCGACAGCAACGTCTACGCCGACACCAACTGCCACACCAACGCCGACCGCCACCCCGACTGAGACACCGACGCCGACGGCCACGCCGACTCAGACGGCAACGCTCACGCCGACTCCGACTGCCACGCCAACGCTGACTGCCACGCCGACCTCGACTGCCACGCCAACCCCGACTGCCACCCCGACAGTGACCCCAACGCCGACGGCCACACCCACTGCAACCGCTACGCCGACGGGAACAACTACACCCACACCTACGGCCACAGCAACGCCGACCGCAATAGCAACGCTGACACCGACAGAAACACCTACGCCAACTGCCACCCCTGCGGAGACGCCCACCCCAACCCCGACGGCAACCGCAACGCCTGGGGAGACGCCAACTGCCACATCGACGGAGACGCCTACACCGACTGCCACGCCGACCGCGACGCCAACGCCGACGGCTGCGGGCACCCCGACGCCGACACCAACGCCCACTACCACTCCGACGCCAACCGGCACATCGACGGAGACACCTACGCCGACTGCCACGCCGACGGAGACTCAGACTGCGACGCCAACGCCCACCACCACTCCGACGCCAACCGCCACGCCGACGGAGACACCCACACGAACTGCCACGCCGACGGAGACTCAGACTCCGACGCCAACCCCCACCACCACTCCGACGCCAACCGCCACATCGACGGAGACACCGACATTGACTGCCACGCCGACGGAGACTCAGACTGCGGCGCCAACGCCCACCAGCACTCCGACGCCAACAGCCACACCAGCGGAGACACCCACACCGACTGCCACCCCGACGGCCACGGCCACCCCCACGCCGACGCCAACGGATACACCCACAGGCACGCCGACGCCGACACCCACGCCGACGTCAACCCTGACACCCACGGCCACCGCGACGCCACAACTCAATCACGACGGGGCGATTGTGCGTTTGCGCACGATCCACACCATTCCCCTACTACCCGGGGTCCCGCGCGCGAATAGCCGCGTGGTTGTGGTCGCCGCCAACCTCAGTGACCACGCTGATTACGTGAGCGTCTACCTGGCCTTCGACTCGCCGGACGGCTTCGCGACCAACACCGGAGGCTGCTCCGTTTCCGTGCCAGGCGCCACGGCCGGCGAGGACGCGCGTCAGGTCTACAACTGGACGCGCATCACGCAGGGCCTCCCTTCAACGAGCATGCTCCCTGGCCGGAAGCTGACGCTAAGTGGCAGCGTTGCGTTCGCATGCGCCAACCCTGCGGCGGTGGACGGATTCAACTGGCAGATCAGGGCCGTGGCGGATGCACACGCCGATGACGAGCTGTCGTGTGACGAACTGTTCGAGGTATTCGACGGCATATGCGGGTCCGCTTTGAGAGACGATGACCCGGCTGAAGCAAACAGCACGATTAGCCGGCCGCTGCCCGAGGTGAGTGCGTTAAAGCCGTAACGACCAACTGCAGGTTGGGAATCAAAAGACAGCGAAATTGATGGCAGTGAGCCAGCTTGAGGCCAACTATCGTCTCGAATACGCGCTTTTGCAGCGTATACCGCCCGCCTTGCCACTTGACATAGCACCTGTCTTAAAATACGTTCCCCTTAACAAGTTCTTAACCGATTACCCGCAGGGACGACCACGACCAAGGCTACCGGGCTAGTGGGGCGGTAGCAGTAAGAGTCCTCGTGGAGGGTACAACGGGCTGAGGCAGCGTTCGTGCCCGCGCGGAGTAGCCGTAGACACGTGAGGGTCGATGGTCACCGCGCCTGCTTGCGTACCTCCAGGATGGACTCGGGCACCTTCGTCGCATTGCCATCTACGCCGAGAACGCGGCTCCGTAGGCGAGATCCAGTCTCCGGCACGCGGACGTACTTTTTGCACGACTATCTCGGGGCTGACCGGGCGCGCATTCTCCCCTTACCAGTCGCCGGTTGTCGTCGTCAGCGATAGCTATCGCCCGGCCACGGCCACTATCCTGGCGAATTCTATGATTTTGCAATGGCCGACATACCCGTTGTTATTTTTGCGTGACATGCGCCCCAATACTATGCACCTTAACCAACTCTTAACCGATTACCCGCAGGGACGACCTCGACCAAAGCTACCGGGTTTGTGTTTTAGTGGGGCGGTAGCGCTCGTGTCGTCGGCGAGGCTAGAACCGGCTGAGGCAGCGTTCGTGCCCGCGCGGAGTAGCCGTAGACACGGAAGGGTCGATGGTGACGCGTCTGCTTGTCTATAGCCAGGACGGGTTAGGCCTAGGACACCTACGTCGCACGCGCAACATCGCCCAAGAAGTCCTATCACGCGAACCCCTGACCGACATTCTTATCATGGCCGACTCGCCGGCCGGGCCGTTCTTTCCGACTTTGCCCGGTATCCGGTATCTGAAACTGCCAACCATCATTAAGACGGACAAAGCCTCCTGGCGGGCGAGCACGCCTTTCGTGAACGTTAAGGACGTGTTGAACCGGCGGTCCAGGATGATCATAGATATATTCCGCCAATTCAAGCCCGACCTCGTATTGGTGGACCACATGCCCGTGGGTGCCCTCGGGGAGTTGAAGCCGCTGCTCGATAGCGCGATGGCAGGGCCGGCGCGGCCTAAACTCTTCCTCGGCCTGCGCGATGTGCTGGATTCACCAAAAGTCATCAGCAAGGTTTGGCGAGAGCTCGACGCTTTCCACTACTTGCAAGGCTACGACGCCGTTCTAATCTACGGCTGCCGCGAGCTGTACGATACTGTGTCGGCCTATCAACTAACCCCCAACTGTCAGGCGGTATATTGTCATTACGTTGGCCCCTCGGAACGGGTGCGCCTCACGCCCCGTCCATTAGAGGAACCACTGCTCCTGGTTATGGGCGGAGGGGGAGCCGATCTGTTTCCGCTAGCTAGTTCTTTCCTGGAAGCCCTACGTTTTGTCAGGCGGCAGGTCCAGTTTCGAGCTGTGATCCTGACGGGCCCTAACATGCCTCTCGCCGAGCGCCAAGCTTTGACTGCCCAGGCCGCCGGGCAGCCAGTGGATATACGCTGCGAAGATGCCACGTCGTGGCTCGGGCAGGCCTCAGCCGTCCTGACCATGGCCGGCTATAACAGCCTGTGCGAAGTGCTGGCCTGGCGCAAGAAGGCCCTGGTGGTCCCTCGGGCCGGGCCCAGCGCGGAACAGCGGATCCGAAGCAGGCTTTTTTCGGAACGTCGCCTGATCCGAATGCTGGATCCTGATGACCTTACACCCTGGAGGCTGGCCCATGAGGTATCCGGGCTGCTGACGACAAACGAAGTTCCAGACCCGTCCAACATCCCGCTGCTGGACGGGGCCCAGAAGGCAGCAAACGTGATTCTGGGCGGTCCAGTCTCTGCCGGCGAAGGCGCCCCTGTCGGCGGGTTGGCTGCCCAAAGCATAGGAGGGTAGCCCCATGGTTGTCGGCGTCATCGGCTACGGAGTAGTGGGCAGCGCAACGTCTGAGGTTCTGAGACGGCTCGGCCACCGCGTTCTTGTCAACGATACCGACCCTGCTCGAATCGAACGAGCTTGCGGTCGGGGCCTTGGCGCTCTTGATCAGGCTACGGAGCCGGACGCCCTCTTCATTTGCGTGCCGGAGGCATACGTTCGCGAGGCGCTTGCCTTCGCTCCCAGCAGTCCCATCACCGTCATCCGTTCCACGGTTCCGCCGGGCACTACTGAGCGCTTATCTGTGGAAATGGGACGCCCTCTTGTCTTCGTGCCGGAGACACTGAGAGAGGCGACTCCTATCTGGGACGCCATGAACCCTCCGTTTATGCTCATAGGCTGCCAGGACGAAGGGCAGGGCAAGGCTGTGGCCGAGATCTTCGCTCCGCTGATGGTACCCTACGCTCTCGTGCCGACTTCCACGGCAGAGATGGTGAAGCTGGCGCTCAACGCTCATTTCCATACCCTGATCTCATTCTGGAACGAGATCCACCTGATCTGCGAACTAACAGGGGTGCCTTCTCACGTAGTGGGAATACTGTGCAGCCAGGACCCCAGGGTCTCCACCTACGGGGCGAAAATGCATGGTGATCCTGCGGGCGGTACCTGCCTGCCCAAAGACCTCGTTCAGCTCATCGGTTTCGCCGAGGGTAAGGGTTATGTGCCGGAGCTGCTCAGGTCTGTTCAACGGATCAACGAAGCGATCCGGTGGAACGGCCAGGGCAGGCTCAATGGGCACCGGAGTCCCGCGGAACTGCGTCATCTTCAAGCCGCTGCCGTGACGCCAACACCCGCCAGGGAGATCGGATAGCCAGAATGACGTCACCGGGACTCGGATATGTGCTGCGCATGTTCCCGCAGACCTCGGAAACCTTCATCGCGAACGAGGTCCTCGAGTTGGAGAGGCTGGGCGTCCCTATCCGGATATATTCCTACAGGAGGCCGAAAGACGCGGTCTACCACGGATTCCTCCGGCTGATACGCGCCAAGATTGCTTATCTTCCAGACCCCCTCTACCGCCATGTCTGGGGCCTGGTTCGAGCGCAGAGGGCTATCCGTGGCATAGACCCGGTCCGTTACCGCCGAACGCTGCGGTACGTACTGGTCCGTTCCTTAAGAAGCGTAAAACCTGATGTCTGGCGCCGCTTCCTTCAGGCTAGTTACCTGGCATATCTCATGAGGGACGGCGGGGTGGATCACCTGCATGCCCACTTCGCCCACAGAAGCACCCAAGTGGCGATGCTCGCCGGGATGCTCACGGGATTGCCGTTCAGTTTCTCGGCTCATGCTAAGGACATCTATGCCGCCGACCCCGCTGATCTGCGCGAGAAAGTGCAGGCGGCGCAGTTTGTGGTTACGTGCACGCGGGCCAACCAGAAGTACCTCCAAGAAATAGTTGCGGCGGACCAACGCGACAAAATCCATCTCTGTTACCACGGCGTCGACATATCTAAGTTCAGACCGTTTGAGGGGAGGATCATTCGGGACAGGCACCTGATCTTAGCCGTGGGAAGGTTGGTTGAGAAAAAGGGATTCCGTCACCTGCTGAATGCCTGCAAGATTCTGAGGGACAAGGGCCACGATTTCCGGTGTCTGATCATCGGGGAGGGGCCGGACAGGCGCAGTCTGCAGAAGATGGTTCGAACGCTTGCCTTACAGGATGTGGTCGTCTTCGAGGGCTCCCGCAGCCAAGAGGAAGTGCTGGACTCTTATCGCCGGGCAACCGTGTTCGCGCTTCCGTGTCAGGTCGTAAAGGATGGTGACCGGGATGGAATACCCAACGTCCTATTCGAAGCGATGGCAACGGGGCTGCCTGTTGTTTCTACCCCGGTGTCAGGAATCCCGGAACTAATCGAGAACGGGCGGAACGGTCTCCTGGTGGCGGAGAGAGACCCCGAGGCGTTGGCATCAGCAATCGAGCTCTTGCTCCAGGATGGGGCGCTGAGGGAGGGGTTGGGGAGAAACGCGCGCTTCACTGTGGCAACGGAGTTTGACTCCAAGATTCATGCCCGGCGACTGGCGGAGTTGCTATGGCCAGAAACTATGTCTCGCCGGCCCGGCGCTCCGGCAGCGAGAGCGGTGTAGGACGGGCAGGCATTGCGAGCTCTGATCACCGGCGCGGCTGGATTCATCGGGTCGCACTTGAGCGAACGGCTGCTGAAGCAAGGGGCAACCGTCGTCGGCATCGACTGCTTCACGGATTCCTATCCCCGCTGGGTGAAAGAGCTGAACCTGCGGGAGAGCCTGAGTCATCCGCGGTTTTCCTTCATAGAGGGTGACCTCATAGCACTGGACCTCAACTCGGTCCTCGATGGCGTGGAATGCGTTTTCCACCAGGCAGCGCAACCGGGGGTGCGCTCCAGCTGGGGCCTCGCGTTTGAAGCATATGTTCGGAATAACGTTCTGGCCACCCAACGCCTTCTCGAGGCCGCGAGAGGCACCGCTATCCGGAAGTTCGTGTACGCTTCCTCTTCGTCCATCTACGGTGAGGCCGAGAAGTTTCCCACGTCAGAATCCATAACGCCCCGTCCCATATCTCCCTACGGCGTTACAAAGCTGGCTGGAGAACATCTCTGCTTGCTCTACTGCCGAAGGTATGGCGTGCCGGCGGTTACGCTGCGGTACTTCACCGCGTATGGACCGCGGCAACGACCTGACATGGGCTTTCATACCTTCATCCATGCTTTCCTGAGCGGACGTCCGATTTCAATCTATGGAGACGGTGGACATAGCCGCGACTTCACGTATGTCTCTGATGTGGTCACTGCCAACGTTCTGGCCGCGGAAAAAGGCCCGGCCGGGCGGGTTTACAACATAGGCGGCGGCGTCGAAGTGACGCTGAATGAGGTGATCCGAACTTTGAAGACTCTCACTGGCGCGGACGTACAGATTCGCCACCAGGAGGCGAACGCTGAGGACCCGCGACGGACCGCAGCGGACACGGCCCTGGCGATCGGCGAGCTCGGCTATCAGCCAGCGGTAGGTCTGGAAGAAGGTCTAAAACAGCAGATCGGATGGGTGAGGGAGTTAATTCGCCGGCAACCGGCAGGCGAAGACGAGAACCAGGCAACAGGGAAGCTGGGCGTGTCCCGCAAGGCACACTGGGAAGCGGCGTGACAGCAGGATGATGGTCGAGACGTCGGTGGGATATCTGAGGGTCGATAGGCAGCTTAGATTCGCCTATCTGTGCTGCGACTTTGGTGTGCCCATCTCGGGGACAAAGGGCGCCGCTGTACACGTTCGGGAGACTGCTAAAGCGCTCCGACGCCTGGGGCATATCGTCAAGATTTTTTCGCCGACCCCGGGAGCTGACACGCTGGGTGAAGCCCGAGAGCAGGCTGAGGCGGTACCGCTGGATGGCTTTGCAGAAGAGGTGGTGCGGCTTGCGTCGCAGGAACCCGCGATCCCCCAAAGCCACTTAGCGAAGGAGTGGCGCGCCCTGTTGTACGCCGAGTACATCCAGAAGGCTCTTCTGCCTGTCCTGCGCGAGTTCCAGCCAGATGTTATCTACGAGCGCTATTCCCTCTTCGGCTACGCCGGCGCTGAGCTGGCGCGCCGTCTTCAAGTTCCCTTTTTGCTTGAGGTGAACGCTCCGTTGCGGCTCGAGCAGGCGAAATACCGACAATTGGTCCTGACTCACACCGCTGAGGAACTCGAAGGGAGAATTCTTAACAGCGCCGACGCGCTGATCGTAGTCTCGCGCGCACTGGCGGAATATGCGTGTGGCCTGGGAGTTCCCGCGCACCGGATCACCGTCCTGCCAAACGGCGTGAACCCGCAGCGGTTCCACCCTGCGGTTTCGGGCGTTGAGGTGCGCTCTCGCTATAACCTGAACGGGAAGTCGGTCATCGGGTTCGTCGGGAGCCTCAAGCCCTGGCACGATCTGGATACCCTCAGGGCAGCCGTCACGCACCTTGCCGCCGTCGGCCGCAATGTGCACCTTCTCGTGGTGGGCGAAGGTCCGAAGCTGGGCCAGCTGAATGGGCTGAAGACGGATTATGTGACCTGCACGGGGGCTGTTCACTATAAAGACGTGCCTGCGTTCATGGCGGCGATGGACGTGGTGGTGGCGCCGTATCCACCGGGCTGTGAATCCTATTTCTCGCCTCTCAAGCTCTTTGAGGCCATGGCGATGGGGAAGCCTGTTGTGGGCGCGCGCATCGGCCAGATCGCAGAAGTTGTCGTTGATGAGGTGAACGGCCTCCTCTACGAACCCGGCGATGCGGATCACCTCGCCGGCGGGATATTGGCGATCTTGCAGATGCCGGACCGGGGGGCGGCGTTGGGGGCCGCGGCGCGGCGATGGGTCCTATCTGAGCAGACGTGGGAGCAGAATGCAGGCCGCATCGCGCAGCTGGCTGAATCGCTATTGATGAAGGCGGGGACTCGGGGATGAGACTTGGGCGTAAGAAGGGGCCGGCCATCAGCCGAGACAAAACAGGCTGGAGCCTAGACGCTCCGGCTGCGCGTCGTTCCTCTGGGCGGGGAAAAGACTATCGGCAAGCCCGTCTCGCCGTCTTCGGTCGCAACATGCGATGGGAGAGGCCGATACCCAAGGTGAAGTTGTGGCGGGATCTTGCCACGAACAATGGTGGGCAGGACAATGCCCCAGGTTTGGCGAGATCGCGTGAGAGCTGGGTCGTCTCGACGGGGGCCGGGACGGCTCACGCCAACTGGCGGACCGTGTCCCGCCTGCGGCGCTTCCTTTTCCCGCATTGGATGGCCATCTCTCTGGCCCTGTTGCTCTTGCTGGGCCGAGCAGCGATGGACCTGCTCAAGCCGTGGCCCCTGAAGTTCGTCTTCGATCGTATCCTCGGGCATGGACCGGTGGAAGGGTCCACGCTGTACCTGCTTATTGGCCTATCGGTAGCGGTGGTAATCATAGCGCTGTTTGACGGCCTGTTCAGCTATCTCGGAACCCTCTTTCTCAATCGAGCGGGCAGGACCGTAGTCTTTGACCTGAGGGTCGCGCTGTTCGACCACATCCAGACCCTCTCCCTCCAGTTCCACAGCCGCAAGTCCAGCGGCGACCTGCTGACACGAGTAACCAGCGATGTCAAGGCCCTGCGAGATATCCTGACGGACGACCTCGCGGAGGTGGTCTACAGCTTCATCTTCCTACTAGGAATGGGGATAGCGCTCTCCATACTGGACTGGCAGCTAACCCTGGTGGCCATGGGCGCCGGGCCGCTGCTCTTTTTAGCCGTCGTTCGCTTCACCACCGAGATCCAGAAGTATTCTCGGGTCGAGAAGAAGCGCGAGGGCGCGCTCGCCTCGGTGTTTCACGAAGCCCTGGCCACCACCCGCCTGACGCGCGTCTTCAACCAAGAGCACTCGGCCAGGCTAAAGTTCGAAGCGGAGAGCGCAGCCAGCCTCGAAGGTGGCCTCGCGGCCAGTCTGACCGAGGAACGCTTCTCCTGGCTGGTTGGCGTAATGGGCGCCGTTGTCAGCGCCCTGGTGCTTGGCTTCGGTGTGCAGCGGGTAACGTCGGGCGCCATTACGGCGGGCACACTGATCGTGTTCGTGAGCTACATTCGCGACTTCTATAAGCCGATGAAGAATGCCATCAAGCACTTCAACAAGATAACTCGCTCCGCGGCTTCGGCAGAGCGAGTTGTGGAAGTGCTGGATATCGAGGGTGGCGCAATCGACCTCCCAGGCGCCGTTCACGCCCCCCGCTTTCGAGGTCTTATTGAGTTTCGTGGCGTCCGATTCGAGTATGAACCTGGACGCCCGACGCTTAATGAGATCAATCTCACGATACCTGCAGGACAGGTGACGGCCATAGTAGGGCAGACCGGTGCCGGGAAGACCACGCTAACCTCCATGATTCCGCGCCTCTACGATCCCGACGAGGGCGCCGTCTTGATCGACGGCGTCGATATCCGGCAGTACACGCTGAGGTCCCTGCGCTCGCAGATCGGCATGGTGTTCCAGGAATCGGTCCTGCTGCGGGCCAGCATCGCCGAGAATATCGCCTACGGGCGTCCCTCGGCCTCCATCGAGGAGATTGTCGCAGCGGCCAAGGCAGCCAAAGTCCACGACCTTATCGCCGGACTTCCCGATGGCTACGACACCGAGGTGGGAGAGCGAGGGGACACGCTGTCAGGTGGACAGCGACAGCTTATCGCCATCGCCAGGGCGATGATTCGCGACACTCCCATCATCATCCTGGACGAGCCGCTGGTAGGGCTGGACGCCTCTTCAGCGGCAATGGTGATGGAGGCCCTAGAGCGCCTCATGGCGGGGAGGACGATAGTCATCATCACTCACCAACTGTCCCTCGTCCAGCGCGCGGACCGTCTGGTCGTGATGGCGAACGGGCGGATCGTCCAGCAAGGAAATCACCAGGAGCTGGTGGGAACTGACGGTAGATATCGCGAGCTCTTCAAGGCCCAGTTCAAAGATGTTCTGGTCGCCCGGCCATGAGGAGGTGCCGAAATACGCTCCATCTCGTCTGATCCAGCGCTCCCGGGCCTGGCGGAGCTATTCCCCACCAGTGGTGCGCCTGCCTTTGTTGTCCAGATGGCGGAGGAGGCAACGGGGCAGGCTCTGAATGGGCACGGAGGCGAGTTGAGCTACGTTCGTTATAAGCCGGGCAAGGACTGCATCGCGCAGTGGTCTTTCGCCGCTGCCTTGGGGAACCCGGTGCTTGTCTCCGCCAAAATGTTCCGCCACGGGAAAGGCAGCGAGATAGTGGGCCGTCAGGCCTTCCTTCGCCTGGCGGAGAAAGCCAGCTCTGCTGCGCAATTTCAGTCTTCCCCTTACCGGTATCTGCCGGAGCATCGAGTCCTTCTCCAGGTTTTCCCTCTGGACATCAGGCTCCCGGGCGCTGTTCTTGCCGCATCAGCGACTTGGGCAACCGACGCGCTCTCCCGAAACTCTGCGCTGTGCGACGCGCAGATGGACGTCACTGAGGCTCTTCCACTGCGCTACAAGGCCTGGCACCGGCTGGTCCTTCGTTACACGGTTGAATGCCCGGATGGTCGTCTTCTGTACTTCGCCAAGGTGTTTCGCGATGACCGGGGCCGCGCCATGTTCACCAGGCTCCGGGCCCTAAAAGCCCAGCTGGCAGCCAGCGGCTCCCCCTGGGACGTTCCCTCCCCGATCGCCTATTTTCCCGCTGCCCACACCCTCGTCCTCGGCGACCTCGGAAATGGACTGGAGATCAAAGAGCTCCTGAAGGATGCTGTCGCAAGCCCAGGCAGCAGGCGGCTTGCAGACGAGTGTGTGGAAAAAGCGGCAGAGGGGCTTGCTTTTCTTCAACGTGTGGAGCTATCTGGGCTGCAGACCATAACGCCACATGCATTGCTGGAGTCGCTCCGCCGGAGCATGAAGAGCATCGCATCAGTCTCCCCCGTCCTGGCTCATTCCATCGAGCTGCAGCTTCACGCTCTGGAACTAGAGGCGAGCAGTCTCCCGCCGGAGCCGCTGGTGCCAGCGCACGGCGCATTCCGCCACACGCAGATGCTCGTCTGCGGCGACAAGGTTGGGCTAGTTGATTGGGACGGGCTTCGTCTGTCAGGTGCCAGCGCCGACGCCGGCGAATTCCTTTCGTGCCTCGACAGGATGGCGCTGCGGCGGCCGCGGCTAAGGTCCGTCCTTCGCCATTCGGAGGAGGTCTTCGCCGCGGCCTTGAACGGGAGCCTCGATTCCCGCTGGCTGCGCTGGTATCGAGCGGTGGAAAACGTGAAGTGGGCGCTGCGTTCATTCGTCTCGCTTGCTGCGAAGGGCGGCGAAGATACGGCGGAGCAGTTGATCGCGCTGGCCCAGCGGACTCTAGCCAGACGCGTTCCGCGGAGCAGGGGTGGCTCGTGACCGCACTGGGGGCCGACCCGAATCTGCCGTTTCTGGATCTCGTCTGGTCGCAAGAGAAGACGGCGGAGTTCTTCAATCAAAGGGTATTGCCGTTCGTTGGCGACAACCGCGAAGTCACAACGATTACGAGAGAAACGACGTATTTCGAGCCTGGGCGGCAATGTGTCGTCCTCTACTCGCTTCAATTCGATGAGTGCGCAGCGCCTCCCTCCCGCTGCGTGGTGACCTTCGCTGCAGGAGCCACTCTCCAGGATATCTATGACCGGCACTACCGAAACGGTGGGCCGTCATCCACCCGGCCATCACCTGCTCGGGCTCTCTTCGTCCCGGACCATCAGGCATTGATTGAGTTCTTTCCCATGGACTGGAAGCTGCCCTCCCTTCGCCGAGCTACCGACCCAGAGGAAATGGCGCCGGCTCTCGGTCGCGCTCATAAGGCTGACCAAGGATGGTCTCCTGACATCGAAGTACTGCGCTACTTTCCGCAAAGACGGTGCGTCCTTCGCTACAGGGAGAGATCGGAGAGAAGTAACGGCTCGAAGGACGTGATCGGGAAGGTGTATCCAAAAGGGCCTCTCGCAGGACAGGTTGCGAGAGTGATGGAATACCTCCACGCGCAGGGGAGGGCTCATGGGGTGATCATCCCGAAGCCACTCGGTGTGCTGGACAACGGCGGTCCATTGCTGATGGAGAGCGTTCGAGGGAACTCCCTCAACGCGATCCTGTGGAAGGCGGAGACCAATGAGGAGGCCAAAGAGGCTACAAGGCTGGCGGCTGTCAGCCTGGCAGCACTCCACACCCTGCGCATTGAGAGCCGGGAGGTGCGCTCTTTAGAGACTGATCTGGAAAATGTGCGAGAACGGGCGGCGGGGCTTGGGCTGGTAGCACCGCAGCTGGGCCGGCAAGTGCAGAACCTTCTGCACCGGATCGCACGGTCGAGCCACCCGCCCGCCCGACCGACCAGATCCCTTATCCACGGGGACTACGCGCCAAGCCAGTTGATCATCGACCCCGCCGGACGTGTGGCCGTGTTGGACTTTGACCGAACATGTCTGGGCGATCCGGCCATAGACGTCGGGAACTTTATGGCAAAGCTTCACAGGCGCGCCGTGTCGAAAGGACGCGATCACTATCGCCAGCTCTCCC